>Ga0316191_10000502_pt1 | contig 25484 bp, 25 predicted proteins | sample Eddworburr2cm_MG_FD_204928 | JGI IMG/M metagenome (GOLD analysis project Ga0316191, IMG submission 204928) | Coastal sediment microbial communities from Maine, United States - Eddy worm burrow 2 cm | ecosystem: Environmental > Aquatic > Marine > Coastal > Sediment | place: USA: Maine... | reverse complement strand
CGGGTTGTCCAGCGGACCACATCTGCATTTTGCAGTGCAACGCAACATGGGCGGGCGGGTTGATTCGTTGCCGATTGCCTTTCGCGGAGCGGATGGCTCGCGCGTGACGCCATCGTCAGGCGGCATTCTTTCCTCGTATCCCTAGCTAGGCCGGGTCACTTTCCACGAGTTGTGCCGCCAGGGCCTCCCACGTCGTAACCGGCATTTCGCAATGCGTGCCCAGGCAGCGGTACGCGACTGTTTCACCATCCATGGGCTTGCGATCCGCCAATGCGCCAGGCAACCCGGTCTCATTCTCGGGAATGGCAAAGACGAGACGACGCGGCGCATAGACTTTGGCCGCTGAGTCTCGCCAGCGGCCGATTTCATCGTCCGCACCACGGATCACGACGATCTCCGGGTGTTCCAGGTATTCCTCGAGCGCGGTAAGAAGGCTGACATGGCCGTGTGGGATTTCTGACATTGCTCGCCACGCAGCCCGCAACGTCCGCTCGGCCGCGTCGAGGTATGTCGTCTCGCCGAGCAGAAAGCCGAGTCGTTGCAGGGCGAATGCTGCAATACCATTCCCCGACGGGACTGCCTCATCCGCGAACGGTTTCGAGCGATGAATCAGCTGCTCGTGATCGTTGGCGGTAAACCAGAAACCGCCGTTTTCCTTGTCTTCGAAGTGCTCGAGCAGGAGTTCGGCGAGTTGCTGTGCGAATTCGAGATGCTCGGTGTCCCAGCGCGCTTGCAGCAATTCGAGCAGCGCGTCGAGAAGGAAGGCATGGTCGTCGAGATAGGCGGCAAAGCGTGCCTTGCCGTCCTTGTAACTGGCCAGCAGGCGGCCGTCCCGCAAGAGATTGTTCCGCAGGAACTCGACGGCATCGGCCGCTGCGTCGATGAGGTCCGGGCGTTCGAGTGCACGCCCGGCAATCGCGAGTCCGCGGATGGCGAGGGCGTTCCACGACGTTAGCTGCTTTTCGTCGCGAGCCGGCGCAATGCGCGTTGCGCGGCGTGCGTGCAGTATGGGCCTGGCCTTGTCGATGACCGCGGCCTCGTCGTCTGTTACCTGTTCGTGCACAGTCAGGTGCCAACGGCCCTCGAAATTGGCGTCGATATTGAGGCCGAAGCGTTTTGCAAACACGTCAAAATCGTCACCCAGCAAATCTCGCACTTCGTCCGGATCCCACAGGTAGAACAGACCTTCGTGTCCCTCCGAATCTGCATCTCGCGTCGCGTAAAAGCCGCCGTTGGCATCGCGCATGTCCGCGAGCATCCAGTCGGCAGTAGCATTGGCGGCCTGGCTGAACAGTGCGTCGCCCGTGGCGACTGCGGCCTGGCCATAGATGGCGAGCAGCGGGCCGTTGTCGTAGAGCATCTTCTCGAAATGTGGAATCTGCCAGTAGCGATCAACCGAATAGCGGTAGAAGCCGCCGCCAATGTGATCGAACAACCCACCTTCGGCCATGCGGGCAAGTGTCAGCGCGGCCATGAACAATGCTTCGACATCCGGCTCGGCGTCGTTCGCCGTGCTGCGCCAGTGCCGCAAGAGGCGATCCAGTGTCGTTGGATGCGGAAACTTGGGCGCTGAACCAAAGCCACCGTATTCGCGGTCCAGTGTTTGCTCGAATGTGTTGCGAGCCAGGGCCAGCGGCGCATCAGACAGTGCCTGTCCGTCGGCGGCAGGGTCCGGTTCCAGCTTGTTGAAAACACGTAGCAGGCGATCCCCCTGCTGGCGAACGTCGGCGCGCTTTTCCGTGTAGTAGGTCGCGATCTTGTTCAGCAAGTCGCCAAAAGCCGGCATGCCATAGCGAGGCTCTTTCGGGAAATAGGTGCCGCCGAAGAAAGGGCGCTGGTCGTCGCCATCGAGAAACATCGTCAGGGGCCAACCACCGCCGCGCTGTGTAATCAGCTGATGGGCAGTCTGGTAGATCTTGTCGATGTCGGGACGTTCCTCGCGATCGACCTTGACGTTGACGAACAGCTTATTCATGAGTTCAGCCGTGGCCTCGTCTTCGAAAGACTCATGTGCCATCACGTGGCACCAGTGGCAGGCCGAATAGCCGATGGACAACAACAGGGGCTTACCCGTCGCGCGAGCCTCTGCGAAGGCCTCTTCGCCCCACGGGAACCAGTCCACGGGGTTATCGGCGTGTTGCAGGAGATACGGGCTGGTTTCTTTAGCGAGGCGATTTGGCATGGATTGCACTATCATACCGATCTTCTGAATCGTTGAGCGGGTTTACATGCTGACATACCCCGAGATTGACCCGATCATCTTCTCGATCGGGTTCCTGAAGATACGCTGGTACGGGCTGATGTACGTGATTGGCTTCCTGTTTGCCTGGTGGCTGGCGCGCCGGCGATGCAAGCCCGCCAACGCGCCGATCACGGCGGAACAGGTCGATGACCTCATCTTCTACGGGATGCTGGGCGTCATCCTGGGCGGCCGCATCGGCTATGCCCTCGTGTACGGCACGGAGCAGTTGTTGTCCGACCCCTTGTACCTGATCAAGATCACTGAAGGTGGCATGTCTTTCCACGGCGGCCTGGCTGGTGTGATGATCGCGATGTGGCTTTATGGCAGGAAGCTCGGTCTCACGCTGTGGCGCATGACCGACTTCGTCGCACCAATCGTCCCACTTGGCCTGGGCTTCGGCCGCATCGGCAATTTCATCAACGGCGAACTCTGGGGCAAGCCGACAGACGTGCCCTGGGGGTTCATGGTGAATGGCCAGGGGCTGCATCCGACACAGTTGTACGAGGCGCTTCTCGAGGGCTTCTTGCTGTTCGCCATCCTCTGGTGGTACTCGGCCAAACCAAGACCGTATATGGCGGTCTCAGGGCTTTTCCTGCTGTTGTACGGCGTGTTCCGCTTCGGCGTCGAGTTCTACCGCGTCCCGGACGCACATCTCAGCTACCTGGCGCTGGGCTGGGTCACCATGGGACAGATTCTGAGCGTGCCGATGATCGTAGCCGGCGTTATCATGCTGGCCATGGCGTACCGGTCAGACGAAAAGGCCAGGCCCTAGATGCAGCAATACCTGGACATGATGCGGCTGGTGCGCGACACGGGCGCACGCAAGGAAGACCGTACCGGCACCGGCACGCTGAGCGTCTTCGGCCACCAGATGCGCTTCGACCTCTCCAGGGGCTTTCCGCTCGTCACGACCAAAAAGCTGCACCTGCGGTCGATCATCCACGAATTGCTATGGTTCTTGTCGGGCGACAGCAATATTCGCTACCTCAAGGAAAACGGCGTCTCGATCTGGGACGAATGGGCGGATGAAAACGGCGACCTGGGCCCCGTCTACGGCGTGCAGTGGCGTAGCTGGCCGACGCCCGACGGACGCAAAATCGACCAGATCGCTCAGATCATGCAGCAGCTTCGGGAAACCCCCGACTCGCGGCGCATCATGCTGTCCGCATGGAACGTCGCCGAGATCGAGAACATGGCTCTGCCACCCTGCCACTGCCTGTTCCAGTTTTACGTGGCGGACGGCAGGCTTTCCTGCCAGCTCTACCAGCGCAGTTGCGATATTTTCCTTGGCGTGCCGTTCAATATCGCATCGTATGCGCTGTTGACGCACATGCTGGCGCAGCAGGCGGACCTGCACGTCGGCGATTTCGTGTGGACGGGAGGGGACTGCCACCTCTATCTCAATCACCTCGAGCAGGCTGATGAGCAACTCGCACGCGAGCCGCTGCCATTGCCGACGCTGTCGATTAAACGTCGACCGCCGAGCATCTTCGAGTACTCATTCGAGGACTTCGAGATTCTCAACTACGAAGCGCATCCGCACATCAAAGCTGCGGTTGCCGTCTGAGTCAGACCAGTGATCAGCATCATCGTCGCCGCTTCGGCGAACAACGTTATTGGCGCGCAAGGCGATCTGCCCTGGCGTCTGTCTGACGACCTGAAACGATTCAAGACGGTCACGATGGGCAAGCCCATCGTCATGGGCCGCAAAACCTGGGAATCGATCGGCCGAGCGTTGCCCGGGCGTCGGAATATCGTGATTACGCGTCAGCAGGACTTTGCGGCGGAAGGCTGCGATGTCGTGCAGTCAACAGACGAAGCAATCGTCGCAGCGGGTGATGTCGATGAAGTAATGGTGATCGGTGGCAGCGAGGTTTATGCACTTTTCCTGCCCGCGGCACAGCGACTGTACCTGACGCGCGTGCATGCGGATGTCAACGGCGACGCTTTTTTCCCGGTCGTCGACGAGGACGAATGGCAGCTTGTCAGTGACGAGGCGCATGCGGCCGATAGTCGAAACGAATTCGACTTCTCGTTCAGGATCTATGAACGGAAAGATCGTTCCTGATTGAGTCGACAGGCGCGAGTCTCCGGGCCGCGGCGGCCAGGGCTGCATCGATATCTACGTCTTCGATGCTCGCTGCGTCGGCGGTGAATTCCTCGAGCAACGCCTTTTGCACTTCACCGCGCTGCTGCGCGACGAGATAGGGGATGTCTGCGTGAAACATCACCATCGAGTATCGGGGGATGAAATGTTCTGGCAGGCGTCGCTCGAGTTCGAAAGCGAGTTGTTTGCGCAGTGCAAATTTGGGGTCGCGAACCGTGTCGCGCATCTCGACGTAATTGTCGAGCGCCATGTCCGCGATGGCATTGGCGTTCGCCAGCTGTTCCGCTTCGTAGCGAGCAAAGACAATGGGCCAGTCGCTGCCGATTTCCTTGACGATGCGATCGAGAAGCACACAGTCCTCAAACGCGAGATTCATGCCCTGGCCGTGAAACGGCACGATCGCGTGCGCCGCATCGCCGATTAACAGTACGTTGCCGCGGTCATGCCAGTGACGGCAGCGCACCGTGCCAAGCACGCCAAGCGGATTGTTGAGCATCTCGTCGGCGAGATTCGGGATCAGTTCCGCCGCGTCCGGGAAGTAGTTCTCGAAAAAAGCAGCGACAGAGCCTTCGTCTGTGAGCCCTTCGAAACTGTTCTCACCGGTAGTCGGCAGAAACAGGGTCAATGTGAAATCGCCACCGGGATTCGGCAGTGCGATCAGCATGAAGCCGCCACGTGGCCAGATATGTAATGCGTCCGGGGCGAGCTGATATTGTCCGTCGGGACCGGCGGGTATCGAGAGCTCCTTGTAGCCGTGCGCAAGCAGATTCTCAACGCCGCCAAATGTTCCGGTGCCGTCAAACGAGCGCCGAATTCTCGAGCCGGCACCGTCGGCTGCAAACAACGGGTCCGCCTCGATCTGATACAGGCTGCCGTCGAGTTCGTTACGCACGTGAACCGTGCGATCGGGGGCGTCGTAGCCGATGGCATTCTGTTGAAAATGCAGCTGCAGATTGTCGAGCTTGTCGGCCTCGCCGAGCAGAATCTGGTTCAGACCCAGGCGCGTTACCGAGTAAATTTCCTCGTTGCTCTGCTGACCGTAGGGCAGAAACTCGTTGACGCCGTTTGCCTGGTGCACCATCCGGCCGCGCATCGGCACCAGCAGCGGCTCGATCAGGCCGTCGATGCCGATTTGCCGCAAGGCATTGATGCCACGCGCTGCAAGCGCCAGGTTGATCGAGCGTCCTGCCTCGGCATCTTCAATGCGAGGGTCCTTGAATCGCTCATACACCTGAACGTCATAGCCATGATGCGCAAGCATGATCGCAATGAGCGTGCCGCACTGGCCCGCGCCGATGACATTGATCGTTTCTTTGCCCATGCGTCTACCCGGACAGCGCCTGATCGAGGCGTTCGGCAAATTCGAATACGTCATCAAAGCTGTTGTACATCGGCGTCGGTGCGACGCGAATGACGTCCGGGTTCCGCCAGTCGCCGGTTACATTGAGTTCGCACAGCCGCTCGAACAACGCGCGCGCATCGACCGACTTGTCTTTGACCACGAGAGAGAGCTGGCAGCCGCAAGCCTTTGCGGGCGTGATGATACCGATCTGATCTGCGAAACGATGTTCAACGAGCCACCGCAGGTAGCCAGTCAGCAATTTCGATTTCCTGCACAGCGCTTCCATCCCGGCGCGCTGGAACAGGGAGAGGGACGCGACGACGGGCGCGAGCGACAGGATCGGCGGATTGCTCATCTGCCATGCCTCGGCACCTTGCGCCGGACGAAACTGCGGCTTCATCAGAAATCGCGTCTCTTGTTCGTTGCCCCACCAGCCGTGCAGGAATTCGTCGGGCGATGAATGGCGTTCGTGTACAAATGCCCCCGCAATCGCGCCCGGTCCCGAGTTCAGGTACTTGTACGTGCACCACGCTGCGAAGTCGGGTGCCCAATCATGCAATGACAGCCTGACGTTGCCTATGCCATGCGCGAGATCCAGCCCAACGCGGCAGCCGTGCTGCCGGCCAAGGTCACAAATGGCTTCCATATCAAGTACTTGCCCGGTGTAATACTGCACACCGGGAAGCAGGATCAGGGCCACGGATTCGCCCTCCTGTTCGAGCATCGTGGCCAAATCGTCGGTGCGCAGTAGCAACTCGCCGTCGCGCGGAGACCACTCGAGCAAGTCGGTTTCCGGGTCGAAGCCATGGAGGCGCAACTGCGATGCGGCGGCATACTGATCCGAGGGAAAAGCGCCGGACTCGATCAGGATCTTGTAACGATCAGCGGTCGGCCGGTAGAAACTCGCCATCAGGATATGCAGGTTGACGGTCAGCGTATTCATTGCGACTACTTCGTGATCGAGCGCGCCGACGAGTTCTGCAAACCCGCTTGTTGCCTGGCGATGATAGGTCAACCATGGACGCTCCGAATGAAAGTGACCATCGACCGCGTAGTCTCTCCAGTTGGCGAGCTCGTCGTTGACGAATTCCACTGCGAGTTTCGGTTGCACACCGAGCGAATTGCCGCACAGGTAAACGGGCGCGCGTCCGTCTTTCGGCAGCGGGAAATTGAATTCGCCGCGAAATCCGGCGAGCGGATCATCGCGGTCCATGCCTGCCGCGAAGTTTCGAGTGTTTTCGTATTGCATAAACCTAGTCTGGTTGTGGCATTACTGTGCCGCATTCGTCACAGCGCCGGTTGTCTTCGGAGCCATAAAAGCGTTCGAAAATCGGCGGCAGCTGGCCGACGATGTCATCGACGTAGATGTACTCTTCGTAGAGCTTGTTTGCACAGTTATCGCAGAACCACATGAAGCCATCGAGCTCGTGGCTCAGACGCGCGCGTTCAACGACGAGCCCGACCGTGTCGGCGAAACGCTGCGGTGAATGTGGAACCCGTGGCGGCAACAGCAACATGTCACCTTCATGAATTGTTATGTCCTGTTGCTTGCCGTCGACGATGACCTTGAGCAACATGTCGCCTTCTATCTGGAAGAACAGTTCAGGGCCCTCGTCGACATGATAATCCTTGCGCGAGTTGGGGCCGCCGACGATCATCACGATGAAATCATTTTCTTCGAAAACCTGTTGATTACAGACGGGTGGCTTCAATTGATCCCGGTGCTCGTCGATCCAGGCCTGCAAATTGAATGCGGTGAGCGATTTCATCACTGTTGTCCTTCCACCTGCATCACGCGCGGGAGACGCTTATCGAGCCGCACTGCGGTTAACTGCCGGCCCCAGACGCAGCCAGTGTCCAGGCTGATGAGATCGGGCAAGACGATAAGCCCCAGTGCGGACCAATGTCCGAACACTATGCGCGTTCCTGCCCAGGCTGGTGAACTTGTCTCAAACCATGGCCGAAGTCCCTTGCGAGCTCGCCACGGTGAACCGCTGAATTGCAGATCCAGGTGTTCGTCTGCCGTCACCATGCGCATGCGTGTCATGCAGTTGATTATGAAGCGCAGGCGCTTGTACCCGGACAGTTTGTTCGACCACTTGTTCGGCGTGTTGCCGTACATCCGCCCGAGGACGTTGATGTAGTCATCGCCTCGCAGCGCGGTCTCGACCTCAGCCGCGCGTACGAGCGTTCTCTTCACGCTCCAGCGGGGGTGAGTGCCGGCGTGAACGAGCAGTGTGCCGAGTTTCTTGTCGTGATGCGCGAGTGGCCGGTGCCGCAACCAGTGGCAGAGTTCGTCAGCGTCGCTCGCTTTGATCAGTTTTTCGAGCGAGCCGAAACGGTTGCCAAAGCGCACGGCCCCTGCATGAAGGGCAAGGAGATGCAGATCATGATTGCCGAGCACGGTTATGACGGAGTCACCCAGCTCCCGCACAAAACGCAGTGTTTTCAGTGACTTTGGCCCGCGATTGACGAGGTCGCCGGTCAACCAGAGAGAGTCCCTGGATGGGTCGAAATCGATTTCGTCGAGAAGGTGCCGGAACGGGTCATAGCACCCCTGCAGATCGCCTATTGCGTAAACAGCCATGTCAGGACCCGCTTAACAGCAGCATCAGCAGACCCTAGTGGAGCAGTCCCGGAACGGCGAGTGTGAACGGCTCGATTGGCGCGTCAAAGCTCGAACCCGTGTCCGTCACCATGCGGTACAGTCCCTGCATGGCGCCTACCGGTGTTTCGAGGACGGCGCCGCTCGAATAACGGAATCGCTCTCCCGGTTGGAGATACGGCTGCTCGCCGACGACGCCATCACCGTTAACTTCCTGCACCTTGCCGTTGGCATCCGTAATGATCCAGTGGCGACTCATCAATGTTGCGGGCATTTCGCCGTTGTTGGAGATCGTGATCGTGTACGCAAACACGTAGCGATCAGCATCGGGCTCGGACTGATCGTCGATATAGTTCGTCGCTACGTGGATTCGAATGTCGCACTGCTTCTTGCTCATGTGGCCATTCTAACGTGATTTCTGCCGCAGGTGATTACTCAGCCTGACGTAGTCGGCGATCGATACCTGTTCAGGTCGCAGGCTTGCGTCAATACCAACGGCTTCGAAGTCGATGGCATCCACACTCTTCTTGAGCGAATTGCGGAGGGTCTTGCGACGTTGCATGAATGCGGTGGAAACCAGCGTCGACAATCCGGCCTGATCCTGAATGTCGAAAGTCCCGGGTGGCAGCGGGTCCAGGCGCACGACAGCCGATGTGACCTCGGGCGGTGGCTCGAATGCCTCCCGTGGCACATCGAATAACGATTCGATGTGCAGATGGCATCCAAGCATGATGCCCAACCGACCATATGCCTTGCTGCCGGGAGAAGCAGCCATGCGTTCAACCACTTCTTTCTGAAGCATAAAATGCATGTCGACGATCCGGTTCCTGAACTTCAACAGGTGAAAAAGTAACGGTGTCGATATGTTGTATGGCAGGTTTCCGACCACGCGAATGCGATCGCCAAGCGAGGCGAAGTCGAACTGCAGCGCATCGGCCTCATGCACCGTAACGTTGGAATTGTCCTCGTAGCGGCGACGCAGCCGGGCGACAAGGTCGCGATCGAGTTCCACGGCATGCAGATGACCGGCGCTGCTGGCGAGTGCGTCAGTGATCGCTCCTTGCCCCGGTCCGATCTCCACGATGATGTCATCCCCGGTCGGATGCACTGCGCGAACAATGGCGTCGATGATGCCGGGGTCACTCAGGAAATGCTGACCGAAACGCTTGCGTGCGCGGTGCTTCGCCATCAGTCCCGCGCCATGCTGACGGCCAGTTCAACTGCGGCAAACAGGCTTGACGGGTCAGCTCGGCCCGTGCCCGCAATATCGAATGCGGTGCCGTGATCGACCGATGTGCGAATGATTGGCAGGCCCAGCGTGACGTTGACCGCGGAGCCAAAGCCCGCATACTTGAGCACTGGCAACCCCTGGTCGTGATACATCGCGAGAACCGCATCCTTGTGTCCGGCTGCGGGCGTGAACGCTGTATCGGCGGGCAGGGGGCCGCGCAGGTTCAAGCCTTCGGCCTGTAGTTTGCGAATCGTTGGCGTTATGAACGCCCTTTCTTCGCCACCGAGGTGGCCATTTTCCCCGGCATGCGGATTCAGTCCGCACACCGCGATTTCCGGAACGCTGATACCGAACTTGTCTCGCAAGTCCGCATGCAGGATTCGCAATACGTGTTCCAGCAGGTCGGCTGTCAGGTAGTCCGCGACGTCACGCAAGGGCATATGCGTGCTTGCCAGCGCGACGCGCAGATCTCCCGCTACCAGCATCATGACGGGTAGCGGGGCATTGGTGACGGCAGCAAGAAATTCCGTGTGCCCGGTAAAATCGACGCCACTCTCCGCGATTACACTCTTGGAGATCGGCGCAGTAACCATCCCGGAGTACCTGCCATCGAGGCAGCCCTCGGCGGCCATCCGCAAGCCGCGCAGCAGTGTCTCTGCGTTCGAGGAGCTGGGCTGCCCCGGGCTGACAAGATCGGGGAACGGCGTATCGACGACGTCGAGATCCGTGCTGAGTTGGCGTTGATCACCGATGACAACGATATCGTCGACGAAGTTGCCGTCGACGAGCGCATTGCACAACTCGGGGCCAATACCGGCCGGCTCGCCGGCCGTGATTACGAGAGGTCTGTCGAGAGCCAAACCTAGATACGCGACTCGACGAAAGACTCATCGCGCAGGCGTTGCATCCACATCATCGATTCTTCTTCCATCTTGCCATTGCGAATTCGCGCATCACAATTGCGCTGTTTGAGCTCTTCCGTGTTGTCATAAACACGGCGTTCCGTGACTTCGAGAATGTGCCAGCCAAACTGCGTGCGAAACGGCTCCGATACCACACCGATCTCACTTGCTGCGATCGTCTGCTCGAATTCCGGTGCGTACATACCGGGGCCAGCCCAGCCAAGATCGCCACCGAGATTAGCGGACCCCGGATCGTCGGACAAAAGCTTGGCTTGCTCGCCGAAGTCTTCACCGGCACGAATCTTCTCGAGGGCTTCCTCCAGACGCTGCTTGGCCGTTGCATCATCGATGATTTCATTCGGCATCACGAGTATGTGCCGGACCTTGTTTTGATTTATTTCGCTGCGCTCGACGGCACTGCGAAGATTATCAACGCGGACCAGGTGGAAACTGCTGGCCGTGCGAATCGGTTCGGAAACATCGCCTTCGCCCATGTCCTGCAGAACGTCGGTAAACAAGGTCGGAACCTGGGCACCCTGCATCCATCCGAGGGACCCGCCTTCGAGTGCCGTGGGGCCATTTGAATGACGGGCGGCCATCTCGCGAAAATCGGCGCCATCCTGCAGCTCTGCATAAATCTGGTTGGCAAGGTCTTCTATTTCCTTGACCTGATCAGTGCTTGCTGCCTCGGGAAATGTGAGCAGAATGTGCGAGAGTTCGTACTCGGAATTGGCGACGACGTTTCCTTCGAGGTCGGCGACGCACTGTTCGATTTCACGGTCCGATACATTGATGCTCTGACCCACTTCTATTCGGCGAAGCTGGTCAATCGTGATTTCGTCTCGCAATGAGCGGCGAAATTCGGCGTAGTCCATGCCGTCTTCGGCCAGCAGGCGAGGCATGTCTTCGAATGGAATCCCGTTCTGCTGTGCAATGGCCGCTATGGATTGGTTCAGCATCTCATCAGAGACTTGCAGGCCAATACGGGCCGCGCGCTGCAGCTGGATTTCGGACAGTATCAGGCGTTCAAGAACCTGCTCCTGGAGCACATCGGCAGGCGGCAATTGCATTTCTTGTTCCTGCGCGCGCTGCGTGATGATGGCCATTTGTTCGGTAAGCTGGCTCTTGAGAACGACGCCCTCGTTGACGATAGCGGCCACACCATCAAGGAACTCGCCGGTATCAGATAGTTCCTCGGCGACGGCGGCGGGCGCAGCCACCAATGCGACGACCGCGCATAACATATTGAATTTCAACAATTTTTACTACCGGAGATCTGCGGAATAGCCAAGAATACCACGTTCGAGCAATTTGTCAGCAGCTGTGCCGACACTCGTCATTCCCTTCAACACCAATTGCAGACCAAAGGACGAGTCATGAGTTCCGTCGCGAGTCGAAATGTGACGGCGAGAGACGAGGCGCAGTCCCCAGCAGCAGCTCTCGTACTCGAGGCCGAAGAACTGTTCGAGCATCTCCTGGTCGCGCAGCGAGTAGTTGTAGCGGCCGACGAAATTCCAGTTTGCGGACATCGGCCAGGACCAGGACACGTCTCCCTGTTCGAGTGAATCCCTGCGGAACCGGTAGGCGACATTCAGGACCTTGTTGTTCGCTGGTCGGTACTGAAACCTGGCTTCGGACTTGGTTGTGCCGTTCTCGCCGGTGCCCCACTGGTGACCGATGTCGAAATTCACATTGTCGAACAGCAGGAATCGTACCTGGGCAATGTAGTCTGACTTGTCAAAAGTGTCCGCGGACAGTCCCGGCAAGACAACCTCACGGTCGCTGAGATATCGGGTTTGTCCGATGGTTGCCGTAATGACTTCACGCCCGGAGGCAACATCGAGAATGCGCGACGTGACACCAAAACTGATCTGCTCTGTATCGCCAATGCGATCGATGCCGAGGAAGCGATTCTTGCGATATAGCTGTACGAGGTTGATGTCCGGCGTAATGGTGTCGAATACGGGCAATGCATCCTGATCACGGTAAGGAATGTTTACGTACAGCATGCGAGGTTCGATCGTCTGAATACGATTGGAGTTGGCCATCGTCCGCTCGAGTATCAGCCCGGTGTCGACGCTTGTAATCGGCACACTGCGCGTCGGACTGGTGTTCTCGCCCGGCAATATGTCGCTTAGCTCGTAACGCGTGTAATCCAAAGCCACCGCAGGTGTGAAAAACCACCCGGGCTTGCTAACTGGAATTTCGATGGACGGAGCCGCATTCATGCGCCAACCCGTAACGCCGGTGTCGCGATCAAAATTCACAATCTCGGAATCGATGCCGAGTCTGAAGATACCTGCGGGCCAGTTCGCGCTGGCGAGCAGTTGCGGCACACGCCGATAGGGTTCGTCGGCCGGCAGGATCGTGTCATCAATCGTCTGGAAGTCCTGCACCTGTGCAAAGAGAGAGAAGCGATCCGAGTAGTAATCGAAGCGCAGGTTGCGGTCCAGGTGTGTAGTACTCGATACGCTCAGGCTTCCGCCGAGGTCTTCGAAGTACTGACTGTCCGATACTTCACGGAACTTGATCCGGTTGCGCCAGCCGTTATTGAACAGCGTTCTATGTTCCAGGCGAACATGGTGACGCTCACGGTCGAGGATACTGTCATCAGGCAGGTAGGCAGCCGAGAGAATGCCGTCGTTGCGCCTGGTCAGGTAACGGAACTGTGTCTCGAGCAGTAAGCCTCGACTGGTCAGAACCCGCGGCGTGATGGTGGCGTCGTAATTCGGCGCAATATTCCAGTAGATCGGAACGCGTATCTCGTTACCGCTGCGTCCGGCACTGCCGATCTCGGGTGTCAGCATGCCGGACTTGCGTGCATCACCGATCGGGAAAGAAATGTACGGCAAGTAGATGATCGGCACATTCTTGAAACGCAGCTTCATGCCCCTGGCGGTGCCAGTGCCTTCGGCTGTGTCGAGAACGATCGACTTGCCCTGCAAGAGCCAGTCCTCGGCGTCGGGCGGACACGTCGTGTACTCGACGCCGCCCAGCGACAATGTTCCGTCCTGGTTGATTTCGAGATCCTCGGCCGCGCCGCGCGAATTGCTTTCCGCCAATGAGAATTCAGCGCCCTCGAAACGAATGCGTCCCAGTTCATAGCCGAATTCGGCCGATCGGCTCAGGATCTGTGTACGGGGATCTTCGTAGCGCACGCCGCCATCGAGGAACAGGGCCCGCTGCTCCGGATCGTAGTATGCGGACTCCGCGCCCGCGATCTTGTCATCGCGACGCAGCAAAACGCCGCCGCTCATGCTGGCGGTCGGATTGGGGCCAAGCTGGGCCTCAAATTGGCCGGCTTCGAGCTGAATGGTGTCGGGGTTATCCAGCACGATTTCCCGCAGTGGCGAGTCGACGGCCAGCGCGCGCCCCAACGACGTGCGGCACGACAATTCGTCTGCGCCGAATGCAGGTGTCAGGGCCAGCAGCGAGCAGGCAAGTATGAGTGGTTTCGCGGACAATGCAGTGGTTGGGTCAGCTTCGGGCCGTGGCTTGTAAAAACAGGATGTTATCAAGCATTGGTATTTGTTACCTTCGCATAGTTTTCGAGGTGCTTCAACGCGTTACGGAGAGCGGATATCGAGCAATCAACAAATCCGGACGATACCCGCCTGGCCGCGCTGCGGGCGTGGGCCGAGGGTATAGAGGCCGTGGCAGGCAGCGAACCCACGCCAGCTTCTGCTGATGCGAGCTTTCGCCGCTATTTTCGATTGCAATCGGGCGCTAGAAGTTTCATCGCGATGGATGCGCCGCCGGACCGGGAAGACAGCCTGCCGTTCGTGCGTATTGCCGGCTATCTTGAAGCGATGCGACTGAATGCGCCGCGCATCATCGAAGCGAATCTCGACGATGGATTTCTCTTGTTGAGTGACCTCGGCACGCGGCAGTACCTCGATGTACTCGAGGCCGACCCATCCCTGGCAGGCGTCCTGTACAGCGATGCGCTGACTGCGCTGGTGAAAATGCAACGCCGCGGTGCGGCGTACCAGTCACTGCTGCCGCCCTATGATGAGGCGTTACTGCGTTTCGAGTTGTCGTTGTTTTATGACTGGCTGTGTGGCACGCATCTCGGAATGACGTTGAGTGACGACGACGAGCGGGCCTGGCAACAATGTTGCGACTTGCTCGTGATGAACGCGCTCGACCAACCACAGGTCTTCGTGCATCGTGACTACCACTCGCGCAATCTCATGCTCACCGACGAACAGAATCCGGGGATACTCGATTTTCAGGATGCCGTCGAAGGACCGCTGACCTACGACCTCGTGTCATTACTCAAGGACGCTTACCTGCGCTGGCCGGCCGAGCAGGTGTGGCAATGGGCACTCGAGTTTTACAATGGCATCGAAGCAGAGGTTCGTGAGCGCGTCGATGAGGATCAATTCCGGCGTTACTTTGAATTGATGGGCGTGCAGCGACACGTGAAGGTCGCCGGGATCTTTGCGCGACTGAATCACCGCGATGGCAAGTCGGGTTATCTTGCCGATATTCCCCGCACCTTGTCGTACATCGTTGAAGTAGCACCGCGTTACGCGGAGCTCGAATTTCTCGTCAACCTGATCGAGGAGCGCGTACTCCCGGGTCTGGGCGCAGCAACGTGAGAGCGATGATTCTTGCGGCCGGGCGCGGCGAGCGGCTGCGACCGTTGACGGATGAAATACCCAAGTCACTGGTCGAGGTCCGCGGCAAGAGCTTGCTCGAACGGCACCTCGAAAACGTGAGTTCGTCAGGAATTGAAGCGGTTGTGATCAACCTCGGCTGGTTGGGTGACAGGATTGTAGAGCGCATCGGTTCGGGGTCACGCTACGGACTCGAGGTCATGTACAGCCAGGAAGGCGACAACATCCTCGAAACCGGGGGTGGCATTCACAAGGCACTGCCGTTGCTGGGTAGTGAGCCATTCCTGGTCGTCAATGCCGACATCTACACGGACATGCCGGTGCCTGATGTGACGCTCGCCGACGAACACCAGGGATATCTCGTCATGGTACCGACGCCCGATTATCGAGATCACGGAGACTTCGATCTCGTCGACGGACTGGTGCGGAATGTGGAAAAACCGCCGTACACATTCAGTGGTGTTGCGATTTATCGCCCGGAATTTTTTGCGGACTGCGAGCCAGGTCGTTTCCCGCTGGCGCCGATGCTGCGCGAAGCGGCAGATGGCGGGCGGCTGGCGGGCTCGCTTTACGAAGGACTTTGGGCGGATATCGGGACGCCGGAGCGATTGGCGGCGCTCGGCCAGGGTGATTAGTTGTGATCTCCCAGCAGCTCGGCTATGGATTCGGCTACCTGTCCCGCCCCGTCTTAACCTCGGCATGGGGTCGGTTCACGAACCTGTGCTCCGCGTGCCGTATATCAGCTAGTCCGCCTTGATGCCCAGGTGCCGCAGCAAGAACGGCAGCAGTTGCTCAGCCGCATCTTCGAGGCTCAGTTCAATTCCGAGCCGCTTCAGGTCCGTCATTTCAAGTTCCTCGTAACCGCAGGGATTGATGCGCGAAAACGGCTCGAGGTCGCCATCGACGTTGAGTGCCATGCCATGGAAGCTGGCGCCGCGTCGTATTCTGAGCCCCACGCTCGCAAGCTTTTCGCCTTCGACATAAACGCCCGGTGCGTCAGCGCGCGCCGCTGCATTGACGCCATATGTCGCAGCGAGATCGACGACGCTTTGTTCGAGGGCAGTCACGAGCTTGCGGACACCGATGTTCGCCCGGCGTATGTCGATCAACGGGTAGACCATCAGGATGCCGGGGCCGTGGTAGGTAACCTGGCCGCCCCGGTCGATTTGCACAACGGGAATATCACCGGGCGCGAGCACGTGTTCTTTCGCCGCATTCAGGCCCAGGGTAAAAACAGGTGGATGCTCGCAGAACCAGACTTCGTCAGGTGTCGAGTCGTCCCGCTCGTCCGTGAATTTCTGCATTGACCGCCACAGGGGAACGTAGTCCCGGCGACCAAGGAAGGCGGTCTTCACAACGCCATCAGGACGTCCTCATGATCGGTAACGTCCTGGTAGATCGCATCGAGCTGTTGCTGGCTTGTCGCCGTGATCGTGACGGTGATCGATACGAAATTGCCTTTTCGGCTTTGCGCCTGTCTTACGGCATCATTCGCAACCTTGCCTGCATGCTTTTCCACGAGCGAACGCGCTGTCGATCGGAACTCCGGCGTGTCGCGTCCCATCATCTTGATCGGAAACTCGCAGGGAAATTCGATTGCAGATTCTTCGGTCATGACTATTCGAACCAGAGGCTGACGCTGTCCCGGGTTCGTTGCCAGAATGAACCTTCCGGGTTGTCATCGAGCGCACGTAGTGGCGTTTTCAACAACTCATTCTCGCCAAGGCTGATTCTTAATTCTGCGATGGGTTGTCCGGTGGCGACCGGTGCTTCGATGATTGCGGGAATGTCGAGTGTCGACTCGAGCTGATCGTAAGTGCCACGGCGCACGGTGATGTAGAGATCCTCCAGTACGCCGAGTCGCGACGTTTCATTCGCGGACTTCCAGATGCGGGCCGTCGTGATCTCTTCGCCGGCTTTGAACAGCAGGCGTGTCTCGAAAAAGCGGAAACCGTAATTCAGAAGCGCTTGGGTGCCATCGGTACGCGCTTTAGTGCTGGATGTGCCGAGGACGACGGAAATTATACGCATGCCATCGCGCTCCGCAGAGGAGACGAGGCAGTAACCGGCGTCTTCCGTGTGGCCGGTCTTGAGGCCATCAACCGACGGGTCGCGCCACAGCAGAGAGTTGCGATTGCTTTGCTTGATGTCGTTGAAGGTGAATTCCTTGATCGCGTGCCATGCGTAGTAGTCGGGAAACTCCTCGATCATGGCGCGAGCCAGAGTCGACAGATCGCGCGCGGTAGTGACATGGCCTTCGGCCGGCATTCCGGTCGCGTTGAGGAAATGTGATGACAACATGCCGAGTTTGGCAGCGTACTGATTCATCATCTCGGCGAAAACAGCCTCGGTTCCCGCAATATGCTCGGCCAGCGCCACGCTGGCGTCATTACCCGATTGCACGATCATGCCAAGCAGCAGGTCCTTGATTGCCACTCTCTTGCCAACCTCCACGAACATCCGGGAACCCGGCATACGCCACGCCTTTTCCGAAATAGTCACTTCGTCCTCAAGTCGAATCTGGCCCTGCCTGAGGGCGGTGAAGACGACATACGCGGTCATGATCTTCGTCAGGCTCGCGGGGGCCAGCGGCGTGTCCGGGTCGAGTGACGCCAGTTCCTTTCCGGTTTGGGCATCGATGACGAGGTAACTCTTCGCGCCGATGATCGGCGGTGCCGGAGCGGGCATGGCAGACTGGGCGAACGCGCTTGTTGCGAAGCAGAGAGTCAGGACGGAGAGGGCGCAGGACAAACGTATGGACATGGTGCCTCTTGGTAAGGTGGTGGCTTGAGTTTGGCCGCGTATTGTACGCGGCTATTCGGTAATAAGGTACGGATCGGTGATGCCGATGTTCTCGAGTTCCTCTACGAGAAGATCGTATTGCACGACATCGGCCACCGGGCCGATACGGACGCGATACAGCACGCGGTCAGTCGAGTGCTCCTCGTGGATGAAGGCGTTGTCGATTCTCGCAAGCGACAGGGCCTCGAGGCGGCGCTCGGCATTGGTACGGTCCCCGAAAGCGCCAACCTGAACGTAAACGCTGTGATTGGTCACCGGGGCGGTCGTGGCGACGGGTTCCGCTGACGGTGCCGGCGGTACCGACGGTGTGCTGATGCGGGTTGGCCGGTCTCCTTGCGGCTGCTCGAAATTGATCGCAGTGACTTCGACGAGGCTGGTGCCGTCCGTGACCATGTCGAGTTTCAGGGCGGCCGAGTAGGACAGGTCGATGATCCTGTTGTGTACGAATGGTCCCCGGTCGTTGACGCGCACGATGATGGACTTGTCATTACGCAAGTTGCGCACACGCACGTAGGTGGGAAGAGGCAGTGTCTTGTGCGCCGCCGTCATCGCATACATGTCGTAGGGTTCGCGATTCGAGGTCAGATTGCCATGGAACTTCTTGCCGTACCAGGATGCGACGCCACGCTCGCGGTAACCCTCGGCCGACGGCATGACCGTGTAGCGTTTGCCGAGTACTTCGTAGACTGGTCCATTGCCGTACTTGCTACGCGGCTCGGGGCGCGGTACCGCGTCACCTGGAAGATCCGGGATGCGGGTGCTTCCTGATGGGGGGCCGTCGCCTTTGATCTTGTTGCCGCCGCAAGCGGCAATGGCCAGGCAGCTGATTGCCAGCAGCGGCAGCCTAGCCAGCATTCGCGGCGACCTTCGCGGCGATTTCCTGGCCGAGCTGGTGAGCAGCCAGCGCATACATGACGCTGCGGTTGTATTTTGTAATCACAAAGAAGTTGTGGAAGCCCACCCAGTGCTCGGTTCCGTCGTCGCCTTCGTAGGTAAGCAACGCCGCTTTGTTGTCCCCGCCAAGCTTCGTCGCAAATACGACACCCTTCTTGCTCAGCGAGTCGATCGTGTCATTCGACTTGAGCGTGTTCTTGGGTTCGGGAACAGGATCGTCCCACCGGTCACTCAACGTCGCTTGTGACGTTACTTCCTCATCGGAGCGCCAGCCATGCTCGACGAAGTAGTTGGCGACACTGCCCGCGACGTCGGCCCAGTTATTCCAGATGTCGCGTTTGCCATCACCTGTCGCATCGACCGCATACGCACGAAAACTCGACGGCATGAACTGCGGCCGCCCCATCGCGCCGGCATACGAGCCCAGTGGGGCCGTGGCATCGAGCTCTTCCTCCCGCGCGAGAATCAGGAATTGCATGAGTTCGTTGCGGAAAAACCTGGAGCGCGGCGGGTAGTCGAACGCGAGGGTCGCGAGCGCATCGATAACCCGGTCTTTGCCCGTGATGCGCCCGTAGTAGGTCTCGACGCCGATAATACCGACGATCATTTCAACGGATACGCCGGTTTCCTTCTGAATGCGTTCCAGCATCTCGCGATTTTCAAGCCAGAATGTCGTCCCTGCATTGATGCGTTCCCTGGTGATGAAGATCTTGCGGTACTCAGCCCACGTCAGCTTCTTTTCCGCGGGCGTGGAAATCTTCTTGATGATGGATTTCTTGATCTCGGCCTTGCCGAGCAACGCTGCAAGTGCATCGCGGTCGAAATCGTGATCGGCCACCATCTCATCGATAAATGCGGCGACGTTCGGTCTGGTGACGTCGACATAGACTTTGTCGGCGGCCTCGGAACAGGAAACGGAAATGGCGAATATTGCAGCGACTGCAAGTAGGCGTTTTTTCATCAGTGCGGCAATAATTTCCGGTTGGAGTGAATGGACATGAGAATACCGAAACCTGCCATCAGCGTCACCATTGAGGTGCCGCCGAAGGAAACAAGGGGCAAGGGGACGCCGACAACCGGGATCAGGCCAGTAACCATGGCCGTATTGACGAATACATAGACCATGAAAGTCAGGCTGATCGAACCCGCGAGCAGGCGCGAGAACGTATCCTGAGCCTGAACGGCCATGTACAGGCCGCGCCCGATGACGAACATATACAGGACCAGTAACGTCAGGACGCCAAGCAGGCCGAACTCCTCGCCGAGCACGGCAAAGATGAAGTCGGTATCCCGCTCAGGGAGAAACTCGAGCTGCGCCTGGGAACCATTGGTCCAGCCCTTGCCGAACAGCCCGCCCGACCCGATAGCGATCTTTGACTGGATGATGTTGTAGCCGGCGCCCAGCGGGTCGCTGTCGGGATTAAACAAGGTCAGCACACGTTGCTTCTGATAATCCTGCATGAAGTTCCAGAGCACGAGCGCGCCGGGAATTGCAGCGATACCGAGACCGAAAATCAGCTTGAAAGACATGCCCGCAAGCACGATGACTATTACGCCGGAAGCGGCGATCAACAAGGATGTGCCGAGATCCGGTTGCTTTGCGATCAGCAGGGTCGGCACGATAATTATGACAGCGATGGTGATGAGATGTCCCAATTTGGGTGGGATCTGGCGATCGTGCAGATACCAGGCCGCCATCATTGGTACGGCGAGCTTCATGGCCTCGGACGGTTGAAAGCGGATGCCGATGTCCAGCCAGCGACGCGCACCCTGGCCAACATCACCCTTGGTCAGCACCAGGACAAGCAGTACCAGTCCGGCGAGATATCCCCAGGGCGTCCAACGGCGCAAGAAATCGGGGGGTAGTTGCGCGACGATGAACATGGCCACGAATGCGACACCGAGTCGAATGACCTGGTTTGTGAGCAGGCGATTGCTTTCGCCAACCGCACTGTAGAGCACGAACAGTCCGAATCCACAGATCAGGAGCAGCCCGATGAGGAGCGGTCCGTCGACATGCAGTCGCCTCATGATGAGCGTGAAGTCCGACAGCGGCGCTGCCTTCGGCGTCAGCAATCGCTGTGTGTCGTTAAGGCGCATCGTCACCGTACCCGAGATAGGCATCCATAATGGACTTTGCGATGGGCGCTGCGACGCCGCTGCCGCTCTCCCCGTTTTCGACAATCAGAGCAACGGCGATACGTGGCTCGTCAAATGGCGCAAAGGAGATAAACAGTGCGTGGTCGCGCTGTCGTTCCTCAAGTTCTTCGTCATCGTATTCGCTGTCCTGGGCAATTGACACGACCTGTGCCGTACCGCTCTTGCCAGCCATTTCATACGCTGCACCGGTGCCGACCGCCCGTGCCGTGCCGCGTGTGCCCTGCATCACATCGTGCATGGCGCCGAGAACGAAATCCCAATAGATATCGTTACTGATTTCGACATCGGGCATGCGCTCGGGCTGAATAATGCGGCGTTCGCCGGTTAAACCGTCTTCAATCGCAGCGACCATATGCGGTTTGTAGCGCTTGCCCCGGGTGGCCAGCGTAGCGGTCGCAGACGCAAGTTGCAGCGGAGTGGCCAGCATGTAGCCCTGGCCGATCGACGCAATAACGGTCTCTCCGTGATACCAGCGTTGGTTATCGCGATCACTGAATGCCCGGCGCTTCCACTCTCGCGACGGTACCAGCCCTGAACTCTCGCCAAGCACATCCACGCCTGTCGGCGTGCCCAGGCCGAAGCGACTCAGGTAGTCATGCATCGCATCGATGCCGACTTCGCCGGAGATCTCATAGAAATAGACGTCGCAGGATTGTTCGATGGCATCGTGCAGGTCGACGGGACCGTGGCCCTCCGGCTTCCAGTCGCGATACCGATGGGGGTTGTTTGGCAGCGTGTAGAAACCGCGGCACAGACTCTTGCGCGTCATATTCGTCGCGCCGGTCTCCAGTGCGGCAAGTGCAAGCATTGGCTTGATGGTCGAGCCGGGCGGGTAGCTGCCGCGGAGCGCACGATTGAACAGGGGGCGGTCCGGATTGTCCTGCAATTCGCGGTATTGCGATGTGGTCATGCCGACGGCAAACAGGTCGGGGTCGAATGAAGGCGTGCTGACGAGAGCGAGAATTTCTCCGGTCCATGGATCAAGCGCTACCAGCGCTCCGCGACGACCATCCATCGCTTTGCTTGCAAGCCGCTGCAGATCAAGGTCGATGCTCAGATAAATATTGGAACCTGGCGCCGACGACTGGTCGACGGGCAACGACTCGAGCAATTCGCTGGTGTCGCTCGGCACCTGGCGACCCCGTGCATTCGTGATCAGGTGGCGATAGCCGGCGTCGCCATGCAGGTCGGACTCGAAACTGCTTTCGACGCCCGTCTTGCCCGTGTGCGATGTCCCCGCGTACGCAGCAGGGTCGAGACGCTTCAGATCCTCAGTGCTCAGCGCTCCAACGTAGCCGACGGCGTGAGCAACCTCCGGACCGCTGGGATAATGTCGTACGAGGCGCGGCTGAAAGTCGATGCCGGGGAATCGTGGTCGCTGAATCGCGAAATTTGCTATTTCTTCCTCGGTCAGCCGAAACTTGAGCGTCACGGGTTTGAATCTCGGACCGCTGCGACTGAGCTCCTTGAAGCGTGGGATGTCCTCGAAGTCGATCAGGTTGATGGCGGCGAGGCGATTCAGCGTGTCATCGATATCGTGGACTTGCTCGGGTATGAGTTCGAGCTGGTATGCCGGAAGATTCTCGGCGATGACGCGCCCTTTGCGATCGAATACGAGGCCGCGAATCGGGGGTACGGGCTCGATTCGTACCCTGTTGCCCTGCGATTTCTCGGCAAACAACTCGTGATCCACAATCTGCAATTGCACCAGCCTGGCGACGACTACGCCGAGCAGTATTATCGAGATCACGGCGGCGAGAATGACTCGGGCCAGGAACAGGCGGCGCTCGGAATGGATATCCTTGATTGGCGAAAGAAGTGCGGCCACGTCTAGGCTCCCGACCGGGCTCTGTAACGAACTCCCGAAAGGAATATGTACAGGAAGGGCCAGACGATCGTGCCTGTAATGACAGGTGCCCAGTAAGCGATTGATGGTGCGGTGACACCAGCAACCCCGTTTACCCAGAACAGAATGAACTGGTAGAGCGCCAGCAGCGCGAAAATTGTCGCGCCCAGCTGCGACAGCGGGAATACGCGCATCAGGAGATGAAAGCGCACGGTCGCGAAAACGATGACCGATAGTGCAAGCGCGTGCTGGCCGAGCAGCGTGCCGTATGAAACGTCGAGCACGATGCCAACGATCCACGCGGAGCCGACACTCCAGGTTCGTGGCAGCTGTATGGCCCAGAAGATCAGCAGCAGGGCCAGCCAGTCAGGGCGAAATGCTGCGGCGGCTTCGGGTAGCGGCATGATTGTCAGCATAAGACCAACAATTAGCGTGATGATGACAGGCAAGCGGCGGGAGGCACGATCTCTACTCATCGGGGGCCTCCTCGGTGACAGAGGGTGCAGACCAGATCAGCATGACTTCCCGCACCTGGTCGAGCGCGGCCGCCGGTGTCGCAGAAACGTCGGCAAAGGGTTCCTGCGGGATACGGGTTACGCGGTTCACTACTGCGACCGGATAGCCGGAAGGAAACGCGCCACCCAGACCCGATGTCACGAGCACATCGCCGACGCGAATGTCTGCGTTGTTGGGCAGAAACGGCAGATCGAGACGATCGATTTCACCCGTGCCGACCGCGATCGTTCGCAGGCCATTGCGATTTACTTCGACCGGTAGCGCATGGTCGGCGTCGCTGATAAGCACGGCTTGTGCCGTCATGATGCCGGTCTCGATGACCTGGCCGACAACGCCGTTGGCATCGACGATGGCTTGTCCGTCATACACACCGTCGCGACTGCCGATATCAATGACAAGATTGTGCTCGTAGGGATTGGCATCCACGGCCATGATCTGGGCAACACGGACTTCGTCCCGGACGCGTGTGCGGGCATCCAACAGGCCCCGCAAACGGGCGTTCTCGGCCTCGAGTGCGGTGAGTCGCTGCAGGCGAGCGTTGGTGAGCAGGCGCTCGGCCTTGAGACGGCCGAGTTCGAGTTCGAGTTCATTGCGCGATGTTGTTGACTCGCCGAGCCATTCCCAGAAGCGCACAGGCGCGTCGACCACGATTCGCACCGGGTATACGGCTGCACCCACAGCGCGACGAATACCGTCGAGATGATTGTCGCGATGGTCGAAATACATCAGCAGGATGCTGATCAGGATCAAGACCAGAACCCGGAAACCCAGTCCCGGGATGCGCGCTGGATTGCTGTTATTTCCCCGGGACGCGACCATCGTTACCCGCGCCTACCACGGTCACTCCAGGCCAAATACGGAGGGACCGTGCTCGTCGATCAGTTCGATGACTCGGCCGCCACCCCGGGCGACACAGGTCAGCGGGTCATCGGCGATAACGACCGGCAGTCCGGTTTCTTCCATGAGGAGTTTGTCCAGATCGCGCAGCATCGCACCACCGCCCGTCAACACGATGCCGCGTTCCGCGACATCCGCACCGAGTTCCGGCGGCGTCTGCTCGAGCGCTTCCTTGACCGCGCCGACGATGCCTTGCAGGGGTTCCTGAAGCGCTTCCAGAATTTCGTTGGAATTGAGCGTGAAGCTGCGCGGTACACCTTCCGACAGGTTGCGCCCCTTGACCGAGATTTCGAGGACTTCCTGGCCGGGAAACGCCGAGCCGATCTCGTGCTTGATGCGCTCAGCGGTGGCCTCACCAATCAGGATGCCGTAGTTGCGGCGCACATAGTTGGTGATAGCCTCGTCGAACCGGTCGCCGCCAATGCGGACCGATGCTGCATACACGATGCCGTTCAGCGAGATAACCGCGACTTCCGAGGTTCCGCCGCCGATGTCGAGGACCATCGAGCCACGCGCCTCGTGTACAGGCATGCCGGCGCCAATGGCTGCGGCCATCGGCTCATCGATGAGGTGTACCTTGCGGGCGCCCGCACCTTCCGCTGACTCGCGAATGGCGCGGCGCTCAACCTGGGTCGAGCCGTAGGGCACACAGATCAGGACGCGCGGACTGGGGCGGAAATACCGCGACGAATGCGCTTTCCGAATAAAGTGCTGCAGCATCTTCTCGGTGACCGTGAAATCGGCGATAACACCGTCTTTCAGGGGCCGAATTGCGGTGATATTCCCCGGGGTACGGCCCAACATGTTCTTGGCCTCCATGCCGACAGCCTCGACAACCCGGCCGCCTCGCCCGGAGTCTTCACGAATCGCTACAACAGACGGCTCATCGAGCACGATGCCATGCCCCCGGGAGTAGATCAGGGTGTTGGCTGTGCCAAGGTCAATGGACAGGTCATTTGAAAAATAACCCAGAATATTCTTGAACATGCGGGAAACGGCCCAGAAACAGAATTAACGGCGTAATCTAACAATGCGCACGACATTCCACAAGGCGGCGTGTATTATTGCGTGCCCGCGAAAGTGGGCCCTTGAGATTACCCAGGAATTCCCGGAAATATCCCGTGCCACTCGATAAAGATCAGGTCCAGCAAATTGCGCAGCTGGCGCGACTCGAACTGAAGCCCGAAGAGCATGCCGAACTCGTCGACAAGCTCTCGAAAATCGTCGATTTTGTAGATCACCTGTCGGCAGCCGACACTGAAGGCGTCATGCCGATGGCGCACCCCCTCGATGTAGCCCAGCGGCTGCGGCCGGACGT
>Ga0316191_10000501_pt1 | contig 25488 bp, 25 predicted proteins | sample Eddworburr2cm_MG_FD_204928 | JGI IMG/M metagenome (GOLD analysis project Ga0316191, IMG submission 204928) | Coastal sediment microbial communities from Maine, United States - Eddy worm burrow 2 cm | ecosystem: Environmental > Aquatic > Marine > Coastal > Sediment | place: USA: Maine... | reverse complement strand
ACCTGGAAAGAGCCATCCGCCCTGCGCACCAGTCTCACATCGACATCCTGCAGTTCGATCGAAGAGAGAGCCACCACACCGCGTAACATGGCAAAAACGCTAAGTGATATATTGACTTCCGGTGATTTGACCAGACTGGTGCCGGATGTCTCGACCAACTCTACATCCGATGCCCTCAAATCAATCTGCTTTTCGCTACGATCCCAATAAAGTCCGATACCTTTCAGCCTGACGCTAAGGCCACCCGGCATATCTGACGCTGCCTGCTCGATTTTTGGTACAAACTGGTTAAGCTGAATCGGGCTGGACGACAAGCGCCACAGCAACAACAGCAGCAATATGAATAAAATGACCAGCAAGCCTGCGGTCAATTTGAAAAACAGCTTAAACGCCTTCTTAGCGAATGGAGACAACGACTCAGAAGCTCGTTCTGTTGAAGATTGCAATAGCTAGAACCGTTCTGTCGTTCAAGGGCATCATCTCACCTACTGCTTCAAGACAGCTGTCTGCACATCAGACTCAACTGGTGCACAAAGCCCTTCGGGTACAGGCTCAAGACCCATAAACACCAGCACACGATGTTCAAGATAACTGTGAAACGGGTTATAACGTAAGCGCAGCATGTCGGCAGCCGGCACCCTTAATACACCCTTTTCCCCACGCAACGCCATATCACCCAAACTGACACCAGGACTGGGACCAGCCTCGTCTCCACCGTAAACAGGGTCATCTGATGGTATTGGCAATGCAACATGCGATAGCGAATAAATATGCTCGGGCCAGGAAAGACCGGTATCACATTCCTCAATCTTAGATGAGCCCGGCTTACGACTGATTGCAACGACGTGTTTTTGCGCATGGCTTTGATTGCTCATCAAAGTGAGCATGAATTTCGGGCTCTCACTCTCCTTCATTGGGTCGATCCATGCCGATGGGTTTTCATTCATCAGTGGGTCGATCTCTGCCCAGCGATTGATATCAAACAATACCAGTTCGTGGTGCATATGATCACTACCTCCCTGTTCTGATGAGAACGCAGGTAAGCGGTCAAAAAGATTATGCACCAGCGCCGGGGCGGTGACAGTGGAGTCCACCACTGACTGAAATGCCAATATAGGGGGCATACCTTTCAGGGCACCCGTCTTCGTATGTCTGGTAATCTGATTCTGAATTTCCTGGGTAATAAGATGAGCCTGTTTACCTGCGTTCAAGGCAAACGAACCATATTTCCAGGGATCGTATTCAGGTAACAATGAGTTCCAGGCAAGCTTCTCCAGTCCCAGCAGATGACCGAGACGTTCTTGCCATATGGCCAGTGCGGCCAGCTTACTGACGCCAATTTCGGGCGATAACAGGACCAGGCCGTCAACAATCTTGAGATTCTCATCAGTCAGTGAGTTCAGTGTGTACTGCACCGCCAGTGCGCCCCCGTTGGAATAGCCGACAATATACAAAGGTGCACCATTCGATTTTTCCCGTAGCTCTTTCATCGTCAGCCGGACGGCTGCGGCCATGTCTTCCCACTCCGTATCAAGCAAACCGGAGGGTGCCTGCCCGTGACCCGGGACTCTCATACCTATGACGTAGGCATTGCGGCCATGCAGCAGTTGACCAATGCTACGCAGACTATAGGGCGAGTCAGACATTCCATGTAGTAATAAAACGGCGATCTTCGGTTGATCCACGGGTAACACAAAACTGCGGTTCCAGTTCGTGGGCCAGCGACCGGGGTCGGACAAACTACCTCCGTTGTAACGGTTGATGGCGCGCAGGTCTGTTGTATCAACTTTCTGATAGATCAACCGGTCGAGTTGTTGGAACAAACGATCTTCCAGTTCAAGGTATTCGTCAAAGGTTTCCAGTCCGGAATCAGCCCGGAACTCCTGATCAAGCACCGTCGTGTGCCACACGCTGAGATCTGGACGATTGTTCAAGTCAACCACACCCAGGACAATGATAACGACCAGCGCACCCAGCAGGCTTGAAAGCGACATTCGTAAGATACGGCGACTTGCGCGAAGGAGTCTGTTTATCATGATTTCACCTGGAAATGATGTCTGTCAGCAACTGTAGATCATATCAAGATTCGGGCTTCCTGTTTCCAGGCTGGATAGCTATAGATGCTGAAAGGATATGGATTCACCCGATTCTGTAACCTGAGCATTACACATGTCTATTTCACAGGGCGAAAGCGAGACCCGGGGATCTGATGTTGCTATCGTCGGGAAATGGTTAGGTGCGTGTCGGACTTACAAAAAAGAAGGTGCTTTTGCACCTTCTTTTTGGGTTTAAACCCTGACTAAATATACGCAACTGAACGAATCGCTCCTTCGTTCAAGTCCAGGTACTCAGAAAGTCCACTTTAAGCCCGCATATGGGCCGTGGATAACCAGGTCATCAAGGGCAGGCTGATCATTTTTAAAATTCCATTTCAGATACCTGTAACCCAGAACACCGGTAAATTTCTTATAATCATAGGCAAAATTTACAGCTGTCTGCCAAGTGGTTTTGGAATAACCGCCGCCAATATCAGCGTAGTAATTAAAATAATAGCCGTCAGGAAAGTTGTGTCTGCCTTTGAGTCCGATGACTCCATCCCAGCCACTGTCACCACTAGTGGTTTTGGTCTTGTGATCATTTAATTTGATAGTCACAGGAACCTCGACATCCAGAAAACGTGCACCTGCGGCGATATCGAATTGATTTTTACCGCTATCGATGAGGTTATAACCACCGATGAGATTCAACACCCAGGCTTGCATTCCGACGGTGAGTTTGCCCTCAACAGGCTGACCCATAAATTCATCGCGTTTTAAATCCTTACTCAGATCCATATAAATCACATCAGCGAGCATGGAAAATTTGTTTTTACGGGCATCAAAAGTGACCATGGCTGCCAGGTCGAGATTCCTCAGGAGGTCGCCAAAAGTTATCGTAACAGGGTCACCAGTAGGAGTGTGTAGCTTCATGGTTGCGCCCCACAGGTAAACCTGCGTACCGAACTGCCAGTCATCCGCTGACTTTTCTTGCGCGGAAACAGATGTTGCCAAACTCAAAAGTAATACAACAATTAAAAATGACAAGCTTTTTTGCCAAACCAAACCAGTCATCATTCCGATTGACTTCTGTTTCTGTTCAGGATTTTTCATAGGAGTCTCTTTGTTTTAGAAATTGATAATAATCACAATAAGAATTCATGCTTCCTGCAAGTTAGCACAAGAAAAACTGTTGTTCACACCAACATTGGATTTTAATAATGCGTCAATTATACCCAAAAGAAAAGCAGGCTACAGCGTAATGTTAAGTGATCGTTTTCAGATTTTAAACTGATAAACAACAATAGCAATCATTTACCTTTGTAGAGGTTGATGCCCTACCCGCCAACTTCGTTGAACAACAGTCAGCGCAATCTATTTTTGGCTGCTTTTTGGAACCTGCAACGTGCCAAACACCCGATCCCAAAACGCTGATGAAACTCCATAACCCTTGTTGGAATCCCGGAAGTGGTGATCAATGTGTGATTTCCACACATTCTTGAGAAATTTGATCTTTGGCGGCTTGAAGTGATGAATACTGTAGTGGGTCATGTCATACGCCAGGTATCCCGTGGTGAATCCTGCGGAGTATGCCCAGGTCCATGTACCAAACAATAACCAGGTCAAAGACAACAGCAAAACTGCAACCGCCAGGCTCAACGTTATTGGCATGACCAGGCGTTTTTTATCATTCGGATACTGGTGGTGTACACCGTGAAACAGAAAACTGATACGTTTTTGAAGCTCACCTTTTGGCACGAAATGAAATACATAGCGGTGGAAAAAATACTCAAACAGGGTCCAGAACGCGAGCCCGCAAATGAATAAAACAACAAAGGTACGTACCGGTATATCGATGGCGAAACTTCTCCAGACAAAGAAAATGATAATCGGCAGGTAGACTGCCATCACGGTCACCGGTGAGATTTTACTCAATCGTTCCAGAAGCGGATTATCGAACAACCTGATATCGCCCCTCTGGGGAGCCATGTGCTCCGGAATTCGTTCTGTTTTGCTTGCTTTCATATTTACAGTTTTCTCTTGGGTGCCATCGGTGATATCGGGTCGCAGATTAGTTTTTGCAACAGGGTATATTATCGCTGATTTCCTACCCGGCATTCCACGTGCATAAAGCTCAAGCAATAACGACCCAGATCATGTCATAAGCGTATTTTTAAGCAAAACGACCTATTTATCTGGACTATTACATTGAAAAGGTGAACTATTCGCGCCATGTCAGATTCTCAAGTTACAGACCAGGCCGAGACTCCCGGTATTCACGGGTCAGACGGTTCAGAAGCCCCCGTATCAACCGCCTCAAGCTCCGATAAAGCCGTTGACAAAATAGCGTGCGGAGATTTACCACGTCCTGAAAAAACGCAACCTCCCAAAATTCTGTGGCAGCACGTAACGGTGCTCACTGCAGTGCATCTGATCAGTTTGCTGGTTTTTATTCCCTGGTTATTTACATGGTCAGGGCTGACGGTTGCGATCCTCGGGCATTTTGTATTCGGAATGCTCGGCATCACGATCGGCTATCACCGTTTGTTGACGCATCGCGGTTTTACCTGTCCCAAATGGCTTGAGTACACCTTCGCGACAATGGGTATGTTCAACCTGCAGGACAGCCCGGCACGCTGGGTTGCCATCCACCGTATTCATCACAGGTTTAGTGATCAACAGGGCGACACACATTCACCTCTTGTCAGTTTTTTCTGGGGTCATATGGGCTGGGTACTTTACAGGCACAAGGATACCAACCGGACCATTCGTTATGCCAAATGGGTGCCAGACCTGTTACGTGATCCGTACTACCGACGACTTGAACGAAATAGCGGGTGGTTCATGGTTTATTTTATCCATGCAATCGTGATCATCAGCATTGGTGCCGTGGTCGGGTATTTAGAAGGTGGCACCTCTGAAGCCCTTCGTTACGCTGCAAGCTGGGCTGTATGGGGCATTGCTGCACGTACCGTATTCGTGCTGCATGGAACCTGGGCTGTGAATTCATTGGCGCATCTATATGGTTACCGCAATTACGAAACGCGTGACCAGAGTACCAACAACTGGCTGGTGGCCCTCATCGCACATGGCGAAGGATGGCACAATAATCATCATGCTGATCCGCGCTCGGCTTCTCATGGTCATCGCTGGTGGGAATTCGATATGTCATGGTGGGTTATCCGCATACTCGAAGGGTTCGGACTGGCCAGGAAAGTAGTGAGGCCCAAATCATGGCTGAAATGACCCTGGAACATCAGACCCTGGAACATCCCACCCATCCGCTCGGATCAGATGCCCGGGTCCTGCTTGTCAGTGTCTTCGGCCCCTATGCCCAGGATGATGCTTACGGCAGCCGCGAAATCAACCCGATGGAGTTGTATCACAACCAGGTGACTCGTGTGCAGGCTGCATTTTCTATGCGGACTTTCCAGCGTTCCTGGGGATTGATGCTGATCCAGGCCAATCTTAAAGCCTCTTGTACCCTGCTTGATTTTCCCGATCTGACCCGTTTTATCGAAGAACTAAAAACACGTCAATACGATGTCATCGGTATCAGTTCGATCATGACCAACCTGCAAAAGGTTCGCAAGATGGTCCGCCTGATTGGCAAACACCAGCCGGATGCGAAGGTCGTCATTGGCGGACACATCGCCAACATATCAGAACTGACGAAATGGACCGGTGCGAATTACATAGCAAAAGGTGACGGCGTTCAATGGATGCGAAGGTATCTCGGCGAAGACGCAAACCAACCGATCAAACACCCGCAAATTCTTGGCAATATCGGCACCCGCATCATGGGTGTGAACCTGCACAATCACGCGGGTGACCACTGCGCAACACTTATTCCGTCGGTAGGCTGCCCGATAGGCTGTAATTTTTGTTCAACCTCCGCCATGTTTGGCGGCAAGGGTAAGTCCGTCCAGTTCTACCAGACGGGTGATCAACTGTTCGAACTGATGAGCACCCTGGAGACCAACCTGAAGGTCAAATCCTTCTTCGTGATGGATGAGAACTTTTTGCTGGACAAAAAAAGAGCGCTCGGCTTGCTCGAACTGATGGAAAAGCACGATAAATCATGGTCTCTGTATGTCTTCAGTTCCGCCAATATACTGAGAAAATATACGACAGAACAGCTGGTTTCCCTGGGCGTATCCTGGGTCTGGATAGGACTAGAGGGCAAAGGCTCAAAATATCCCAAGCTTTCGGGTAGTGACCCCTACCAAATGATCCGGGATCTGCAGTCTCACGGTATCCGCGTGCTGGGTTCGAGCATCATCGGCCTTGAAGAACACACCCCCGAGAATATCGACCAGGTCATCGAAGATGCCATTGACCACGGCAGTGACTTCCACCAGTTTATGCTTTACACGCCGATACCTGGCACACCGCTTTATGCCGAACACGAGGCCAATGATACCCTGCGAAGTTTTATCGATGTGCCGGTGGCTGATACCCACGGTCAGTTAACCTTCAACTACCAGCACCCGCATATCAAAAATGGAGAAGAAGGCAAATATCTCCTGCAGGCTTTTGAACGTGACTTCGAAGTGAACGGTCCAAGCGTGGTACGTATTGCCCGCACGACGCTGCACGGCTGGCAACGCTATAAGAACCATCCCGATCAACGCATCAGGGAACGTTTTGCACATGAAGCAGCCAACCTGCCCATGCGCTATGCAGGCGTACTATGGGCATCACGTCGTCGATACCAGGATGATCCACATCGCAAACAACTGATCGACGAAATCCTAGACGAATTCCATGCCGAATTTGGTTGGAAGTCACGTCTGGCTGCACCACTGGTGGGCCGCTATCTTTACCGGACGTTGAGACGTGAAGAGGAGCGACTTGCGAGTGGATGGACCTACGAACCACCCACCTTTTACGAGACCAACCAGGCCAACGAACCAGGAGGAGCAAAATTTGTTGACGGCTTAAACTGCACTTAGCATAATATGCATTTTTAAGGAACCATGGCTCGGCAGACATGCAACCATATTTCGAAGACGTACAATCACACTACGATCTTTCCGACGATTTTTTCGCTCTCTTCCTTGATCCGACCCGCACCTATAGCTGTGCGTATTTCAATGATCCAAACGCCCCTCTGGAAGAAGCCCAAAGAGCCAAAATAGATCTTTCGCTGGGTAAGTGCGAGCTAAAACCGGGAATGAAACTACTTGATATCGGATGTGGATGGGGTGCCACGGCACTACGAGCGGCCGAGCACTACCAGGCCAATGTCATCGGCCTCACACTCAGTGAAAACCAATATAGACATGCGGCACAGCTTGCCAGTGAATCTGGTGCATCAAATAATGTTGAATTTCGCCTGCAGGGATGGGAAGAGTTTGACGAACCCGTCGACCGGATTGTAAGCATTGGAGCTTTTGAACATTTTCGGAATAACCGGCACGACGCCTTTTTCAAAAAGTGCAAAGAAATCCTGCCGGTCAACGGCATCATGATGCTGCATAGTATCGTGACACCCTCTCTTGCGGATTTACGCGAATCAGGTATTGAATTCGCCCACGAGGACGTAAAGTTTGCCCGGTTTATCCGTGATGAAATTTTTCCGGGGGGACAACTCTGTCCTCCAGAGAGAATTAAATCACTGGCGTCACAAAATGGTTTTGATGTCTATCACGTCCAGCCTTTGAGATTACATTACGCCCGAACGCTTGATTACTGGGCCGAAAGCCTGGCCAAATCCAAAGAACAGGCCATCGCGATCACCTCACAAACCGTTTATGACCGCTATCAGAAATACCTGACAGGTTGCGCGGATCAGTTCCGGAAGGGAACCATAGACGTGATGCAGTTTTGTATGCGTAGTGACTGAACCCGGAAGCCTAAACCAGGCTTTTTGAGTACATGTGATAGCGTTTGGTAATCTTGCCACCGAACTTCTCGATCATGTTCCTGGTGGGTTTGTTCTGCTCCAAAATCCAGGACAGCTCACAAGTTTCACCACCCCTGGAAAGACCGGGCCTGAGAACAGAGTCAACCACCATGAAAGCCATTGCCGGACCAAAAATGGTGTTTTGATATTTCTTCCGCACACCCATCAACGCGATGCGGCACCTTTTAGGGAAACGCACTTTCAAACGCCACAAAAGCTTCGCCCATCCAAACGGTAGAAGCCGTCCATTGAGATCGGTGATCACGCTATTGATGTCGGGTAACATCGCGATAAAGGCGGCCGGCTCACCATCAAGTTCGGCAATCTGCAGAAAATCATTAGGCACGACGGTCAACAACTCCTTACCTACAGCAGCAAACTCCTCGCGGGTAAACGGAACAAAATTCCAGTTGTCCTGCCAGGCGTCGTTAAAGACATCCCGCATGGCTTCAAAGTCTGCTGCCATCGTTTTTCGATTCAGCTGTCTGACGCTTATCCGACCTGCTGTTCTATCGACAAGCTCATGTTTGATCGATGGGGTGACATAGGTATGGATGTCGAGTTCGTAAGCCAGTAACTCCTGTGCAGGCAGATACCCACATCTTTCGACGGAGGCACCATAATATCGCGGGGAATGACTTGTCATAATACACGGTGGCGAGTCAAAACCATCGGTCAGAATACCAATTTCCTGGTTGATACCGAGGTTAAACGGACCAACGATGTGCTGCATGCCTTTTTCACGTAACCAGTTTTCGGCCGTTTTAAACAAGGCCGTAAACACTGCATCGTCATCCGGTGCTTCTATCAAGCCAAAAAACCCGGTTTTATTGTTATAACGTTGCTGGTGAAGCTCATCGATCTGCGCGCAAATGCGCCCGACGGGTATGCCGTCCTTGTAAGCGACCCAGGCACACCAGATCGCATGCTTGAAAAAGGGATGTTTGCTCGAGAGTGCTTCTTTGCGCTCCATCAACAGTGGTGGCACCCAGTTGGGATCGTCTTTGTAAATTGCCCAGGGAACACGGATAAACGTTTTTAGCGCTTTTTTTCCGGTCACTTCCCTTATTTCAATATTTTTGCCGGGCTGGCTGTTCATCGTGTCATACCGTCATCATTGCGCGACTTTTTGTCACTGGCTTATGCAGTGCAGAGTTTAAATAAAATAAACCGCAACTTACATACATTAATTGAATCGATATAGCTAACATACCACCAGGCCATACTTTTCTTTGCGGGAATCTGCATCCGAAAGAGGAGTAGCATTGCCTTTTCTAACTCGCAGACTCTTCTCGATCACACCACAGGACCTTGAGACATGAATAAAGGTATTTTTCTTCTTCTATCGTTGGTCCCCGTATTTTTCTCCGGCGCAGCAGTCTCCCAACAGGCTGCCTGGTCCGGTGAGCAGGTTAATCAGGTGCAATCTGCCATGCTCGACTACATGAATGAGAACAACAGCAATAGCAAAAAGATACTCATGGTGCATTCGTTTACAGAAGGGATGGTGACGGATAAAGACAAGATTGAGCTGAATGACCAAATTGATTTAATCATGAATCTGGATGGTCATGGCTCACCGGCGTTAAAAACCAAGGTCTACTACGATTTATATACCGCCAGGGTTGCCTCAAGAATCCCGGGTGGATTTAAGCTTTTTTTCCAGGAAGACAAACCATCGATGATGACCCCGTCGCAGGCTTTGGGCCTTGAGTCTGTTGACGGTAAAAAGCTTGCGGAGAAGCCTACGTATATCAACTACCAATAAATACAAGCTATAAAGTTGCACCATTCCGTTTAACAAAGGCGCTAACCATGCGTCTTATAGGCATTTCCGTACAGTAAAATCCGAGCCCTGATTTTCAGGTTTCTAAGTCAAAAGCTTGTCTGACTGCCAGTTCTGCTTCTTTGATTTCCTCGTCACTCATCCAATCAAAAAAACTTTTGCGCTTCTTTAGTGACAATGTACCTTCGTGCCGGTGAACAACTCGAATGAATAGTTCCAGGTTGTGGGGTGGCCAGTCCATGATTTGATTTAAGCTACCATAAGCACGATCAAACCCTAGTAAGAACTCGATCTCCTTCGGTAGATCTTCCTCAAGCGTACGTTTCAACGCGTGATATAGAAATTCAGCCTGTGGCGTCGCGTCAAAGAACCGAAAGCATTCCGGGTCGTTACCTGTCGCCGGGGAAGTCGGGACATTTGGGTCGTAAACTGAAATATCTCGCATCGGATATGAAAAGTTTTCCAAAATATCAATATACTCGTCCAGATTGGCAACAATGACAGCTGACACGGGAAGAATGATCCCGCGAGGAGTGAATCCGGTGCGAGCCAAAACGTCGTGTATTAAGTATCTGTGAATTCGACCGTTACCATCCATAAATGGGTGAATGAACACGAAGCCGAAAGATACTGCCGCTGAGAGTATGACAGGGTCGTAAACGTCGCTTGTGTCGCTACCTGTTTCCGGCGTTGTTGCGAGTTTTGAAACCGTTTCTATCAGACCGCTCATCAAGTGAGGCACGTCTTCAGGCCTGGGAGGGACAAAATCTATCTGCTGGCGATAACCATGATCTTTGCCAACCCAGTTTTGCTGACTGCGCCAGGCGAACTCGCGGAAACGTGGGTCAATCGTTATATTTTGCAACTCTATTAAACGTCTTTCCGTTAGTGGCACCTTGGGATTAGCTTGTTTTAGCATGTCCGCAAATCGCTGGGCTTTGTTCGGTGACGGTTTTTCCCGTTCAACTTCAAATGACGATTGAGTTTCTTTTAGATAAAGAAGATTCGCAGCTCTTTTAAGCAGGTCCTGATCATAGTTGGCCACTGTTGTGATAACTTGTGCGCGAAGGTCTTCCACAACCATGGATTGCAGGTATTCAGTCTTACGGACCATGGGGCAGAACTCTGCTGTACCGGGTAGGTTATTCAAGACTCGATAACGTAAATTCTTCTCACCAACTGGCAGCACAAACTGCAATTTTCCATCTGCTACATTTACATAACGTTCAGGTTTAGGGACGCTAAAATCATTGGCCAGCTTTCGATTCGTTATCCATTCATATAGAAAGCAGATTCTGCGGGCATAACTTGAAGCGGGACTGGTGCGAATCCAACTCTCCAGGTTGGCTTGTATCGGCTGCGCAAACAACAGGCTGAGGATATACAGATTCACACCTTCGTATTTAAGGGCGAATTGTAGGTGCCCGGTTAAGGAATTGTCATGTGCATAGTGAGAACTAAAATGTAATACAGTCTGTCCGTTCTTAGCGCGGCGATCTCTTCCTTTAACCGCGCTATCTATGAGTGAATACTCCATAAGCGGCAGGGCGTTGAGATCGTAGTCAGCAATTAGTCGAGCATAGCCCAATAATTCCGTTGCCATTATTTTTCCTAAAATCGACCGTATTTTAGTATAATTAACCGTAATATAACATTATTCCGAACAAACAGCCGTATATAAATATTTTGCGGGCATTAATACGATAAAAATTCTATTTACGGTTGTTATTAAGATTTCACGGTCACTTTACAGAAAAAGCGTAACGGAACTTGATGATCCCCAAAATTTCATTCTCTAACTCAAAGGATATTTATTACTAGCCATTTAGGTATGAGAAGTCATATTGGATTACCCCTAAAAACGTAAAAAAGGTGCCGTGTCTGAGCAGTGATTTGAGGATCCAGAATAGGGGCCGGATACATTTTTCCAAAAATGTATCCGATCTAACCCTGGTTCTTCGGACACCCTAAAAGGGGTTGGTTGTAGCGTTCATATTCGTCCGGCGACATGTAGTCCAGGTAGGAGTGACGTCGTTGACGGATGTAAAACACTTCGATCCATTCGAACTGGCTTTGCCTGACCTCACTTCCGACACCGTTTTTCATGGTTTCAACCGAATTTTCCTACTGATATCGGTGTTATTTTCCTCTTTTGAACCCTATTATTTATGTACAAACTTAATGTCTGGTGAAGACACGTTAGGTTTCACAAGGATTTATTGGTGAGCCCTTACATAATTGAAACAGAGAAACATCATGACATATACTTAAAAAGGTAATATCATGTTAAGTATCATGAAGACAGTCACGATTAAGGCAGATGCAGAATTTGATGCGCTTCTCAGTCTTCTTGCCGGACGGTTGAGCACTACCAGGAGCCGTGTCATCAGGGACGCGGTGAGAAATTACCAACAATATCTGGATCGGGAAGAGCTAAGAAAAAAAATCCGATCCGCTTCGCTCAAAACACGCGACCAAGCACTCAATGCGGCTGACGAATGGGACGCTGTCAACGCTGATGGCTTATAAGCGCGGCGGAATCTATCTGGCTAATTTAAACCCTACACGGGGTACTGAACCCGGGAAAATCCGCCCGTGTATGGTTATGCAAAGTAACCTGCTGAATGATGTCGGTCACCCAAGCACAACCGTACTCCCGTTAACCACACAACTGATTGAAGGTGCAGAGCCATTGCGACTGCGGCTCGTCTCCCGCGATGGGCTTGAATACGACTCAGACGTAATGTTGGATCAGACTCGAACCATTGATAATCGACGAATTAATGGCGATATGCTGACTCTCCTGAGCGAGCAGGAAATGGGCAAAATCGAGCTGTTCATGCGAATCGTTCTGGGTCTTGAATAAATGTGTTAAGGAAAAGTGGTCACCATGAGAAGTTGGTGGCGTTCAGTTGTAAACGCCGTGGTTATATCCCCAGAATAGGGACCGGAAATTATCAGAGTCTACGAAGCAAATTTTTTGAAAATAAGCACACTGTTCTGCCCACCGAAAGCGAACGAATTCGACATCGCAACATTTATTTCTTTTTCACGGGCAACATGGGGAACGTAGTCCAGGTCGCAGGCCGGGTCCGGGTTATCAAGATTGATGGTTGGTGGAATAACATTGGCTTCGAGCACCTTGATGCAGATAACAGCTTCCAACGCACCCGCCGCACCAATCGCATGACCGGTCATGGACTTGGTTGAACTCACCGGCACCTGCCGGGCACGATCACCGAAAACGGTTTTTATCGCCTTGGTTTCAATGGTGTCGTTGACCTGTGTTGAAGTACCGTGGGCATTGATATAGTCCACGTCTTCCATATTCAAACCGGCTGACTGCAGCGCGGTTGTCATGGCCTGGGCCGCACCCTGACCATCCGGATGCGCTGAGGTAATGTGGAAAGCATCGCAGGTTAAACCTGTCCCTACCAGTTCGGCCAAAATCGGCGCACCGCGTTTGAGTGCCCTTTCGAGGGTTTCCAATACCAGCACACCGCAACCTTCGGCAATAACGAATCCGTCCCGGTCGGTATCAAAGGGGCGTGAGGCACGTTCAGGCTCATCGTTGCGGCTTGATAGCGCCCGCATGGCGATATATGAACTTACAAAAGTGTCGCATATCGCAGATTCGGCACCTCCGGCCAATACCACGTCCGCCATCCCGAGTTTGAGCAGCATCAGTGCGTTTGCGATGGAATGGCTGCCGGTCGCACAGGCGGATGAAAGGCTGTATGACACACCCGTGAGACCAAACTCAAGTGCGATATTTCCCGCCGCCATACTGGTACTGACGCGTGGCACGGTAAACGGGCTGATACTGCGTTTGCCCTGTCCGTAGATCTTATTCATCTCATTTTCAACCATCGGAAAATCAGCGATGGCTGAAGAGACAATACAGGCAATACGGCTCGGATCTTCCTTCTCCAGGTCCAGGCCAGACTGTGCAAGCGCCTCGCGGGTTGCGGCAATGGAGAACTGTGCATAGCGCCCGATCCGCCGTGCCATTTTCCGATCCATGTGCTCCGTTGGATCGAAGCCTTTCACCTCACCTGCTATCTGGCACGTAATGCCGGACGGGTCGAAAGAGGTAATCCTGGCAATACCGGATCTTCCAGCCGTCAGACTTTCAAAGGTTTCCTGACAGTTCAAACCAACGGGTGAAACAGCACCCATTCCGGTGATCACAATTCGTTGTTCCAAGTTCACTTGGTATTGTCCTTTTATTATCAGGTGACTAACTTACTAACTTGAATAACCCATAGTCCATCGGCTAAGAACGCTGTAATGACTAATTTTACATTCAAGTGTCGCAAACGGCGACAGGCATTCGCGATAAACTGCTGTTGGAAACGAGCAAATCATGGATAATTACCCAAAATCATAGTGGAACTGTAATTTTGAATATCCTGCAGCGTATCCGCTTGTCTATTTTTCCTGACAAGCCGGAGACAAATCATCATAAGCATGGCCGGGGGAAAAACTTCCGAAGCTTTCTGCTGCATTTCAGACCAAGGTCTGTTCCGGAACGCACCCTTAAACTGTCGCTGACCTGGGGACTGGGTGGTATGGCCGTGGTGCTAGTGTTTCTTCTGTTCGGCAGTGGTTTGATGCTTAAATTTGCCTATGAGCCAACCCCAGGCAAGGCCTATGAATCGATTGTTTATCTGAACAACCAGGTTCCATTTGGAAGGCTGCTGCGGAATATTCATCGCTGGAGTGCCAACGGGCTTTTATTTGTCGTGTTCCTGCACTTATCGCGGGTGTTTTACACCAGCGCATTTACAGCACCGCGCCAGTTCAACTGGATCATCGGTCTGACGTTGTTCAGTGCCGTGGTGCTTTCCAACTTCACCGGCTACCTGTTGCCCTGGGATCAACTCGCCTATTGGGCGATTACCATCAGCACCTCCATGCTGGATTACATTCCCGGGGTCGGGACCGGGTTAAAAGAATGGATACTGGGCGGGCCAGAACCCGGTCCGCAGACCCTTATTAATTTCTATGCCATACACACCGCTGCCCTGCCCTTACTGTTGTTATTTTTTATGCCTTTCCATTTTTGGCGGATACGCAAAGCCAAGGGACTGATTATTCCGAGGTCTCCCGATGAGGACCCTTCCGTCAAGGGAGACATGGTCGACACCATGCCTCACCTGATCATGCGCGAAGTCACCCTTGCCGTCCTTGTACTTGCTGTCATCCTGCTCACTGCCATGTTTTTCAACGCACCGCTGGCCGATGTCGCAAACCCGGGGCTGAGCCCCAACCCCACCAAGGCACCCTGGTACTTTATGGGTATCCAGGAGATGTTGATGCATTTTCATCCCGTATTTGCACTGCTGGTTATACCGGGTTTGCTGCTACTGGGGCTGCTGTCAATTCCGTACATCAATTACGAGACCAACACGACAGGTGTCTGGTTCTGTTCCATCAAGGGCCGGAAAATGGCAGTAATCGCCGTGATTTTTGCAACACTGGCAACTGTCGCCGCAGTATTGTTTGATGAGTTTGTCGTCATCGCAAACCAGACCGGGCCGGCGAATATGATCAGCAATGGCCTGCTGCCGTTTTCCGTTGTGCTTGTCATGTGCATTGGGTTTTATATGCTGATAAAAAAGGCTTTCAGTGCCACCAACAATGAAGCAGTGCAGGCTTTGTTTACCTTGTTGATTACCGCTTTTGTGGTTTTAACCATCATAGGTGTCTGGTTCCGTGGTACTGGAATGCAACTCGTGTGGGGAGCTTAGGCTAATGGAAAAAGAAACCCACTCTCGAAGATCATTTCTCAATAAATTGTGGCTTGTTTTGGGCGGCCTGGCTTTTGCTGAAATCATTGCAGTGATGTTTGCTTTTTTCAGGCCTAGAAAAACCGAGCTTAGCGCAGATGAGGAAGCGGCCATTATCACTGCCGGGCCGATAGAAAATTTTGAGCCAGGTACGGTGAGTGCATTCGTTGCCGGAAAATTTTATCTCGCCAGGCTGGAGGATGGCGGCTTCCTGGCAATGTCGCGCAGATGTACCCACTTGAGCTGTACAGTCCCATGGGTATCAGCCGAGAACAAATTCATCTGCCCTTGCCATTCTTCAGAGTTCGATATCCGTGGCGAAGTCGCGAATCCGCCTGCACCAAGGGCCTTGGATCTTTACGCGATCGAAATCCGTAACAACGTACTCAGAGTGGATACAGGCAAGCTCAGCAAACGCTCCGTGTTTGCACCGGACCAGGTCACCTACCCTAAAAAGACATGAGTAAACCAAGCAATAAAACCACGACCTGGGAATTGATCGGCCTGATTGCGGCTCTGGTCATTGTTGTGTCTCTGCCGGTCTACTATTTCTCAAACGTTAAAAACACCGAATCGCCTGCCGTTTCCAGTCCCGAGGCGGGCTTTGTCGGCAGCGTTGAATGCGAGGACTGTCATAAAGTGGAATATGACAAGTGGCTGGGATCACACCATGACCTGGCCATGGATGTCGCAAACGAGGACACCGTACTCGGTGATTTCAACAATGCTGAAATTACCATTCACGGAATAACCTCGCGTTTTTACACGAAAGACGGAAAGTATTTTGTCCATACCAATGGCCCCGGCGGTGAGATGGGTGATTTCGAGATAACCCATACCTTTGGCTGGTACCCCTTGCAGCAGTACCTGGTGCCCTTCCCTGGCGGACGGCTTCAGACTTTACATATCGCATGGAACTCAAAAGAGAATTTCTGGTTTAGGGTACCGCCCGAAGGTCCGATAGAGCCCGATGACTGGCTTTACTGGACCAATGCCGCGCAAAACTGGAATGGTATGTGCGCCCAGTGCCACTCTACCAACCTGGAAAAGAACTATGACGTGGAATCGGGAACTTATTCCACCACCTGGTCAGACATCGATGTCGGTTGCGAGGCCTGCCATGGTGCAGGCTCCAAACACGTGGAGTGGGCGCAGATGTCGGACATGGCCCGGCCCGTGGTTTCAAACTTCGAACTCACCCAGCAAACTTCCAATATCAGCTCAAGAGAACATGTCGAGCTTTGTGCACCCTGCCATTCCCGTCGTGGAACCATGGGCGATGACACACATGCCAGGGCAGACCTGCTGAACAACTATCTGCCCAGCCTGTTAACTGAGAACCTCTACTTCGCCGATGGCCAGATCGAGGATGAGGTTTACGTCTACGGATCGTTTACGCAGAGCAAAATGTACCGTCACGATGTGCGTTGTAGCGACTGCCATGATGTGCACACCATCAAGCTGGTCAAGGAAGGCAACGATCTGTGCCTGCAATGTCACCGGGCTGCCCAGTACGATAGTAAAGACCATCATTTTCATAAGCAGGAAGGTGAAACGGGTGAACCTGTCAGGTCAGCTGAGGGTGAGATTCTGTTTGAAGTCGGCACTGGCGCCCTGTGCGTACAATGTCATATGCCGGGCCGGGTTTACATGGGTGCAGATTACCGTCCGGATCATAGCTTCAGAGTACCCGACCCCGTGCTTGATGCCGCAATTGGCTCACCCGACGCCTGTTTGCGTTGTCATATTGATAAAGACTCACAATGGTCGCAGGACAGTGTGCTGGAGTGGTACGGGCCCGGCCAGAGAAGCCACTATGGAACGACAATCGCAAGAGCCCGCCAGGGCGATCCCGATGCCGGGCCGGATCTTTTGCGTCTGGCACAGGACCTGCTGTACCCGGTCAATGTAAGAGCTACAGCGCTCTCTATGTTGGCCGCTTATCCCGGTGTTGAAAGCACCCAAGCGTTGGAAATCGCATTGATGGATGAAGAGGCCCTGATACGAAGGACCGCAGTTTCAGCTATTTTTGTGCCTGATATGGATAGGCTGGCAAAATTAATTGCACCCCTGTTGTATGACCCCGTCAAAACTGTACGTATCGAAGCTGCCAGTCGCCTGGCTGGAGATATGTCAAAGCTCCTGAACAAGGAACAGCAGGAAGTTTTCACAGTAGTATTGCAGGAATATGTCGATGCGATGGAGTACTCGGCTGATTTTGCTGCATCACGTCACAACCTCGCCAACCTGTATAGCGAAACAGACCGACCGGATGATGCGGTCAATCAATACGAGCAGGCAATCCGTATCGATAACCGGTTTTTCCCGGCCAAAGTGAACCTGGCTGTTCTGTACAGCCAGCGTGGTCAAAACGAAAAAGCCGAGCGCCTTCTCCGGGAAGTCGTCAGGGACGAACCCGATTTATACGATGCCGCCTACTCCCTCGGCCTGCTACTGGTGGAAATGCAAAACTACCGTGAAGCTGTCACGTACCTTGAAAATGCATCCCGGGGCCTGCCTGAACGTGCCCGCATCCGTTACAACCTGGGACTGCTCTACGCACATCTGCAAAATATCATGGCTGCTGAAAACCAATTGCGTGCCGCACTGGACCTCGAACCGCAAAATCTGGATTTCCAGTATGGACTGGCCGATTTCTACCTGAAGAGAGGCATGTTTGAACAAGCCAGGCCGATCGTGGAAGATATGGTCTCAATGCATCCAGAAAACCCTATCGGCAATCAAATGCTCAATTTTATTCGTAACAATACCGGTAAGTAGGGTGTGTTACTCGTAACGCACCGTTGAGATTCAACCGGGGATACGCGAACCTCGTAGAGTGCGTTACTCGTAACGCACCATTGAGATTCAACCGGGGATACGCGAACCTCGTAGGGTGCGTTACTCGTAACGCACCGTTGAGATTTAACGGGGGATACGCGAACCTTGTAGGGTGCGTTACTTGTAACGCACCGTTGAGATTCAACGGGAATACGCGTGGGTAACAAGTTACCCACCCTACGCACCATAAAGACTGTAGCAAAGCCATTTACCACGTAGATTTTTTCCAAAGTTCGGGAGACTAGTATGAAAGGAAGAACAACCATTTATAGCGCCTTGACTGCAGCGTTGCTGCTGTCTGCAACCACGGGAATCGCAGCGGATAACTCCGGTTTCCTGACTGACTATAGCAAGCTCAAACCAATCGACGGTTCAAGTGCAATGCTGTATTCAGCCCCAAATGCATATACCGACCTTAAAAATTATAAGGCGGTGATGATAGACCAGCCCGAGTTCGTTATCGCAAACGACTCCAAGTACAAGGGCGTCAAACCTGATGATGCAAAAGCCGTGGCCGATGCATTACGTGCACAGATGAGTGATACGGTAACCAAAAACGGAAGACTGTATGTGGTCGATAAACCCGGACCGGGTGTGCTATATGTGCGTATGGCTGCCACTAATATACATCTCAAGAAAAAGAGCCGTGGTCTGCTTGGCTATACGCCAGCCGGATTCGTGGTCGGCACTGCGGTCTCTGCAGGCCAGGAAATGGAGCAGAAGGTTGTCCTGCAGGACATGAACCTGGAGATTGAGGTTCAAGACAGTCAAACCCAAAAGGTTTTGGCCGCCATGGTCGATAAAATTGATCCCGGTAAAAAAGCAAAAGCTGGTGAGTCGTGGTCGAAAGAGCATACTGTAATGGACTACTGGGCCAACCGTTTTCACTGCCGCCTGGAAAACTCACAGAAACCGGAAAGCGAATGGCAGGATTGCGAGAAGAAACTGCCTTAGAAGCGTAAATCTTTAGAAATGTAATTGCCGGGCATTCAGTTGAATGAAGCTGAATGCCCGGCTTTAGTTTTATAGAAAGGCCAATGGTAAATGCAATTTTCGGCTTTGCCATGACCCTGACACCCAACTGGTGCGTACAGGCCGAACCAGGTTTCAGGGGACGAGATGACATCATTTACTTGGACGTCTTAGTTACGCTGGTCGAAGCCTATGAGCGAACTCATCATCCGATTGATTTCCCCGACCCAAAAAGCTAAAAGTTATGATTCCCGTCACTTTTTTACCGATCAGATTTGGAAACCAGCGCAGTAAACACCTAATTTCCGTTTTTCCTACAAAAACAAACCCCATTCACTACTTTTACCCTCCGCAAAAATAACGCAATCTACTCTCTACTTTGAGAAAGGTTACGTGTTGCTATCAATGCAATCAATGATTACAATGAAATCAACTTCTCAATATGAGTCAGGTTTTATGGCCAGTATCACTATCCGCAATCTTGATGACAAAATTAAGTCCCGGCTACGTATTGCTGCTGCCAGGCATGGTTGTTCCATGGAAGAAGAAGTGCGCCGAATTTTGCGCCATACGTTCATAACCGAAGACAGTCCAGGGCAATTGGGGACCCGGATAAGCAGCCGGTTTAAAAATCTTGGTGGCGTTGAATTACCTGAACCTGTTCGGTCTGCGCCGCGTGATGCACCGGTTTTTTCCGAAACTGATGAATGATTCTCCTTGATACCAATATCTTGTCCGAACTGATGCGGATTAACGTGTCAAAACGGGTTATTGCATGGCTTGATCAACAAATAGCTTCAGATCTTTTTATCTGCGCAATAGTTCGTGCAGAAATTGAGCTGGGGTTAAACCTGCTCCCTGAGGGCAAGAGAAAGGATCAATTGAAACAAGCAGCTGGACAAATGTTCGATGAATTTGCCGGCAGGTGTCTGCCGTTCGAAGAAAACTCAGCTATCAAGTATGCACAGTTGGTTGCATATCGGCGTAAATCCGGCCGTCCCATCAGTGTTGAAGATGCCCAGATTTCTGCCATAGCACTGACCCATGGTATGAAACTGGCAACCCGAAACAGCAGGGACTTTACGTCAATTGAAGAACTTGAATTAATTAACCCATGGAGCCAGTCAAACCCGAGAGCATCGAATTAAAGCAATCTGAGACATTTACATATTGATATCTATAGTTAGATACCGCTTGTCCACGGACTACGATTACTAAAGAATTACCGGGTTTCAATTGAACACAGTTACACATATACTGTGTAATATGAAAAACATCACATTAGCTGTAGATGAGAAGGTCCTTGCTGTGGTCAGACGATATTCAGCCGAACATAATTGTTCAGTAAACAGCCTCGTCCGGGATTTTTTAAACGATATTGCTATGCGTGAGGACAGGGCAAAGCAAGCTCGCAAGAATATCCGAACACTCAGTGAGAAAAGTACCGCTAAACGAGGGACCAGAACCTGGAGTAGAGACGAACTTAATGAGCGCTGAAGTTTTTCTTGATACCAATATCCTGGTTTATGCGGTGACCAGTGATGATAGAGACCAGGCAAAACGCCAAAGGGCACTGGAAATAATTGAGGCCGAGGATTTTGCTATCTCAGTTCAGGTTCTGCAGGAATTCTACGTCACCGTTACACGCAAACTAGCTGAACCACTTACCCCGGAACATGCCCTGGCCTGGATTGAGGAACTGGAAGCATTTCCCTGTGTTTCTATCGAGACAAGCCTGGTCAAAAATGCGATAGAAATCTCGGTGCGCTACCAGACTTCATATTGGGATGGGGCGATTTTAGCTGCTGCAGAAAGTATCAGTGTTCCCCGGCTGTACAGTGAGGATCTGAATCACGGGCAGCTGTATGGGAGTGTTGAAGCGTTCAACCCCTTTCTTTAAGAACAGGAAGTTGTGGGGTCAGAGTCAAGGCGAGTGCATTCCTTCACCCTTATCAACAGTCGAAATTGTCAGCGTCGCCGCATAAGAAAAAATTCAAGATCGTTCCGCGAGCAAGCTGGCTCCACCGGACGCAGTTGCGCTACGCCGCGTAACTGAAACGTTCTAAGTTTTTTGTCGCCAATCTTGTGTAGTATAATGTAATACAAACAACTACATTTTGGAGGTAAAAATGGGCGTCACCAGTATTCGCTTGAGTGAAGACGTAGAAATTCCACTAGAACAACTGGCTAAAAAACTGGACCGGAGCAAGAACTATCTGGTTAATCAAGCCATTAAAGAGTTTGTACTTCGCCAGTCCATGGAAGAAGTCCGGTGGTCTGATACAACCCAGGCTTTGGAATCTGTCAAGGCCGGACGCCTCATTGATTCTGAAGAGGTTTCAAAGTGGCTTAAATCCTGGGGAAGCGATTCACTTAAATCCCCTCCAGAGGCATGAGAATTGAATATGCGATTGAAGCAATTCATGATCTTGAACGGCTTCGCGCGTTTGTAGAAATCAAAAACCCCCATGCCGCGAGACGGATAGCAGCTGAGTTATTGGACGGCATTGAGAATTTAGCAAGTTTCCCTGAACTAGGACTTCCAGTCAGGCGCGCGCCAGATCCCAATGTGATCCGAGACCTGTTCGTTGGAAAGTACACCGTTCGATACTTACGACAGGAGAAATCCATCATTGTGCTTCGAGTGTGGCATGGTAAAGAAGCTGAGAAAGACTTATGACAAATCGATAAACTTCGTTCCGCCAGCGAACTGGCTCCACCGGACGCACCAAGCCGCGCCGTTTTATTCAGGCGTGATGCTCTTGGTACTAGTTCGCGACCTAGCTTTTTGACTACAAGAAATCGCTGCGAACACCGATATTCAACTAACCACAGCCTTGCTAAAAAGGCTAAGGCAAAGTTAATGCGATTATTAAGCAGCTCAAAACTCAAGGTTGGAGGCAGGTCAGAAGTAAAGGCAGTCATCGCCAATTCCAGCATCCACATAAACCTGGAACCATAACTGTCGCTGGTAAACTCAGTATGGAAATTCCGATTGGCACATTGAAAAGCATTCAAAAACAGGCCGGGCTGGAGTAGGATTAAGAGATGAAATATGCAGTCGTCATTGAAGAAGGCTCAAAAAGTTTTGGTGCTTATGTTCCTGACTTACCAGGTTGTATTGCCGTTGGTGAATCAAGGGCCGAAGTAGTCCAGCTTATTCAGGAGGCTATGGAGCTTCACCTTCAGGGGCTCCAGGAGCAAGGCGAGTGCATTCCTTCACCCTTATCAACAGTCGAAATTGTCAGCGTCGCCGCATAAGAAAACATTCAAGATAGTTCCGCCAACAAGCTGGCTCCACCGGGCGCGACTCCGCTGCGCCGCCTAACTAAAACATTACGTTTCTTTTACCGCACCTGTTAACAGGTGCTATAATCAGGTCCAATAGTCGAAATTTGGAGATCTGTTATGCATGTCAAATTCTCAGAAGATGTTGTACCTTTGTCTGACCTAAAGATAAACCCTGGAAAAATCGTAACTCGAGCAAATGAAAACAAGCGCCCAATTCTAGTGACAAGTCGTGGCCGGGGTGTGGCCGTAGTTCAGGGACTGGAGGAATATGAAATGCTCGAAGAGAAAGTGGCATTTATGCAAGCCGTGACGCAAGGCTTAATGGAGGTAAAAGAAGGAAAATTTACCGATTTCACTGATGCAAAGAGGATTTTGGGCCTCGAAAAGTGAAAATTCGTCTCACCGACTCAGCAATCGATGATCTTCGAGAACTGCAGATTTATTACGATGAGCAATTGGTTCCACAAGTTCGAAAACGGTTGGTTACAGAGATTCTCGACAGAGTAGAAACGCTCACAAGCAACCCGGATATTGGCAGGATTGTTCCAGAATTTAACGTTGATACTATTCGTGAGCTAATTCATAAGCCATTTCGAGTGGTCTATCTTAGGGAATCAAAGTCAATTTATGTTATTAGAGTTTGGCGAAGTGAAAGAATACTGGAACTACCGTGAGTCAAAATGAAACATACCAAAACGTTATCGCATACATCAGTCCCTTTCCTACCGCAATAAGTATCGCACCGGCAAATACCAACCAACGGCGGGTGCAAAGAAAAGAAGTACCCGGCAGCTTCACCCACTGAGCTCAAAGGCGGCTATACTCCATACGAACACGTGTCATGAATCCGGGTTGAAAATCTTTACCTGGCCAGCTTGGCTATATTCTGAATTTCGGGAGGACAGATCAGATGAATTTTTTGCAAGTATTCTTTAGCCGCTCAGGCAGCACGATCATTAAACGAACCAGCGCTACCATCATGCTGGGACTTTTATTGGGTGGTAGTCAAACTGTATTCGCTTCCGGTGGCGGCATCGTCACCGACGATCCTGAATCATTAAGCGGCGCAGCCAGGGAAGATACTTATTCCCCTTATGCACAACGCAATTTCCCGGACCGGCCGCTTTGGGGTGATACCCATTTGCATACGGCCATTTCATTTGATGCCGGGGCCTTCGGTAATCGCTTGTTACCACCGGATGCTTACCGGTTTGCCAAGGGTGAAGAAGTTGTTTCTTCCACCGGTCAGGCGGTCAGGCTTTCCCGTCCACTCGATTTCCTGGTGGTCGCAGACCATTCGGATAACATGGGTTTTTTCCCCAAGTTACAGGCGGGTGCGCCATACGTAATGGCAAGCGAAAAGGGGCGCCGCTGGCACAACATGGTTGAGCAGGGCGGTCAGGTTGCCGTGAATGCTGCTGCAGAGATGATTGGTGCTTTTTCGCAAAACCAGTTTCCCAAAGAGCTGACGTCATCACCGGGTACCGGGCTTTATCGCTCCACTTGGGATGACCTTATCAACGCTGCTGAGGATGCAAATGAACCGGGTGATTTCACTGCGTTTATTGGTTATGAGTGGACCTCGTTGGTAGATGGTAACAACTTGCACCGGGTGGTGATGTATCGTGATGGTGCAGACCGAGCACAGCTGAAGGAACCCTTTACCATGACCGCGCCCCAGGGCAGCCCGAACCCACGTGATCTGTGGAAATGGATGGCGGATTATGAGAGTAAAACGGCCGGCCAGGTATTGGCCATCGCGCACAACGGAAATATGAGCAATGGCATCTTGTTTCCGGATGAGAAAGCATTTGGCAAAAAGCTGGATAAGTCATACGTGGAAGGCCGTGCCCGCTGGGAACCGCTTTATGAGGCCACCCAGATCAAGGGTGACGGCGAAACGCATCCTTACCTGTCACCGGATGATGAGTTTGCCGATTATGAAACCTGGGCGGTTGGCAACCTTGATCTGAGCGAACTGAAAAAAGATGAAATGTTGAAGGGTGAATACGCACGCGAAGCGCTAAAAATGGGTCTTGAGCTTGAACAAAGGTTGGGCACCAATCCGTATCAGTTTGGCATGATTGGCTCCACCGATAGTCATACTGGGCTGGCCACGGCTGAAGAGGATAATTTCTTTGGTAAGCACACCGGTGGCGAGCCAAACAAGGGTCGCTACCTGCACCCGATGGCCAGGATTGGGGATAACGAATACTCGGGTTATGCACCGGTTGCTTCAGGTTGGGCTGCGGTCTGGGCCGAGGAAAACACCCGTGAGTCTATTTTTGATGCGATGCTGCGTAAGGAAACCTACGCAACCACCGGTAGCCGCATGGTTGTACGCTTCTTTGGTGGCTGGGATTTTCAGGCTTCTGATGCTGATACGCGACTGCCGGCCAAGACAGGCTACGCCAAGGGTGTTCCGATGGGTGGTGAGCTAACCGAAGCACCTGAAGGCAAGAATGCGCCTACCTTCCTGGTGGCTGCTTTGAAAGACGCTATTGGCGGTAACCTGGATCGCATCCAGATCATCAAGGGTTGGATGGATACCAGCGGCAAGCTGCATGAAAAAGTCTATGACGTTGTCTGGTCTGGCGATCGCCAGCGGGACCCGAATACCGGCAAGGTGCCCTTGGTTGGAAACACGGTCAATATCGCCAACGCCAGCTGGACCAATACCATTGGTGCCACAGAACTGATCACGGTGTGGAAAGACCCTGATTTTGATGCCAGCCAGAGTGCTTTTTACTACGTACGTGTGATCGAAATACCAACACCACGCTGGACTGCTTACGATGCCAAGTACTTCAACATAGATATGCCGAAGGAAGTACCGATGATAACGACGGAGCGGGCCTATAC
>Ga0316191_10000499_pt1 | contig 25548 bp, 33 predicted proteins | sample Eddworburr2cm_MG_FD_204928 | JGI IMG/M metagenome (GOLD analysis project Ga0316191, IMG submission 204928) | Coastal sediment microbial communities from Maine, United States - Eddy worm burrow 2 cm | ecosystem: Environmental > Aquatic > Marine > Coastal > Sediment | place: USA: Maine... | reverse complement strand
ATACAGGCCCTGTAAGAAATGTCCTACAGACGCCACTGGCTCACTGGGTGATACTGTCCTGACACCCGAGGCGACCGAGGCGAAAGCCGGGAACTGTCAGCGAACTGGCTAGGCTGGGGGAGGGTGTACACGGGCCATCCTTCGGGGTGGGCTTTGTTTTCCCAAAACCCCTATATAACTGCTTGATACGTAAGGACACGAAACAGCATAAAAAGGCACATCACCAAGTGCGCAATTTATTGGTAACCGATTGTTTTAGGTAAGGAATACCAAATATTTACGCAGGTATATACCTGATACCACCCTGTTCTGCACGAATGGAAAACATGCCTTCTATTGAATATACAAGCGCGTACAGATTGAATTCTTCCTTTTTTATACACACATGGCCAGATTCAATTTTCGAAAAATCAAGCACACCCTCGACCAGCGACATGAGACTCTTTGATGCATCCTTAATACTTTTAACGACCTGTGCCTGCCTGACATCATTTTCAGCTTTTCCCAGTATGTCGCTGAAACCCACTACTGCATTCAATGGTGTTCTAATCTCATGGCTAACATTTGCCAAAAATCTTGATTTTTCTATATTTGCTTGTTCTGCCATATCTTTTGCCTCCTGCAAACGCTTAAGCATTATTGCTACATATACAGGCACAATAGATAACAGCATGATTGCTGTAATCGAGAGCAGATATTCATCCTGCCAATATGGAGTAGAAATAAGCACACATACAAAACCACTTAATGATAGGACAGCGCAAAGAATCATTTCCCTGTAACCATATCTAAAACCATTACCGACAGTTAACCACACATAGAATACAAAGAATGGCCCCCCATACTTTCCAAAAGTATGCATAACAATACTTGTTACAAGTATATCGATAGACATATATACGCTATGCCGCCATGTGCGTCCCTCCGGATAAAAATACACATGCAAAATGGAGGCTATGGAGAAAATCACGTAAATACAACCCAGAATCACAACCGGTGTTAGGTACCCTTCCTCAAACACCCCTCTATAAGTAACTGCGACACCATATACCATGCCAAATAACACGAGAAACAACCGCAAGAATGTTTGCTCCAACTCAACGCTCACTCCTGAGCCAAACAATGTTCGCCCCTTACCCACCATTTTCTATTTCCTCCTTATTAGTCAGATAGTTGCATACCCATATGGGATAGCCAAACTTAATCCCAAGTAGATTCTGCAAATCAACACAAAAGCATATATATGTTCACCACCACAAATACTGTATATAATCACAGTATCGTATAATTATGGCAACCAAGCCATGTCACTTCTCACAAAGGAACGTCACGTAGATCATAACAAACCTGCCATTCGCCAATACAAAACCTGGCCCCGCGCCATTGCACTGGTGGACATGAACGCTTTCTTTGCCTCTATCGAGCAACGCGATCATGCCGAATGGCGCGGACGCCCGGTGGCCATTACCAATGGCAGACAAGGTACCTGCATTATCACCTGTTCGTACGAAGCCCGCGCCTACGGAATCAAGACCGGTATGCGTCTAAAACAGGCCAGCCAACTGTGCCCGGAACTCATACAGTGCCCGGCGCACCCTGAACATTACGCTGCGACATCAGCAGCCATCATGGAGAGCTTGCAGGATATAACACCAGATATCGAAATATTCTCCGTCGATGAGGCTTTTCTTGATATCACCCGCTGTCAGCGCCTGCTGGGCTCCCCGCTAAAAATAGCCCGACTGGCGAAACGAAAAATATTCGACGTCTCCGGAATTCCATGCTCCATTGGTGTCAGTGGCGACAAGACCACCGCCAAGTTTGCTGCAAAGCTGAACAAGCCGGATGGCCTGACGGTTATTCCTCCATGGGAAGCGGCAGAATGGCTGCGCGAGTTACCTGTGACCGAACTATGCGGCATCGCAAAAGGTATCGGCCGTTTTCTGGCTACACACGGCGTACAGACCTGTGGAGATGTAAAGAAACTACCCATCAGCGTACTGGCCAGGCGCTTTGGAAACCCGGGACGACGTATCTGGTACATGTGCCAGGGACAAGATCCTGCAGCACTGCAACAGGATGTTCCCGCGCCCAAATCTGTCGGTCATGGCAAAATTGTTCCACCAAATACCCGCGATACCAAGGTCTTGCTGACCTACCTGATGCATATGAGCACAAAGGTCGGCACGCGACTGCGGCGCCATCAGTTACAAGCACAAAATTTTGCTATCGGCCTGCGCACCCGTGAAGGCTGGCTCGGTGGAAAACTGCGATCCACCCTCCCCACGAATGATGGCAGACAGATCATGGCGTTATGCCGGCGCGTCATGGATGAAGCATGGGGTGGACAAGGCATATACCAGGTCCAGGTCACGGCACTGAACCCGGTTAACACCGGCAACCAGCTGGAATTATTTAATGCCACGGATAATGCCAGGGATGAGGTGAATGCCGTTATGGATGCCGTGAACCGGCGTTATGGTGAACTTGCTCTCGCACCGGCGCGATTGCTTGGCCGATCCAGCATGCCCAATGTCATTGCACCGGCATGGAAACCTTTTGGACATCGACAGACGATCTGAGAATTCCATGTGCGGCGGCGTCTATTACACGATACAGGGTCAGGATACCCGGGTATATTTTCCAAACCCGAAGGCCCGGCTACCTGTAAGAACCCGTACGAGCGGCGTCAGAACACTTGCATGGGGACGCCGGCGTGAACAGGCCGGCACACTCCCTCTTGGCGGCTGGGCACGCCTTGACAGCATCTATGCAGGGCGATGGGATCGCTGGTTCCCTGTGGCAGTAAAAATACCGGTCAAAAGTTTTATGGAAAAGGATCTGGAAGGTCACAGCCACTGGTTTGACCTGACCAGGGGCCAGTGGATACAGGGACTGGTCGCACGCTACCAGCATGAACGTCGGATATATGTCGTCACCATTGAACCGGAGTTACCGGAAGCCGTGCACGACCGCTGGCCACGGATCATGAGCGGATAAAACAGGGAAATGGTGCCCGAGGCCGGAATCGAACCGGCACGGAGTTTCCTCCGAGGGATTTTAAGTCCCTTGCGTCTACCAATTTCGCCACCCGGGCCATACTCGGAGATGAATTCTACAGTGATCGAGAGAGGTAGAGAAGAAGATGGAGGCTGAGGGCGGAATCGAACCGCCGTCCACGGCTTTGCAGGCCGCTGCATAACCACTCTGCCACCCAGCCAATGGGTACAGACAAACACGACGTCCTGATAAAAAAGCCCCGGCATATAACCGGGGCTTTATATCATTAATTTGGAGCGGGAAACCAGATTCGAACTGGCGACCCCAACCTTGGCAAGGTTGTGCTCTACCAACTGAGCTATTCCCGCAAATCGCAGACAGCCATTTTATAGACTGGTAATTAACTGTCAAGCACCATCCTTCGAAGAATGCCCCTCAGCACCGGACAAAATGGGCCAGGCGGCCTTCAAATAAACAAACATAGACCATAATGTCAGGATAGCGGCTATGTACAGCAAAATCACACCGGCAGTATGCGTCGGAAACTGCCCCAGAGGCACTTTATACAACAGCAGCAAGATCGCGACCATTTGCAGCGTGGTTTTAACCTTGCCGACAATGGAGACGGCCACCTTCGTGCGCGCCCCGATTTCCGCCATCCACTCGCGCAAAGCGGATATAACAATTTCCCGACCGATAATAATGGCTGCCGGCACGGCAAACAGCGGGTTGGGATTATCCTGTACCAGCAACACCAGCGCTACAGCAACCATCAATTTGTCTGCCACCGGGTCCAGAAAGGCCCCGAAGGCCGATGTCTGCTCCCAACGACGCGCCAGGTACCCGTCCAGCCAGTCAGTTACCGCCGCCAGGCCGAACACAACCGCGCTTATCTGGTAAGACCACGGGCTCGGCACATAAAAGACAACCACCAGCACAGGTATCAAAAGGATACGCAGCAAGGTCAGGATATTTGGAATCGTCCACTTCATTCAGGATTTCCTGCCCTAATCTCCATGAAAAGCATCATAGATTTGCTGTGCCAGCTTGCGATCAACACCTTTTATCCGCGTCAGGTCATCAACACCAGCCCTGGCGACCTCCCGGAGCCCGCCCAGTTGCTGCAACAACTGCTGACGCCTTTTGGGACCCACCCCGGGTATTTGCTCCAGCGGCGATGTCCGTCGGGTTTTCGCCCGCTGCTGCCGATGCCCGGTAATCGCAAAACGATGCGCCTCATCCCTGATCTGCTGTATCAGATGCAAGGCCGGTGAATCAGCCGACAGCGTTAACGCTTCCTTTTCACCGTGAATATGCAGCGTTTCCAGCCCCGGTTTTCTCCCGGGTCCCTTGGCAACTCCGATTATACGCACATCAACGATCTGCAACTCTTCAAGCGCCTTAATAGCGGCATTGACCTGCCCCTTGCCACCATCTATAAGCAGCAAATCCGGCAACCGGCCCTCGCCTTTCTGCAATCGGGTGTAGCGGCGCAGTAGCGCCTGTTCCATCGCACCATAGTCATCACCCGGCTGGATGTCCCTGATATTAAAGCGCCGATAGTCGGATTTCAAAGGCCCTTCCATACCGAAAACAACACATGAAGCGACCGTGGACTCACCGCCGGTATGGCTAATATCAAAACATTCGAGCCGTTCAGGCATTTCATCCAGTCCCAGCACGGTTGACAATGACCGCATCCGCCCGGAAAACCCTTTGCGGGTATTGTTATACGAATGCAGGGCATGCTCCGCATTATTCAACGCCATTTTCACCCAGCGAGCCCGGTCACCACGCACATTTGCGCACAACTCGACACGATGGCCTGCCTCACCGGTTAGCAGTTCCGCGAGCAGTTCAGCATCATCCATGGGGTGGCTCAACAAGAGCTCGGACGGCACATCCTTGCCAAGGTAATACTGTGGTATGAAGGCGGACAACACAGCCGGGGCAGCGGATTCCAGCGGGACCTTCGGGAAAAAGACAGCGTTTCCCAGATTACGGCCGTCCCGGATAAAAAACACCTGGACACAGGCATTCCCCTTGCCCGTCAGACACGCAAGGATATCAACATCACCCCGTTCCTTGCTGATGTACTGTTTTTCCTGGACCTTGTGAAGGTTTGCAATCTGGTCACGAAAAGCAGCGGCTTGCTCGTACTCCTGCCCCGTTGCAGCGGCCTCCATCCGCGCAACCAGCCCGTCAATAACCTGACTGCTTTTTCCCTCAAGAAACAGCACAGTGCGCTGCACATCTTCTGCATACTGTGCTGCACTCACCAGGCCGACACAGGGCGCAGTACATCGCTTGATCTGGTATTGCAGACAGGGCCGGCTGCGATGACTGAAGAAACTGTCTTCACATTGACGCACCCTGAAGAGTTTCTGCAGCAAATGGAGGCTCTCACGCACGGAACCTGCATTCGGATACGGGCCAAAAAAGCGCCCCTTCCTGCGGCGGGCACCACGATGCAGGGATAGCCGCGGAAATTCCTGCTCGGATGACAGATATATATACGGATAGCTCTTGTCATCCCGCAGTAACACGTTATAACGTGGCCGTAGTTGCTTGATCAGGTTACTTTCCAGCAACAGGGCTTCCGCCTCTGTATGGGTAACCGTTATCTCGATAGCGACAATTTGCTCAACCAGTGCCCGCGTTTTGGCATTCAGGCCCGTCTTGCGAAAATAGCTCGCTACCCGTTTTTTCAGATTTCCGGCCTTACCCACATACAACACCGTCCCTTCACCATCCAGCATCCTGTAAATGCCGGGACGGGATGTCAATGTTTTCAGGAATTCACTGGCATCAAATAAATTGGCAGCCGCTGTCATCAACTGCTTCCATGAACACCGGACCGGCAATCCTCTCCGGCCAGCACCCTCCTGGCAAGCCGGAAAACATCGCTAAACATTGCTGGCGTCAGGCGTCTGGTCTGGGTGTTATAGCGACTGCAATGATAGGAATCTATCAAACATATAGCCTCCGTTACAGGATGCATACCGGCATGCTTGAACGGATGAGCTGACAGCCGCAACCCCAGCAGACGCAGCACGGCATCATGCGCAAGCTTGCCCAACGCAATGATGACGGCCGGGGCTGGCAGACCGTCAATTTCGGCACGCAGATAATGGTTGCACTGTTTGACCTCATCAAGTTGCGGCTTGTTCTGCGGGGGCAGACACTTGACCGCATTGGTGATACGACAATCGAAGAGCTGCAGTTCATCCTCACGCGAGACGGATTCAGGATGACTGCTAAAGCCGTATTCAAACAACGTCTTATACAGCAGGATACCAGCATAATCACCGGTGAAGGGACGACCCGAGGCATTGGCGCCATGCATGCCCGGCGCCAGCCCGACAATCAGCAAGCGCGCATTGTCGTCACCAAACGGCGCCACCGGGCGGGCGTGGTAATCGGGATGTTTCAGGGCAACCTGGTCAAGAAAGCTGGCAAGTCGGTGACAGTCTCTGCAATCGGGATTAAATTTCGACAAGCTCTTCTGAGACATTCAGCGCTTCAGCGTATCCGTTATTCGGGTTAAGACACATGATTTCATGTGCATTGGTATTGGCAATGTATAGGGTATCGTCATGAAAAACCAGCCCGCCCGGCTCATCAAGACGATGGTTCACCACCACACTCGAAACAAACTCACTACTAACACCTATTCTCTTGATTTTATTATTGTATGCATCGGCCACCCAGAGCATTCTATGCATCGGATCGGCACTGATATCCAGTGGATACTGGAGACGTGCCGCCCGGCCCGTTCCGTCATGGTCGCCAAAATCGAACAGTCCCTCCCCGACGATGGTCCTGACAGCGCCGGTTTCAATATCCACCTCACGCACAGCAGAGGTACCGGCATCCACCACATACAGACGGTTGAGCAACGGGGTTAATCCGCTTGGTTGTGAAAAGACAGCCGTCGATGCAGGACCATCCAGCAACCCCTGCCTGCCAGTACCGGAGAAGACTTCAATCTTGTTTGTAACCAGTGAAAGACGCCATATCTGATGGGAACCCGGCATTGCAATATACAATTTACCATCCTTGAATACGACATCACGCGGTGAGTTCAAACCCGCATTTACCGGCGTGCCGCACGAACCAGGAATGGACTGACCGATCTTCCCTGTGCCGGCAATCGTATCGACATCATCTGTACGCATGTGTATCCGCCTGATAGCATGATTGCCTTCATCCGCCACGTACAGGAAATCATCAGCAAGCGCCATACCCTGCGGGTTGCAAAAGGCGGCACCCGTACCATTCCCGTCTATGAGCCCTGCGGCTGCGCTGCCATACTGGCGCAATACATGTCCGTCTAATGACATCACCAGGATACGGTTATGTCCACTGTCTGCAACGTAGAGCCGGTCATCCGTTGCAACAATCCTTCCGGGAAATGACAGCAAACGGCGAGGCTCCGGGGCATGCATGGTTATGCACGATAATTTTTTAAACGGCTTGCTAATGCTATTTTTTTCTATCTGATATTTAATAATCTGATCCAGTTGCGGCAGCTTTCCTCCACCGGATATGGCCCCAAGGATCGTGCCTTCCCGGTCGATGAGCACCTGTGTCGGCCATCCCTTGATGCCATACATATTCCAGAGTTTCAAGTCAGGGTCGTGAGCGACCGGGTGGCTGATATGATGCCTGTTAATTGCTTTCAGGACATGTGAACGCCTCATTTCTGCAGAAAACCTGGGGGAATGCACACTGATGATGACGAGTCCATCACGATATTTCCTGCCAAGGACCCGAAGGTCATGCAGGGCCTGCTGGCAACAGACCGATGACCAGGCACAGAAATCGATCAGGACAACACGCCCATTCTGATCCGCCAGGCTGACAGGGGCGTCAACATTGAACCACTCGAGACCCGCTGGAAACTCCGGCGCCCGGCTCCTTGTAGCCATCATCACATTCTCCTGCTTTAGCCTCTGCAACAAGCATGCCTTATAAGCAACCAGGCACATCCGGGGACAGCATGCCAGATACGGCATGGAATACTCTGATGCAAGTCTCAATTCACCGGGAACCCGGTTAATAACAGGGTACAAGCCGGTCATGGCAGCCCGCAGGACTGCCATGACCGGCGGCTTTGAACTAGTGCAGGATATTTTCCTTGATGAGCCCGTGGCGAATGGCAAAACGGGTGAGCCCGACATTATTATCAACACCCAGCTTCTCAAACAGACGGTAGCGGTAAGTGCTGGTGGTTTTAGGGCTAAGGCAGAGCTTCGCCGAGATTTCCTTGTTCGATTCACCCTTTACAATCATCAGCATCACCTGGGTCTCACGCTGGGTAAGCTCTTCAATCACAGACTTGTTGCCATGATTAACAAATGACAGGGCCAGCTTTTGGGCAACACAGGGAGTAATATACTGCTTGCCCAGATGCACAGACTGGATGGCACAGACAATCTCCTCGATGTCACAACCCTTGGTGATATAGCCGGCGGCGCCGGCTTCCAGCAACCGCGCCGGAAAGGGATCATCGTCGTGAACCGTGACCGCGATAATTTTCATATCAGGCAAGGACCGGGTGATTTTACGTGTCGCTTCCAGCCCCCCGATACCCGGCATACTCACATCCATCAGGATTACATCAGGCTTTTCCTTGCGCACCTGCCTGATTGCCTGCTCTCCGTCAGTTGCCTCGGCAACAACCTTGATGCCACTGGCATCATCCAGTAACCGTTTTATCCCACTTCGTACAAGATCGTGGTCATCGACCAGCATTACATTAATCATACCCCCTCCTTTTTAAGTATTGTTCAAACCCGTCCTGGAAACAGTAAATTCGGACTCAGGCTATCATCGGAAAAGGGTTATAACAATGGCAAATGTCCTACAAGCATGTCAGAGAAAATTGATAGAGAAACAACATCCATCGAGATGCGCGTCAAGCGGTCTCCCGATCGTGTTTATTCATGCCGAACCAGCTGAGTTTCTCCTGCAGACTGACAACCCCGCCTACTATAATAATAGTAGGCGGCAGCAACTGCTCCCGCTGCGCGAGATCCGCCAGTGACTCCAGGGTTTCAATATAGATTCGCTGCTTGCGCGTTGTACCCTGCTGTATTAGCGCGACCGGCGTCTCCTTTGGCAGCCCATGCGCAACAAGCTCCCTTCCGATTATTGGAATACTGTGCAACCCCATGTAAAACACGATGGTTTGCGCCGGCCTGGCCAGTGTTTCCCAGTCCAGGTCGACACTGCCGTCCTTCAGGTGCCCTGTCACGAAAATACATGACTGGGCATAATCACGGTGTGTCAGCGGGATACCCGCATAGGAAGCGCAGCCAGACGCGGCGGTAATCCCGGGCACCACCTGGAATGGAATACCTTCTTCTGCCAGGGTCTCGATTTCCTCACCACCGCGTCCAAAGATAAAGGGATCGCCGCCCTTGAGACGCAACACTCGCTTGCCTGCTTTCGCCAGGCGCACGAGCAACTGATTGATACTCTCCTGCGAGAGCGTATGCTGGTCACGCGCCTTACCAGCATAGATCAACTCTGCGTCACGCCGCACCATATCAAGAATGGGTTCGGAGACAAGCCGGTCATACACAACCACGTCGGCCTGCTGCATCAGGCGCAATGCCCTGAATGTGATGAGGTCAGGATCCCCGGGGCCGGCACCCACCAGATAGACCTCACCGGGACTTTCGTAATTTACCGCAGTATCCTCAATCGCTTCCCGCAACGCCGCACGTGCCTTTTCCTCATGGCCGGCAAATAGCAACTCTGCAACCTGCCCCTGCAGGATATTCTCCCAGAAATAGCGGCGCTGCCCTGCAGCCGAAAAACGCTGTTTGACGGAGTGACGGAAGTCATCGACCAGCCGCGCAAGCTGACCATAGGCTGCCGGAATAAAACTCTCCAGTCGCGCTCGCAGCAGCCGTGCGAGCACCGGTGAAGCACCACCCGTCGAAACCGCCACCTGCACCGGCGAACGATCAATAATCGACGGCACGATAAAACTGCACAGGTCCGGATTGTCGACAACATTGACCGGGATGCTGTGCTGATTCGCCAGTTCGGAAACTTCCCGATTGACGGCTTCATTATCCGTGGCGGCGATTACCAGCACCACCCCGTCCATATCCGCTTTCCGAAACTCACGTTGTATGCACGTCACCTTCCCCAGATCAACCAGGGTCTTCACCTCAGCGCAGGTCTCCGGTGTCACTACGGTAATACGGGCACCGGCCCTGTTTAACAGGGCTACCTTTCTCGCTGCCACCTTGCCGCCGCCGACAACCAGGCACGGCCGGTCTCTAATATTCAGAAATATGGGCATGTAATCCATAGATAATCTGCCTTAGTTTAAGTATCCCCTGAAATCATTCAGCCACGAGCAACGGATCCAGACCACCCTGCCGGTCGAGTGCTGCCAGGTCATCATAGCCACCAATATGCTGATCACCGATAAAGATCTGGGGCACCGTTCTGCGCCCGGTTAACTCGACCATATCCCTGAATCCATCCGGAGTGGAGTCAACATGGATTTTGGTGATCTCTTCCACGCCTTTGGACTTCAACAGCATCTCTGCCCGCACACAGTAAGGACAGAAATCGCTACAGTACATTCGAACATCCATCATGACTGCCTCAAAACCTCAATTTGTTCGTGCATCGGTTCAGTTACCGGCTTCAGCTTCTTGCGCATGACCGTCCCGATCGCATCTGTTCGCGAGAAGACAGGATCCAGCACCGGCTCACCCAGCATGGCGAGAAACAACATGGCTCGAATATAATATTCATCATCAGGAAGCACCCGGAACAGTGCCTGTAAACATTGCCCGGCAGCCGCGTTCATGCAAGCCTGCCCGGCATCCGAGTCACCGTTAAACCCACTGGACACACGCACAACTTCCGACATATCAAACTTTCTTTGTTTTCTGAGAGGCAGCCTGGCTGAATACGCTTCAAGGGCACACAGCAGTTCCACCATAACATCCTGGTTAGACGGTTTCTTGAGAACGGCTTCCACACAGGCCAGATATGTCTGTCCGGCGGGACTCAGCAAACGGCACAACTGCTCTGCAAACGGATTTTGCTCGGCCAGCAGGCCGGCCAGTTGCCCGGCAATCCTTTCCCGGTCGGGGTGTCCGGCATGCAGGTCGGGCAAATCATCCGGCAAGGTATGCAGAAAACCGACCAGATACGCGTTCTTGAGCCGACCCTTCTGCCAGAGCCCGGAGCGGACCTTCTCGTCGACAAGATTGCCCTGCAACACCAGGCTGACCGTTTTTATCTGGTTGCACGCCTCTTCTTCAAACGGCAGGAATTCGACCAGAAAATCTGCCAGCACAGCGCCCATTTCCCCGTTGACCACCGCTGCCTGCTGCAACATGCAACGCGCATTTTCCGATGTTTGCGATGCCCACCAGGCCCGGCGGGCCAGTTCATCGGTAACCCCCGTCGCATTGACAACCGCCACCACCGCTTCCGGTTCACCCAGCATCAACAGTGACTCAAGGACTTCGTCACGCGCCTGTCCCATACGGGTCCAGCGCTTCAAATAGACCGGATACCCTCCCGGAGAACCCAGCACATGACTGGACAGGGTTTCGCGCACCCTCCGCAGATAAGTATCATCACGGCAATTGGGATTGAGTTGAACCTTTGCCTCGCCTTTTTGCGAGAGTGCATACAAGGTCATGCGCGACTCATCAATTCGGATCGCTTCTATCGGACTCGCCAGCAGGACATTAATCCGCAGTGCATCTTCCGGCGTCAGGTCCACGGGCATCATTCAGAAAACCTGGCGGGGCCGTTGCTGCTAAAGATCAAAACCCGCCGCGGCATACAGGCGTCTGGCCTCCTCCGGATCCTTTTCAACACCATTGCCTTCTTCATACATCATCGCCAGTGTCGTCATGGATCCTGCAAGTCCCTGGTCTGCGGCCTTGCGAAACCACGCTGCCGCCCTGGCAGGATCCTTTTCGACGCATTCTCCTTCAAGGTACATAAAGCCGAGACCATGTTGGGCAATGGCATGCCCCTGCTCTGCCGCAGCCTGCATCATTTCAAAAGCCCGTTTGTCATTGCGCACTACACCCAGGCCATTCTGGCACATGATGGCGACCCGGTGTTGCGCATCCGCATCACCGCCTTCAGCCAACGGGTACAACAACTGCATGGCCATGGAAAAGTTTTTTGCTTCAAAAGCCGCCACACCACTGGAGTAATCCGGATCATTCAGTTCTACCGCCATATCGCACCTCAGTTGCCGGCCAACAGAATCATCATGGCCGGGTTGGTATTTTGCAGTTTGCTACACTAACCATTAAGCCTCGCGCTTCGAATACCCCTAAAGAGAGAATATTCCTGATTTTCATAAAGATACAGCCATTACATTATCTTGCAATCACTCTCTCCATCGGGATATACGGAGCAAAAATTGCCTCCTGTATACTTGCGCACCATTGAAGTAACCTTAATCCAAACAACGACATCCATGGCCGCACAGATCACATGCGGCTGCGCCAGCAACCTGATTGAAACACATATAGCACTAGGAGACCGAGATGAACCAGGAATACTATGACGCCGTCACCAAGATGGAAGGAATGAATGTTGACCCTGAATACGTACAGGGCTGGCAGGGTGGATATTTGTTAAACCCGGAGCGTGAAGAACAGCGCGTGACAGAAGCCTACTCAGCCGGCTACGAAGACGGCAAGGCTCACAACATGGACAACTTCGACAACTGGAAGAAGTAATCTCACCACAGAATTATAAAAAAGGCGGGTGATCCCGCCTTTTTTATGTCCGGTCACGTTTAAAGCGGATCTCTTGCAAACAGCTCCCGCAGCGCCTTGTTCAGGGGCTTGAGGGTTTCCGGCACCTCGACATCCATTACCTGGTCAGTGATCCACTGGTTGTCTTTTTCGCCCATCACCGCCGTGACGCACTCACCAAGATAGCGTTTCATGGCATAGCCGGGTTCACCATCCGGCATGGGGCACTCGGCATAATTGGCGCCTCGTTCATTAAACAGGGCAATCAGTGGCCCGCGGAAATCGCCGGACCCCTCGACGTCGGCGCGGTTCTCCTGCATGGTGTTGGCCAGGTGCCGTGCCAGCGAGGTAATGAATTCCTGACGTTCACTCGTATCCAGGGCCTCCGCCTGCTTGCGATCAGCCAGATGCAGCAGGAAGGCAATAAATTCCGCGATCACATCCATGCGCTGCGAGCGCGTGTCTGTCTGAAAACCTTCATTCTCCAGGTTCAGCAACGCTTGCTGTGCAATACGCCACAGAATAAACGCCACTGCACCACCGGTTTCGTCGAGTGTGCGCTCCCTGCCCTTGTTACTCCATTTACTCTTGACTCTCACTTCAATCTCTCCAGACCCGATTTTTTTTGATTTACCGAAAAATACCCGACAGACAGGCTGGGTAAAAAGCGCGACAACGCATCCCTTGTCGCAAAGACACATGACTGCTGTAGCGGCAATCAGGGCAGCATGCTAGCATGGAATTATCAACAGTTTCAGCAAGGTTGTCAGCGTGTCAATACCCGGTCATACAGCCTCACCTGCCACAGTTGTCGAGACCAGCGACCTGCTGCCGACAATCGATGCCGTACGCACCAATTGCCACATCACCGATGCAAGACACGCCACCGATTACACGCTCTGCGTATACCTGCTGAAAATGCGTGAATACTATCGCTGGGAACACGACATCGCGTTCAATGAAAATCTTCCACACCAGCAACTCACCGACTGGTTAAGCGAACGGGAATGCCTCTGGGAGTCGCTGGAACAAAGCGATTTCAAACCCGTACCCGTGCAGGGAACACTGCATGATCCATTTGACGCCGACGCCATTAACCAAGCGCTGAACGAACTGGGTTACGTCTATAGCTGCGGCTATGGCCGCAACATGAAACCAATGTTCCATCTGGGCACACTGGAATCGCGCGCGACAGACAAGGGCTACACACTGCTTGTATCCGGCAGGGAATATGCACGTGACCTCGCCTCTACGCCGGCCATGAGCCGGGGGGAAACCATCTTTGTGCGGCGAGAAGCACTGCGACGCATGTTATGGGAAAAGGTCGAGGAATGGCGCTGGAACAAACCCGCCAATGCCATGCAGAAGGCGCTCGCCTGTTATGACTTCGACAACACGCCCGAACAATCACTCGATGCCATGACGGATAATGAACTGCAGCCAGCAATACTGCACGAGATCGGCGAGGTAAGGGCCGGCGAACTGCTGGGCAGTGACTGGGAAGCGATGCTTGCCGCCATGCCGCACAGCAAGGCCGAAATCATGGTGCGCGCCGTGCGTGACCACCTCGCAGATGCCCTGTCAACCCTTCCCGGGCTGTTGTCCGACATGACTACCGCCTCACTGCACTTCTACGTCGCGAATATGGCAAATATGCGCAAGGACCTGTTTCCCAAACTGGTGGCTGCCTACGAAATCTGGACAGTCACCGGCAATACCCGGGAGCTCGCACAGTTGACCGACGAGGCCACTGCGCACTGGCAGGGACTGGCTGAAGAAATACTCGCGATATACCGGGAACAGGGTCCCGAATGCCAGCCGGCACTCATCTCCCTGATTGAAGCAAACACCCTGTAACCACCACAACGATATAATCACGCCCAATGACCACTCAACTTCCCGCAGACAAGCCAGCCTTGCAAACGATTACAGAGGTCAGGGAAAACACCTTCATCTTTGCAAAACCAAAGGCATTGGCTCTTGATATATGCAACGAAATGATTCACCGCTTTGAGGCGAATACCGATGAACAGTATGCGGGGCGAATAGGACAAACAGTACAGCAGGAAACCAGTATCAAGCGCTCGACCGACCTCGTGGTAAGCGGCAAGGAACACTGGAAAGACATTGACCGCGAACTTTTCCGTTCGCTCGGCCAGGCCATCCATGAATTCCGCGAAACCTATCCGTTCTTCAAGGGACCGTTCAAGGACAGCGGGTATGCCATACAACGCACCAATCCGGGCGAGTTTTATCACTGGCATATCGATGGCGGCAGCCACGAATTCAGCCAGCGGCAACTGGTGGCCGTCTGGTACCTGAACGACGTGCCTGGACCGGGTGGCGAAACCGAGTTTTCATACCAGGATGTACAGATAACGCCACAGGCAGGAAAGCTGTTACTGTTTCCGCCCTTCTGGACACATGAACACCGTGGCGCCACCCTGCAGCAGGGAGTGAAATACATTGCGACCACCTGGGTGGTGTTCGCCTGATACCCCGCCACGCCGCATGCAAATCATTGCACCGTCGACCCCCGACGAGTATCGACGTTATTACGAGCTGCGCTGGAAGATCCTGCGTGCCCCGTGGAACCAGCCCCGCGGCAGTGAACAGGATGAGCTTGAGGCATCCAGCAGCCACTTCATGGCCATCGACAGCAAGCAGGTAATCAGGGGGGTCGCGCGGCTGCAGTTCAATACCATCCGCGAGGCACAAATACGCTACATGGCAATCGCCATTGAACAGCAACGCCAGGGTATTGGCACGCTGTTAATGCAGGTTCTAGAAGACCGGGCCATTGAACTGGGTGCCGCCCGCATTGTGCTGGATGCGCGCGAGCATGCACTCGGGTTTTATCGCAAACAGGGTTATACACTGGAAGGTCCGGGGCATACGCTCTTCGATACCATCCCCCATGTGAAGATGAGTAAAACTCTCGAATAGCCTACATCACTCCTGCGCGGGCAGATGCACCTGCAGGAGCGGCGCCCTCGCCGCGATTAACTTCCCATTGCCATGCTTCCCGAATCGCGCCGAAGACGGCGCTCCTGCAACACAGGCCTAATCTCCGTAACCGCATGACGGTATAGCACACAACCATCAGGGCAATACTCCCTGTTCTTGTGCAATTGCCTGCAATTCACTCCGTGTCGGATAGGGTTCGCCACACTGCTCGAGGTGAAATTTCCAGTCAGCGAATTCGGCGGCCTGCTCCGGATTGGTTCCCTGGCAACCCAGCACGGTGACCACTGCATCACCGACCTTCCAGGGACCCTCGCCCCTGATATCTCCGCGCACAAGCCGGATACCTTCTCCCGCTGGAATGCGCTCCCAGAACGGCCGGACATACACAATCCCTTCCGGATGCCGGAAACAACCCACCATGACATGGCCGGTAGCATCCGGAAAACGAATCAGCAAAGGTACTGTCAGTGTAAACAGATCAGCCAAGGATGCCTAACCCACCACCAGTTCAGTCTCCAGCATTTCACCATTGGTATCGATGCGGAGCGCGCTGACCCCCGGAACACGTGCCAGCACATAGGCAGACAACAACACCATCATGTGTTCATTATCGTTATGCATCGCGGTCAGCATCTTGTCACCCACAATCTGGCAACGCTGTTCCTGGTTCGGGTGATCCACCCAGTCACGACTCATCTGCCAGCCCTTGTCCATATCCCTGTCAATCCTGTCGAAGAAATCACCGGCCTCCGAGACAATCTCCTCGGGTACAGTGATCGGATATATCTGATCGTCAACAACAACTTTTAAAATCATACCGGTGGCCTTATGCTTGATGGCAAGAAAACATGACTTTTTCATTTTAGCGCATACCAGCCACGACTTGCAGGACCAATCATGCTCACACATATCAGGGGAGTACTCGACCACTATCAACTTGCAACCGCGCGCACGCTCATCGCAGCAGGCAAGTACACGGATGGCAGCAAGTCCGCAGGACTGGCAGCCCGGCGGGTCAAGCATAATGAGGAACTGGCACTGGATCAGGCACAAATGAGCAATCTCAATAACCTGGTCATGGGCAGCCTGGTGAAAAACCCGCTCTACCGCAGCGCGGCCATGCCACTGAAGATTGCTGCACCCTACTACGCGCACTACGCAGAAGGTATGTCCTACGGGGAGCACGTTGATGATCCAATCATGGGACAGGGATCCGAACTCTACCGCTCGGATGTTTCCGTCACCATTTTTCTGAACAACCCGGATGATTATGACGGTGGAGAACTGGTCATCCGGACATCATTTGGAGAACAACAGGTGAAACTGCCTGCCGGTGATGCCGTTCTCTACCCTTCCTCGAGCGTACACCGTGTTGCAGAGGTCAGCCGCGGCGAACGCCTGGTGGCCGTCAGCTGGATACAGAGTCTGGTCAGGGAACCGGAGAAACGTGCCCTGCTGCACGACATGAACCAGGCACGTGAAACGCTGTTGCGTGAAAGACCGGATGCCGACGAGACCCGCCAGGTGAACCAGTCATATATCAACCTGACAAGAATGTGGTCTGCTATTTAGCAGTGCCGGGAAAAACCGGGTTACTCGTCAGCCGGTCCGATATTCATACCCACTGACAGCCGTAACCCGGAGCCAAGATTGGCTGTCACCTCGTGCAGCACACCCGGTGCAAACATCACCAGCTTGCCTGCCTGCGGCTGAATGCTGACCTTCTGACCATCAGCGTAGAGAATCAGGTCACCGCAGTTCTCCGGTATGCAAATGTAATACACCGCCGACAATAACTCATCGTTCTCATCATGATGGTGCAATGACGTTCGCTGCCCAGCCTCCATGGCATTAAACCAGAACCCGGCCTTTAATTTGTCTACCGGGATACCCAGCCACTGACTGGCCTGCTGCTTCACCACCTGCAGCACCCTGGCAATGTCCGGAATGTCAGCCTCTTCTATATAGATATTCTCGAAGCGGCCATCAAAATGATGCGTCTGCCTTATCCGGTCTGTTGCAGACAATGCCAGAAACCGTTCGCACAGGCCGGCGTTAAGTTTATCTGGCGCTGTTAATCTGAATTCATGAAAAAGCATGTATGCCCCGCACGGTGCCACCTCAAGATCAGCATATTACCTGTAATTACGCCTCTCCTGAAGATGCGATCCAGGCAAGGGAATATTCCATTTGAGGGGGGGCTGGATAAGTCCCAATGGATATTTGAATCACTTCCGATAGCGCTCACATTACAATACAATTCGCTATCGAATTTCTTTTCCAACTTTGAATCAGGAGCATAGCAATGGCACTGGAAGTTAATGGCAAGAGCATCGAGACCGATGGAAACGGTAACCTCACAGACCCGCATGCCTGGGATGAAGATGTCGCCAAGGCACTCGCTGCACGGGAAGGCATTGAACTGACCCAGGAACACTGGGACGTGCTCAACTATCTGCGCTCACAATATATTGACAATAACGGTGAGCAACCCATGGAACGGGCGATCAATAAGGGCATGTCCGAGATCTGGGGCAAGAAAGTCATCAGCAAGGACCTCTATGCACTGTTTCCGCTTGCTCCCAGCAAGCAGGGTAACAAGATTGCCGGATTGCCCTACGTCCTGCGTAAAGGTGGCTATTAAGTGTAGTCTTTCAGACCTGATCTGAGCGACGCGCCTGCATCCGTGGCAGGCAAGAAAAAAGCCGCACCCCGAAAGGGTGCGGCTTTTTTATGCCTGTAAAGTCAGATCCGGTTTCTTGGAACAGTCTAGCGGTGCGAACCCTTCTCCGCATGCGCCATGTCGACCAGCTTGTTGGCCATATCCATGTATTCCTGGCGAAAGCCTTTCAGTAAATGACCCTCTTCGGCAGAAAAGTAGTCTTCCATTTCGACTCCGTTTTCATGTTCATAGTCCATGAACTTTTTCTGCATTTCCAACAGCTTCTTGATCAGTTCCTGCTTCTCACTCATGACACATTCTCCAGATTCAAGTAATTCTATAAATATTCACCAGTTATGCCGATACTATAGCCATTGCTCAGGACCGGTAAAATATCCCGAATGGGCAGTTTTCGCAGCCAGTCAACCTTGCCGGATACCTAGTCTCCATCAGGTTTCTTGACCGGGGCAATGCCCTTGTGTGGCAGGAACAGTCCACAGCCGACGGCACGCCCACCACCCAGCCCGAGCTGCTGCAGACGTACCGACTGTTCCGGTTCCAGGTCCGCGACCATCAGGCTGCGGGTAAACAGCTGGCCATCGGGAAAATTCATCGTGTGCGTGATACCACCGAGCATTTTCCTGCAGGGGATATCCATAGACTTCAGCTCCTTAGCTGCATCTTCCAGAAATTGCGTCTCATCAAGATCCGCGTCCGTAATCACATAACGTGAAAACAGGGTCGGCAGACTGGACAACATGAACACTTCCGACTGGCCGACCGCGAGCGGATGCCCCTCGACATCCAGCGTTTGACCACTTAACGCCTGAGCATCCTGTAAACGGTCTTTGGGGACACGCAGACGCATTCTGGTCCGCCTTGAAAGATGCAGCAGCTCGTTTTCCGTGTCCTCCGGCCGGAACCAGCCATTACCGGACGCCGCACCGTGTATCAGGTGTATACCGGCGGTCTCTTCATCTGCAAGCCAGGGCAATACTTGCAGCAACGCAGACGACAGCGCGTGCGCATGATCCAGGGGTAAGGTAGGACAACCTATCCTGTAGGCCAGATCTACGACCTCGTCCGAAATAACGAACTCCGGTTGCCTGTCTTTATCATCGTTCCAGTACATTTATACACCCACACCTGTCAGCTGTTTTGTGCCGACGAAAATGCCGCTTCCAGCTTGTCTTCCCAGTCTTGCGGCGTATCCGGAAAGGGCGGTTTCACATCCATACGAAAAAACATCTCACCACTGCGCGCCTGTTCAACAACTACCTGCCTAAGGCCCTCGAATGACTCAAGGTCATGGCGCTGTATTAATATTTCACTCAACCAGAGCATTATCCAACCTCACCTTCATTTCTGTTTGGCATCGCGGTACCGCAGATGCGTTCGTGGTAACGCGCACGGTACAGCAGGCGTTCCTGACCACTGCCCGCGTCATCCGCAAAGGCTTCGCGCTTGTGTAATACATTATTACAGATAACGCCCTGACCGGCGCTCAGCCGGTGCCTGATTGTGTATATGGAGTCATTTGCCAGCAGTTCAAGCAAAAACCCTGCGGCCAGGCGCGTATTTCGATCATCCTTCCACGCGATACTGCGGGTACGCGCTGTATAGCGCATGTGCAGCGTGCCCGTGTCCGGTGTAACTGAAAATACCGGTCCTGACTGTGCCGGGCGCAGTTCCACCCCCGCCTCGATATTCGCCGGAATCGTCATGGCATCCGGCTGCATGAGCGCTTCTATGTATGCAGGATCCTCGTCACGTAGTAACAAGTAGGCAATCTCTGGATCTAAAAACAGATTGTCGCCGCCGCTGGCCGAGGCAGCGGCGCAATGCATGACTATGCCGCGCACCTGCTGATCCAGCCGGTTGTAATACCCGTCGGTATGCCAGTTCAAGGGCCGGTTGGTATAGGGGATATAATGCGTCCCGCCACTCGCCGCAACCACCCGCAACGACGTGATACTGTCCTCGTCGGCACGCAGGTTCATGTCCAGCGTTGCAAGGCCAAACTGCATTCCGAATGCGCGTATCGCCGATTTGTCCGTTTGCTCCGCGCCTGTCACCTCGTAGATGGCAAGATTGGTGTTGCGACAGCGTTCCAGAATGGCCGCATGCTCCTGCTCAGTGAGCGCTGCGGCAGTATTAATCCGCACGATCAGATCGGCAGCCGTCACAGGATAGTGGGCAAGCTTGTCGGCACGCCACGCCTGATACACGGCCTCATTGGCAAGATCAAATGGCTGCAATGTAGCGTTGCTTGTCGGCATAAACAGGGAAACAATACGGGGATGCCATATTACGAACAGAGAATATTTTAATACACCGGTTTTTTATAAAAACACGCGCACGCTATCCAATTGATAACGCATGTCATTCTCATTAGAAGCCGGTTTTTCAGCCGACACTGCATGACGTCCGGGCATGAAAAAACATTTAAGTGCGCGTTAATATAAGAAAAAATTCTACTTGCATTAGCAAACCACTTTTTAACAACTAACTATTGGAATTTAAATAATTTTTTTGCCAATATCCATTTCGGGATAGCGGCCAATATCCTTGCCACCCCATGGGTAGGATATGTTCACACCGGTACCAATCCTAGAATGCGCCTAATCAAAAGTTAGTCCGCCTTGAAGCGGGAGTAACTCACTGATTTACACGTTGCCCGGTTAGTATCCGGGCCCGACGGCAGATTGTAATTTAATCAGTTAAAACTTGATGGTGTTAAGAAAACGAATCTCAGGAGATCACCATGGCTAAGAACACTTACCCAACACCGATGCTTGATAATCTGGAAAGCGGCCCGTGGCCCAGCTTCATTACCGGTATCAAGAGACTGCGTGACGACCACCCGGATGAGCGTATCAACAGCGTGACCAACGGTCTGCTCGGTCAACTGGAACATTCCTATGAAACCCGCAAGGGCTACTGGAAAGGCGGCACCGTCAGTGTCTACGGCTATGGCGGCGGCATCATCCCGCGTTTCTCCGAAGTTGGCGATGCCTTCCCGGAATCAAAAGAATTCCATACTATCCGTGTACAGCCACCGGCCGGTAACTTCTATACCACCGACATGCTGCGCCAACTGGGTGACAGCTGGGAGAAGCACGGCTCCGGCCTCGTGACCTTCCACGGTCAGACCGGCAACATCATGTTCATCGGCACGACCACAGAAGGCACCCAGCACTTCTTTGACGAGATCAACGAGTATGGCTGGGACCTCGGCGGCGCCGGTCCCTGCGTGCGCACCGCCATGTCCTGCGTCGGCGGTGCCCGTTGCGAAATGTCCAACTGCAACGAGCACAGCATCCACCGCTGGATGGTGAACAACTTCACTGACGACGTGCATCGCCCGGCCCTGCCCTACAAGTTCAAGTTCAAGGTATCCGGTTGCCCGAACGACTGCCAGAACGCCATCGAGCGTGCCGACTTCGCGATCATCGGTACCTGGCGTGACGACATGAAGGTCAACCAGGAAGAGATCAAGAACTACATACAGAAGAAAGGCCGTCAGTACCTTATCGACAACGTCATCACACGTTGCCCGACCCAGGCCATCTCCCTGGATGACAATGACAACTTCATCGTTGACAACCACAATTGCGTCCGCTGCATGCACTGCCTGAACGTCATGCCCAAGGCCCTGCACCCCGGTGATGACAAGGGTGTCACCATCCTGATCGGCGGCAAGCGCACCCTGAAGATCGGTGACCTCATGGGCACCGTCGTGGTGCCCTTCAAGAAACTGGAAACCGAGGAAGACTACGAAAGCCTGCAGGAAATGGCCGAAGACATCATCGACTTCTGGGCCGAGAACGGGCTGGAGCACGAGCGTACCGGTGAGATGATCGAGCGTATTGGCCTCGTGAATTTCCTTGAAGGCATCGGCATCGACGTTGACCCGAACATGGTCAGCAATCCGCGTCAGTCTTCCTATGTCCGCATGGACGGCTGGGACGAGGAAGCCGAAAAATGGTTTGAGAGAAAGCGCGAAGAGAAGCAGGCTGCCTCTGCGTAACAAACCGGTCGTTTGAATCAAGGCAGCCCCGGTGCCAGGCACCGGGGCTTGTTCAAAAATATACAGAAATCCAGGAGAATCTCATGGCACAAGAAATGCGTTCACCGATAGAATCCGGCTGTCCTGACGGGTTCCAGTACATGCATCCGGTGATGCGAAAGAACTATGGCCAGTGGGCCTACCACGAAGACCCGCAGCCGGGCGTGCTGGTACATGTTGCAAACAGCGGCGATAAAATCTGGACTGTCCGCGCCGGTACCCAGCGCATTCTCGATGTTTTTACACTGCGTGAACTCTGTGACATCGGTGACAAGTACGGTGACGGCTACATCCACTTCACGATCCGCAGCAATATTGAATACCAGGTAGCCGATGAAGCCAAGGTCCAGCCGCTGATCAAGGCGCTGACCGATGCCGGTTATGTTGTTGGCGGTACCCGCAACTCGGTCGCCATGCTCTCGCATACCCAGGGCTGGTTGCATTGCGATATCCCGGGCACCGACGCCTCCGGCGTGGTGAAGTCCATGATGGATGAACTGATCGGCGAGTTTAAAGAGTGGAATATGCCGAACCGGGTGCACATGACCACCTCCTGTTGCCAGATAAACTGTGGCGGCCAGGGCGACATCGCCATTAACGTGCAGCACACCAAGCCACCGAAGATCAATCATGACCTGGTGTCCAATGTCTGTGAGCGTCCTTCTGTTGTCGCACGCTGCCCGGTCGCTGCAATTCGCCCGGCACTCGTTAACGGCAAGCCTTCACTTGAAGTCGACGAGAAGAAGTGCATCTGTTGCGGTGCCTGCTTCCCGCCCTGCCCGCCCATGCAGATCAACGACGCCGAACACTCCAAGCTGGCCATCTGGGTCGGCGGCAACCATTCCAACGCACGTGGCAAGCCGACCTTCCAGAAACTGGTTGCCTCCGGTATTCCGAACAACCCGCCACGCTGGCCCGAGGCCACGGCTGTGGTGAAGAAAATCCTCAAGACCTACAAGGAAGATGCCAAGGACTGGGAGCGCATGAATGACTGGGTAGAACGCATTGGCTGGCCGCGCTTCTTCGAAAAAACCGGTCTGCCGTTCACCAAGTACCACATCGATAACTGGCGTGGCGCCCGTGCCAGCCTGAATGCCTCAACGCATATTCGTTTCTAAGGAATACGCCACATGAAGCTTACAATTCAGGTTAATGAAGGCCCCTACCAGCACCAGTCTGCTGATTCGGCCTATTACTTTGCCAAGGCCGCACTGGAAAAAGGGCACGAAATCTACCGTATCTTTTTCTACCACGACGGCGTCAACAACGGCACACGTCTGACGACCCCGCCGCAGGACGACCGCAATATTGTCGCCCGCTGGAGCGAACTGGCCAAGGAACATGACATTGACATGGTTCTGTGCGTGGCCGCCGCACAACGTCGCGGTATCGTTGATGACGGTGAGGCTGAGCGTAACGGTAAGGATGCCACCAACATCGCACCCGGTTTCCGCATCTCTGGGCTTGGACAGCTTGTAGAAGGCGGCATCCAGAGCGATCGTCTGGTTGTATTCGGCGACTGATCGGGAGAACTAGCAGATGTCACAAACAAAGAAATTCATGTACATCAACCGTAAGGCACCTTATGGAACCATTTACGCCTGGGAGGCACTGGAAGTTGTGCTGATCGGTGCTGCCTTCGAGCAGGATGTCAGCGTTACGTTCATGGATGATGGTGTCTACCAGTTAGTCAAGGGTCAGGACACCAGCGGTATCGGCATGAAGAACTTCTCGCCGACCTATGCCGCACTCGGCGATTTCGAAATCACCAAGATCTATGTCGAGCAGGAATCGCTGGAAGAACGCGGACTGACACTAGATGACCTGCAGCACCTGGTCTGGGAAGACGAGGACGAGGACTATGCCGAGAAGGATTCCATTCGTCTGGTCAGTCGCGCCGAGCTTGGTAGCGTTCTGGCAGAACAGGATGTCCTGTTTAACTTTTAATCGGGAAGGTCAAACACATGTCAATGTTACACCTGGTAAACAAATCGCCCTATGAGAACAGCAATCTCAAAACGGCAACGTCCATCATGAATGACGGTGATACCCTGTTACTGATAGAGGATGCAGTCGTCAGCGCTGTAAAGGCCGGTAAGGCGTCGGCAATGCTTGACGGTTGCAAGGTATCGGTACTGGGCCCGGATCTGGCAGCCCGCGGTATTTCTGAAGACAAGCTGGTGGATGGCATTGATGTCGTCGACTATACCGGTTTTGTGGATCTGGTAGAGTCCAACGACAAGGTACAGTCCTGGCTCTGAATCTTTAATTAATTAACTGGCATCATCCAACGAGGAGACCTCACATGAGTAGTATCGAAGCAAACGGCAAGACTTATGAAACAGACGAAGAAGGTTATCTGGCAGATCTGAACACCTGGGACAAGGATGTTGCTGACGTCATGGCAAAGATCGACGACTGCGAACTGACCGAGAGCCACTGGGAAGTCATCAACTTCCTGCGCGAGTACTACGAGGAATACCAGATCGCTCCTGCAGTTCGCGTATTGACCAAGGCGATCGGCAAAAAGCTGGGCAAGGACAAGGGTAACAGCAAGTACCTGTACGAACTGTTCCCGTATGGTCCGGCCAAGCAGGCCTGTAAGTATGCCGGACTGCCGAAGCCGACTGGCTGTGTCTGAAAACCGGTCAATTCGTATGCAGAGGGAGCATCCCTCTGCATACGCTGACTGTTTGTTGTCTAACCAACCGTAAGGGAGCTCAGAAACATGACGTTTCTGACCATAGTTTATGCGCTGCTGTTCTACATAGCCACGGCCTTGCTGATCGCTGGCCTGGCCTCGAAAATTCGCCAGTATGCGAAGACACCAGCGCCCCTGAAAATACCAACCACCCCTGCACCGGTGACACGCACCGGTGTGGTGATGCGCATGTTTCGCGAGGTGGTATTCTTTGAGAGCCTGTTCAAGTCCAATAAATGGATATGGATCTTTGGCTGGATGTTTCACTACGGCATGTTTCTGGTACTGGCGCGCCACCTGCGCTATTTCACAGACCCGGTATGGACATGGGTTGCCCTGATTCAGCCATTTGGCATGTATGCTGCCTTCGCCATGGCGGCCG
>Ga0316191_10000495_pt1 | contig 25621 bp, 35 predicted proteins | sample Eddworburr2cm_MG_FD_204928 | JGI IMG/M metagenome (GOLD analysis project Ga0316191, IMG submission 204928) | Coastal sediment microbial communities from Maine, United States - Eddy worm burrow 2 cm | ecosystem: Environmental > Aquatic > Marine > Coastal > Sediment | place: USA: Maine... | reverse complement strand
CTGCCCTTCCCCGAGATCCAGTACCTGGCCTACTTCCACAATGCCTGCGACCAGATCCGCGGCGAGGCTGCCTCCCTGCAGTTCTTCTCCAATGGCCAGTTCGCCAACCCGATGGTCATGCGCATCTCGTCCCTCGGTTATCAGAAGGGCTTCGGCGGTCACTTCCACAACGACAATTCCTTCACCGCGCTGCGTGACATTCCCGGGCTTGTGATCGCCTGTCCCTCGCGGGGCGACGACGCGGCCATGATGCTGCGCACCTGTGCTGCCCTCGCGCAGGTCGACGGCCGGGTCGTCGCGTTTATGGAGCCCATCGCGCTCTACATGACCAAAGACCTGTACGTGGAGAAAGACGGCGGCTGGCAGTTCCCTTACCCGGCACCTGACCGCTCTGTCCCGCTGGGCGAGCCCCGCATCTACCATCCGCAGGCCCGCGATCTGCTGGTGATCACCTACGGCAACGGCGTGCCGATGAGTCTGCGGGCCGCCCGGCGTCTGCAGTCCGTGTCGGGCCAGCAGACATGTGTGATGGATCTGCGCTGGCTGAAGCCGCTCAACGCAACGGCGATCGCGGAATACGCGAATCAGTTCGAGCGCGTCCTGGTGGTCGACGAGGGTCGGCAGACTGGTGGCATTGCGGAGGAGATCTTCACGGCACTGGACGAACATGCCAGCCAGGCCCTGCGCAAATCCCGGGTCACCGGTGCAGACACATATATCCCGCTCGGCGCGGCCGCCAACCTCGTGCTGCTATCCGAGGACGAGATCTTCGAGGCCGCCACGGCGCTGCTGGACACGACGGCAGGGTGATACCCGTCAGTACAGATCGATCACCTCCGGGATCGAGCCACCGGCTGCGCTCCGGCGCAGGGCTGACGTGAACCGCATCTTCTGTATCGGCCGCAATTACGCCGAACACGCCAGCGAGTTGGGCAATGCAGTCCCCGCCAGCCCCGTCGTGTTCATGAAGCCGGCCAGCGCGCTGCTGGAAGCTGGATCCAGCGTGCCGTTCCCGACCCACGGCCATGATCTCCAGCACGAGGTAGAGATCGTGGTTCGCGTCGCGAGGGCTGGTCGCGATATCGATCAGCAGAAAGCCATGGACTACCTGGACGCGGTCACCGTCGGCATCGACCTGACGCTGCGCGATATCCAGTCGGCGCTGAAGTCCCGCGGGCTTCCCTGGGAGCCGGCCAAGGCATTCGATGGCTCGGCGCCCATTGGCAAATTCAAGACCCTCGACCAGGCACCCGATCTCGCGTCGTTGAGTTTCTCCTGCACCGTCAACGGTGAGATACGCCAGCAGGGCGACACGGCCGACATGATCTTCCCGATCCCCGTGCTGGTTGCCCATCTGAGCGGTATCTGGACACTGCAACCGGGGGACCTGATCTTCACCGGCACACCGGCGGGTGTGGACTCCTTGCGGCCCGGCGATCTGCTGATGGCGTCCGCCCAGGGCGTGGGTGAATTTCAGTGGCGAATCACCGACTGAAATTGCTGCGATGAGCGCCTCCCGCGCAAGCCCCTACACGAACCGGAATGTCGTGGCGCTGGCGACACCGATGATCATCTCCAATGTCACCGTGCCGTTGCTCGGCCTGGTAGACACGGCCGTGATGGGGCACCTGGAATCGCCCCACTATCTGGCCGCGGTAGCGATCGGGGCCACCATTTTCAGCTTCATCTTCATGGGGTTGAATTTCCTGCGTATGGGCACGACCGGGCTCGCCGCTCAGGCCAGGGGCGCGAACGACGCCAACGACATCCGCACAGTCCTTGCCCAGGCGGTATTGATCGCACTGGGCATGGCGAGCCTGCTGATGGTCCTGCAGAAGCCCGTCGGCCAACTGGCCATGTGGCTGCTGGCGCCGGAGCCGGATGTGCTGGGTGCTGCCTGGATCTACTACGAAGTTCGTATCTGGGCTGCGCCGGCTGCCCTGACCAATTTCGCGCTGGTGGGCTGGTTCATCGGCATGCAGAACACCCGGGCGCCGCTGTATCTGATGCTGGTGACCAACCTCGTCAACATCGCGCTGTCCGTGCTGTTCGTCGTCGGCCTCGGTTACCGGACAGGAGGCGTCGCTGCCGCCAGCGTGATCGCCGAGTTTGCGGGTCTCGCTTTCGGCAGCTGGCTGGTGCACCGCGAGCTGTGTGGCTTTGGCGGCAGGCTGGATTGGTCCAACGTGCTGCATCCCGATCGCTTACGAAGGATCTTTTCGGTCAACGCAAACCTGTTGCTGCGCACCCTGTCCCTGATGTTCGTTTTCGGATTCATCACGGCGCAGGGAGCGAGACAGGGAACGGCCATCCTGGCGGCCAACGCCATCCTGCTGCAATTCCAGTTCTTCATGGCCTATGCGCTGGACGGGTTCGCCCACGCGGCCGAGGCCCTCGTCGGGCGAGCCCGTGGTGAGGACAACGATCACGGTTTCCGGGAAGCCGTACGGCTGTCCCTCATCTGGTCCGCGATGGTGGCGCTGCTGTTCGCCCTTGCCTACGCAGTAGCGGGCCGGTCGATCATCGCGCTGCTGACCGGACAGCCGGAGCTCCAGGCGCTGACGGCAACGTTCCTGCCCTGGCTGGTGGTCTCACCCCTGGTCTCTTTCTGGAGCTTCCTGTTCGACGGCGTGTTCGTCGGCGCCACCTGGGCCAGGGAGATGCGCAATACCATGATCGCCTCCACCTTCCTTGTGTTCGTGCCGGTCTTCTATCTGACCCAGGTTTTCGGACTGGGCAATCACGGACTGTGGCTGGCTTTTGTCACCTTCATGATCAGCCGGGCCGTGACCATGGGTGGCACCTATCTGCGGCTTGCCGCCCGGTCACCCGACTGACCGGAATTCAGTCAGCTAGACGGCGCCTGGACGATGTCCACAAGTCCAGGCCCAGTACCACGTGCTATGCTCAGATGGCCCCATCCGACAGGCATGTGGAGGCTCCGATGAGCAACTACTTTTCCGGCATATTCGGCACCTCACCGGTAGAGCCGATGCAGGCCCACATGGAGCTCTGCCACGAGGCCATGCAGGCGCTCGTGGCATTGACGGAGGCCGCCGAGGGAGACGACTGGGAAGCCGCCGAAGAGCGCGCCAACGCCATCTCGCAGCTTGAGCACGAAGCAGACAACTTAAAGCACACCATCCGGCGGGGGCTCTCCAAACAGAATCTGATGCTGCCGGTCTACCGTGAGGATCTGCTGAACCTCGTCCAGGCTCAGGACAATATCGCCAACTACGCAAAACGAACCGCCCGGCTTCTGGTCTGGCGCAGGATGCAATTCCCCGAGCCCCTCGCAGACATTTTCAAGGAACTCGTGAACCGCACATTGGCGGCGACCAAGAAGGCGCGCAAGAGCGTCCGCGAATTGGACGAACTTTTTGAGACTTCCTTCCGCGGCGCAGAGGCCGAACGCGTCGAATCGATAATCGACCAGATCGATGAGATTGAGACCGAGACAGACCAGCTCGAACGGACCGCCCGGCAGACACTGCTGGAGTTGGAGAACCAGCTTCCCCCGGTAGAGGTCATGTTCCTCTATCAGGCGATCGGGCTCGTCGGAGAGATCGCCGATATGGCGGAGCGGGTAGGACGGCGACTGGAGAGCATGCTGGCCAGATAGGCATCCCGGTGAACAAGAACAATAAGGGGGGGCATCGCCCGAATGACTGAGTTCCAGATCTATATCGGCCTGGCAGCGATCTTCGGCGTCTTCATGGCCTGGGGCATCGGCGCGAACGACGTTGCCAACGCCATGGCGACGTCCGTCGGCTCGAAAGCGCTGACGATCCGCCAGGCGGTCCTGGTAGCGGCCATTTTCGAATTTGCCGGGGCGGTCCTGGCGGGCGGCGAAGTCACCTCCACGATACGCAAAGGTATTGTGGATGCCTCGTTGCTGGCGGATACGCCGGAGCTGCTCATCTACGGCATGTTGTCGGCGCTGCTGGCGGCCGGCATCTGGCTGTTCGTCGCTTCGCACAAAGGCTGGCCCGTGTCCACGACCCACTCGATCGTTGGCGCGATCGTGGGTTTCGCGGCGGTGGGCATCGGCATCGAGGCCGTCAAGTGGGGCAAAGTCGGCACCATCGTCATGAGCTGGGTTGCCTCGCCCCTGACCGCCGGATTGATCGCCTTCCTGATTTTTCGCAGCGTGCAGCGCCTGATCCTTGAGAAGGAAGATCCCCTGCCCAGGGCGCGCAAATATGTGCCCATCTACATGTTCCTTGCTGCCTTCAATATCACCCTGGTCACAATCTTCAAGGGACTCAAGCATGTGGGCCTGAAGCTGTCGACGCTGGAGGCCTATGCGGCGGCCATCGCCATCGGCATCATCATCGCGCTGATCGGCAGGTTCTTTGTCAACCGGATCGAGATCGACAAGAAAGCCGATAAGCAGTTCCACTACCACACGGTCGAACGTGTCTTCGGCGTGCTGATGGTCGTCACCGCGTGCGGCATGGCCTTCGCCCATGGATCCAACGACGTCGCGAATGCCATTGGTCCGGTCGCGGCAGTCGTGAGCACTGCAACGACCGGGGTGGTCGGCCAGAAGGCCGCAGTGCCGATCTGGATACTCGTGCTGGGCGGCACGGGTATCGTCGTCGGGCTTGCCACCTTCGGCAAGAGGGTGATGACGACGGTCGGCCAGAAGATCACTCATCTCACGCCCAGCCGTGGTTTTGCAGCGGAACTGGCGGCCGCCACAACCATCGTGGTTGCATCCGGCACCGGGATGCCGATCTCTACGACCCACACGCTGGTGGGTGCGGTCCTCGGCGTCGGCATGGCGCGCGGCATCGCCGCCATCGACATGGGAGTCGTAGGGCGGATCCTGCTCTCCTGGGTCATCACAATTCCAGCAGGAGCGATCCTCTCGATCACATTCTTCATGATCTTCCGCAGCGTGCTCGGCTGAGGGTCGGCAAGTCGTTGGCGGCCGGCCCATTACTTCTGGTCGACAGATCCAACCCGGGCCGGGCATGAGGGATCTCCGTGCAATCGTCTGACGTGCCGGAGTCATGCTGGCGGCAATTCCTGCGCGACTCCGGGCAGGGCACCAGCAGGCTGGCGCCCTACCCGACCGACAGCTTCGGCGACAACCCGGAACTGGCCGACGAGCTCGGTGGACTGGTTGTGGCCGGCGTGAAGACTGCCACCTGCTCGGCACTGTGGGAGTGGGAGGCGCAAGGATTGTCGCCACCGGCAGCGGGAGACCGGACCATCATCCTCGACGGGACGGGCGAACCCCTGTGCATTATCGAAACCACCGCGATCGAGATCCGGCCCTTCGAAGGCGTGGACGCAGCCTTCGCCTGTGACGAGGGGGAGGATGATCGTACGCTGGCGTCCTGGCGCCGGGAACACTGGAAATACTTCTCGCGAGTGCTGCCGAAAATAGGCCGCCAGCCGGTCCCGGACATGCCCCTGGTGTGCGAGCGCTTCCGACTCGTTTACGCCTGGCGATGAGCTTCGGTCACCACCGGGCTTAGCGCCGGCATATTTAATGGACTACATTGGATGGATGGCGATGGGGGCCTCCGCGTCTGCAGTGAACGCACGGGGAACTGACACGGCCAGCGGAAAACGGGAGAGACGAGTGACACAATCGCGACCGGATTACATCAGACACTGGCGAGACATCCAGGAGGCGGACGACGCCCATTACCCCGGCAGCGAGGAGCTGCTCGGGATCGGCTCTGCGCTGGGAGCAGCGACCGGGATGACGCGGATGGGCATCCATCATGATCTTCTGCCGCCGGGACGCAGAACCTCCTGGCCACATGCCGAGGCAGACGAAGAGGAGTTCGTCTACGTCATCGAGGGCCGCCCGGTGGTCTGGATTGACGGCGAGCTATTCCAGCTCGAAGCGGGTGACTTTGTCGGGTTTCCGGCAGGTACCGGCATCGCCCACACCTTCATCAACAACACGGACGAGGACGTGCGCCTGCTGGTCGGCGGCGAGAAATCGAAACCGGGTAACCGGATCGCCTACCCGCTTCATGCGAAGCGCAATGCAGAGATCGGCGACCGCTTCTGGGACGACTGCCCCAGTCGGGCAATGGCAACCCACGACGGTTTGCCGGACGCACTCCGTGGCGGCTAGCAAAACACGGCTATCGGTCACATCCCCGGATCAGACGGACGCGCTCGCGGATGAGCCGTTCTCGTTTCGCGACACCAAGGGCGGCCAGATCTTCCTCTACTATCGCGGCCGCCAGGTAGTGACGCTCAAGGGTCGCAAAGCAGATCTGCTGCTGGCCGCCCTCCGGTCGGCGGACGCCCGAGAAGCTCAGTTACTGATGGCCAAGGCTACGAAGAATTTCAAACGCGGCAACGAAAATTCCGCCGGCAGAAAACATCGCGGATGAGAATGTACCGCTTGCCGGTTTCATCGCCTGGTCTGTCCGACGGGCCCTGCCCGCCACGATCACCAGGAGAAACCACACGCTGCGTTGTGTCATTGCCTGGCTGTCCGGTGTACTTGTCGTTTCGCAGGCAGTATTCCCGGCAGGCGCCGGTATGAAGCCGCAACGCGGCGTGCAACTCGCCAACCTCACCTGGCCGGAAGCGGAGCGACGTCTGAGCGCAGACGCCGTCGTGGTCATCCCGCTGGGCGCCGAGGCCAAGGAGCACGGTCCTCATCTGCGACTGGACAACGACTACCGGATGGCGCAATACCTCAGGGAGCGGGTGCTGGAAGCTGCCGACGTGGTCGTCGCGCCCACCCTCAACTACTATTTTTATCCTGCCTTTCTCGAGTATCCGGGCTCCACCCACCTGCAGATGGAGACGGCGAGAGATCTCGTTGTGGACATCGTGCGCAGCCTGGCCGGCTACGGCCCGCGGCGATTCTATGTACTCAACACCGGCGTTTCGACCCTCAAGCCGCTGGCGGCGGCCGCGGACATCCTGGAGGCCGAAGGGGTCGTGTTCCGCTTTACCAACATCCTGGAAGTGGCTCATGACGCCGAAGAGCAAGTCCGTGAACAGGAACGCGGGACCCACGCCGACGAGATCGAGACATCGATGATGCTCTACATCGCGCCGCAGCGGGTGGATATGACCAAAGCCGTGCGCGAGGACAATCCGCGGCAGCCCGGCGGGCTGACCCGCCGCGGATCAGGTCACGGCGTTTACTCAGAGTCCGGCGTCTGGGGAGACGCGACGCTCGCAACAAGGCAGAAAGGTCAGGTCATCGTGGAAGCGACGGTCGCCGGTATCCTCGATGACCTGGAGGCGATCCGGATGGCGCAGCTCGTCTCCCCGGCGGCGGACGAATAACTCAACGGCGGACTGCATGCGACGGCTCTGATACCGGGTCCTGGCAGCGACTCCACGGCTGGGCGTCCAGCCGGTGCTGGCCGCCCGCAGTCTCCGGTCCAGCTTGCGGAACCTGCGTTTTGCAGGTATCTCATGGGTCTGGAGGGCGCAGCCCGAGATCATTGCCGGACGGGTAGCAAACAGACGCCCGCCACACAGGAGAATCCGCCACATGTGGAGATATCGAGATGCCTTGCCTCAGCTGGCCGACGACCTGTTCCTGACCGACGGCGGCCTGGAGACCGTCCTGATATTTCACCAGGGATTCGAACTGCCGGAGTTCGCGGCGTTCGTTCTGCTCGATAGTGATGAGGGACGTCAGGCGCTGCGTAGTTATTTTCGCGCCTATGCTGACATCGCGCGTGACCAGGGCGTTGGCTGCATCCTGGAGAGCATGACCTATCGTGCCAGCGAGGACTGGGGCGCCAAGCTCGGTCTGTCCGCTGAACAGATCGCGGATCGTAACCGGCGGAGCATCGCGCTACTGGAAGAGATTCGATCCGAGTATGAGGGCGAAATCCCGCACGTCGTCATCAGCGGCTGCTTGGGCCCGAGATACAGTGGTTATCACGCTGAAGACCGCATGACGGCAGCAGAGTCCGCCGCCTACCACCAGCCGCAGATCGCGACCTTCCGTGAGACCGCGGCTGACATGGTGGCCGCGTACACCCTGCCCTATGTGGCCGAGGGCGCCGGCGTGGCGATGGCAGCCAGGCAAGAAGGGATGCCGGTGGTGATCTCGTTTACCGTTGAGACCGACGGCCGGCTGCCATCGGGCGAATCCCTCAGGGATGCGGTGGAGCAAATCGACGAAATGACCGACAGCGCGCCCGCCTATTTCATGATCAATTGCGCCCACCCGAGCCACTTCGCCGACGCGCTGGACGATGGTTCGTGGACTGATCGGGTGCGCGCGGTGCGGGCCAATGCATCGAGCAAGAGTCACGCCGAACTGGATGAATCGCCCGAACTGGACGAGGGCGATCCGGTGGATCTCGGCAGACAGTACCTGGCGCTGGCGAAGCGGCTGCGGAATCTCACCGTGGTCGGCGGATGCTGCGGTACCGATCACCGCCATGTGGCCGAGATGTGCCGTGCGCTGAAAACACCGGCATGACAATTTTGCGGCCGCGATCGAGGCGGGGTCGTGTGCGGCCCGTTGGAGCCAGATTCAGTTGGACGGCGAGGTACCAGAATGATCGACCCGGTGACTTATGACTGGTCAAAGTTCGAGATTGTCTTCTACTACGATCAGCCGAGAGCGACTGTGTTCCAGGCCTGGGCGACGTCGTCCGGTCTCCAGTCGTTCTTTATCGATCACGCCTCTTTCGAGTCAGATGAGGGCCGCAAGCGAGAGACCGACGAGCAAGCGAGGCCGGGGGATGCCTATGTGTGGCAATGGCGTCAGCCCCATTCCCTGGAAGGCACGGTCCTGGAGGTGATCCCAGACAGGCTGCTGAGCATGACGTTCGGGTCCATGAGCGTGACTCTCCGCTTCGCGGACGCGGGAGCGCAGACCGAGCTCCACCTGTCACAGACAGGCATCTCGGATACCGCCGATGGACAGGTGCTCGGCCACCTGAACTGTCGTTGCTGCTGGATCTTCTTCCTGACCAACCTCAAGTCCGTACTCGAGTCCGGGCGGGACCTCCGCGATCGGGACCCGGCACGCGTCTCTTCCATAGAAGTCGGATTCAGGTCGTTGATCGGCGACGAGGGGACCGCGACGTGACATGCTGGCGCCTGCGACTGGCAGCACTCGGCTTCGCCCTCATCTGGATCGCAGCCTGCAGCCCGACAGGGGCACGCCCCGGCCAGATGGAAGACCATTTCCACTGGCGAGAGGCGTCGACGGCCGCTTCCCTTGGCTGGGTCGTCTTCCTGCCAGGCGCCGGCGGCCTGTCGGTGCTCGACGACGACCAGCACTACTTCCGCGTCGCCGAGCTGCTGAACAAGCATGGTCTGGACGTGCTGATCGTTGACTACAAGCCGGCCTATCGGTCCGCGTCCAACCCACCGGACGGTGAGGGACCGGAGCGCATCGCCTGGGTCACCGAGCAGGCCGTCGACTGGATGCGGCGCTCACATCCCCGGACCGTCGGGCGGCAGGGCGCTCTGGTCGGCTGGTCACTGGGCGCGAGCGGCGCCACCCGGATCGTGAACGACCCCGCGGCAGTGATCCGGCTCGGACTGCATGGGGCGGTGATGTTCTACCCGCTAGCCATCGACACCACCGGATTGAACAATCGTGTACCGCTGCTGATTCTTACCGGCGACCTTGACGATGTCTCGCCGGCGGGCGAGATCAGACGGCTGGTCAGCGAACGATCGGCCGAATCGGCATCGGTCGATCTGGTCGTCTATCCCGGCGCCTATCACGGCTTCGACGTGGACAGCCTGAAGCAGCGCCGGACGATCCGACTGCTGCCATTGTTCGGGCCGAGCGCGACGCTGCAGTACGACGAAACCGCGGCCCGCGACGCGACCCACCGGCTGATACGATTCCTGGTCCGGGCGCGGGCCACGAACCAGACCACGGTCCAGGCAGCACGCATCCGCTGATGCAGATCGGCTTCGATGACCTGGACGACCGGCCGTACGCGGCATGTCCGGATACGGCGGCGGCCGGGGATTGAGCATCACGATGAAACTTCCGGGCCGGGCGGGGTATCCATGAACGAGGATCTCGAAGTGTACGTCAGGCACGCGGGTGCGCGGCGGACCAGGACCGCCGCCTGTCGGACGCCGCGGGCAGGCGCGAAGGCGATCATGCTGTTGTTGATCACGTCGACCTTGAGCGCCTGCGTTTCCAGCCGGGTCGAACGGCCCATATCCTGGTCGGCGCTAGCCGAGTTGCCGCGGGCCGAGGCGGACTACCGGATCGCCTACGGTCAGCACCCGGACCAGTTCGGGGAACTGCGGCTGCCGGACGGGGCAGGTCCATTCCCTGTGGCCGTGGTACTCCATGGTGGCTGCTGGCTGTCGCAGTACGATCTTGGCTACATGGCCGGGATCAGCGAATCACTGACCCGGCAGGGAATCGCCGCATGGACGATCGAGTATCGGCGCACGGATGACGAAGTCAGCGGCTGGCCGATGACCTTCCAGGACGTGGCTCTCGGACTCGCGTACCTGGCAACGCTCGCGAAGCGATATCCCCTGGACCTGGACAGAGTGGTGCTGACAGGGCACTCGGCCGGCGGGCACCTCGCACTGTGGCTGGCGAGCCGTCGGCATCTGCCGTCCGACGACCCGCCAGGCATGCCGGACGCCTTGCCGATAGCCGGGGTCGTGGGACTCGCCGCCATCGCCGATCTGACCGGATATTCCAAGGGGACGGGCGGCTGCAATAAGGCGGCGGTGCAGTTCATTGGCGGCACGCCGGGCGAGGTGCCGGATCGCTACGCGAGCGCAGACCCGATCCGTCTGCTCCCCGGCCAGGCTCCGGTGTGGCTCATCCAGGGCGCCCTCGACCCCATCGTGCCTGTTGACCAGAGCCGCCGTTACCAGGCAGCCGCCCGCGAGCATGGAGAGCATCCGCGGCTGACGATCGTCGAAGGAGAAGGACATTTCGACATGGCCGACCCGCGATCCGGGTCGTGGCGGGCCGCATCAGAAGCAATCGCAGAGTTGTTGCAGAGCGACGATCAAAACTTGCCGCGGGGAGCGTCAGGGGGGCGGTGACGGGCAGCTGGAGACAGCCTCTTCCACGCCCCCGGCGGCGGCACTTGCACGGCCACGACGAGCACGGTCATTATCTGGAAACCGGATCCAGACTCTGGCGCTGGGCGCGATAGTGGTTGCGGAAAATGTTGAGCACGCGTGAGGCGATGGAATGACCCGATTACTTTTTCTCGGCCTGACTCATGCCACGGCTGTCGCGATCGGTTTCGTCGCCGGCATCTATGCACTGCCGATACTGATCGCACCGCCGGCACCTAGTTCGGCAGAAGTGGAGGCCGCGGCGCAAAGCGCAGCGTTTACGACTCAGTTTCGCCGCGACTTGCCCGGCAGCGATCGGCTGCACTGGGGCGAGGGCGTCGTCTCGGTCGGCAAGCGCACCGTCTCGCTGGTAGGGAGTGTCGCGCCGGGTCCTGACTACCGGCTGTATCTCGCGCCCGAAGCGGTGGTATCGAAGCAGGACTTCCTGCAGCTAAAGGAGCGCTCGGTGCAGATCGGCGAGGTCAAGACCTTCGATAACTTCATTGTCGCGGTCCCCGATTCCGTCGATGTGACCCGATATCGAGCGGTGGTGGTCTGGTGTGAGTCATTCTCCCAGTTCATCACCGCAGCGCAGTACCGCTAGCAGGCGGTTGTTCCCGACAGGCTACTGGAGAGACCATGAGTCATTCGCCGGACGACACCCAACTGGAGCAATGGCACCGCTGGTTTGCCGCTGAATGCAACAACCGCGCCTGGGCTCAGACGACCGGCGTACGCACGCGGGAGGATCAGAAGGATTTGCTCAACGCGGCTCACGCATCGGCGTTTCACTGGGGCGCCGTCGGTACGGAACTCAATCGCATGCGGGCACTGATGCTGCTGGCGCATGTCCACGCTCTTGTCGGTCATGGGCCGATGGCGCTTTCCTATGCCCGCGAGGTGCATGGATACTTTGTCGACGGAGACACTCCCGACTGGGAGCTCGCGTTTGCACACGCGATCCTCGCCCAGGCCGCGCACGCCGCGGGAGACGGCGACACCCATGCGCAGGCGTACTCCGCCGCCCGTATCGCGGTAGCCGCGATCGCCGATCCCGAAGATCGGAAGATCGTGGAAGAGACTTTCGCACTGGTGCCGCAGCCATGATGGAATTGCAGATGCCCCAACCCGCGGAACTGACAAAACGGAGAGCAATGAGACTGTCGCGCCCGCTACGGATCGTCAGCAGCCTGGCGCTGGTGGTGGCGGCAAACGCCGTCCCGCCAGCGCACGCGGCGGCGGGCCCCTCTTTCGACTGCCAGGCCGTGTCGGAGGGCAGCACCGAATCGCTGATATGTGCGGACCAGAACCTGTCCGCCCTCGATCGGAAGCTGGCCGAGGTCTACTCATCGGCTATCGCCAGGGCCCACAACGAACATCCGCCGGTGCTCAGGGCGGAGCAGCGCGGTTGGCTCAAGGGGCGCGACGATTGCTGGAAGGCAGAGGACGAAACGGTTTGTGTGGCACAGGCATACACGGCACGTATCGCCGAATTGCAGGCCCGCTATGCACTGGTGGAATCAGCCGGTCCGGTCTTCTACAGCTGTGACGGCAATCCTGCCAAGGAAGTGGTCGCAACATTCTTCCGGACCGAGCCGGCGACGCTCATCGCGGAGTTCGGTGACCAGGTCTCGCTCATGTTCCAGCAGGAGGATGCCGATGGGACCTGGTACCGGGGGCGCAACGAATCACTGCGGCAAGATGGCGCCGAGGCGAAGATCGTCTGGGGTTATGGCGCTAGCGAGATGGTCTGCGCGAGCCGTCGCCCAACGGCGCGGCCGCAATAGGATTGACGCCATTAGCCGGGGAGACACGTATGGGGTTTGGTCACTACTTTCGCATGTCCACCAAGGTGGTATTGGCGGTGTCGCTGGCGGCCGGACTGCTGCTGGGTTTGCTGGTGCTGCTGACCGGCGAGGGCAACGTGAATCTCGATCTGGAGATCGAATCGCGCAGCGACGCGGTCTGGATCATCATCAGCCTGCCGCTCGCAGCGGTGCTGACATCATTGCTACTGGCCCCCCTGTCTTTCCTGCTACATCGGCTCATGTTTCGGCGAGGCTAGACCATTGAGTCAACGAGCCCGTCCGAGCGCGCGGTCCGCCGGCCTGATCGTCCGGCGCTGGCTCTGTGCTCTGACCATCATCGGGCTGCTGTCGCCGCCCCCGGCCGTGTTCGCAGACGATGGCCAGAGCGCTGCCGGCGAGATCGTACATGTGGTCCTGATCTGGCTGAAGGACCCGGGGAACCCACAGCACCGCCAGCAGATCATTGCGGCCGGAAGAGAGCTGCAGGAGATTCCCGGTGTGATTGAAATCCGCGTCGGCGAGTCGCTCGCCAGTGAACGGGATGTCGTCGATGACAGCTTCGACGTCGGCATGTCTATGCGCTTCGCCAGCGCCGCGGACATGAACAGTTACCTGGCGAATCCGGCCCACCTCCAGGCTGTGCGAGACAAGCTCGCCCCCCTGGCGGACCATTATCTGGTCTACGATTTCGTCGATTTGGGGGAGTGACGGGGCACCGGCGTGTCCCTGCAGTATGCTTGTGATCCGATAAGGGTGAGGCTTGCCTGCCATGAAAGTCGAAATACGTCACGCTGAGCCCGGGGACTACGATGCCCTCAGAGAGGTCCACTCTCAACCCGGCGTCGTGAAAGGCACACTGATGTTGCCGTTTCCGTCTGCCGAGTCGTGGAGGAAACGCCTGGCCGAGAAACCGACGAGTCTCTACAGCCTGGTCGCCTGCGTCGACGACGAACTCGTCGGCACCATCTCCCTCAGCCACGAGACCCACCCGCGCCGGCGTCACGTCGGCTACATCGGGATGAGTGTTCATGATCTGTGGCAGGGGCGCGGTATCGGCACCGCGCTGATGGAGGCGGTAATCGAACTGGCAGACAACTGGCTGAGCCTTTCGCGCCTGGAGCTGAATGTCTACACGGACAATGATGCGGCGATCCACCTGTATGAAAAACAGGGGTTCGAGATTGAAGGCACATTGAGAAATTATGCTTTTCGTGACGGTGGCTACGTGGACTCGTACGCCATGGCTCGTATCAGGGGAATCCCCGACACCCAGTGATTGGCGCAGCGCTGCAAGGAGCGGCGCCAGCCGGCCCGGGAACCACTTTGGACGGTGGGCAATATGAACCGTAAGACGACCGGCATCATCCTGTTCGACGATGTGGAAGTGCTGGATTTCTGTGGCCCTTTCGAGGTCTTCTCGGTGACCCGGCTGGACGAGTCACAGCGGGGTGAAGACCCGTCGCCGTTCGAGGTGCTGCTGGTGGCGGAGGTTGCCGGCCCGGTACGGACGTCCGGCAACATGCAGGTTCTGCCGCATGTCAGTTTCGATGACTGCCCGCAACTGGACATTCTTGTCGTCCCCGGCGGATGGGGCACCCGCGCCGAGCTCCAAAACGAGAGCATGCTGTCCTTCGTCCGCCGTCAGGCCCGCCAGGCGGACCTCGTCACATCTGTGTGCACCGGCGCCCTGGTCCTCGGCAAGGCCGGACTGCTTGATGGTCTCCGCGCCACGACTCACTGGCAGATGCTGGATCTGATGACGGAGCTGCTGCCCGGGGTCGAGGTAGATCGCAGGCAGCACGTCGTCGAGGACGGCAGGGTCCTGACATCCGCCGGCATCGCGGCCGGCATCGATATGGCACTGACGGTGGTCTGCAGGGAATTTGGCGAGGCGGTTGCCAGAGCGACGGCCCGCTACATGGAGTATCCGTATCCGGACGGCAACGACCGCCGGATCGAGCTGTAATTCCGACAGGGAGTGACGACATGCCTATCATCCAGTGCGACATCCGCGAGGGCCGGACGGCGGATCAGAAACAGGCGATGGCCGCGGCGATCACAAAGGCGGTACACGAGACTATCGGCGCGCCGACGGAGTACATCTACGTTCTGATCCGCGAAACGCCGGGAGCGCACCACATCAAGGCAGGTAATCCCCTGCCCGAATATCGTAGCGATGACTAGGACAACCCCGCTGCCCAGACGTTGCGAGTGCGGGTCGCGAGCGGACCGGGTGCCGGCGGGGACTCGGGTGGCGGACCCGGTGCCGGAATATTGACGTTCCTGCTCGTTGCCCTGACCGTGCTCTGGACCACGGCCCGACACGAGGCCAGCCACGCGCTGGTGGTCTGGCTGCAGGGCGGCGTCATCGACGACATGGCGCTGTTGCCCGGCATCCATCCGGAAGCAGGCTTCTACTTTGGCTATGTCATCCACAGCGGTGACACCACCTGGCTGGTGGACGCGGCCCCCTATCTTGCCGACCTGGCGCTGCTGTTGCTGGTCCTGTTCCTGACCCGCGTGAAGCTGGATTGGGGGCGCTATCGGACGGCCGTCCTGTACTTCGGCGTGATCTCGCCTCTCGTGAATCTGATCTACGGATATCAGGGTGGGTTGTGGCGGCCGGCGACGGACGTCGCTGACCTCCGCGCCATATTGCCGCCGCCTCTGGTCCACCTCTACTTCGCTGCCGCCATCGGTCTGGCGATCTACCTGCTGCGCTGGCTCAGACGAATACGGCGCACGCCGCCGCAACCGGCGTGAGCCAGGCTGCGCACAGATCCGCCCGAGGGGGACAGGCGCGTCGCGGAGGCGTATTCTCATCCATCGTCACAGCGCCCCACATGGCGCTAGCCAGGACGCGAGGTGCAACATGGCCAAGGTAGTCGGCGTTGGCGGGATCTTCTTCAAGACGGAGGACCCACAGGCCCTGGGGGCCTGGTACCGGGACTGGCTCGGCATACCCATTGACGAGACCTACGGCGGGTCCAGTTTTATGCCCGCGGCGATGCCCGCTGGTGGGTATACGGTCTGGGCTCCGTTCCAGACATCCACCTCCTATTTCGATCCTTCCACCCACCCGTTCATGGTCAATCTTGTGGTCGACGATCTGGACGGCGCGTTGGCTCAGGTTGCTGAGGGCGGCGGCCAGGCAATCGGAGATATCGAAGAGCTCGAATTCGGGCGCTTCGGCTGGTTCATGGACCCGTTCGGCAACAAGGTGGAGCTGTGGCAGCCACGTGCCCTCGACACCTGAGAATCGGCACTCTGGAGGCTGATCGAAGCATTGACTGACAGAGCACGCTTTTCCCGCATCGCGCATCGAAATCTCCCGTGGGCCGCCCCGGTCGCGACCCCCACTGTTGCCCGGCTGATCGAAACGCTGGTATTGCCGCCCGGGTCTTCGGTGCTGGACGTCGGTTGCGGACGCGGTGCGCTACTGATGGACATCGTGGAGGCATCCGGCGGCACCGGAGTCGGCATCGACATGGATGCAGTCTCGATCCGTGCGGCAAGCGAGGCTGCTGGCGCGCGGTCTCTTTCGGAGCGGGTCTCTTTCCTGGAGTCCACCGCTGCGGATTTTGGCTCCGATGAAAGATTCGAACTGGCTTGCTGTGTCGGCGCCTCTCATGCCTGCGGTGGCTACCGGCAGACGCTGGAGTACCTGCTCGGATACGCGGGGCCTGACGCTTACCTGTTATGCGGCGAGGGATTCTGGCGCCGCCCCCCGGAGCCGGCCTATCTGGCCCACATCGGGGCCAGCGCGGATGAGATGGGCAGCCACCAGGACAACATGGAAATAGCGACCTCCCTTGGGCTGAGCCCCGCCTGGTGCGTGGTCACCAGCGATCAGACCTGGGATGAGTACGAGGGCCTCTATCGGCTCGCCATGCTCAGCTATCTCCGGCGCCATCCTGACGACCCGGATCATGACGCCTTCATGCAACGCAGCGATCACTGGTACGACGGCTACCTGAACTGGGGCCGGGAAACCATGGGCTTCGCGATGTACCTGTTTCAACGGCGGTAGCTTTACCGTAATGTACGCAGCCCGAAGAATCCGAGCCAACATGGCGGTGTCGTTAGCTGGAGCCGGCCCTGATCAATCATTGCGGCGGAGACGGCCTTGATCGATCCGGCATTCACGACGCTGCAATCGCCGCGACTGCAGATCCGACGATTCGGTGAAGCGGACGCCCGATCGCTGGCCGGATACCGAAGCGATCCAGAGATCGCCCGCTACCAGGGCTGGGATGCGCCCTACTCCACACCAGACGCGCGCGCCTTCATCGCCTCCCTGCATGACCATCATCCCGGTGAGCCCGGCGGCTGGTATCAGTTCGCGGTAACCCTGGCACAATCAGATCAGCTGATCGGCGACTGCGCCCTCTGCCCGGCGGCCGATGATCCGTCTCTGGCGGAGCTGGGGTTCACCTTTGCCCGCGCCTATCACGGGTTTGGCTATGCCCGGGAGGCCGTGGATGCCCTCTTGCGCTATGCCGTCCGGGAACTCCGCCTGGACCGCTTCGTCGCGATTACAGACCGCCGGAATATGTCTGCCCGCCGATTGCTGGCGATACTGGGATTCGAGGAATCACCGCGGCGGGATATCATCCCGCCCAGTGGCAAGGTCCGGCAGCACGAGTTGTTGTTCGTGTCGCCGATTGATGGGGGAACCGGATCGTGAGTACCCGCTCCAGACAGCTACCGCGGATTCACCTGGAACCCCCACAGGAGCGTCACGCCGCAGAATTTATCGCCGCCGTGAAGAGGAGCCGGGTACTCCACCGTGGCTGGGTTAACCCGCCGGACACCCGCTCTGCGTATTGCGCTTATGTGGGCAAGCTGCAGAACGCGAGAGATTTCGGCTATCTGATCAAGGCCGATCACGGCGGGCTGGCAGGTGTCGTCAACGTGAACGAGATCGTCATGGGCGCGCTCAAGAGTGCCTATCTCGGCTACTACGGGTTGCTGCCCTTTGTTGGCCGCGGCCACATGAGTGCCGGCGTGCAGGCTGTAGTGAGAAAGGCGTTCGGTGAACACAGGCTCCACCGGCTTGAGGCGAACATCCAGCCGGATAATCACAGCTCGATTCGCCTGATCCGGCGACTGGGCTTCAGGATGGAAGGTATCAGCCTTCGTTATCTCAAGATCGGTGGGCGTTGGCGGGATCACGAACGCTGGGCCATAACTCGCGAAGATCTCGGGCGGAACGGGTAAATGAATGTAGAGCTAAGACCGGTGACACGAGACAACTGGCGCGAGTGTATCCGCCTGGAACTGGAACCGGAGCAACGCGGGCATGTGGCCAGCAATGTCGGGTCGCTGGCGGAATCCAGGTTCGAACCCCACTACGTGCCAACCGCCATTTACGCCGACGAATCGATGGTCGGTTTCATCATGTACTGCCCGGACGTCGAGACGGATGAGGAAGGCCTGTTCTGGATCTTCCGGTTTATGATCGACCGTCAACACCAACGCATGGGAATCGGCGAACAGGCATTACGGCTCGCGCTCCGGGACATCGCCAGTCGCGGCGGGCGCACCGTCAATATTTCCTTCGTGCCCGACAACACGATCGCCGCCGGACTCTATGAGCGAATCGGATTCGAGGCCACCGGTGAGATAGAGAACGGTGAGATCATCATGACGATCGATCTGAACTGACAGCACAGCCGATGCTCAACGCCGACGAGAGAACACCGATCGCCATGCGGACTCAGGTCGCGGTCCTGATTGAGTCCGGGCATCAGTCATGGTGAGCCCACCAGTGGAGGTGGTTATCCGTCGCGCCACGCCGGCAGAGGCAGATTTGCTTAGTGCGCTGGCGCTGCGGTCCAAGGCGCACTGGGGCTACTCCGAGGAGTTCATGGAAGCCTGCAGGGTGGAGCTGAGATACGAAGCCCCGCACATCGCCGCGAATCCGGTTTTCGTCGCGCAGACCGCCGAAACAGTGGCGGGATTCTACTCGATCCAGCCCCTGTCTCCTTCCACCGTCGAGCTCGACGGCCTGTTCGTGGAGCCGGCATCTATCGGCAGCGGTCTGGGACGACGACTCGTCGAGCATGCGCGGCAGACCGCCATGGCTGCCGGCGCAACCACCATGATCATCCAGGGTGATCCCAATGCCGGTCCTTTCTACCTGGCCATGGGCGCGACCCCGGCGGGGCAGCGCGAATCACTGAGCATCCCCGGCAGGCTGCTGCCCATGTTTCAGATCGATCTCGCCAGCGGATGAGCCGCCGGCGAACAACTTCGACGTGGCACAGGTGGCCACCCGGGAGCAGCTCATGAGCCTGTTCGAATATCTGGCGGTCCTCGTCTCGATCATAATCGGATTCGGCGTGACCCAGATTTTGGCCGGTTTCTCGCGTGTGGTCCATACGCGGTTTCATAACAGGATCTATTGGGTTCAGCTCGCATGGGCTTGCGGGATCCTGATGTGGATGATCGCATTCTGGTGGTTCACTTTCGCTCTGTCCGTGGTCGAGACATGGACCTATGGTCTTTATCTGTTCATCATCTTGTACTCGACTTTGTTGTACACGCTGGTCACCCTGTTGTTCCCGCATGATCCGCCGCCTGACCAGGATTATGAGGCGCATTTTTACGTCAACCGGAAGTGGTTTTTTGGAACGCTATTCGTATTCGCACTTGTCGACCTGATCGACTTCTGGATAAAAATTCAGACCGGATCGGGCATCGTCGGGCTGGTCCCTTATCTGCTTTTCATCGGGCCAATAATTATCCTGAGTGTCGTGGCCAGCTTCGTCGAGAGCCGACGATTCCACGCGGGCTTTGCGATCATGTTCCTGGTGTGGGTGACGGCATTCTCTTTCATGAGTCTTACTCCGATGGGCGCCGGCTGACTCGCAGTTGCGGAGGCTGCATCGCCGGCACGCGGAGTTCGGGGCCAGGATTTACGGGAGCGAGGAATGGAGAAAGGCCGGGTTGGATTCGCTGTAGTGTATCGGTGGCGGCTGAAGCCCGGCAGCGAGGATCTGTTCAAGGATGCCTGGGCGGAAGTGACCAGGACGATCCGCCACGATCATGGCGGACTGGGGTCACGACTGCATCGGGCTGAAGACGGCACCTGGCTGGCCTATGCGCAGTGGCCGGATCGCAAGACATGGGAAGCATTGCAAGCCCTGCCGGCCGCAGATACGCAAGCCTCCCGGACGATGGGCGAGTGTGTACAGGAGCGGCTGTCGCCGCTGTTGCTTGAGCCGGTCGCCGATCTGCTGGTCTCAGTAGCGGATTCAGGCCACCGCGGAGAGCTGCCGATGAGGCAATCGACAATTGTGATCGCCGCCCACCACTCGAACTACCCCGATCCTGTTCGTGTACTCCGCGGACAAAAAGTCGGGGTCGGCGACTCTGATCCCGAGTTTCCCGGCTGGATCCGCATCATCGACCCGACGGGTCGATCCGGTTGGGCTCCGGAGTCGATACTGGAGCGCAGCGGAGGGTCAGAGGCCGTCGCGACCGAAGACTACGATGCGACAGAACTGGACGTCGCTCCGGGCGATCGGCTGACCGTACACAGGGAGCTGGCCGGGTGGTACTGGGTCTCCAATGAGGCGGGAGCATTCGGCTGGGTCCCGGTCGATGCGATACAGCAGGGTTGAGCGGACGCCTCACGCGAGCTTGAAAATCGATCTCGCCTGGGCAACTCTGTACTGTTCATACGCGGAGAGATGGAGCGATGCTGGAGAGCGGAGATTTCGGCTTGCTGGAATCATTCGAGGACGGCAGCCTGCCTGAGGAAGACTTCGATCACGAGCGGCACGTACACGCCGCCTGGTGTTGCCTGCAGCAATATGGACAACGGGACGGCCGGGAGAGGTTCGTCGCCGCCCTGCGACGATTTGTGGTCGTCCACGGGGCCGCCGACAAGTACCACGAGACCATCACGCGGGCGTTCCTGGATCTGATCGCGAGTCGCATTTCTCCGGCCGTTGAATGGGAGTCTTTCCGTAATGCAAACAGGCGTATCGTCGAGGACGGCATGAGCCTGCTGTTGCGTCACTATTCCCGGGAAGTATTGTTCTCGGATAGAGCACGGAAATATTTTGTCGAACCGGACATCACCCCCTTCCCCGGGGTTGAAGCAGACTCGGCCGCCACCGGCGGCGGGGAAAGTATCGGTGATTGACACGGCCGCTTGCGACCGCCTGCAGTCGATACCGGGCATCGGTCCCAGTATCGAAAAGGACCTTGTTGACCTCGGGTATTCGCGAGTCGTCGACTTGCGGGAAGCGGATCCGGAGTCGATATACGAAGGGCTGTGCAGGATCCGCGGCACACGTGTGGATCGCTGTCTTCTGTACGTTTTCCGGTGCGCCGTCTATTACGCCAGTAACCCGGCCCGTGATCCGGAGCGACACAAATGGTGGCACTGGAAGGATACAGGTCGGCCGTGCGCGCGATGATTCGACCGGCACATCACAGACCCGCCCAGAGAACCGTGGGTGGGCTACCGCGATTGCGGGCCCGTGTGCTGTTCGGGCTGGCCATCCTTGTCATGATCCAACCCGGTACTCAGGCGATGGCCTACGAAGAACCCGAATACGAAGTCGTCCGCATCTATAAGGATTTTGAGATCCGGCGTTACCTGCCGCAGCTGGTCGCAGAAACGGTGGTCGATGGCGACTTCTCCGATGTCGGCGGGCAGGCATTCCGGATCCTGGCGAACTACATCTCGGGCAACAACCATGGTGGTGAAAAGATCTCGATGACCGCACCGGTGAGCCAGCGGCCCGGAGGGCAACAGATCGAATCGAGCGCACCGGTCAGCCAGACCAGGAGCCAGGATGGCCGCTATGTTTTGCACTTCTTCGTGCCCTCTCGTTACACGGCCGAGGATGTGCCGGAGCCCACGGATAACCGGGTCCAGATCCGTCAGATCCCGCGGCGCTGGATGGCGGCATCGCGATACTCCGGCGGCTGGAGCGAGGAGCGCTATCGCAGACAGGAGGAAAAACTCCTCGATGCCGTGCGACGCGAAGGCCTGGAAACGCTGGGGGCGCCCGTTTTCGCCCGCTATAACTCGCCTTTTGCGCTGTGGTTCACGCGCCGCAACGAAGTCCTGGTTCAACTGGCCGAAGATACCCTGCCGGGCGCGGGAGACACGGCAGATGGAGGTCCGATGGAGATGAAACCCACACCGGCGGACGCACAGCTGCTCGCATTCGATACTTCAGAATCGGGCCTGTGGCGATCAGTCAATGACGGAGTCATGGGTGGACTTTCGCGCGGCTCGTTACGCATCGACGCCGCCGGCGTCGGTATCTTCGAGGGCGAGGTCTCTCTGGAGAACAACGGGGGTTTCGCCTCCGTCCGGGCAACGATCGGACCGCGGGACCTGTCCGCCTGGGAGGGCTTGCGGCTCCGGGCTAGGGGAGATGGCCGGGCCTATCGCCTCCGCCTCCACAACAATGCAGGAATGGATGGCATCGCGTATCAGGCCGAATTCGACACACAGCCGGGGCAGTGGCAGACGATCGACCTCCCCTTCGCTGCTTTTCGGCCCACCTTTCGCGGACGGGTACCGCCGGCGGCTCCGCCGCTCGATACCGGACGGATAGAACAGGTAGGATTGATGATCGCTGACGGCCAGCAAGGGTCATTCAGGCTGCAGATCGACTGGATCACGGCGTTCGAGGGCTCGGGCGGCAGGGTTACAAACTGAAGAGAAGGGGGCGGTTGCCATGCGAGGTTCGATTGTATCCATCCATATCGCATCCAGTGAGGGCGGCGAATTGCAGCCGCTCGATAACGCCGAGCTGGTCGCGGGCTGCGGTATCCGCGGCGACCGGCACTTCTCGGCCGACGGCAGCAGTGCCGACGAGGCGCTGACACTCATCGAGTCCGAGCAGGTCGAGCTTTTCAACGAACTGACCGGACTCTCGCTGGCGCCCCACGACACGCGTCGGCAGATCGTCACCCATGGCATCCCTCTTAATGACCTGGTAGGCGTCCGCTTTAGTATCGGCGACGTGGAAGTCGAGGGTACCGAGCTGTGCGAACCGTGCGCATATTTGGCGGATCATCTGACCAAACAGTTCTCAATCACGGGCGTAGCTCCGCCGGATATTGTCCGCGGTCTCGCCCACCGGGCCGGAATCAGGGCCCGAATACTCAACGACGGCGTCGTCAGGGTCGGCGACCCGGTGACCTCCGGGTAACTGATCTTGCCTGGCAGGACCCGGGTGGTCGGTCATCCGATTGACCTCCGGCGACGAATCATTTTCGCGTGAAAGTCGACCCACCCCACTTCGATCAAATCCCCGGGCCACCCGCGCGACGGGGGCTTGTGCGTGAAGTCCTCGGCCTTGTTGAACCTATCCGTCTTGCCGCCAGGCTGCCGAGTCTCGCTGATCATCCCCGCGGCGAAAACCGGCCATTGCTGGTGCTGCCCGGTTTCGGAGCCTCCGATCAGTCTACCTGGATCCTGCGTCGCTATCTGACATGGCTCGGGTATGCTGTCGAAGGATGGGGGCTTGGACGCAATACGGGTCGCGTCCCGCAGCTCATCCCCAGGATCGTAGAGAGACTCGAGCAACTGAGCCAGCAGCACGAGGATCGCGTCGGCCTCGTCGGCTGGAGCCTTGGGGGATACCTGGCGCGGGAGGCCGCCCGCGAGCGCCCGGACCTGGTCACCCGGGTGGTGACCCTGGGATCGCCCGTGGTCGGTGGCCCGAAGTACACGCTGGCATCTCGGCACTACCAACGCCATGGTTTTGATCTGGACGAGATCGAGGCCAGCGTAGCCGCCCGCGACCAGCTACCTCTCGAGACGCCGGTGACGGCCATTTTCAGCAAACGCGATGGCGTGGTGTCCTGGCAGGCCTGCATCGACCGGATCAACGCCTCGACCGAACACGTGGAAGTGAACACGACTCACGTCGGCCTCGGCATGAGCCCGGACGTATTTGCCATCATCGCGGATCGGCTGGGAAGGTAGAGATGAGTAGAGACGATCTGATCAGCAAGCGGGAGGCCCCCAAGCCCCGCGTGGCGACAGCATTGACCGGCTCCTTGCTGGCCGCGGTGGGCTCTTTGGCCATGGCGGACGGATTGCTTCAGCCGCATCAGTGGCAAAGCCGGATTCTGCTGATCTTCGGGTCGGAAAACCATGGCGACGCGCTTGCCACGACCCGCGGAATGCTCGATGAACACGAGGCTGGCTTGGCGGATCGCGACCTTGTTGTCGGAGTGTTGGTGGCTGACGGTGGCCACTTCGGAGGCCGGGAGCTTTCCAGGGAAGAGTGCCTGCAACTCCGGTATCGATACGGCGTCGCAACGGAGGCTTTTACAGCGATCCTCATCGGCAAGGATGGCGGCGAGAAATTGCGACTGCAGCGCCCACCCACCGCCCTGGAGCTGTTCGAACTCATCGATTCCATGCCCATGCGACAGAGCGAAGTCCGCCACCGCCAGCGGGCCCATGACGCGGACGCTGGCGAGCGCTGATTGCTGTTTGAACCGCGCCGATCGGTGCCGGACTATGGTCCGGAGACGGGTGTTTTGGCCATGCCTAGACGGCGGGCTGTGGCGCCATCGATCGTAACCGTGGGATAGTCCCCGTCATCGAGTGCAGGGAAGATCACATCTTGCCCCCAACAGCAGAACGACCGCTGACGCAGGATTCGCTGGCCCGGGCCTGCAGGGTCCTTGTCAGCCGCGATCCGCATCTGCATGCGAGCTTCAGGACACATGGGGCGCCGCCACTGTGGAAACGACGGCCCGGGTTCCGGACATTGGTTCAGATCGTGCTGGAACAACAGGTCTCACTGGCGTCCGGTCGGGCGACACTCAAACGGATCGAGGCCGCCTTCGGTCGAATCACGGCAAAGCGGCTGGCGCAAGCCGGGGAAGAGGGTCTTCGCTCAGTCGGCGTGACGCGTCAGAAGTCCCGCTATTGCACCTTGCTGGCACAAGCGAGCCAGACCGGTGAGCTGAATCTGCGGCAGATCTCCCGTTCGCCAGACAGAGAAGCGATGATCGCCCTGACCGGATTCAAGGGCATCGGATCGTGGACGGCCGAGGTCTATCTGCTGATGGCACTGGGCCGACCCGATGTGTGGCCGGCAGGTGACCTGGCACTCGCCAAGGCGATCCAGGCGGTGAAGCGTCTTGCCGAGCGCCCGGACGAGGAGGCCATGCGTGCGCTGGCCCGGCCCTGGAGGCCGTTTCGGGCTGTGGCGGCGCGCATGTTGTGGCATGACTACCTGCAACGGGGTCGCCTGACCCAGGCCGGGTGACACCGTGTCATGTTCTTTACCAGGCGAATAGGGCGATATCAGGCGGAGACGGTAAGTGAGAGAAATCAGTTGGCGCACCGCGCTGTTCGAATTGCTGATCGTCGTCATCGGTATCCTGATTGCGTTCCGGGTCGACGAGTGGAAAGACGCCCGTGCCGAGGAACGGGAAGTGACCGCCAGCCTGGTAAGACTTGCAGATGACTTCGTTGCAAACCGACTGCTGTGCGAAACTCTGTCCACGGAAGTGCGCGTCAACCAGGATGCCGTCTGGCATGTATATACCTCCCTGCAACAGGGACACGTGATCGACAATGACACGGAAAAATTCGAGAGGGGGCTCGTTAACGCGGACTTCATCCCGCAGATTCCGATCTCCACGCTCGGCTACCAGGAGATGATCGCCAGCGGACTGCTGCGCTCGCTCAAGGACATCGATCTGGCGGTGGAGCTCGGGCTGCTGGAGACGGAACTGAAGGATTCCCGGGTGCAGATACCCTACTATCGGCTCGGCCCTGCGGCGCTGGC
>Ga0316191_10000494_pt1 | contig 25634 bp, 20 predicted proteins | sample Eddworburr2cm_MG_FD_204928 | JGI IMG/M metagenome (GOLD analysis project Ga0316191, IMG submission 204928) | Coastal sediment microbial communities from Maine, United States - Eddy worm burrow 2 cm | ecosystem: Environmental > Aquatic > Marine > Coastal > Sediment | place: USA: Maine... | reverse complement strand
GTGCACTGCACCTCGGACGGACCGTGGGTCCCCGATCGCATCGGCGCCGGGCGAGCCGAAGAGGGAGCCTACGTCTGGAGAGATCTGCTCGACTCCGGCGCCGTCATCGCGATCGGCACCGACGCACCGGTCGAGAACGTCGACCCGATCCGGAACTTCCACGCCGCCGTCACGAGACGTTTCGCCAACGGCACCGAGTTCCATCCCGAGCAACGCATGTCCCGGGAAGAGGCTCTACGCGCCTACACCGTAGACGCCGCCTACGCTGCCTTCGAGGAAGAGATCAAGGGCACGCTCGCGCCGGGCCGCCTGGCCGACATGGTCGTCCTCTCAAAGGACATCCTGACAGTCCCCGACCATGAGATCCTCGACACCGAGGTCCTATACACGATCCTGTCCGGAAAAGTAGTCCACCCACCCCCCACCCCGTAACCACCCTCTGGTGCCAGACGTCACGATCGTTGCGTCTCGTACAGGCTACAAACGAACAACTCATGTTGCTCGTGCAGCTTGAGCGGAATTGTTCCCCTGGCACCCCTCGGCCCTGCGGTGCCAGGGGAAGATTCCGAGTCAAGGGTCTTCGTTTGAATGAGTTAGCGAATCGTCTGCGGAGGGAAATGCAACGTTCGTCACGCCTGGCACCGGGGGTTACGGTTTTGGTTTTTGTGCTAGGACTCGGGTTATGGGGACCGGGGTTCCTGCAGCCCAGTCGCTGGGGTAGGTGCCGTCCTGGTACTCCAGGATTCGCCAGCTTTTTAGCTCTTCGAGGAGCTGGTTCGGCTTGTAGCGACTCCACTCCGGCGGACCTGGGCCTTCGTAGTCCGAGCCGAAACCTTCGATGATCAGGAAGCCGCCGGGCCGAACCGCGCGCTTGATGCGGTCCAGGATCTTCACGGCCGGGTTGAAGTAAATGTTGGTCACCAGGTCCCAGGTCCCGTCGCCGAGGTCATTCTTGAACATGTCGGCTCGTACGGCGCGGATCTCGACGCCCGCCGCCGCGGCCGCCGCCTCGGCCTTCTCGATTCCAACCTGGGAGATGTCGAGCCCGGTGACGTCGTAGCCTCGCTCCGCCAGCTCGACGGCGTTGCGGCCGTCTCCCATGGCGAGCACCAGCGCCTTCGCGCCAGGCGTGGAGAGCCCCTCGCTCGCCAGGCGCTCGGCGCAGCGTACGAGGAACGAGCCGGGCTCGCGGACGTACCCGGAGTCTGGATTCCGGTAGACCTCGTCCCAGCCTGCCGCGGGGTCCTCGGGAGCCGGCTCAGCCGCGAGCGGCGAGACGGGGGCGGCCAGCGTGAACAATCCGATCAACATGCCCGTCAGGGTCCTTGTTTTCACGACGACACCTACGATTTGCCGACAGAGGCGGGAGTTTAGCAGAATACGGGCGCGGGACCGCTTCTGGCGCGGACTCCACCGACAGTTGGACAAAACTTTTCATATATCAGATTCGGAACTTGAAATGACTGATTATGATTTATTTCGCCCTTCTTTCTCTTGCGCTCGTTTTAAACGAACGTATGATTCAATCGATCGTTTACCCCAGGAGGGCTCAGCGAGTGGCGACGACCCACCCCACCCCGGGCACCAAGGATCGGATCCTCGACGCGGCCGAGAAGCTCTTCTCCGATCAGGGCTTCAGCGAGACCTCGCTCCGCGCGATCACCACCGAAGCCGACGTCAATCTGGCCGCGGTCAACTATCACTTCGGCACCAAGGACGGCCTGATGGAGGCGGTCTTCGAGCGACGAATCGCTCCCCTCAACCAGGAACGAATCGCCTTGCTCGACGCGCTGGAGGCCTCCGACGACAATCCGCCCCTCGAGAGAATCCTGGAGGCGTTCGTCGGCCCTCCCCTGCGGTTGCACCGCGACACCGATCGCGGTGGCCCGATGTTCATGCGCCTTCTCGGTCGAACGCTCACGGAGCCGAGCCCGGCCATACACGAGATCTTCGTTCGACAGTTTGCCGAGATCGCGGCGCGCTTCACGCCGGCGATGAAGCACGCGCTTCCGGTGCTCCCGGCCGACGAGGTCTTCTGGCGGATGCACTTCGCGATCGGCGCGATGGCCCACACCATGTGTGACACGTTCCGCCTGAAGCTGCTGTCGGCCGGACGGTGCGACGCGGGTGAGGACATCGACGCCACCATTCGTCGTCTCGTCTCGTTCATCGCCGGGGGCCTCCGCGCCCCGGGTCCCGTTGACACCCCTGGAGGCGAGACGTGAGAGCCATACTCGCAACCGCGATCGTCCTGAGCCTCACCGCGGCGGCATGCGTCTCGGCTCCCGCCCGCCGCGAGCCGGACCTCGGCGTCCCGGTACCCGAACGGTGGGATTCGGACCCTGACGTCGAGGCCGGAACCATCGAGCGCGACTGGTGGACGGCGTTCGCCGATCCCGAGCTCGACGCGATCGTCGCGGAGGCCCTCGAGCACAACTACGACCTCCAGGCCGCCGCCGCGCGCGTAGAGGCCGCCGCGGCCATCGCCAAGATCTCCGGCGCCGATCTCTACCCCACCCTGGACTTCCAGGCGGGGGTCGCTCGCCAGAAGCAAAACTTCATCGGCCTCCCCATTCCCGGCGACGACGTCCCCAGTTCGACCTTCACCTCCTACGGTGTCTCGATCGCGACCACGTGGGAGATCGATCTGTGGGGCAGGATCCGCTCCGGCGCAGCGGCCTCGGTCGCCGACTTCGAAGCGGCCCGGGCGCTCCTTGCCGGGGCTCGGCTGTCCGTCGCCGGCCAGGCCACCAAGGCCTGGTTCGCGGTGGGAGAAGCGCGCCGGCAGGTCGACCTCTCGGCGACCACCGTCAAGGCCTTTCGCCAAACGTCCGAGCGCGTTCGCACGCGCTACGAGCGCGGGCTTCGTCCGTCCCTCGACTACCGCCTGGCCCTCGCCAACCTCGCGGGCGCCGAGGCCAATCTCGAGGCCCGCCGCGACCGCCTGCAGATCGCAACGCGACAGCTCGAGATCCTGCTCGGCCGTTACCCGGCCGACGCCATCGCCGGCAGCGACGATCTCCCGCCACCGCCCGAGGACATTCCCGCCGGGCTTCCGGCCTCGCTGGTCTCGCGACGGCCGGACCTCGTGGTTGCCGAGCGCCGCCTGGCGGCGGCCGACTCGCGAGTCGCAGAGGCCAAGGCGGCACGCTACCCTCGTCTCGCCCTCACCGCGAGCGGCGGCAGCGCGACCCAGGAGCTAAGCGACCTGGTCGACGGTAACTTCAGCATCTGGTCACTCGCCGCCAACCTGCTGCAACCGATCTTCCAGGGCGGACGCCTGCGCGCCAACGTCGACCTCAACAAGGCCAACGTCGACGAGGCGACGGCGCTCTACGTCCAGGACGTCCTCCTGGCGTTCGGAGAGGTCGAGTCGATCCTGGCTTCCGGAGAGATCCTGACCCGAGAGGAAGGGGCCCTCGTCACGGCCTCCGAGCAGTCGTCGGCCGCCCAGCGGCTCGCCGAGGATCGTTACAACCAGGGTCTGGCGGACATCGTGACCGTGCTCGACGCCCAGCGCCGGGCCCTGGTCGCCGAGAGCACGTTGCTCGAGGTCCGCCGCCTGCGTCTCGAGAATCGCGTCGATCTCTACCTCGCCCTGGGCGGGGGCTTCGATGCGTCCGACATCGAGACCGCGACAACTTCCGACACCGATGCTACCGAGGATGGTGAGGAGTCCAGCTCATGAAGGCCGCGCTGAAGTACGTGCTTCCCGTGTTGATTGTCCTGGTGGGTGCCGGCGCGCTCGCGGTGATGTATCTCAACCGGCCCGTGGCCGAGACCCGAATTCCCGAGGTCTTGCCACCCCTGGTGCGAACCGTCGAGGCCGTACCCGGCGACCTGCAGCTCACCGTGTACAGCCAGGGAACCGTGACCGCTCGAACCGCGAGCAGCCTCGTGCCGGAAGTCCCCGGGCGCGTCATCGAGATGTCGCCCTCTCTCGTGCCCGGCGGATTCTTCGACGAAGGCGACGTCCTGCTGACCCTCGACGCGAGTGATTACGAGCAAAACGTGATTCGCACCCGCCTCGAGGTCGCCCGCGCCGAGGTGCGCCTTGCCCAGGAGCAGGCCGAGGCCGAGGTCGCACGTCGCGAGTGGGAAGATCTACATCCGGGTGAGGAACCGCCCCCCCTGACCTCGCGCGAGCTGCAGCTCGCGGAGGCGGTCGCGGCCGTCGAGGCCGCCAAGGCGGCGCTCGACCGGCAGCAGGCCGACCTCGGACGGACCCGCATCCGCGCCCCGTACACCGGCCGGGTCCGCGAGAAGATGGTGGACCTCGGACAGTACGTCACCCCGGGTCAAGCGGTGGCGCGCATCTACTCGGTGGATCGCGCCGAGGTGCGCCTGCCGTTGCCCGACGCCGAGCTCGCCTACGTCGACGTTCCTCTCGTCTACCGCGGATACGTCGACCGCACGAATCGCCCGAAGGTCATCCTGCGGGCCGACTTCGCAGGCGCCGTCCACGAGTGGGAGGGCCGCATCGTCCGCACCGAGGGAGAGATCGATCCCAAGAGCCGGATGGTGCAGGTGGTCGCCGAGGTCATCGATCCTTACGGTCGCGGCGAGAATCCGGATCGTCCGCCCCTGGCCCTGGGGATGTTCGTCGACGCCGAGATCGTGGGGCACCGCGTCGAGGACGTCATCGTCCTGCCACGCACGGCGCTGCGAGGGTCCGACCGGGTGTGGGTCGTCGACACCGATGGCCGCCTCCACTTCCGTGAGGTCGATGTCCTGCGGACCGGCCGCGAGAACATCGTGATCCGATCGGGGCTCGAGTCGGGAGATCAGGTGTGTCTCTCGCCGCTGGCCGCGCCTACCGACGGCATGAAGGTCCGGCTGCTCAACGACGGAGAGGATAGCTGATGGACCGCGCCATCGCCTGGTTCGCCCGCAACGGCGTCGCCGCCAACCTGATGATGGTGCTGATCCTGGTCGCCGGGGTCACGACGCTGTCCCAGGTCAAGGTCGAGGTCTTCCCGGAGTTCTCGCTCGACCTGATCACCATCTCCGTCGAGTATCTAGGCGCCTCGCCCGAAGAGGTCGAGGAAGGCGTCAACATCCGGATCGAGGAAGAGATCCAGGGACTCGACGGCGTCAAGAAGATCACGTCGATGGCCAACGAGAACATGGGAGTCGTCAGCGTCGAGCTCGAGCTGGGCGCCGACGCCAGCAAGGCCCTCGACGACATCAAGTCGCGGGTAGACTCCATCGACACCTTTCCCGTCGAGACCGAGAAGCCGGTCTACACCGAGGTCACCAATCGCCAGCAGGTGATCGACGTCGCCATTTACGGAAACGTCGAGGAGAAGACACTCCGTTACCTTGCCGAACAGGTCCGCGACGAGCTGACCGCCACCAAGGGGATCTCGGTCGTCAGCCTGTCGAGCGCTCGGCCTTACGAGATTTCCATCGAAGTCTCGGAGCTCGCTCTGCGGCGCCACGGCCTGACCCTCGACGACGTCGCGCGTGCCGTGCGGCGATCGTCCCTCGACCTCCCGGCGGGCTCGGTCAAGACCGACGGCGGCGAGATCCTGTTGCGCACCAAGGGACAGGCTTACGTCGGAACAGATTTCGAGCAACTGGCGCTCGTGACCCGCAACGACGGCACCCAGCTACTGCTCGGCGACGTCGCCGAGGTTCGCGACGCCTTCGCCGACACCGACCAGACCGCGACATTCAACGGCGAGCCCGCCGTGTTGGTGCAGGTCTACCGGACCGGTGATCAGAGTCCCCTGGACATCGTCGCGAAGGTGAAGGCGTATGCCGCCGAGGCACAGAAGCGCATGCCGGAAGGGGTCAAGATCGTCACGTGGCGGGACGTCGCGAAGATCCTCAAAGACCGCATGAACGTGCTCATGCGTAACGGCTCCCAGGGATTCGCTCTGGTCATCTTGATCCTGGCGTTGTTCCTGCGGTTCCGCCTGGCCCTGTGGGTCAGTCTCGGTCTCGTGATCTCGTTCCTGGGCGCGATCTGGCTGATGCCTGCCCTCGGCGCCTCGGTGAACATGATCTCGTTGTTTGCGTTCATTCTGGTACTCGGCATCGTGGTGGACGATGCCATCGTCGTGGGCGAGAACATCCATCGCCAACAGCACCGCCTGGGCGACGGCATGCGCGGGTCGACCCTCGGCGCACAGGAGGTCTCGGTCCCTGTCACCTTCGCGGTGCTGACCACGGTGGCGGCCTTCGTGCCCCTCCTGGCCGTGACGGGGATCATCGGCAAGATCATGGGCGTGATCCCGTTGATCGTCATCCCGACCCTGTTGTTCTCACTGGTCGAGTCGCTGTTCATCCTCCCCGGCCACCTGTCCCACTACCGCCACGAGAAGAAGGAACCGTGGTTCATCGTGTCGCGCCTGTGGCAACGCTATCAGGGACGGTTTGCCGACGGCGTCGAGTGGTTCATCACGGGCGTCTACAAGCCCTCCCTGACATTGGCCCTCGAGTGGCGATACGTCACCGTCGCATTCGCCGTCGCCACCCTTCTGTTCACCGGCGGCCTCGCGCTCGGCGGCCACGTGCGCTTCGTCTTTTTCCCGGCGGTCGAGGCCGACTACATCTCCGCCGCCCTTACCATGCCCCAGGGCACCCCGGCCGAGGTCACCCGGCAAGCGGTGGCGCAGCTCGTCGCGAGCGCGCGTCAGGTAGGAGAAGAAGCCGAGGACGAGAACGGGCCGGTCTTCACGCACATCATGGCGGCGGTCGGCGAGCAGCCCTACAACGAATCGCAGTCGAGGAACGCGGGCGGCGCCCGCTCGAGCGCGGGCGGAGGGCATCTCGGTGAGGTCACCATCGAGCTGGAGCCGGCCGAGAATCGCTCGATCGGTAGCGAGGAGCTCGCCACACGGTGGCGGGAACTGACCGGCGTCATCGCGGACGCGGAGGTGCTGACTTTCAGCTCCGCTCTCTTCGATCCCGGCGACGACATCGACGTCCAGTTCACGGGGAACGATATCGGCGAGCTGACCCGGGCGGCCGACGAGCTGAAGGAGATCCTGGCGGGTTTCGCGGGCGTCTACGATATCTCCGATTCGTTCCGCGAGGGCAAGCAGGAGATCAAGCTCGACATCAAGCCTTCCGCCGAGATCTACGGCCTGCGCCTTGACGACGTGGCCCGGCAGGTCCGGCAGGCGTTTTACGGCGAGGAGGCCCAGCGCATCCAGCGCGGGCGCGACGACATCAAGGTCATGGTGCGCTACCCGGAAGACGAGCGACGCTCCCTTGGAGATCTGGAGAACATGAGGATCCGCACTCCCGACGGACTCGAGGTCCCATTCGGGGAGGTCGCCGACGCCACGGTCGGACGTGGCTTCGCATCGATCAAGCGGATCAATCGCCGGCGGGCGGTCAACGTGACCTCGCAGGTGGATGACACCCAGGGCAACGCGGGTCAGATCATCGCCGCGCTGGGCGCCGAGATCCTACCGGAGATCGCGGCGCGCAATCCGGGGGTGTTCTACGACTTCGAGGGCCAGGAGGCCGAGCGGCGGGACAGCATGGACGGCCTGAAGCGAGGCTTCATCGTGGCCCTGTTCGCGATTTTCGCGTTACTTGCCATCCCCCTGCGATCCTACATCCAGCCGGTCCTGATCATGTCGGCGATACCCTTCGGCCTGGTGGGTGCCGTCTGGGGACACGTGATCATGGGGCTCGACCTGACCATCCTGTCGATGTTCGGCCTGGTGGCCTTGACCGGCGTGGTCGTCAACGACTCCCTGGTGATGGTCGACTTCGTCAACCGCAAGCGCCGCGAGGGTCTCGACTTCGAGGTCGCCGCGCGCGAGGCCGGGATGGCCCGCTTCCGACCGATCCTGCTGACCTCGCTGACGACGTTCTTCGGCCTGACGCCGCTGATCCTCGAGAAGAGCATGCAGGCGCGCTTCCTGATCCCGATGGCGATCTCGCTGGCCTTCGGCGTGATGTTCGCGACCTTCATCACGCTGATCCTGATCCCCTGCGGGTACGTGATCCTGGAGGATGTGGGAGCTTTCTTCCGTCGATTGCGCGGCCGCAAGGAAGCCGACGTCGTCCGGGAGACCGCCGCCTGAAGCCGACGCCCTCAGCGAGCCAGCCAGCGGAAGTCGGTGTTGCCACCGCTGATGATGACGCCGACCTTCATGCCGTAGATCTCCGGCACCATCGCCCGTAGGGCGGCAAGACCGGTGGCGCCCGACGGCTCCACGACCAGTTTCATGCGCTCGAGGTGGAACCGTGCGGCTTCCGCGATCGCCTCTTCGGTCACGGTGACGATGCGCGCATGCAACTCGCGAAGGATCTCGAAGTTGAGCTCTCCCAGCCCGGTCAGCAACCCGTCGGCGATCGTCTCCGGGTTCTCGACCCCCGGCTGGCGCACGCCGGTCTCGAGAGAACGGTAGGCGTCATCGACGGCCTCGGGCTCGGCACCGTAGACGATGGCCTGCTTCCGTAGCGACTTCACCACGACGGCAGTCCCGGCGAGCAGTCCCCCGCCCCCGACGGGAGTCACGACCGCATCGAGATCCCCGACCTCCTCCAGAAGCTCGAGGGCCGCCGTCCCCTGCCCGGCGATGATGCGAGGGTCGTCGAACGGCGGGATGAGTGTCGCACCGGTCTCCGCGACGACCCGCTCGCAGGTCTCTTCGCGCTCGCTCTGCTTGCAGAAGACGATCTCCGCGCCGTAGCCCCTGACGGCCTCGACCTTGATGTCCGGAGCGGCGTCCGGCATCACCACGGTGCACGGGATGTCGCGAATGGAAGCGGCGTACGCCAGGGCCGCGGCGTGGTTGCCCGACGAGTGGGTGGCCACGCCCCTGGCGGCGGTCTCATCGTCCAGCGACAGGACGGCGTTCGTCGCACCCCTGGCCTTGAAAGCACCGACTTTCTGAAAGTTCTCACACTTGAAGAACGCGCGCGCCTGGATCTGGTCGTCGAGCGTCCGGCAGGTGACGACCGGCGTGCGGTGAACGTGGGGGGCGATCCGGATCGCCGCCGCCCGGATATCGGTCAGGGTCGACATGGAACAAGAGTGTACCGGAAAAAGGATATAATCGGCGGCTGTTCGGCCGACCGGCCGTCTCGAGGAGGATGGATCGTGGCGGATTTCGTGGAAAAGAAGATCGGGGATCTCACGGTGCAGATCGACCGGGGCCTGTGCATCGCCTCGTCGAACTGCATCAACGTCGCAGGCGAGAAGTTCGAGCTCGACAACGAGGGCATCGTTGCCTTCCGCGAAGACGCTCAACCTCTCAGCCGGGACATGGTCATCGACGCCTGTGCCTCGTGCCCGGTAGACGCCCTGATTGTCCTCGATGCCGACGGCAACCAGATCGTCCCGGACTAGAGCCCCCTAGGGGGACGCTCTCCTCCCCCCGGACGCCGACCGGACGGTGCCCCATTCCACAGCGACACGGCGTGGGCCGGAAATCGGCCGGCTGACACTCCGTGTCCGTTGGGATTTCGATTCCGAAACCGAGACGCCTTGCCTTTCGGTGAGCCGGGAACGATCTTCACCGGTGAGGTTTCGGGGGCGCGTGGGGAGCGCGAAAATGATGATCTTTCTTCTCTTGCTGGCCGGGCTGGCCTGTCTGGTCGCCACCGCTTCGTTCATCTGGCTCGCGATCGTCGCGTTCCAGAAGCATATCCTGTGGGGACTTGCCGTTCTCTTCCTGCCGTTCGCACCCATCGTGTTCGCCATCATGAACTGGCACGAATCGAGGAAGCCGTTCCTCATCAACGTCGGGAGCACCGTCCTGACGATCGTGCTGGTCTTCGGCGCCGGTGGGGCTGCCTTCATGATGGGCGCGCCGATGGCGTCGGAAGCGATGGCCGTCGCGGGGGCCGAGCTCGAGGCCGGCCCGAACCCGGCCGACGTCCTCGCCGAGGCCACGCCGCCTGCCGCCCCGGAAAGCGCACCCGTAGCACTCGGCCACGAGTCCGGCACCCGTGGGCAGACCTCGAGCGGCGACCGCGCATTGCCCTCGATCACCCTGGAGCCTTCGGCGGTGCGCCTCGATCCGACCCAGGCGGGCATGGCCACGCAGATGAGGACCACCCGGCGATCCCCCGGTGACGAGATCCCGCTCGACGAGATCGACGAGACTCTCGTCGGCGCGGTCCTACGGGTGGTCTCCAAGGACGGACTCGACTCCAACGCCCGGCTGACGGCCGTCGCTCCGTCGGTGCTGTCGTTCGAGCGCGACGTCGGGATCGGCACCGTCACGTTCGACCTGAACCACCGCGAGATCGACGCCGTCTACCTCAGCCGTCGCTAGCGCGGCTGCACGTCGTCGGTGCAGAGATTCAGAAGGCGGTCGCGACGCTGCAGGAGCGCTTCGATCTGCGGCTTGGTGACGAGCTTTCCGAGCAGCTTGCCGATCGTTGTGGCATCGACCGTGGTCAACGCGTGCTCCATCGCCTCTCCCATGGGGTCGCACGGGTCGGCGATGAACGGTTTCGCCTCGTCCGGAACCGGCAGGAAGACGATCTCCGGTGACAGCGAAAACGCCTCCGTATTGTCCGCCATCATCACCCGGTGTTCCTGGGGGAGGATCATCTTTCCGGCGTCCGCGCGGCCGGTAGCTCCCAGCAGGGCACTGTAGATTCTGGCCCGGTTGATCTCGGGTCTGAGCCCTTCCAGCAGATCCCAGCGCTGGTAGATCGCGATCTGTGTGAGATCGACGGCGCTCTCCAGCATGATCTGGAGAGATCCGCGGGTGCCGTCGACGACCCGTGGGACCGTGACCGGCACCAGGTCGAGCTCCAGCAGCCGATCGAGCCGGTAAGAGGCGACCTCGTTGCGGTAGTGTCGCTGGGGCGTTGACTCCGACCCTTCGGCCTGGCGCGCCCCTTCATCGACGGCCTGGAAGACGGCCCGGAGCTTGAGTCCGGAGGACTCCAGCACGAGGATCCGCACACGTCGGCCGCCACTGCGCACTTCCTCGTTCCTGGTGATCCTGGCGCGGGCGAGGAATTGCTCGATTTGCTCGTCGGTCAGCTCTTCCTGGACAGGAGAGAAACCTTCACCCTGGGGGTGCTCTGCCATCGGGGGGTTGAGCGTGTGGTGGGTCGGATCGAACACCCGCACCTGCTCGCCCTCGAGCAGGAGGGCTTGCGCCTGGTGACCGTAGGCCATGCCCGTGTCGACCCGATAGACCGTGCCGTTGAATCTCGAGGTGATCTCTTCCGAGCGCGTCGGGGTGTGGCCGATCACGATGGCCCGCGCGTTCAAGAGCTCGAGCACCTGCATGACCCGGGACCGCTCGATCCGCTCGTTCTCCAGCGCGGTTCCGCGGTACCACAGCGGTCCGGTGCGGGCGAACGGCAGCTCCCCCGCCAGCGCGAGCATCGCCTTCGCCAGCGCGGTGACCTCGGCCTCCTCCGGAGACTCTCCCGCGGCCGCGAGGACGGCGCTAGCGGCTTTCAGCTTGGCCTCGTAGGTCGGCACTCCCCGGATCTTGCTCCGGAGCTTCTTGCCTTGTTTCCCGTACCGCTGGATGGCCGTCGGCACGATCTGGTTGATCCTGTCCAGCCCCAGTGCCGCCGCCTCCGGCGTCAGACCTGCATGAACGAAGACGGTCCCGTTGATCTTGACCACCGTGGGCTGCGCCAGAAGCCACGACCCGTATTCGCCCTCGGGGCCGAACGCGGCAACCCGCGCGAAGTAGCCCGGGGGGTACTTCTCGTCGAAGGCCCGGCGCAGTTCGGTGACGTTGGTTCCCAGGCGGAACTTCTCCGCCTTGTAGTCGGCCCATCCGACCTTGCGGGCCTTCGTGGGCTCCTCCCCTGCGAAGGCAGCAAACCCCTCGTTGCTGACGTAACGCAGGTCGTCGGTCATGTTCATGACCTCGTGATTGCCCAGCAGCACGTGAACCTTGCCCCCTGCCGCCTCGGCCTCGGACTGGAGCCGGCGGTAGAGGTCCAGAATCTTGCGGTCGTCGGGACCACGGTCGACCATATCGCCCACCTGAACCAGGTGATCGCGCTCTCCGATCCACTCGAGATCCCGATCGACGATGCCGGTCCCGGTCAGAAGGGTGAGCAACTTCTCGTACTCGCCGTGAACGTCGCCGATGGCGACGATCCGTGGGACGTCCTCCCACTCCCACCGCGCCGATCCCTCGGGTTCCGCCGCCTGGAGCCCAACGGCCATCACCACGACAGTCAACAGTCCGAGCGCCCCGCACGAGCGGATCGTTCCGTGACGGGGCATCCGCTACTCCTTCCCGTAGTCGCGGAGAGCGGCGATGGTTGCCGGATCGAACCTCCGGAGCTTCACCCCCTGGAGGGTCATCCGGCACGCCAGCTCGAAGACCTCGGCATTCCTCAGGACCGACTCGAGACTCGAGCCGAGCACGACCTCTCCGTGGTTGCGCAGGACAAGCGTGTTGCACGCGGGGTCGCAAGCGTGCTTGGCGACCTCGTCCGCCAGTTCCCTGCTTCCGGGATGGTGGTACGACACGACGGCGATCTTCCGGATGTAGGCCGAGGCCTCGGGGATGAAATCGAGATCGAGCTCGGGCTCGCTCTCGGCGCACGCCAGGACGGTGGCGTGCGGCGATTGAAAGTGCAGCACGGCGTGGGCATCGGGCCGCACGCGGTAGATGGCGCGGTGCAGCGGCGTCTCCATGGACGGCTTCGCACCCTCGTAGTGCAGGGTGTCCTCGACCGCACACACCGCGATCTGCTCCGGGCCGAGCTCTCCCAGGCGGCTGCCCGAGGCCGAGATCGCGAACGTACTCGAGGAGAGTCGCACGCTGACGTTGCCGCTCGTCCCGACGACCAGCCCGGCCCGGCCGACGCGGTGAGCGGTCCTCACCAGCGCCTCGATCAGAATCGATTCACCCTTCATGGCTCGTTCCACCCTCCAGCGTTTGCCTAGCTTACAACGGGAATCGGGCCGGACGGCAGGTCGCTTGATGGTTTTGTGCGATGCGGGACTTGCGGTATCGTGAGCGGCCGCAACGACTTGGAGCAACAGCGCGAATGATGATTCCGTGGGAAGGCTGGTTCACGTTGGCCGTGGTGGCCGGCGCCGTCGTCGCCATGGTCTTCGAATGGATCGAGCCGCCGCTCGGGCTCGGCATGGCGCTAGGCGTCCTGTTGCTGGGTGGCACCGTGACGCCCGATGGCGCCCTGATCGGTTTCTCGAGCACGGCGGTGGCCACGGTGGGCTGCCTGCTCATCCTGTCGTCGACGCTCGAGCACTCCTACTGGATCCACTGGCTGACCGCGCGGCTACTGGGTGAGCAGGCGAACCGGATCGGCCTGCTACGGGTGCTGACCGCGGTGGCCGGGCTGTCGGCCTTCATGGCCAACACCGCGATCGTCGCGGTCTTCATCCCTGCCGTGCGAAGCTGGGCGAGAAAGCGCGGCGCGGCGCCATCGAAATTCCTTCTGCCGCTGTCCTTTGCCGGGATCGTGGGAGGGGCGTGCACGTTGGTGGGCACCTCGACCAACCTGGTGGTGCACGGCATGCTGGAGGCCACCGGCAGCGAGGGATTCCGGATGTTCACGCTCGCGGGGGCCGGACTTCCGATCGCGGTCGCGGGAATCCTCTACCTCGTGGTCGTGGGTTATCGCCTCTTGCCGGATCGCAGGGTTCCCATGGACGACGTGGCCCAGGATCCCCGCGAGTACGTCTCGCGCTTGAGGGTCGATGCCGGCAGCCGCCTGGCGGGAAGCAAGATCGAGAAGCTGAGACGGCTCGACGGACTGTTCCTCGCCGGCCTCGAGCGCGAGGGAGAACTGCTGTCTCCCGTGAGTCCGCACATCCAGATTCGGGTGGACGACGTCCTGATCTTCGTGGGAATGCTTCAGAAGATCACCCAGCTCACGACGACCTACGGGCTCGTCCCGGCGGTCAATACCGCCTCGCCGCTCGAGACCGAGATGACCCACCTGGTCGAGGTCGTCGTTTCCCCCAGCTCGCCGCTGGCCGGAAGCACGGTTCGGGAGGCGAACTTCCGCGGGCGCTACGATGCGGTCATCCTCGGCGTCCACCGTCACGGCAAGCACGTCATGTCTCGTATCGGCGACATCATCTTCCATCCCGGCGACACGCTGCTGCTGGCGTCGGGAAAGGACTTCATGTCGACGTGGCGCCACTCCCAGGACTTCTACCTCGTGTCCGAGGCCGGAAGCATGCCGACGTCGCTGCGCGCCCGGGATTGGCTCGAGCCCGCCGTCCTCGGGGCGGTGGTCCTTGTGGCGAGCATCGGCTGGCTATCTCTGTTCAAGGCGGCCCTGGCGGGTGTGGTAGGGATGCTGGCCGCGAAACGCCTCACGGCGCACGATGCCTGGAGGGCGATCAACTGGCCCGTGCTCTTCACCATCGCCGCCGCCATCGGCATCGGGAAGGCCATGCAGGAAAGCGGCGTCGCCGGCGCGATGGCGGAGGGAATTGCCGTCACCACCGCAGGGATGGGCGCCGCGGGAGCCGTGGCGGCCGTATTCCTGGCGACGGCGATCCTGACCGAGTTCGTGACCAACGTCGCGGCCGCGGCGCTGATGTTCCCCGTCGCGCTGGGGCTGGTGGCCCGGGGCGATGTCGAGCTGTTGCCCCTCGCGGTGGCGGTGGCGCTGGGTGCTTCCCTGTGCTTTGCGACACCTTTCGGCTACCACACGAATGCCATGGTCGCCGGCGCCGCGGGTTACCGTTTCCGGGACTTCCTGCGCGTGGGCCTGCCGATGAAGGTGCTGTGCGTGGCCGTCGGGACGGTTGCCATCATGGGAGTGTGGTCCGTGGCGTGACGGCCGGACCGGCCCTGCATGCCGGCTCGCAGGTCTCGAACACGGTGCGGTCCGGACGAAAGCGTGACGTCAGAACCTGACGCCGATCCCGAATCGAACGACCCACGGCGAATCGTACGGCGTGCGTTCCTCTCTGTCGTACGAGAAGTTGTACAACGCCGTGGCGAAAAAGCCCGAGCGAGGCCCGATGGGCTGGGAGTAGCCCACGCCACCGAGAACGCTGCTGTAGGTGTCGCGATCGTTCGAGCCATCGACTTGCTGGTACTCCCAGCTCAGAACGTCGTACTCACCCTGCAGGTACATCCTGGGAATCACGTGGTATCGAACGAAGACGTTCGCGCCGTAATCGCTCGTGCTGAAGCTGGGTTCTTGACGACTGTCCTCGCGTTGACGGTAGATCAAACCTCCGCCCACGGTCGTATTGTCGGTCACCTGGTAACCGACCATCGGCTCGATCGCCAGGTACTCGACGTCGCCGCCGAACGACATGCCGATCCCCCCTCCGAACCACCACCGATCGGCGGCGGCGGGCCTCGCCGACAGCACGGCAACAACGGCAAGCACCGCAACGACCGAAAGAACGCGTCGCATCGAAACCTCCATCCAACTTGCACGATTCTCGTCCAAGGCAGGAAGGCGCGCAAGTTCAGGGAGCCGTCTCGAACCCTTCGCGTCGGAAGTCTTCATCGAAGGCTGCCACCCGTCGAAGCCCCATCCGCTTCATCATCACGAAGGAAGTGCAGTCGGTGAAGCTGTAACGCTTGTCCGCCCTTGACGAGAACAGTTCCCACGCGGCCCTCTCGTCCTCCGGTGTGGTGCGGAGGAGGTCGACGGCTCCGGGGTCCGCCAACGTGGTCCCGACCTGGACCGCGGCCGGGTGGCCGAGGCGGTAGAGACAAAGGGTAACGGTTTCGTCGAAGATGAAGTTCGACGTTACGAGTCTCCCGCGAAAGGACTCGAGGGTCTCACGAGCGAGGGCATGGTCCGGGTCGCCTCGGTTGACCAACGCGAACCACGCGCTGGTGTCCACGAAGAGCGGGTCGCTCAAGATTTCTCGCGCCGTGGCCCGTACAGCACGCGGTCGTGATCACGGCCCGGGGATTCCGGATCGTTGCCGATGCCGGCGATCTCGGCAAGCCGGGTTGCGGGGCGCTGCTGACGTCCCCCCAGGTAGGCGGTGACCGCGTCCCGGATCAGACCGGAGATGCTCTTGCCCTCGCGCTGCGACGCTGCTTTGAGCGTTTCGTACTGCCATTCGTCGAGCAGGATCTGCGTTCGATGCATGATGTATTACATCATACATCACGCCTGCGCTCGCGTCAATGAGGCCCAGCCCGGTCAAGGGCAGTCGCCGATCTCGCGAGTTCCGCACAGGGTGGATGTCTGCGGGCGGAGCGCGCCGTCCGCATCGAAGCCGGCGCCGCCCTCGGCGACACCAGTGTTGGGAACGATCACGTAGTACTCGTTCTGCGAGCCCGGCGTGAATGTCGCAGGTGAGCTGCGCGCGCAGTCGGCGCCGAGGGGGACGTGGGTGTACTCACCCGCGCCGTGGAGCTGCTCGAGGTCGCCGGCCTGGATCGAGTAGTTCTGGCTGGGGAGCAGACCGGCATTGCAGGCTTCCGTCCAGCTCGCCTCGACCTCGCCGCTTTCCAGCAGGTCGAATCGTACCGTCTCCGTCACGGTTCCCGGTGGCACGCCGGCGCCGATGGAACCGACCGCGACCTGCCAGGCTCCTCTCCCATAGGTGCCCATGGTGATCACGTCCGGACCCTCGCTGTAGCGCAGATCGGTGACCACCAGCCCCTGGGGCAGCCCGTCCATGTAGGGCTCGAAGGTTGCGCCGCCGTCGACGCTACGGAACATCCCGACATCGGTGCCGACAAAGATGTTCTGCGACGTGCGCATCAGCACCGTGTTGATGGGCACGTCGGGCAAGCCCACGTCGTGGGGCGTCCATCCGCCCGCGGCGGTCCACTCCCAGACGTGCGCGGTGCCGAAGCCTCCCACGACGGCGAAGGCGCGATCGGTGTCGTAGGGATCGGCCGCGACGTCGTTGATCGAGCGCGAGGGCAGGCCCGCGCTGATGTCGACCCAGTCGTTGGCGCCGTTGGTCGTGCGCCACACACGCCCGTCGGTGGTTCCGGCCAGCAAAACGGCGGGGTTGTTGCGGTTGATCCCGAGTGCCTTGATCGTGCCGCTGCCGCCGGTCATGTCCGCCGGGCCCACAGGGGTCCAGCTGGTTCCGTCGTTGATCGACACATGGATCCGTTCGGCGCCGACGTAGATCACGCTCGGGCTCTGCGGGTCCAGCAGATAGGGCGTGACCCAGTTGGAGCGGCCCGAGACCATGCCACCGGTGATGCGGTAGAACGATCCCAGCACACCGGTCGTCGAGCGGTAGATGGAGGGGCGATTGTTGTAGGGATACGACGTCGCGTAGGCGTACCTGGGATCGACGGGGTTGAACTGGCAGACGAAGCCGTCGCCGGTGGCGACCTGCAGATCCCAGCGATCGCTGGTGGTCCGGGCCAAGGAACTGTTGTCCTGGGCGCCACCGCAGATCGTGTCCGTATCGGTGGGGTGCACGCCGACGGCGTAGAACTGGGTGATGTTGAGGTTGCCGTTCTTGTTGACGAAGGTCTGTCCGTTGTCGCTCGTCTTCCAAACGCCGCCGTCACTGCCGACGTAATACGTTCCAGGGTTGTTCGGATCGTAAAGCAGAGCGTGGGTGTCCTGGTGCACCTTCTGGTTCGAACCCCAGTTGTTGGACAGATCCAACCAGATCCCGCCGCCGTTGGTAGAGCGGAAGACGTGGATCGTTCCGCGCGTGATCGTGTCCGGGTCGAACGGATCGACGCGGATGACCATGTTGTAGGAACACTGCCCGTCGCAGGCCTGGAAGGCCATCCGGCTCCACTTCTTCCCGCCGTTGGTGGTCCGCCAGAACCCACTGCCCTGGAACAGCGCGTAGACCGTCTTGCCGTCGCTGGGAGCGATGGCGAGCTCGCTGCGACCGACGTTGCCGTTGGGCAGGTTCGACTTGGTCTGGAGGGCCCAGGTTACGCCGTTGTCGGCGGACATGTGGATTCCCGTGTTGGTGGCCGCCCACAGCGTGTCGGGGATCTGCGGGTCTCGCTGGATCTCGTAGACCTGGACACCATCGAGGCGGTTGGTCCAGGTTATGCCGGCGTCGTCGGTGGTGTAGATGGCCCCGGCCTGAGCGCCGCCGCCGGTGCAACCGCGGATGCGACCGCCGGTCACCAGCTTGTTGGAGTCGCGGGGATCGACGTCGACGCTCGCAAAGCTCGAGAGGTCCTCGAGCGTCGCGGCTCCGGTGCCGTTTCGGATCTCCCAGGTCGCGCCGCCGTCGGTGCTACGCAGCAGTCCGAGGCCGAAGTACGACTCGCAGCCCTGGTTGTTCTCGCCGGTGCCCACCCACAGGGTGCTCGGACTGTTGGGATCGACCGTGACCGTGCCGATGGTCATCGTTCCGGCGTTATCGAAGATGCTGGTCCAGCTCGCGCCGTCGTCGGTGGACTTCCACACCCCTCCGGACGCGGTGCCGATATAGAGGATGCCGCCGTTCCAGTCGGCGGTCAGTGCGGAGATCCGGCCGGAGATGTCTCCGAACGCCCAGCCGCCGAAGCCTGACGGCGAAGGACCCTTGGAGACCCAGGTATCGGTGGTCGAGTCGATCCCGAAGCCGCGACGCGCCCGTTGGGCCTGGATGGCCTGTTTCGTTCCGAGCACGGCGGCGCGCCAGCGAGCCGCGGCGTCCACCGAGGACTCCACGCCGGCGCTGCGGCTGGACCAGAACCACTCGCGGCGCTGCTGGACCCGGTCGCCCTCACCGTCGGTCCTGTCGTCGGGATCGTCGGCCTGCTGGCTGGAGCCGGTAGCTCCGGGCTCCTGAGCCACCGTCATCGGCGCGAGCCCGGCCACCAGCACGATCGCGAGCACGAGTCGCGCGGCCTCGAGCAACTTCCTCATGCCTTCTCCCCGCCGCCCACACTCGAGGTCGGCCGTGAAACACTCATGTACGTAGGATAGCCCCCGCCGTCAACTTCGGAAGAAACGCAGGCCGGCGGTTAGTTCAAATAGCGCAACGCGATGAACGCCAGCGGTACCACCAGGCCGGCCAAGATGAACCACTTCCCCCGACCCGCCAGGCCCTGGCGCCCCTTCAGAACGAACATCCCCGTGACGGCCATGAAGAGCAGCAGGAAGGCGTAGACGTCGGCCACCCAGGTCCACACGCCCCTGGGGTGGTTCAAGTGGAGGAAGTTCATGTCGCGGAGGACGATCCGCTCTCGGGGACGCTCTTCGAGGGCAACTCCCTCGACGGCGTGGACCTCGACCGACCAACCGTCGTAGAAGAGCTGCAACGTCGCGGGGTCGGGACGAAACGACTCGTTCGGCTGCGGCAACCCGAGCCGGCTGATGGCCTCGGCCACCATCGTCGTCCGGTCACTGATCTCGATCGGCTCGATCTTCCGCTCGATCCGATCGATGCTGTAATTCGGGTTCCAGTCGTGGACGTGATTCACCGCGATCCCGGAGACCGCGTAGATGATGGTCAGGGCGACGACGAGGTAACCGAGGTCCCGGTGCAGGACGTTGTTCCAGTACCGCCACCGGAACCGGCGCCGACTCCGATCGCCGGTGCTCACGTGCCGACCGCTGCGCAGCCGCCCCTCGGGCGTCGACTCAACGGATGACCGCGCCGGTACCCCGGATCTGGAAGAAGGTCATCGGCTCGGTGACCGTCGAGGGGTCGAACTCTTCCCCGTGCTCCTGGGCGTGGTGCTCACGGTACGCGATCGTCTGCTCCAACGTCATCTCGATCTTGGTGAAGACGCCCTCGGCGACCGCCTTACGGCCCTTGGCTTCCATCGGGAAGACGATCACGCCGTCGTCGACCTTGATCCGGAGCTCCTGAAACTCCTCGTCACCGGCGAGGCTCATCCAGCATCCCCGCTTCTCGCAAACCGCGGTCACCAGGCCCTCGACACGGACCACCTCGCCCAGGTAGGGCTCGGGGTTGTCGAGCAGCTCCGAGATCGCGATCGTATCGGTTCCCGTGAGGGGCTCGCCGTAGACCTTGCCGTCCTCGGCCTGGAGGTCGCCGGCCGCAAGGACCAGCAGTGTGATGCACACGCATGACGTCGCGAAGGTGTTCCACTTGCTCATAGGTTGCTTCCCCCTGAATTGAAAGTGAGTTGAGCATTATAGGTGGCGGCCGACCGGCTATCTCGTGCGTAGGGCGCCGGCAATAGACCGCTTCGGTAGGGAATCGACGCCAACGTCATCACCCGCGCGGGCCCGGCACCAAAGGGCAGCCGCCGCAGGCATCGAGATCGCACGACCGAGCCGTGCGCAGGGCAATGGCGCCGGTGGGGCAAGCCTCGGCGCAGCGGCGCGCGGCTTCCCGCAGCCCCTCGGACAACGGCTGGTCGAACGGCACCGCGACGGTGACATCGAAGCCGCGACCGTGGATCGACAGCCCCAGCTTCTCCCCCGCCTCGGCAGCGATCCGGACGCAGGCGTCGCACATGATGCATTTCCCGGGTTCATAAATGATCTCGGGGTGCGAGGTGTCCTGGTCGAACCTGCGCCGCTGGCCTAGAAAGCGCAGGGGATCCGCGCGGTATTCGGTGGCGTACCTCCGGAGGGTGCAGCCGTCGGCCTTCCGGCAGTTGCACGACAGGCACCGCAGGGACTCGCGCCACGCCTGCTCGTCGCCCAGGCCCAGGTCGACCTCGTCGAAGCTCGTCCGGCGACGATCGAGGTCGAGGGTCGGCGTCGCAACCCGGGAGGACTGCTCGATCTCGCGGAAGATGGCGGCACGCTCCTCGTCGTCCATCGGCTTCATCGAGACGGCGGTCCATTCCTCGGGCCCGGTGACGGGTCGGCTCGCAAGGTGCTGATCGATCGAGGCCGCGGCGGCCCTCCCGGCCCCCACCGCCCGCACGGCGACGTCGGCGCCCAGCACCGCGTCGCCGCCGGCGAAGACACCCGGCAGGTTGGTGGCGAGGGTCTGCGGATCGGCCCACAGTCCCCAGGCCGTGACCTTCAGGCCCTCGCTCTCGGCGAGCGTGCGCTCGACCGCCTGACCCACGGCGGCGATCACCGTGTCGCACAGGACCTCGAACTCCGACCGCGGAATGGGAACCGGACGGCGACGACCCGATTCGTCGGGCTCACCGAGCTCCATCCGCTGGCACACGACCCTGAGACCGTTTCCGTTGTCGAGTCGCTCGATGCGAACCGGCGCCACGAGAAAATCGAGCTTGACGCCTTCGTGCTCGGCTCCCTCGACCTCTTCCAGAAGGCAGGGCATCTCACGCCGTGTCCGCCGGTAGAGCACCCGGACGTCGGCGCCCACGCGAAGCGCGGTGCGCGAGGCATCCATGGCCGTGTTTCCACCGCCGATGACCACCACCTGTGGGCCGAGCTGCGGCGGATTGCCGTTCGCCACGTCGCGAAGGAAGTCGAGGCCGGAGAGCGCCAGATCCTCGCCCTCGCAGCGCAGGGCACCGGTGAGCTGGGCGCCGATGCCGATGAAGACGGCGTCGTGGTCGCGCTGCAGGTCGGCGAGACTGAAGTCGGTGCCCCAGCGGGCATTCATCCGGAAGGTCGCGCCGAGGCGCTGGATCACGCGGATCTCGTCGTCGAGGGCGGCCCTCGGCAGGCGGTACTCGGGAATGCCGTAGCGCAGCATGCCGCCGGGCTTCGGGTGCGCGTCGAACAGGGTGCAGGCGTGACCCTGACGGCGAAGGTAGAAGGCCGCGGTCAGTCCCGCCGGCCCGGCGCCGACGATGGCCACCTTCTTCCCGCTGGGCTCGCCCGGCTGGGGAACCGCCGGGTTCTCCGCCTTCTGGTTGCGGTCGGTGGCGTAGCGATGAAGCGCCGCAATGGCCAGGCCCTCGTGGTCCCAGTCGCAACGTCGGCAGCTCTCCTCGCAAAGCCGGGGGCAGACCCTTCCGAGCGTCCCCGGAAGTGACAACCTGTCGTAGATCACCTCCATCGAACGATCGACGTTCCCGCTGGCGAGCTCGTAGACGTAACCCGAGACGTCGAGCCCGGCGGGACAGCCAGCGCTGCACGGGGCGATGCAGTCGCCCGCGTGATCGGAGAGCAGCAGCTCGAGCGCCATCTTGCGCGACGCGCGGACATCGTCGCTGTCGGTGACGACCACCATGCCGTCGGCCGCCGGAAGGGCGCACGACGGCGACAGTCTTTTCTGCCCCTCGACCTGGACGGAGCACAGGTAGCAGGCCGCGACGGGCTCGATGCCCTCGACGAGGCACAGGGTCGGGATCGTGATGCCGAGGCGACGCGCGGCCTGGAGCACCGTCGAGCCCTGCTCGACCGTGACCTCCCGTCCGTCGATCGTCAGCGTCACCACGCTCATCTCAGCCCACCTTCTCGTCGACCACAGGCGAGGTGGCGCAGATCGCGTCGCCCGAGATCACCTCGACGGAGCCGTCCCGGCAAACATCGAAGCACATGTTGCAGCGCGTGCAGAGGTCGACGTCGATGTCGTGCAGCTCGTGCGGACGGTACGTGATGGCGTTGACCGGACAGACCTGGGCGCACAGGGTGCAGCCGATGCAGGTCTCGTTGATCCGGTAATGAATCATGGACATGCACTTCCCTGACGGGCAGCGCCTTTCGCGGACGTGGATCTCGAACTCGTCGCGGAAGTAGCGCAGCGCGGTCAGCACGGGATTGGGCGCAGTCTGCCCGAGACCGCACAGGCTGTTGCGAGAGACCCGGTCGGCCAGCTCTTCAAGGTTGTCCAGGTCTTCGGAACGCCCCGAGCCCTCGCACAGGCGGTCGAGGATCTCGAGCATCCGCCGCGTCCCGATGCGGCAGAAGGTGCACTTGCCGCACGACTCGTGGCAGGTAAAGCGCAGGAAATACCGGGCAATATCGACCATGCAGTCGCGGTCGTCGAGCACCACGAGCCCGCCGGAGCCCATGATCGCGCCGCTCTCGGTCAGGGCCTCGTAGTCGACCGGGGTATCGGACAGCTTCGCGGGAAGGCAGCCGCCCGACGGCCCACCGAGCTGCACGGCCTTGAGCGTCCTGCCCTCGGGCACGCCGCCCCCGGGGCCCTCGACGATCTCGCCGATCGTCATCCCCATGGGCACCTCGATCAGGCCCCCGTGACGGACCTTGCCCGCCAGGGCGAAAACCTTGGTGCCCTTGCTCGACTCGGTGCCCAGCGCGGCGAAGGCGCTCGCACCGTGGCGCACGATCCACGGCACGCAGGCCAGTGTCTCGACGTTGTTGATGATGGTCGGGCGGCCGCGGAAACCCCGCTCTACCGGGTACGGCGGTCGCAGTCGAGGCATGCCGCGATTTCCCTCGAGGGAAGCGATCAGCGCCGTCTCCTCGCCGCACACGAACGCCCCCGCCCCCTCGCGGATCTCGAAGCGCAGGCGAACGTCGCGTCCCAGCGCGCGGTCGCCGAGAAGACCGCGCTCTTCCGCCTGACGGATGGCCTCCCGCACTCGGCGAACCGCCTGCGGATACTCGGCGCGGATATAGAAGAACCCTTCTTCGGCGCCGACGGCCCAGGCGCAGATGGCCAGGCCTTCGATCACACGATGCGGGTCGGACTCGAGGATCAGGCGATCCATGAAGGCCCCGGGGTCGCCCTCGTCGCCGTTGCAGATGACGTACTTGGGAGTCGGCTGCTTGCGGGCCAGGGACCACTTCCGCCCCGTCGGAAAGCCCGCGCCGCCTCGCCCGCGCAGCCCCGAGGCCGAGATCGACTCGATGACCTTCTCCGGGGTGCTGCCCTCCACACACGCGCGCAGGGACTCGTAGCCACCGCGGGCGATGTAGTCGTCGATGCTGAGCGGATCGACGATGCCGCAGTTCTCCAGCACGATCCGCGGGGACGCTGTCGTCTCGCGCCCGACGACCGGCCTCGCTACCTTGCTGGGGCCTTCGGCCGGATCCCGAGTCGTCAGCCCGGCGGCGAGCCATCGCGCCCGGGCGAGGAGCCCATTCGGGCGCAGGTGGCGCCGGACGAGGCTCGGCACGATCTCGGGGGTCACGTGAGTGTAGACCGCGTGGCCGCCGTTGCCGTCGACGACCTCGACCAGGGGCTCGCGGTGGCACATGCCGCCGCAGCCGACGGCCTTGACCACACCGCGACCGGCCTCGCGCACCGCGGCCTGCACCGCCTCGTGCACGGGCCGCGCCCCGTTGGCGATCCCGCACGAGCCGAGACCGATACGGAACTCGATCTCGCGGGGGGTCGTGCTCATGATTCCGGCTCCACCGCGTCGAGCGCCTGGCGGGCGCTCGCCGGAGTCAGGTGGCCGGCGGTCTCCTCCTCGATCATCATCACCGGCGCCAGAGAGCAGCAACCGAGACACGCCACGGCGTCGAGGGTGAACCGCCGCCGCGGGTCGGTGTCTTCACCGGGCGGAATCTCGAGGTGGCGTCGCAGCTCCTGGGTGATGTGCTCGGCCCCGGCAACGTGACAGGCCGTGCCGTGGCATACCCGCACGACGTGGCGACCGACGGGCGAACGTCGGAACTGGGCGTAGAAGCTGGAGGTGCCGGCGATCTGTGCCGGCGTGATCTCGGTCCGCTCGCAGACGCGCGTCAGGGCCTCGTCGGGCAGGTAGCGGTAGTGGCTCTGAATCGCCTGCAGGATGGGGATGGCGGCCTCTCGGCCGCGGCCGAGCTTCTCCACCAGCTCATCCACGAAGCCGAGGTCGATTCCGGCGTCCACCTCGGACTCCGCGACCGCCGGCGCCTTCTTCCGTCTTTGCGCCGAGGGAGTCGGAGGCGCGAATCGTACCGCGATCAGCTCGTCCAGGGACGGTTGCGGCTGCGGTCGGTACGACATGTACCACTTGCCGCCGGCGACAAAGACCCCGCCGGCAACCAGCAGGATCCACGCGGCGAACCGGCCGCGTGCCTTGCGCACCAGCGACGCCTGGGTCTGGATCTCGCGTTCCTTGTGGAGTACCTCGGCAACGGCGGGATCGGTCTTGGCCTGCTCGGCGAGCCGCTCGACGCGGTCCTTCTCGGCCGGAGCGCTGCGCGCGGCGACGACGTGGTCGGTGATCAGCACGAAGGTGCAGACGAGCACCGTCAGGCCCGCCGCGACGCCGAGGCCAAGGGCGATTCTCGTCTTTCGTTCCGGCTGCATCATCGTCATGCCGCCGATCGCCTGTCGGTCTCGTCGCCGGCGTGGTCGACGGGACACGACCGGTAGCACCGGCCGCAGGCGAAGCAATCCGTGCGTACGGCGCGTCGCTCCTCGATGGCACCGTAGGGGCACGCGTCGTTGCACAGGCCGCAGTCGAGCTCGCGGTCCGGGGTGATCGAATAGCTCTTCCAGGCGTAGCGAGAAAAGACCGACAGCAGCGCCCCGTAGGGGCACAGCCAGCGGCAGTAGGGCCGGCCGATGAAGATGCCGGCCACCAGGAACAACCCTCCTACGATCAACAGCCACGCGGCACCGGTGAACCGGAACAAGCCCACGAAGGGATCGAAGCGGCAGATGACGAAGTCGCGATCGACCGCCGGGAGCACCGCGTAGTAGATCGCCAGCCCGAGATAGACCCACTTGAGCCAGCCCAGGGCCTTGTCGAGCCTGCGCGGCACCTCGATCGGTTTGAGGGTCATCAGCTCCTGGATCGCTCCCAGGGGACAGACGCCCGCGCAGAAGACCCTCCCGAAGAACAGCGCAACGGCAAGCGGCAGCACGAAAATCGCGATCACGTAGTAGGGAACGGCGTAATTCGGATCGGTCAGTCCGACAGTGACGTTCTGGATCGAGCCGATCGGGCAGACGCAGCCCTCGCGGAAGAACCCGAAGTAGCCGACGCACGCGATGCTGACGAGCACGAGCCAGGCGCGTTTGCGTCGCCAGA
>Ga0316191_10000493_pt1 | contig 25650 bp, 28 predicted proteins | sample Eddworburr2cm_MG_FD_204928 | JGI IMG/M metagenome (GOLD analysis project Ga0316191, IMG submission 204928) | Coastal sediment microbial communities from Maine, United States - Eddy worm burrow 2 cm | ecosystem: Environmental > Aquatic > Marine > Coastal > Sediment | place: USA: Maine... | reverse complement strand
TCTGTTTTCATTGGCAATGCTGGATGCCTGGATTGCTTGGGATTATGGGCGTGATCAAACGATCAAGAGAGATATGCCCCTCTCGCTTCTATCCGGCCCCATCGGATATATATCCGGAGCTTTGGGAATCGGCGGTGGAACCATGCTGGTTCCATTATTGAGGCGATCTTTATCATTAAGAGAGGCCATAGGAACATCGGCGGCGTGTGGTATGGCGATGGCGTTGGCAGCGGTGATGGTAAACCTGCTATTGGAGCCGGTGTGGATCGAACAGATTTCCGAACCTGCGCTTTTTCTTGTCGGTGCTTTAGTTGGCATAGGCATCATGATCCCGCAAACGTCCGGCTGGTCGGCCAGACTGCATGCGATGTTACCGGAAAAACTGATGCAGAAGATATTGAAGGGCGTGTTTATGGTGCTTTCGGCCTCACTTTTTATTGCAGGAGTGTTATCGATTCAATCGGTTTAAGCAGTTTCTTTAAGCCAAAGGACTGCCAGGCCGTTGCCATGGAATCTTATCTCTGGATTCAATGGCAACACGCATAACAATACCGAGGGCTGCCAGCATGGTGACGAGTGCAGAACCGCCATAACTGATAAAGGGAAGTGGCACACCCACGACCGGTAACATCCCTGAAACCATGCCGATATTAACGAAGATATAGAGCATAAAGATCGAAGCGATCCCGAGACAGAGGAGAGAGCCGAAGCGAGTGTGGGCATGCGAGGCGATTGCTAGAATACGTGAGACCAGCACGGCGTAGAGCACCAGCAGGATCAAGACGGCAACCAATCCACCCTCCTCGGCCAGCACTGCAAAGATAAAGTCGGTATGTTGTTCGGGCAGGAAATGAAGCCGTGCCTGAGTCCCTTCAAGGAACCCTTTTCCGAAGAGGCCACCTGAGCCGATGGCGATACCGGATTGAATCACATGGTAACCTGCACCGAGAGGATCAGACTGGGGATCAAGAAAACTGATGACGCGGGTTTTCTGATAATTGTGCATGTTGCTCCACAGCAGATAGAGGCAGACGGGACTTGCTGCCAGTGCTGACAAGACCCAGCGCCAGCGGATACCGGATGCAAGTAGCATCGAAGCAGCTGCCAGCAACAGTACGAGAGCTGTACCCAGATCAGGTTGGATCACAATCAGTGCTGCCGGAATAGCAGCCATGGCAGCAGCAGCAGAAAAGTTGATCAGGTTAGAGGGCTCGCGTGATGCAAACCAGTGAGCCATTAATATCACCAGAGCCCATTTCATCAGCTCGGAAGGTTGTAGATGGACGATGCCGAGATTGAGCCAGCGTCTGGCGCCCATCTGAACATCACCAACCAGTGGAATCAGCAGCAAGCAGAGCAGCGCAAAGAGATAGAGCGGCCAGGTCATCAACCCCAGCATACGCAGCGGAACAAAGCAGACCGTGATGAAAACAGCGATACCTAAAAGCCAGAAGAGGTTCTGCTTCTGCCAAATCGTGATATCACCATGGTGAACGGCTGCATAGAGTGTGAAGGTGCCGAGTATCGCCAGCGAAAATAGACTGAAGAGTAGAATCGCATCCATTTTAAAAAGCGTATTCATAACGTTTCCGGTGCCTCTGTTTTTATGGCCTCATTTTGCATGATCTTTTCCTGCATTAATTTTTGCTCAGCCTCCTGCTTGGCAAGATGTTTGACGATGGCTGCGGCTACAGGGGCAGCATCACTACCACCATGTCCACCATGTTCGACAAATACTGAAAATGCGATTTTTGGGTTATCAAAGGGGGCATAACCCATAAACCAGGCGTGATCTTTATGGCGATTAAGTTCAGGCGCCTTATCCGCCTCCTCTTCATCATCCTGAGCCATGGCAACCACTTGAGCCGTACCTGTTTTGCCGGCAATCGGCCATTTAGCCCAGTTAAGAGACCAGTGCGCCGTACCTTTCGCCTCTGCAATCACATCACGCATCGCCCGGCGGGTCTTTAAGAGGTGATCCGGTTCCACATCCACAGTACGTATCAGAACAGGATCGCTGTTTGCCAGCAGCGTTGGCGCCAGAATTTCCCCGCCATTGGCGATGGCTGCAGCAAAGCGGGCCATTTGCAAAGGCGTTACCGTTGTTAAGCCCTGACCAATGGCGGTAATCATGGTTTCACCACGATACCATGCACGAAGCTTGCCGCTCTTCAGCTGCTGCTCAGGTGAAGGGAGTGTGCCACGAGCTTCCGGCGTAAGGATAATGCCAGTCTGTTCACCAAAGCCCCAGAGCCGTGCCTCATCGGTCAGACGCTGCATGCCCAGCTGATCACCCAGCTCGTAAAAATAGACATCACATGAGCGTACAATGGCCTTGTGCAGGGAGACGTGGTTATGGCCTTCACGGCGCCAGCAACGCAGGTTTCGGTCATCCAGCTCAAGATAACCGGGACAGGTCGTACGACCTGTCGCTAGCGGCATGTGATGACGTAGACCCGCGAGGCCGGTGACGATTTTCAAGGTTGATGCAGGTGGATAGGCAGCCTGTGTTGTACGATTAAGCAGCGGTTTACGGAAATCCTTGAGCCAGGATTGCCACTTCTCATGCTCCAATCCTGTGATGAAGTGGTTGGTATTAAAACCCGGCTGACTCAACAGCGTGAGCAGTTCACCACTCTGCACATCCATAACAACGACAGCGCCGGTTCTCTTGCCAAGGGCGTCGGATGCGACCCGCTGTAACTCAACATCAATACTGAGTTTGATATCGCTTCCGATCTCAGGGGGACTTTGCTTGAGCACGGCAACACGGCGCCCTTTGGCATCAATTTCCTCTTGTTGAGAGCCCGGTTTACCATGCAGTGTCGATTCATAGATCTTTTCCAGGCCACTGCGACCAACATTTTCTGTCCGTAAATAACCAGCTCTCAGATCCTTGGGTCCGGCCAGTGAGAGATATCCGATGACATGCGATGTCAGCGCATCATAGGGATAGTAGCGATGGGTGCCGGCAATGACATCGACACCTGAGAGGTGGTGAAGCCGTGCCGTGATCGGTGCGACCTCATTCCAAGGGAGTTTGTCAGCCAGTAGTACAGGGCGGTCACTTCTGGCCTTATCAATGCGTTTACGAATATGGGCAAGCTGTGAATCGGGCCACTGCATCAGTTGCTGTAGGGTTGATAGCGTTTCATCAATATTTTCAATACGTTCGGGGATCACCTGAATCTTGTAGGAGATATGGTTGATTGCCAGGCCGATACCATTTCGGTCGGTAATAATGCCACGGGTTGGAAGTACGGGAACAATATTGATGCGGTTTTTATTGGCTTGAAGCAGAAGGCCTTCATGTTCATAGAGTTGCAGATCAACCAGTCGTATGAAGAGCAGCAATAGCAAAATTGCCATCATGATTTGAAAGAGAGTCATGCGCCCATCGAAGCGCTGTCTTACATTAATATGATTTTGCATAGGAGCGGGCAAGGAAGTGCCATACAAAAACAGAGAGGCATAGGGTCAACAGCCATTGTGGAACCGACCAGCCGGACCAGAGCAAGGGTGCCAGACCCAGCAACATCAGAAACAGGCGCTGTGGCAGACCGGCTCCGAGGTGAACATCGGAACGGCTGAGAAGAAAGGGTAAGATGGCAATGACAGGTAGGCAGATCATGGATGACCAGTGCAGAGCGAGGTCATGAACCCAGAACCCCGGTAAGACCCAAGGCCAGTTTCCTCGCTGTGCAAGCAGGGAGGCCAGTAAAAAAGCAGCGCTCCAGTCTGGCTGCAGAACAAGGCCTGCCAAGCTGAGGTTGAGCATGATGCCAAGCAGCGACATCAGAAGTATCAACGGTGGAATCATTCGGCCTGTTTATCGATGGCCGATGCGATGGCCAGCCAGCTCTCCCTTTTCCAGTGGGCAACCGGGACAGCCGCAACCTGCGCAAAAATTTGGCCGGACACAGGCGTAACGCGTGTGACGCGGGCAACAGGAAGGCCTGGTGGGAAAACACCGCCGGCACCACTGGTTTGCAACACATCGCCAACCTGAGGAGCCTGTTCAATGGGGACAAAATCAACAGAAAGGCGATCACCCTCACCTCGGACAAGGGCTGCCAGTGAACTATTTGGCATGGTGACAGGCACGGCAATTGAGGCATCAAGAAGGGTACGGACGACAGCCGATCCTGTTTTGGCCTGATCGACAAGGCCAACCACACCACCACTGGATACCACCACATCATCCATCTTGGCCTGGTGTACAAGCAGGATCAGGCGTTGGCTCATCTTATCGGGACTGCGTCCTTGCACCTTAGCGGCATGCCAGTGATAGCCCTGAAGTTGTTGGATACTTAAGAGTGAACGAAGCTGTCGGTTCTCTTCTCGAAGGCTGGTGACCTCCTGAATCAGGACAGATTGTTTTTCAAGTTGTAGAGAGGTTTTTTGATAGTTGGCTTGAAGCTGTTGGCTATCCTCAAACCAGAGACTGAATCCCTGCCACCAGCGACCCGGAGCCTGCAGAACAGACATTAAAGGTGCCATGCCGAGATTAAGTCGTTGCCCGACCGGAAGTTGTGTCAGGGTGATGAGAAGCGCCAGTAGCAGGCCGAGCCATGCCAGTGGTCGTAGGAGCGAACTTCTCTGCGACACCGATTACTCCTCGAAGAGTACGCCCCGCATGTGATCCAGCTCTTCCAGTACACGGCCACTGCCGAGTACCACGCAGTTCAGAGCATCTTCGGCAACCGTAACAGGTAGCCCGGTCTCTTCACGCAGGAGCTGATCCAGTCCGACAAGCTGTGAGCCACCACCGGTTAGCATAATACCCTTATCCACAATGTCAGCGGAGAGTTCAGGTGGTGTGCGTTCCAGACATACTTTAACGCCATCAATAATGGCATTGACCGATTCGGTAAGCGCTTCAAGGATTTCGGAATCATCCAGTGTCAGGTTTTTCGGAACGCCATTGATCAGGTCACGGCCTTTCACTTCCATTTCACGGCGCTGTTCCTGTGGATAGGCGCTGCCGATCTCCATCTTGATGCGTTCAGCGGTTGGTGCGCCGACAAGTAGGCTGTATTTGCGACGCAGGTGATTGATGATCGCATCATCCATCTTGTCACCGCCCACACGAACAGAACGAGAGTAGACAATGCCGCCATAACTGATGACTGCGATCTCACTGGTACCACCACCGATATCCACTACCATGGAGCCAGAAGCTTCAGTGACAGGAAGATCGGCACCGATGGCTGCTGCCATGGGCTCTTCGATCAGGAATACTTCACGGGCACCGGCCGAGAGGGCCGACTCACGAATCGCACGGCGTTCTACGGGTGTAGAGCCGTAAGGAACACAGATAACAATACGTGGAGCGATGCCCCAAGCGCGTTTGTGAACCTTGCGGATAAACTGTTTGAGCATCTCTTCGGTGACAACGAAGTCAGCAATGACGCCATCTTTGAGCGGACGAATGGCCTGAATGGAGTCCGGTGTGCGGCCAAGCATACGCTTGGCATCAGTACCTACGGCCAGAACGCGGCGATTACGATTGCCATCACCGGTGTGCACAGCCACAACAGAGGGTTCGTTTAGAACGATCCCCTCACCTCGGACATAGATCAGCGTATTGGCTGTGCCGAGATCGATAGAGATGTCACGAGAGAAAATACCGAAAATATTCTGGAGCATGATTAGTTACCTGAGCGTTGAATAGACTTAGTTCACGAGCATAGTTGTAGGATACCAAGAGGTAAAGAGAACAACTATGGTTAGTCACGTTTAATCGAAGAGTAGAGTGATGAATGAAGGAGATCAGGCACTGATGGTCGAGGCTATTAGCAGGCAGATGATGGCAATCATAAGATAGCCTTTGAACGATAGCTTCGCGTAGCGATGTGGCATGGTATGGGTGGTGTACATGGGCCTCTCCTTCAAACAGGGCAACGTTAAGTTCCGGCAGAAAGGAAAATGTGTTTCAGGTCACGATGAAAACTATTCGCCTGTCAGGTGCAGCTGAACCCGACGATTCATGGTGTGCAGGCGATGTTCATAGAGGTAGATACCCTGCCAGATCCCCAGTGCCATACGCCCGTCTGTTACCGGGATATTGAGTGAAACATGAGTCAGTGCCATGCGAATGTGTGCCGGCATGTCATCAGCCCCTTCCGCACGATGCTTAAACATCGGATCACCATCGGGGATGAGTTTGGAGAAAAAGGCCTCCATATCACGAAGCACATCCGGATCGGCATTCTCCTGAATCATCAGCGAACAGCTGGTGTGCTGAACAAAGAGGTTAAGCATACCTGTCTTGATATTGCCTTCTGAAATCCACTGTTGGATTTCGCGGGTGATGTTGGTGAAGCCGCGTCCCTGTGCGTGGATGGTGATGCTATGTTGTCGTTGTCTCATTCTACCTCCAGCCAGACCGGTGCGTGATCAGATGGGCGCTCTTTCCCCCGCTCATCGCTATGCACGCCCCCGCTTTTTGGTGTGAGTGCAGCTGTGGTTAGGAGATGATCGATACGGATGCCCCAGCCGCGCTGGAAGCCGTTCATCCGGTAGTCCCACCAGCTGTGCATCGGCTCGTCGGGATGCAGGGTGCGAATCGAGTCGGTCAATCCCAATGCTAGAAACGATTGAAACATCTCACGTTCTTTATCGGAGCACATAATCTTCCCCTGCCAGCGCTTGGGATTATGCACATCGATATCGGCTGGGGCGATATTGAAATCACCAAGCACAATCAGCCTCTTATGTGCTGCGAGTTGTGCAGAGAGGAAGCCACGAAAGGCTTGAAGCCAGCGGAGCTTGTAGTCGAACTTCTCCGAGCCGACCTCCTGCCCGTTGGGGATATAGATGTTAATGACGCGAACCCCATCAATGGTGGCTGCCAGCAATCGACGTTGCGGATCATCAAGGTCCGGAATCTCCGTTTCGATCTCGGTCGCGTGGGCTTTACTGACGATGGCAACACCGTTATAGGTTTTTTGCCCGGAGAAGGAGGCTTGGTATCCAGCGGCCTCTATCTCCTCTTTTGGAAATTTTTCATCCGTTAGCTTGGTCTCTTGCAAGGCCACAATATCCGGCTGTTGGTTGCTCAAATAGTTGAGTAGATGGGGCAGGCGAACGTTGAGAGAGTTAACATTCCAGGTCACGATCTTCATGCAAGGATCATGAAGCAAGCATCCCAAATACACAACATGTAGATTAACTATTTAATTTAAACCATATATGTGCCATAATTAGTTCAGAGGCGATTGAAAAATAGAGGAGGCTGACGATGAACCCATTTCGGGCAAAGCGTATTGCCGATCAGTTTACGATAGTCGGCGCATTTCAAGTGACCAGCAAGCTTTATGGTGTTGTTGTGAGTTATCGTGGATATCAGGCGTATTTCGATGAGGAGTCGAAATTATGGCCCTATATATTCCACATTTCTCATGCCGAGCACCAAGAGGCCGCAGTGGCTGAGGTTGAAGCACAACTGTTCGCCTGAACCGAAAGCGCAGAGGGTAATTTTTAACATTTCTTTCCGTTCAACTCGGGCTAGCTTCTTTTGCCTGAAAGGAGAATGGCTATGAAATCAATCTGGATAATATCAACGATCACACTGCTGGCGTTGAGCGGTTGTGGTGACACTGTCGACAGTCTGGCTGAAAACTCCGAGCGTCGAAATCAGATTCTGAAGGCATGCGCTGATATGGGGAGTGCTTCTATGGAAGATGAACTCTGCAAGATAGCGGCAAGGGCTCAGGTTGAGGCTGCCAAGCGTTCGATCAAAGGGGCATTTAAGTAAAAATCAGCTTGCACAGATTAAGGTGAGTCGTATCACATCGCTTTGTTGATTGAGCGTTGATAGTAGCATCAATTCGAAAACAGAGGAGATGCCCTATGAATCTGTTCCGTGCCAAAAAAATTGCTGATGCCTTTTCACAAGTGGGTGGTTTCAGCGTAGAAAATAGCTTCGGCGCTTTAAGTGTCGAATACCTAGGCCACAAGGCCTGCTTCTTTCAAGAAGCTAATTTCTGGTCATTTATTTTCAATGTTGCTCGTGCCAGTCACGAAGAGAGTCCGGTCGCCAGAATCGAAGCTCAACTGACCGCATAAGTTTTACAGATTTTACAAATTAAAAGCCCGGCCCTTTCCATGGAAGGCCGGGCTTTTTTTATAGCCCTTTTATAACGCGCTTAATCGCCCGTTTCATTGAGTCGCCCGAGGCATAGCGCTTTTCCGGATCCTTCTGCATCGCCTTGTCGATGATGGTACGGACACTGGGTGGAAGCTCAGGGCGGAGTTTGCAGATGTCGGGATGCTTCTCACTCATGATCTGGTAGGAGAGCGTGGCTATGGAGTCACCGTCAAAGGGACGCTTTCCTGTCAACAGAACAAACATGGTTGAGCCCAGCGAAAAGAGATCGGAGCGGCCATCTACCTTTTGCCCAGACATTTGCTCTGGCGACATGAAGCTTGGTGTGCCAAGGATGACACCGGTTTTGGTGCTGCTGTTGGAGGTGATCCGTGCAATACCAAAGTCAGCAATCTTGAGCGTCTTCGTTTTCGGGTGGTACATCAGGTTGCCCGGTTTGATGTCACGATGCACCACATCCTGCTCATGCGCATAGCCAAGGGCTCCGGCAATCTCGGCGACAATCTCAAGCACCGTTTCAATTGGCAAGAGCATATTCGTAGTGGCATAGGTACTAAGGGCGATGCCATCGACAAACTCCATGGCGATATAGGAGAGATCGTGCTCTTCACCGGCATCGTAGATGGTAACGATATTGGGATGATTTAGGCGTCCTGCAGCTGCCGCTTCGTGGAAGAAGCGGTTGCGCACATCCTTGAGCTCTCCTTCATCGAACTCCTGTGTCAGTGCCAGTGTCTTGATGGCAACGACGCGGTCGATGGTTGGATCTCGACCGAGATAGACGACTCCCATGGCACCTTTGCCGATCTCTTTTTCAACCACGTAACGGCCAAGCGTTGGGGCGTGCTCCATGCCATCCATAAGCAGTGAGGAGGAGGCATGTGAACCGCTGCGCAGCATGACATTCTGTTCCAGCTTGTAGGCCTTGGCTCGACGAGCCTGTACATCCCTAAATCCCTGCTTGCGTGAAAGGATGAAATCGTAAGCCGTAAGGGCCTTTCCAAATTGGCGTTTGCGTTCAAAATCCATGGCTAGGTTATAGATCAGATCGAGATTACCGTCGTTAACGGGAAGGTTACGGAAACAGCTCATCGCCTTATCAAGCATCCCCTGCTGTTGGTAGGAGAGGCCTAATTCCCGATTGGTGTGGGCGGAGTCGGCCATATGTTTCATGTGCTGCGAATCGTAAATACGTTTAGCGGTAAAGATGATGTGACCAAGCAAGAGCATAAGTGCTGGAACCGCCGTCTGTAGCCAACTCTGTTTGGCGACCATTAGATAGAGGCTGGATCCGGCAAGAAGAATCAACATGATCAGTGTGACCAGTGCGGCAGGCACTACCCTTATGCGCGGCAGGGCAAGAGCAAGATAGATGGCAAAGAAGAGAAGCAGTCCGATCTCAATCCATAGGTAGGAGGGCGGGCGATTGTAGTAGTCGTGATCAATGATGCTGGCAATGGCCTGACCGGTCAGGTCGAGCCTATCGATACGGCCAATCGGGGTAATGTATTCAGGCCCTTCATCCAGTCCGATCAGGACAATCTTGTCACGTAGATCGATGGAGCCCGTTTCAGCCTTAAGCATTTCCTGGGCCGTATATTGGCGGAAGGGGGAGTTGCCATCCTCAGCCAGATAGTAGCCGATATTAAGCTGCATGCCGGGGGTGGTCGCGATGGTCTGATCGCCGAGTGTGATTGAGCGATGCAGATTGATGCCGATATGTCTTGCCTTGCCGGTAATGACCCGGTCTGCGACCAACAGTGCCAGAGATGGGAAATAGTTTTCATCCGAATAAGCAACCAGAGGAATGCTACGAACGACCTTGTCCTGAATCTCGACATATTCGATGTGTCCGACTCCCGAAGATTTTCTGGCGAAATCGGGAATTGGAAGTCGGAAGGGGCGATTCTCTAGTGCAGTCAGATCATCGGCTTGCGCAATCATTCGTGAGGTAAGCGTCAGTTTGTTCGATTCCACATCACGGATCCGGAACACCCTGATCAGTTTCGCTTCCTCTTCCGGATCTTCACTTGCGGCACCCGGCTCCATCGCCAGAAAGATACTGCGCGTCTTCTTGATGGCGCTGACCAGCTTGTTGTCAGCATCAAGGTCATTCACGGCACGTCGGGAGATAGCACGGACCTTCGCCGCTTCTCTCCGTTTCAGATCGCTCTTGGCAAACTCTTCGAGCTCCTTGAAATAGGCAGCACCCGGCACCGGCTGGCTTGATGAGAGTGGCAGCATGAGTGCCACGGATTTAGGACGTCCACTTGCAACCGTGTCGAGCAGATCGGCCAGCTTTTGACGCAGGCTAAAGCGCTGATCCGGTTCCTTCGAAGGGTGGGACTCCATACGGATAATGACGATATCCTTGGTTGCTCCGGCAACCCGGTGTCCAAAGCCCTGGTTTTTGTCGTAGAGGGTGCCCTCGATCTCTTCTAGCAGATTGAGATGAGTTGCTTTGCCGCCAGCAAAGATAGCCAGTAGCAGGAGGGCGATAAACCAACCCTGTTTTATAAAGTTCAGACGCTGCAAGAGCAATCTCCTCCCATGTAACAAATCGACAGACTGGAACTGTAGGCGAAAGATGCTACAGAACCAAGTGATCCAAATGCTATGGAGGTCACGATATGTTCAACGATGGCGTGCCAGATAGATGATCCAACCGATACCGGCAACGATCATGCCGGAAGAGAGCAACATACCCATAGTCACCGGACCGAAAAGGAAACCGAGCTGCTCGTCCGGCTGTCTGAAATTTTCGCAGAAGATGCGAGCGATGGCGTAGCCGGTCAAAAAGATGGCGACGCGCATCCCTTGCGGCCAATCGCGTTTGCGGGTGAACCAGAGAATCAGGAAGAGCACGATGCCTTCCAGTGCCAGCTCATAAAGCTGGCTTGGATGACGTGGTTCAGGCCCTGCGCCAGGAAAGATCATTGCCCACGGCACATCGGTCACGCGTCCCCAGAGTTCGCCGTTGATGAAGTTGCCGAGCCTGCCAAATGCCAGCCCGATTGGGGCAACGACAAAGAAGCGGTCCATCAGCAGCATGAACGGCATTGAATGTTTTTTACAGTACCACCAACCGGCAAGAATCGGTCCGACCAGTCCGCCGTGGAAGCTCATGCCCCCCTGCCAGACATAGAGAATCTCAATCGGATGAGAGCTGTAGTAGCCGAAATTGTAGAAAAGGATGTAGCCCAACCGGCCACCGAGAATGACGCCGAGAATCAGTGCCGTGAAGAGCCCTTCATACTGTTCCGGATCGACCGAGGATTTCCATTCACCATCCTCTTTGAGTTGCAACTTCACCAGCTGCCATACAAGGAAGAAACCGATTACATACATCATGCCGTACCAGTGAATGGCAAGCGGGCCGATCTGAAGTGCTACGGGATCAATTTGCGGTGCAATCATGAGTCCACCTTACCATAGTATCCAAAGCAACAAACCTCCGAAGAGGATGCGGTAGATGCCGAAGGCGATAAAAGTGAAATGTTGCAGGAAGCTGAGCAGTAGCTTCATTGTGGCGTAGGCTGAGATGAAGGCGACAATGAATCCTGCAAGTAGTGGCATCAGCATGTCACCGCTGAACTCTTGCCAATGTTTGAGTAGGTCGTAGCCGCTGGCGGCGAGCATGACGGGGAGTGCCAGCAGGAATGAGAACTCAGCACTCGTTTTGCGGTCGAGGCCGACAAGCATGGCACCGATGATGGAAGCGCCGGCACGGCTGGTGCCGGGGATGAGGGCGGCGACCTGTGCAATACCAATCCACAACGCCTGTTTGTAGCTGACATCTTCAACATCGGAGGTCTCGTAAACCTTATTGCGTTGCAGATATTCAACCAACAGGAAGATCAGTCCGCCGACAATGAACATGATGGCGACGATATCGACAGTGAACATCGCCTTGATCTGCTTGTGGAAGAGGAAACCGACTGCGCCGACGGGAATGAAGGCGAGAGCCACCTTCTGCCACAGCTCTCTGTGTTTAAGTGAGATTTTATCGCGGTAGGTGGCGGTAACGGCGAGGATGGCGGCAAGCTGGATGATCACTTCGAAGGCCTTGTTATCATCGGTTTGCGCCAACCCCAGCCATTCACTGGCTACAATCAGATGGCCGGTGGATGAGATGGGAAGAAATTCGGTAATTCCTTCAATGATGCCGAGGATGATGGCTTGAATGATGTCCATGCTGGTGCAACCCTCCGTAGGTGCGGGCACTCTACGGCTTGCCGGGACGATGCCAATGCTTTTAACTGTTGCCATCTGTCTCTTAGGGGGAACATATGAAAGCCTTTTTTTCAGGATTGATGCGCTGGATGGATCGGATTCGCCGGGTTGTTATCAATGGCTTTATGCTGCTCTTTCTCATTATCTTCATCAGCGTGCTGTTCTCCTCCAAGCCGGAGGTACCGGAGCATGCCGTGCTTGTAATCAAGCCCGAAGGAAGAATCGTGGAGCAGCTGGTTCGTCCGAATGCTGATTCCTTTCCCTTCTCTCTACCGGATAAAGATCAGGTGCTGATCAAAGATATCCATCGTGCTCTTGAATTGGCCAAGGATGATCCGAAGATTGAACTGGTTCGACTTGAGCTTGATAAGATGCAGTCAACCCCACTTGCCAAGCTTCAGGATCTGCGTCGTGCTATCGAACTATTCAAAACAAGCGGTAAACCTGTGATCGCATCGGGGCATGCTTATAGTCAGTCGCAGTACTATCTGGCGGCAACAGCGGACAAGGTCTATCTGCACCCGATGGGCATGATTGAGCTGACAGGCTTTGCTCTCTATCAGAACTATTTCAAATCGGCCTTGGAAAAGTTGAATGTCGATATCCATCTCTTCCGTGCCGGAGAGTACAAATCTGCTGGCGAGCCGTTGGTAAGAGATAACATGTCTACTGCGGCCCGTACGGCCAACAAAGCATGGCTCGACACGCTATGGGAAGCTTACAAGGCGGATGTTGCCGTCATGCGCAAGATTAAGGCTGAACGGATTCAAACCATTCTTGATTCACCTGCCAAATATCTCGCTGAACATGATGGCAGCTTGGGCCGATTGATGAAGGCCGAGGGATTGGTGGACGAGTTGGCCGATCTTCATGATGCAGATAGCTATATCAGTTCACTGTTGGATGAAGAGCGCTATAAGGATGTCGTGACCATCGGACTCAAACCCTACCTGAAGGCTACAGATGTGGTGATTCCTGAATCACCAAGTAATAACCTGATCGGTGTACTCACGGCCAGTGGCGCGATTGTGAATGGTGAGCAGCCAACAGGGACCATTGGTGGCGATACTATTGCCGGCTTGCTACGAGATGCTCGCCATGATGAACGGATCAAAGCTGTGGTGCTGCGTATCGATTCACCGGGTGGCAGTGCACTGGCTTCCGAGGTGATTCGTAAAGAGGTGGAGCGGGTGAAAGAGGCAGGCAAGCCTGTTGTTGTCTCTATGGGCAGTGTTGCCGCATCCGGCGGCTACTGGATCGCAACACCTGCTGATGAAATATGGGCTCAACCGACCACGATTACCGGCTCTATTGGTGTTTTCGGCCTAATGGCTGGCATGGATCGCAGCCTGAATAAGTTGGGTATTTATACCGACGGCTTGGGAACTACCGCCATTGCCGGAGGACTTCGTTCCGATAGGCCACTGAGTCCTGAGTTGGCTAAGATGTTTCAGATGGGCGTGGATGATGTCTACCGCGAATTTATTGATCATGTTTCAGATGGGCGAAAGATGGATCCTGCTCGTGCCGATCAGTTGGCGCAGGGGCGTGTCTGGAGTGGTGTCGATGCCAAAGAGATCGGCCTAGTCGATAAACTGGGAAGTCTGGAGGATGCGGTGAAGGCTGCCGCTGAACGTGCAGATGTGGCGGGTGATTATCGCAAGGTATCCATCGAGACAAAAATGGATTTCGCCGAATTCTTTATGGAGAATCTGTTGAGTGATCTCAACATATGGTTTGGCGATTCGGTTATGGCAAAAATTGGCGCTTCACCGATGGCTAAAGTTTGGATGGATGGCATCAACGGATTGGAGATGTTTGTACGCTTTAATGATCCGAAACAGGTCTATGCCTACAGTGAACTGCCCTACTGATGACGGGCTTAACTGATTAGCTGGAGCAGCTAACCCTGTTGCGCCCGTTCTCTTTGGAGTGATAGAGCGCCTGGTCTGCCCTTTTCAGAAGTTGTTCGGCTTCCTTGCTATCCGCCTCATGCCACGCTGCGACGCCGAGACTGATGGTGATATCGGACATGGAATGAGCCTTATGATTGAATGTCTGTTGGGATACATGATCGCGTATGCGCTCAGCAAGAATCTCAGCTCCTTCAAGTGCAGTGCGGGGCAGAAGGATGGTGAATTCCTCACCACCATAGCGGAAAAGAAAGTCGCAATCCCGAAGCATAGAGCGGACAACTTGAGCTAACTGAACAAGTATGGCGTCTCCTGCATCATGGCCTTTGCTGTCATTGACGCGTTTGAAGTGATCAATATCGAACATGACCAGAGAGAATGTCGAGCCATAGCGATCAGTGAGACGTTTTTCATGCATCAACAGTTTATTAAAGTAGCGACGGTTATAAGCGCCGGTAAGCGCATCGGTGATAGCGATCTCCTCTAGTTCTCTGTTCATCTCCTCTAGCGCCGCAGTGCGCTCGACAACCTTTCTCTCAAGAAGTGCATTGGCCTCTTCCATCTGCTGGTTAAGTTGTGCGTTGTGAATGGCGACGGTTGCCTGTGATGCCATGGCTCGGATCAATGTCTCTTCCTCTTTATAGAAGGGCTCAACATCTGTTCGCATGGCTTGAATCACGCCATGGAGTTGATGGTCACCATCCAGCAGAGGCACACATAGCATTGAGCGAACGGGATAGGGTGTTGACTCACCTTCGACCTTGGCAAGATAGAGGCGCGAATCGAGCTGGGCATCTTCGATATTCAGAAGCTCTTTATTTCGAGCCACCCAACCGATCACACCCTGATCCATCGGCACCTTCAACTCTTTTTCGTGGATACCCTGCGCCACTTTGGCCTGCAGACAGTTCTCTTCGCCATTGAGCAGAAAGAGACTGGTTCGATCAGCTTTAACAAGGTGGGTGGTTTGATCAATAATGAGATTGAGGAGCCGATCGAGATTTCGTTCGGAGCTTAACTGTGTTGCGATATCCAGCAGGCGTTCAATGGCAAGCATTATCTCTCCTCTTTGCACTGCCTATTAAAGCATCCAAAACCTTGCTTAGAAAGAGATGAAAAAGGGCCACCTTCCGGCAGCCCTTTTAAAATCAAATCGAACCGACTTATTCGCGTAGCAGTTCGGTGATACCTGTCTTGGAGCGGGTTTTCTCATCTACCTTCTTTACAATCACGGCACAGTAGAGATTCGGACCACCGTTTTTGCCCGGCATGGAGCCAGATACGACCACCGAGTAAGGCGGGACTTCGCCGTAGAAGGTTTCGCCGGTTTCACGATCATAAATACGGGTCGATTTACCGATGTAGACACCCATGGAGATGACAGATCCTTCGCGAACAATTACGCCCTCTACCACTTCAGAACGAGCGCCGATGAAACAGTTGTCTTCAATAATAGTCGGTGTGGCCTGTAGTGGTTCAAGTACGCCACCGATGCCGACTCCGCCAGAGAGGTGCACGTTTTTACCGATCTGGGCACATGAGCCGACGGTTGACCAAGTGTCTACCATTGTGCCTTCATCCACATAGGCGCCGATGTTTACATAGGAAGGCATTAGCACGGTCTTTGGTGCGATGTAAGCACCTTTGCGTACAGTTGCGGGAGGCACAACACGCATACCACCCTTACGGAACATGTCTTCGCCCCAGGTAGCGAACTTCTGCGGCACTTTATCGAAATAGTTGGTGGAAGCACCACCAATCACTTGATTGTCATGAATCTTGAAATAGAGGAGCACGGCTTTTTTCAGCCACTCGTTGGTAACCCATGTGCCGTTATCATCCCGCTCGGCAACACGCACACCACCATCATCCAGCAGCTGAATGGCGCGCTCAATAGCCTCGCGCACATCGGTTTCAACGTTCGACATATTCCAGTCGTCGCGTGTATCCCAAGCCTTCTCAATAACTTCCTGTAGATGATTCATAAGTGATACTCCTTGTCTGCTGGCTCAAATACTCCACAGCAACCCGTAGGGTGCAAGTTAAACCCCTCACCTCTGTTTTGATAGCAATGGTTTAAGGAAGAGAGAGAACTAAAGGACGACCTCTTCAGGACGCGCATGGCTCAGAAATTCCTGATTGGACATGGTCAGCCCGTATGCTCCTGCCAGCCCGAAGACTGCAATATCTCCGATATCAGCGGCCTCGACATAGACATCATTGGCCAGCTTGTCGGCACTGGTGCAGAGCGGACCACCGAAGTAGACCTGCTCTCTTTCAACTGCCTCCTGTCCGTCAAAAAGTTTCGCATCGTGCATACGGACAATGGCTAACGGATGGTTAATGGAAAGGGCTGCAGGTCTACGGAAATGGTTGATGCCACCGGCACAGACCACCTGTTTCTTGCCGCGGCTCTCCTTGATATCAAGAATCTCTGTGCAGAAAAAGCCGGAATCAGCAGCTAGATAACGCCCCAACTCCAGCACGAAATGACGACCTGCAAAACCGTAGTCGGCAATCATGGCAGCTAGCCCATCTGCATAGGCCTGTGGATCGAAGTCGTGACCCTCTTCCAGATAATCAACACCGAAGCCACCACCGAAATCGATGATGTCACAGGTGACGCCTTTATATTCCGCTTCAATCTTTTTCGTCAAATCAAAGACCAGTTCACAATTTTTCAGCAGATCGGAAACATTCAATACGCCGGATGCAGCATAGACATGTAGACCACGGAAGTTGAGGTGCGGTAACGCCAGAATCTGCGGCAGTGCCTCATCCAGCTTCTCTTCATCAATGCCGAATTTTTTGCTGCCACCGGAGAAGGTAGTCTGTGCTTCATGGATATCGAAATTGGCATTGATACGCAGTAGTACATCCATCGATTTGCCTACGGTTTCACAGATCGCATTGAGGCGATGGGCTTCGGCCAGTGATTCAATGTGAACGGTGCGTACATCGTTCTTCACACTCCAGCTCAGCTCTTCCGGTGATTTACCCGGACCGGTATAGATCAGGCGATTACCGGAAAAACCTGCGACCACGGCACGTTCGGCTTCACCAAGGCTGGCGATTTCAATGCCGACAGCCCCAGCCTCAAGTGCTGCCTTAAGAAAGGCAGGATGCGGATTAGCCTTCATGGCGTAAAAGACTTCAAGCCCCTCTGGCATGATCTCGACCAGGTGGCCGATCTTCTGGCGCATAGGAGCTGTGTCATAGATATAGCAGTTCAACGTTTTACCGGTTTCGGCTCGGCGACGAATCGCGGCTTCAATGTGAGATGGAATAAGCATCAGTTAAATCTCCACGGCTTTGAGTCTGCGAGCAAGTTCAGCCGCCTTTTCCGGTCCATCTACGAGGGCTGCACGGACGTAGCCTGTCCCTGGATTGATGCCGTTATGGTCTTCTGCTCCGAGATAAGAACCGGGAAGAACGGTCACATGCTGCTGCTCCCATGCAGCCTTGGCGAAGGCCTCTTCGCTCCCTATGGCACTGCCCACCTTCAGCCAGACAAAGAAGGAGCCTTCCGGAATATCACCACCGTAGATGTCGAAAAAGGCTTTCAGACTCTCGCGGTAGACGGCCAGATGGCGCTCGACATGATGCTCGTCCGACCATGCTGCTGCAGCAACGGCTTGCAGTGGTAGCGGTGTGGCTGGCCCGGTATAGCTGCGCAGCTTGGTAAAGCGTTTGATCAGTGTGGCGTCACCCGCGATCAATCCAGAGCGCATGCCCGGTAGAGCAGAGCGTTTGGAGAGCGAGTTCATCACAAGGCAGCGACTAAAATCATCGCGGCCCAGCTTCTGGGCCACTTCCAACAGACCAACCGGTTTTTCACGCCAGTAGATCTCAGAATAACACTCATCGGAGACAATGGTGAAATCGTGACGATCAGCCAGTTCAATCAGGGCTTTGAAATAGGTTTCATCAGCGATCCAACCGGTTGGGTTGGAGGGTGAGCAGACATAAACCAGAGCAGTCTGCTGCCATACATCTTCGGGCACGGCGGCCAGATCAGGAGCGAAGCCGCTCGCTTCGGTGCAGGGTAGGAGCCACGGCTCTGCTCCAGCTGTAATCGCCGCACCGAGATAGATCTGGTACATCGGGTTGGGCATCAGCACATACGGTTTGGAAGTAGCATCGGGATTAACCAGTGCATGGGCGATGGCAAAGAGCGCTTCTCGCGTGCCGTTAGCGGAGAGCACCTGTGTGGAAGGGTCAACATGTTCCAGCCCGTAACGCCGCTTAAGCCAAGCCGCGATGGCACTTTTTAGTTCGGGGCCACCTACCGTGGATGGGTATTTGGAGAAACCAGCAATATTTTTATTTAGCGTCTCAGCGACAAAATCGGGCAGTGGTAGGCGCGGTTCACCAGCGCCGGCATCAATGTGATTAAGATCAGCATTGGCTGTGCAGCCTTTAAATAGCTTCTTTAGTCGCTCAAAGGGATAGGCTCCTAGCTTGTCCAAGCGAGGCTGCAAAAGTTTCTCAGGTCCCATCTTCTTTACTCGAATTCTAATTGTGAACGAGCTCGGATTATTTTACTCCATTCGCTGAAGCGACCTAGTGCATCAATAGCTCGGATTCGGAATGCATATTCAAGCTCTCCCCCTCTCAGGTTGATGAACTTGGATAGGGATGGCTTATCATAGTTTTTGGCCTTTGGTGAAGATTCAACGTATCGACGCCAGAAACCCGGACAGTTGCAATGCGGATCAATTTCGGCCCGGTCGATTTGGATACCGATACCGTAACTGCCTCCCGCCAGTTTCATATCAACTTTAAGAGTATTGCCTGAGACGGAGTGGCTTATGATAGTAACGGATGGTGGCGCATCATTTACGATCGGTTGAGGAGGCTCTTTACGTCCACAGCCAGAAAAGAGAAGCGCTGTAACAGCAAGGATAACTAGAACTTTGTGCATGATTTATGACTCCGTCTTTAATGCTTCAAACAGTGCTTTCCAGGAAGCACACTGTTGGCGTACCTGTTCAGGGGCTGTACCGCCAATATGGTTACGGGCGGCAACACAGGCTTCAACTGAGAGCTGTTGAACCATCCCGGCGGTTAGCCGCGAATCAATGCTTTGGCATGTAGCCTCATCCATTTCATGCAGTTCACAGCCTAGCTTGATACAGTGGCCGACCGATTTGCCGACAATCTCATGGGCTTCACGGAAGGGAACACCCGCGCGCACCAGTGCATCGGCAAGATCTGTTGCTGTTGAGAAGCCGGAAGCAGCTGCCTTCAACATATTCTCTTTGTTGACCTTGATGCCGGGCAGCATGTCGCCGAAGACGCGCAGGCTTCCTTCAAGGTTGTCGAAGGCATCAAACACAGCCCGTTTATCTTCCTGCATATCCTTGTTGTAGGCCAGCGGCAGGCTCTTCACCGTGGTGAGCATGGCAACCAGACCACCGATAATGCCACCGGTCTTGCCACGTACGAGCTCAGGCATGTCCGGGTTCTTCTTCTGCGGCATGATCGATGAGCCGGTGCAGAAGGCATCGGGAAGATCGACAAAGCTGAACTGGGAACTCATCCAGAGAATCAGCTCTTCGGAAAAGCGGGAGAGGTGGACAGCACAGATCGAGGCGGAAGCCAACAGCTCCATAATAAAATCACGATCGGAGACCGCATCCAGGGAGTTGGTGCAGGGGCCATTGAAGCCAAGTATTTCCGCGGTCTGGTAGCGATTGATATCAAAGGTAGTACCGGCCAATGCTGCTGACCCGAGCGGTGATTGGTTCATCCGTTCTCGAGCATCGAAGAAGCGATCCATATCGCGCTCGAACATCTCAACATAGGCAAGCAGATGGTGGCCGAAGGTGACCGGCTGCGCTGTCTGCAGATGGGTGAAACCGGGCATAATGGTATCAGCATGCTCCTCGGCAAGACTTACGAGCACCTTTTGCAGGGTGTTGATGCGAGCAATCACGTCATCGCTGCGTTTGCGTAGGTAGAGGCGGGTATCGGTTGCTACTTGATCGTTGCGGGAGCGGGCGGTGTGCAGCTTCTTGCCGGCATCGCCGATGCGGTCGGTGAGTCGCTTCTCAATGTTCATGTGCACATCTTCAAGCTCGATGGTGAATTCGAATTCACCTCGTTCGATCTCTTTTTCGATATCGTTCAGGCCATTGATGATCGAGGCGAGCTCTTCATCGGTCAGAATGCCCTGCGCATTGAGCATAGTGGCATGGGCTCGCGATCCGGCAATGTCTTCAGCATACATGCGTGCATCAACATCGATGGATGCATTGAAGGCTTCTACAAAGCTGTCGGTTGGGGCATCAAAGCGCCCTCCCCAGGGTTTATCGGACATTTCAGAACTCCTGACGTGGCTCGAACGACGGCAACTATAACGACAATAGAACTGTTCGGAAATGAGCATTACACCATATAGATTGAATTGGGTGATGAACTTTGGTGAAAAATCCTATATTCTCCGCCGCCCTTCGCGCATATGGGATGGTTAAACGCCAGAAAATGCACAAGTTTTATTTGAGGAGAATTCATCATGGCCTTGAATGTCTATTACGACAAAGATGCCGATCTTTCGATCATCAAGAGTAAAAAAGTAGCGATTATTGGCTACGGTTCACAGGGCCACGCCCACGCAACCAACCTGAAGGACTCAGGCGTCGACGTCACTGTCGGTCTGCGCGCAGGCTCTTCTTCTATCGCTAAAGCCGAAGCTCATGGGCTGAAGGTGAGCGGTGTTGCTGAAGCCGTTGCCGGCGCTGATGTTGTGATGGTTCTGACTCCGGATGAGTTCCAGTCAGTTCTCTATCGTGATGAGCTTGAGCCAAACCTGAAGAAGGGCGCAACCCTTGCCTTCGCTCACGGTTTTGCCATTCACTACAACCAGATCGTACCGCGTGCCGATCTGAACGTTGTGATGATTGCTCCTAAGGCTCCAGGCCATACCGTTCGTTCTGAATTCGAGCGTGGTGGCGGTATTCCAGATCTGATCGCGATTCATCAGGATGCAACCGGCGATGCTAAGTCGCTTTGCCTATCTTACGCATCTGCGATTGGTGGTGGCCGTACCGGTATCATTGAGACCACATTCAAGGACGAGACCGAGACCGACCTGTTCGGTGAGCAGGCTGTTCTTTGTGGTGGTGCAGTTGAACTGGTGAAAGCTGGCTTTGAAACACTGACTGAAGCGGGTTACGCACCTGAGATGGCATACTTTGAGTGCCTGCACGAGCTCAAATTGATTGTCGACCTGATGTATGAGGGTGGCATCGCCAACATGAACTACTCCATCTCCAACAATGCGGAGTATGGTGAGTATGTAACTGGTCCACGCGTGATCAACGAAGAGTCACGCAAAGCGATGAAAGAGTGCCTGCATAACATCCAGACTGGTGAATATGCCAAGCAGTTCATTCTTGAAGGTGCGACTAACTATGCATCTATGACCGCTGCACGTCGTAACAATGCTGCTCATCCGATCGAACAGACTGGTGAAAAGCTTCGCGCGATGATGCCTTGGATCAACAAGATCGTAGACAAATCCAAGAACTGAGAACGAAAGTTCGAGTCTTTTTAAAGGGCGGTCTTCGGACTGCCCTTTTTTATTGGGGTAAAAATAACCCTAGTTTAGTTATTGACAAATAGCCGCCATCAGCAACAATCTCTCATTATATTATCATATAAGGAGACTCTAATGAAAAAGGCTTTGATGATTGTTGCAGCAGCTGCATTTGTAGTGGGTGGATTCACCTCTACAGCGATGGCTGGTCCTGAAGGTAAGTGTAAAGGGTGCCACACATTTGATCAGGGTGGAAAGAATGGTGTGGGCCCTAATCTTTTTGGTATTATGGGCAAGCAGATGGGCAGTGTTGAAGGATTCAGCTACGGCGGATATCTGACTTCTCAGAATGCAGCCGGAGCAACCTGGGATGAAGCATCTATGCGTGCCTGGATCAAAGACTCCAAGGGTGTTGCAGGTGGCGATACCAAGATGATGTCCCAGAAGATGGATGGTAAGAAAGCAGATAAAGTGATCGGATTCTTGAATGGTTTGAAGTAAATATCCGGTTTTCGAACTGATTGAAAAGGCGGCCTTAGGGCTGCCTTTTTAGTTTAAAGAGGAAAGAAGTGATTATTGCTTATCCACTGTTTGTAATGTTTTAGCTGTTTCCACTAAAGATTTCGATATTAAGTGGCTCCATCTTGCCCATCCAGAGGGTATGTTCGGTATGATCTTTGAGATCATTGCCGGTGTTAGCATGGATAAAGATGGTCAGCCCTTGTCGATTCAGCGCTAGCCAAGGAACTACCTTGCCAAATAGTTCAGTAGAAAGTGTTAGCTGACAGCTCCAGCAGGGGTGTGGGCCGACAGCCTGCTTATGTTTGTGGCCGACAGGCAGGTTGAATCGCAGCCCTGCCTCATCACAAAGCTTAGATGCCTGATCATAACTGGATTCGTCATAGTAGATGTGTGCGTGGAAACTTTGGATTTCTGTCATCACGTCCCCCTATTTCAAGTTTGCCGACAGCGTATGCCAGTCGTGTGGAGCGATACTTCTGGCGTAACCGAAGCCGCCCACCCAATAGATGAAGGAGGGGGTTAGCCTGAAGAGTCCGAAATCAGAGAACTCAAACAGCGGCTCAGCATCTGGAATGGTTTCAATGTAGATGGCTTTAACCCTGTCGTACTCATCATCAGCTACGGCCTCAATGTTTCCCTGTAGTGAGAGTCTGGGCAGGGAGAGAGGTGACTCTGCAGATGACTCTGGCGTGCATATCATAAAGCCGACCTTGGGATGATCAGCAATGTTTCTGGTATGGCGGGCAAGCTTGGAGAGGTGAAGAATGATCTCTCCTTGATCCATAGCAAAAGGAGCCATTGAAGCTTCCGACCCATCTTCTCCGAGGGTAGCGAGCGAACCGATCCGACACTTGAGTAGCAGTGTCTGAATTTCGGATGCGTGCGCTTTAGACATCAGTTCTTATATTGGCGTTGAAGGTCGCGTTTAATATCCTTCTCTTTCTTGTCCTGGCGCTTGTCGTAGAGCTTCTTACCCTTGGCAAGCCCGATCTCAAGCTTGGCAAAGCCGCGCTCATTGAAATAGAGCTTGAGCGGCACGAGGGTCAGCCCCTTCTCCTTGAGTTTGCCGATAAGGCGAAGCAACTCTTTCTTGTGCAGTAGCAGTTCGCGTGAGCGTGCCGGCTCAGCCGGATTGTTCATGGCAGCAGGCTTATAGGGACTGATATGGCAGCCGATCAGAATCATCTTCTCATTACGAATAATGCAGTGTGCTTCGGCCAGGTTGGCTTGACCGGCGCGAATTGATTTCACTTCAGGTCCGGTAAGGATGATCCCTACCTCGTAGGTTTCCAGAATATGGTATTCGTGCCGGGCACGGCGATTGATAAGGGCCATGGGCGCAGGCTATCGGTCGGATGCGAAGCTGTTAACAGTTATTCTGGTTATGGAAGCGTTGATTCATTCAGCGCTTACATGCGGGTCACGGATGGTCCGCCAAAATCGGCGATGGTCATCGTTGGTTTTGTGAGCAGAGGCGAAACCGCGTTTTGCTTTTGCGTACTGATTTTCGGCAGGATGCCGACAAATCAGCATCTCATGAATGAATTATCGAAGCACCCGACCCATTGCCTGACTATGCAGGTGTGAGGCGAATATCTGGTTGGATGCGGTAATTTTGTTAATGGTTTCAATTGGGAATTTGTAGGTCATGACTGTGCCGCTGGCTCTTACATCGGCAATAGGGGCACCAAGGCCTGCGATGGAGACTTCGCCAATCAAGTCACCCGAGGTGAGCTTGGCAACGGTAACACCATAGGATTTGATGTGAACAGAGCCATTGGCAATAAAGAAGAGATAGTGATTAAGCCCCCCCTCCCGAATCAGATAATCACCCTTGCGGTAGTCCTGAATGATGGCTGCATCACAGAGCTGTTGAAGTTCGCTATCAGTGAGCGGTGCAAAACAGTGGAGTGATTTCAGATCTGAGGGCTCGATGTTCATGGGTGGGGAGTATAGACAGACACAAAATAGGGTGTTTGTGATGAGAGGCACACATTTTAGCAGACCATAAAAAAGGCGAGCCCTTAGGCCCGCCCTTTCAAAATCAATCAGATGATTTTATTCAGCGAAGATAAGGTTAGCTAGCTCTTCATAAGAGACTTTGCCTTTACCAACATCTTTAGCAATCTTCTTGTACTGTGAAGTCATCATACCACGTTTGCCGTCATATTTGCTGCCTGGCGTGTTGGCAACGGCGCGAACGTCATCCCCAAAACCCGCTGCAAAAGCAGCTGCTAGCTTGGCACTGTCACCATATGCAGCCTGAATGGTCTTGAAAGATGGACCAGTGCCGTCTTTGTCAGCCTTGTGGCAAGAACCACATTTCTTCAGGTAGCTACCAGCGGTAGCTTCAGTTGCAGCAATGCCGCTAACCATAAATGCAGCTGCTGCTGCGATCATCAAAGTTTTTTTCATGAAAAACTCCTCCTCTAGTGAATTGGTGGCGACTTGCTACAGGAAGTCGTCCTACGGTGCAACGATATAGATTAAGAAATTTTAATCGTAGTGGAAACTTCGCCACCTTGGGGGTGAATCCACCCCCAAGGGATAATTTTCCCTATAGATTCAAGAAGATACCGAGAATCTTAGCGCCCCATCTTTGGTGTCGACTTCAATTGTACTACCGGGTGCAGCATCACCGGATATCAACAGTTTGGCGACAGGGGTCTCCATCTCCTGCTGGATAAAACGGTTTAGAGGCCTGGCACCAAAGACAGGATCATAGCCTTCACGGGCGATGAATGCTTTGGCATCGGCAGAGATATTGAGGGATACCTGCTGCTGTGCCAAACGCCCCTGCAGTGAATGAAGAAGCAATTCAGCAATTTTTACAATCTGCTCCTGAGCCAGAGGGGTAAAGAGTACGGTGTCATCAACACGGTTCAGAAACTCCGGCCTGAATTGCGACTGAAGCTCTGTCGTAATGAGCTTTCTGGCCGACTCACTGATCTCTCCCTTTTCATTCACACCATCAAGTAGATACGTACTACCGATGTTGCTGGTCATAATAACCACCGTATTCTGGAAGTTGACGGTACGGCCATGGCTATCAGTCAGCCGACCATCATCAAGCAGTTGGAGCAGCACATTGAAGACATCGGGATGTGCCTTCTCGATCTCATCAAAGAGCAGTACACAGTAGGGTTTACGGCGTACCGCTTCGGTGAGCTGTCCACCCTCTTCAAAGCCGATATAGCCTGGAGGTGCGCCGAGAAGTCTGGAGACCGCGTGCTTCTCCATATATTCACTCATATCGATACGCACCATATTATCTTCGGAATCAAAGAGGCTGGCTGCCAGTGTTTTGGCAAGCTCGGTTTTACCGACACCGG
>Ga0316191_10000491_pt1 | contig 25730 bp, 20 predicted proteins | sample Eddworburr2cm_MG_FD_204928 | JGI IMG/M metagenome (GOLD analysis project Ga0316191, IMG submission 204928) | Coastal sediment microbial communities from Maine, United States - Eddy worm burrow 2 cm | ecosystem: Environmental > Aquatic > Marine > Coastal > Sediment | place: USA: Maine... | reverse complement strand
CAAGATAAACCTGTAAACCGATTGCTATTGTGGGGCTAGTTCTCTCGTTCGGTGTCAGTGATCTGCCTCAACCTGACTGCGGCAGTTTTCGCGGCAAGCCAGCTTGCCAAAATTTCCTTCTATCGTTACTCCCTCGCGGCAAACAGAAAGCTCTGGATGCATGGCACCGTTCCAGTATTATTTCGAGGCTCGCTGAAGGGGATGGGCGGAGTGTTTAAACAGATTTGCAGCTTGATTGGAGGGCCGCTGGTGCTTTGCGCAGCCGCTTTGCTGGCGGGCTGTTCTGATCCCCGGGATCCAGTGCTTTCAGGCCCAACAGCGGGCCCCAGCTCATTGAGCGCGCTGGACAGTGCGGCCCAGGCTGTGAATGCTGATTTGCTGCGAGCCGCCGTTGCCGAGCTGGCAGACGATTCCTATCAGGGGCGTGGGCCGGGCAGCGTCGGCGATCGTCGTGCCCAGGCCTATATCGCCGGTCGGATGGCCTTGCTGGGTCTTACCCCGGCGGCTCCTGATGGTTCCTGGTTCCAGCCTTTCGAGCTGATTTCTGTGACAGCCCAACAGCCGGCCACCTGGACCTTCAGCACTGCTGGCGGGCCACATGATGTGTCCCAGGGAAAAGACTTTATCGTCGCCAGCGGCGTGCAGGCGACAACGGCAGAAGTCGAAGACGCGGAACTGGTGTTTGTCGGCTATGGGATTGAAGCACCCGAATATGAGTGGGACGATTTCAAAGGCGCTGATCTGCGCGGCAAGGTTCTGCTGATGCTCAACAACGACCCTGATTGGGACCCGGCGCTGTTTGCCGGGGAGCGTCGGCTTTACTACGGTCGCTGGACCTACAAGTTTGAAAGTGCTGCCCGTCAGGGTGCCGCTGGCGCCATCATCCTGCATACCGGCGCGTCTGCCGGTTATCCCTGGCAGGTGGTTCAGACATCCTGGAGTGGGGCTCAGTTTGAGCTGCCCGCCAGCGCTGAACCCAGACTGCAGATTGCCGCCTGGATGTCCGAAACGGCAGTGACACAGCTGGTGGCTGATGCCGGCTATGACCTCAACGAACTGATAGAAAGCGCCAGGTCCTGGAACTTTGCGCCGGTGCCGCTGAACGTCCGGACATCAATATCACTGACCAATCAGTTAGAGCGCCGCCAGTCGTCCAATGTGCTGGGCCTGCTGGAGGGGTCGGATTCTGTGTTGAAAGACGAGGTGGTGGTGTATACCGCTCATCATGACCATCTCGGGGTTGGCAGACCGAATTTTGCCGGTGATTTAGGCGATGTGATTTACAACGGTGCCCGGGACAATGCCAGCGGTACCGCGATGGTGCTGGCTGTGGCGGCTGCCTATCGGGCTCTCGCAGAACCTCCTGCGCGGTCCATTCTGTTTGCCTTTGTCGGTGCTGAAGAGCAGGGTCTGCTCGGTTCCAAGTTCTTCTCGCGCGAACCAACAGTAGCCCCTGGACAGATTGCCGCGAACGTAAATTTCGACGCCGCCAACATCTGGGGCCGGACCCGGGATGTGACCTTCATCGGCAAGGGTAAATCTTCACTCGACCTGGTCGCTGACACGGTAGCCAGCTATCAGGGGCGTGTGATCAAAGGCGACCAGTTTCCTGCCCTGGGTGTCTATTACCGGTCTGACCAGTTCAGTTTCGCCAAGATTGGTGTGCCTGCTCTCTATATCAATGGCGGTACCGATTTCATTGATCGGCAAGCGGGCTGGGGGGCGGCGCAGATGGGAGCCTACATCCAGCGCAACTACCATCAGCCCAGCGACGAACTGACCGATGATTGGGATTTCAGCGGTATGGTGGAAGACGCCCGTTTTGGCTTCATGGCCGGCTGGCTGATCGCCAACGATGCTGTGATGCCGCGCTGGCGAGAAGGCGATGAATTTGAAGCGGCACGCCTTCGGGCGCTGGCACAGGTCGGCGACAACTGATGACCGCCGCGACTCAATACTACTTAAAACAAGCAGATCCAAGTGGAGGTAAGAGTTGGAAATTTCAGCTGGACAGATAGCCGTGGTCACCGGTGGTGGCACCGGAATGGGGAGAGAGTTATGTCGTGCGCTGGCACGCGTTGGTTGCCATGTTGCGATGTGCGATGTCTCAGAAGAAAACATGGCCGAGACACGGGCGCTGTGCCTGGACGATGCACCTGAAGACACTCTGGTCACCTGCCATAAAGCCGATGTCTCTGTGGAGGCGGATATCAACGCTTTCCGCGATGCGGTGATTGCTGAACATGACACCGAGCATGTGAATTTTGTTTTCAACAACGCGGGTATTGGCGGTGGTGGTGAATTCGTCAACGGCAGCCGGGAAGACTGGGAGCGTACTTTCGGTGTCTGCTGGTATGGGGTGTATTACTCGAGCCGTGCATTCATGCCGCTGCTGGTCGCCGCGGATGAGGGCTATCTGATCAACACCAGCAGCGTCAACGGTTTCTGGGCAAGCATCGGCCCAGGCGTTTCTCATACCGCCTACTGTGCAGCCAAGTTTGCCGTCAAAGGCTTTACGGAAGCGCTGATCACCGATCTGCGGGCGAATGCGCCCCATGTGCAAGCGGCGGTGGTGATGCCGGGCCATGTGGGTACCTCGATAGCGCTGAACTCCGGAAAAGTGCTTGGCCACGGCAGTGCGCTGGAGATGTCCGCTGAAGATGTTGATCGGGTGCGTGAGCGCATGGTTGCCGGCGGCCTGCCGGTGGGTAATCTGCCCGATGATGATATCCGCCAGGCCATGCATCAGCGGGCCCTGGATTTCCGTGATAAAGCTCCGTGCACGGCGCAACGTGCCGCCGACATTATCCTCGATGGAGTCCGCAACGATCGCTGGCGGATCCTGGTGGGAGAAGACGCGGTGCATCTCGACCGTACAGTCAGGGAGTTCCCGGAAGAAGCCTACGAGCCGTCTTTCATGGCTAAACTTCAGGCGGATGGCCACTTTGGCGGTCTGGCTGAAGCAGCCGGTGCGGATCCGGTTGACGCTGATAGTGGCAGCTGAGTCAGTTGGCTAGCGCCAGCGAGTTCAGTCGGGCGAGGTTGATCGCGACGACAGGTTTTGCTCAGGTGCTCGGTGCGCAGGTTCACGAGCTGGCAGCGGATCGCGTATGCGTGAAAATGCCTTATCGGGAGCAGCTGGGTGTCGGCCGGATCCACGGGGGTGCCATCAGCGCACTGGTGGATGTGGCCGCAACCGCTGCGTTCTGGGCGGATGCGCAGCTGTCCGAGCAGGCTCTGGGGGCTACCGTGGACTTCACCATTCACTTTCTGCGGCTGGCAGCAGGCATTGATCTTTATGCCTACGCCGAAGTCCGGCGTCGTGGCGGTACGATGTGTATTGGCGATGTCAGCGTCCGTTCGGAGCAGGGCGATGAGATGGCGGTGGCTCGGGTCACCTATAAACTCAATCGCCAGTGAGGTCGTTGGGCCGGCCAGCTGACGCCGCAACGATGCTGCGGAGATTGGCTCAGCAAGAAGCCGAAGATGCGTTCTGCAGCCTGAACTGGTATAAAGTGCGCCGCCAGCGGGGATGAAGCATTACTCAGCGGGCTTGATGGCCAGGAGATGGAAGCTGACGGTGGAAACATGGGGGCTCACTGTCTGCTGGAGCCGTGATTGCGTGATGGCGCGATGGCGCGATTCTATGAGAAAACTTTTACCGAAAGGGAACACCATGAAAAAATTAGTGAGTTCTGTGCTTGCCGCGGGCCTGCTGGCCAGCATGACTGCGCAGGCGGAAGAGGCGACAGTTACCTGCGAAACCCTTGCAGAAGACTACCGGGTCACTGGCGCTGCTGAACAGCTGGCGCAGTCGCCTGACCTGTTTGGTGCCTGTGAAGAGGTCGTCATGCGTGATGGCTCGCCTTACATCAAAGTGGGTGCCGTGGTACGTCGCGCAGGAAGAGACACTGTACGTCTGTACGTCCCGGCAACGGATCGAACCGTAGAGATTAACCCTCAGGAAGATCTGCGGGTAATGATTGACGGCCGCAAAGTCCGTCCTAGCCGGCTTGAGCGTGGTCAGGAGATTCGCATCTATCTGTCCGTCGCTGAATTCACCCGGCCACGTCCGGAGCCTGTACAGCAGGTAGCAATGGCGACTGAGACTGAAGAAATCCGTGAGGTTCGGGCGACGCCAGTTGCTGCACTGCCCACCACCGCCAGCATGCTGCCGGCGCTGGGTTTGTTCGGCACTCTGTTTGTTGTCGGTGGTCTGCTCGTACGGCGTTTGCGCACCAGCTGATCTGCCGGAGCCACGGCTTAAGATCCTAAAGCCGCAGGCTTATAGTCAAAGGCGCACTCACTTCGGTGTTTGCGCCTTTTTTTGTGGTAATTCGCTCGCGGCATTCCCGGACCGCTTACACGGGCGTTCTACTGGTTTTTTACGTTTCGAGAGGGCGCCCTGATGTGAGGGGCGCAGTGAAGGTGGCGGACTGATCCTGTTTTTGAGTTTGCTACTGGGAATTGCGGCCATCGTCTGGGGGACCCGGCTCACCCTGGACAATGCCGTTCGTATTGCCACCCATTACCAGCTTTCTGACTTCTTCATTGGTGTCGCGATCCTCGCGATCGGCAGCGACCTCCCGGAGATTGTTGTTTCCGTTGCGGCTGCGCTGCACCAGCTGAACGGCTCGGAAGCCGCTAATCTCATCGTCGGCAACGCTCTGGGCAGTTGTCTCGGCCAGTTCGGCCTGGTGATGGCGATTGCCGGTCTGCTCGGGCAGCTGTCGCTGCCTCGCACCCAGGTGCTCTTTCATGGTGGCGTGCTGTTCGGCAGCATGCTGTTACTGGCGCTGGTCGGCTGGAGCGGCGATGTGAACCGAATTGAAGGTGCTGTGCTGGTCGCCGTTTTTGCCAGTTACCTGGTTCTGCTGGTCGTCAACGAAGGTGCGTTGGGTAAAGCGCGCGACGCTGTGGATGGCGGGATGTTCAGAATCTGGTGCTGGCTGCTTTTAGGCCTTGTGACCGTTGTCGTCAGCGCCGAAGTGATTGTCGACACAGCGCTGCAGCTGGCACGGGCCTGGGGCATCGATCAGTCTTTCATTGGCATTGCCATCATCGGCGTCGGAACCAGCCTGCCGGAGCTGATGATTTCGATTGGAGCTGCACTGCGGGCCCGAATGGCGCTGTCTGTCGGTAACCTCATTGGCAGCAATATCCTGGATGTGCTGCTGCCGATTGGCATTGCAGCAGTTATTGTGCCGATATCGTTTGATCCGGGCCTGCTGCGATTTGACCTGGTGGCGCTGCTGCTGCTGAGTCTGGTGGTGCTTGGTATGTTGCTGAAACCTCGAGGTATCCGGCGACCTCAGGCGCTGCTGATTCTGCTCTGTTATCTGGGCTATCTGCTCAGTTTTACCCAGCGGCTCTGACGGTGTTGGCGTATTGGTCGGGGAAAATGCGAAAATAGCGTTTTCCACGATTAACGCGGCCATGAGTGCCGCCAGGAGTCCTGCCCATGTCTCGCATTGGTTTTGGTGCCTTTCTCGCGCCACATCACCCGATTGGTGAAAATCCGACGCTGCAGTTTCGTCGTGATCTGGATCTGGCTGAGCAGCTGGACAAACTTGGTTTCGATGAGTTCTGGTGTGGTGAGCATCACTCAACCGGTTGGGAGATGATCGCCTCTCCAGAACTGTTTCTTGCAGCTGCAGGTGAGCGCACGCATAACATCAAACTGGGTACCGGTGTGGTTTCTTTGCCGTACCACCACCCATTCAACGTTGCTCAGCGGATTGTACAGCTGGATCACATGACCCGGGGTCGGGTGATTTTCGGCAGCGGTCCAGGCGCACTGCCGTCAGACGCACACGTGCTCGGCATCGATCCAATGGTGCAGCGCGACCGCCAGGATGAAGCCCTGGGTGTGATCAAACGGCTGCTGCGTGGCGAGGATCGGTTCAGTCATGAAAGTGAATGGTTTTCGCTGAATGATGCCCGGCTGCAGCTGCTGCCTGTACAGGAAGAATTGCCGCTGGCTGTAGCGTCGATGATCAGCCCCTCCGGGATGACGCTGGCAGGCAAACATGGCGCCGGGGTGTTGTCTATTGGCTCCATGTCGACGGCCGGTCTGCAGGCGCTGCCGACCCAGTGGGGATTTGCCGAGGACGCCGCTGCCAAATATGGCAATGCGGTTGATCGCAGCAACTGGCGCATTGTCATGTCCTGGCATATTGCTGAAACCCGTGAGCAGGCCCGTGAAGAAGCCAAACACGGCCTGTTGCGCTGGCATAATGAATACACGGTCGGCACCCTGATGCGGCCAGGTGCTGTGGCTTTCGACAATCCGGATCAGGCCGTCGAAGAAATGTCCGGAAGTGAAGATGCCGGAGCGATCATCGGAACCCCGGATGATCTGGTGAATGCTCTTCGCCGGATGGTGGAACTGACAGGTGGATTTGGTACTGCAATCGGCTTTGTTCATGATTGGGCGAACCGCGAAGCGACCAGCCGCAGCTGGGATATGGTGGCCCGGTATGTCATCCCTGAGGTCAACGGCATGCTTGATGCTTATCGTGAATCCCAGGCCCATGTAATTGCCCACCGCGATGTCTTTGATCGAGCCGGTCAGGCGGTGTTGAGCAAGATCATGGAGAACGAGAAAGCGGTTAAAGCGATGTCGGAGGTGGCGGATGCACCTGCCGCGATGCCGGCCCACCATGCGCCCGATCTCAACAAACAGGATGCGGGCTGAACCCATTTTTTTAGTGCTCAGTCTCTGAGCCAACCAGGAGTAGTTAATGCAAGCAGTCATCGAAACCAGCAAAGGCACCATCCATGTGGACCTTTTTGCCGATAAAACCCCGCTTACCGTCGCCAATTTTGTCAATCTGGTGCAACGCGGGTACTACAACGGCCTGAACTTTCACCGGGTCATACCGGATTTCATGGTTCAGGGCGGTTGCCCTCAGGGTAGTGGTGCCGGTGGGCCGGGGTATCGGTTCGAAGACGAATTTGTGGCCGAATTGCGTCACGATGCGCCTGGGAAACTGTCGATGGCTAACGCGGGTCCGGGTACGAACGGATCGCAGTTTTTCATCACTCATGTGCCAACTCCCTGGCTCGATGACAACCACAGTATTTTCGGAGCGGTAGTCAGTGATGCAGACCAGGCGGTGGTGAATGACATTGCCCAGGGTGACAAGATCACCAGTATTACCATCGAAGGCGATGTTGCCGAGCTGCTGTCTGCTCATTCCGAGCGCATCGATGAGTGGAACAGTAAGCTGGGAGACTGAGCAACCGATTGCTGCGATTGCTGCCAGGCGCTCGTGCTGCCAGGCGGCAATGCAGAAATCACCAGAACAAAGGCCTGAAAAGACCGGTGGCTGCTTCTGAACACCAGTGACGCAGCGACCGGTCGCCGCAAGCGCCGTGCGGCTTAAGTTTCTGCTGCCTTCGGTGGCTGGTGTGATCATCTTCGCGGTGCCAGTGATCGATTCGCAGCGACAGACCATCGTGTACAGTCTGTTGACCGACGCTCTGGGGTCGCTGCTTGCTCCCGTACTCGTGGATCTGCTGTTCGGCTTGACTGCAGTTTCAGCACTTGGCGCACTGCTGGGTCGGCGGTTCCAACGCTGGTTCCGATTACCGGGACGCTCTGCGGTCGACATGAGTGCGTCACTGGTGTCGGCTTGCTGTCGCGGATAAAACCTTTGAGAGATTATCCGGACAGCTTTCATACCGGGGGTGGTCGTCGAGGTCAGCGCGCCGAACCCGCCGGCCCTGTTGCCTCAGCACTGGCGTGTGCGCAAACGGCTCCGGGCCCGAGGTCGTACTTCCGGCAGGTGGCGCGAAGTATGGCTGAGATCCTGCCGGGGTTGATTGCGCCGTGTATGGGAATGGCCACACTCGCCGCGATTCTGGTGTTCCACAGCCCGGTATTCGGCTGGCTGGCGATGCCGGTCCAGTGGCTGCTGCAGGCCTTGTCCGTCGCCCAGGCTGATTTGATCGCAGTGGGTTTCCTCGCTGGTTACCTCGATCAGTTCATGCCCGCGCTGCTGGCACAGGGGGTCGACAGCGAGTTCTGGCGATTTGTGCTGGGTGGCCTGGCAGTGACGCAGCTGGTGTTTCTGTCTGAATTCGGCATGCTGGTGCTGAGATCCAGTCTGCCTGTGGAACTGCGTGATCTGACCCTGGCTTTTATTGAACGTACCCTGATCACTGCGCCTTTACTCTGTATCGGCGCGATGTTGCTCACCAGCAGCTGAATCTCCCGGTTAAAACCTTCGGTTGCCGTCGACCCGCGGCGCCGCCTTTGGCACAATCGCGCTTCTGAAATCACACCGCTAGCACAAGATGGTCAACATAACTCTGCCTGATGGCTCCGTCCGGTCCTATGACCATGCCGTCAGTGGTCTCGATGTGGCCGGTGATATATCCAAGTCACTGGCGAAAGCTGCCCTTGCCGTCACGGTCGATGGCGCGCTCACCGACGTGTATCTGCCCATAGAGCAGGATGCGCAGGTGACTATCGTGACTAAAGACAGCCTGGAAGGTCTTGAACTGCTGCGACATGATGCTGCGCATATTCTGGCCGAAGCGGTAAAAGAGCTGTATCCCGAGACTCAGGTAACGATTGGTCCAGTCATCGAGAACGGCTTCTTCTATGATTTTGCCCGCGAAGAGAAATTTACCCCCGAAGATCTGCCGCTCATCGAAGCGCGCATGCGGGAAATCGTCAAGCGCAATGAAGACATCCGTCGTGAGGTCTGGGCGCGTGATGAGGCTGTCGAGTTCTTCAAGTCGGCTGGCGAGCTCTATAAGGCAGAAATTATTGGCAGCATCCCCGATGGTGAAGACGTTGGCCTGTATCGACAGGGCGAGTTTATTGACCTGTGTCGCGGCCCTCATCTGCCTTCAACCGGCAAACTCGGCAGTGCGTTCAAGCTGATGTCGCTGGCCGGCGCTTACTGGCGTGGCGATTCGAACAATGAAATGCTGCAGCGGATCTATGGCACCGCCTGGGCCAATGACAAAGAGCTGAAAGCCTACCTGACCCGACTGGAAGAAGCTGAAAAGCGCGATCATCGGAAACTCAGTAAAGAGATGGATCTGTTTCATCTGCAGGAAGAAGGTCCCGGTTCGGTATTCTGGCATCCCAAAGGCTGGACGCTGTTTCAGGCGATGATCGGTTACATGCGCGAGAAACAGAACCGTGCCGGATACAGTGAAGTCAACACTCCGGAAGTCCTCGACCGGTCTTTGTGGGTGAAATCCGGACATGTCGAGAAGTTTGGCGAAAACATGTACTACACCCAGACCCCGGATGAACGGGTCTATGCGCTCAAGCCGATGAATTGCCCCGGTCATGTTCAGGTGTTCCGTCAGGGCATCAAAAGCTACCGTGATCTTCCCTGTTATCTCGCAGAATTCGGCAAGGTGCACCGCTATGAACCCTCCGGCGCGCTGCACGGAATCATGCGGGTCAGGGCGTTTACCCAGGACGATGCACACATATTCTGTACCGAAGAGCAGATTACCGAAGAATGTGTCAAAGCCTCGAAACTCATTCAGGAGATCTATCATGATTTCGGTTTTGACGATGTCTTGGTCAAATTTTCGGATCGGCCGGAAAAACGGGTTGGCTCAGACGCGGTTTGGGACAAGTCAGAAGCGGCACTGAAAAGTGCGCTGGACGCGATGCAGGTGGAATGGACGCTGAACCCGGGCGAAGGTGCGTTCTACGGACCCAAGCTCGAATTTGTGCTGCGCGATGCAATTGGTAGAGACTGGCAGTGTGGAACGATTCAGGTCGATCTGAACCTGCCGGAGCGGCTCGGCGCAACCTATGTGGACGCGGACGGTGAGCGTCGCCACCCGGTGATGATTCACCGGGCGCTGTTTGGTTCGCTGGAGCGTTTCTGCGGCATTCTGATTGAACATCATGCAGGACACTTCCCGCTGTGGCTTGCGCCTGTGCAGATTGTCGTGGCGACTATTACTGATGAGGCTGATGACTATGCCCGTGAAGTTCAGGCCGCTGCGAAGCGGGCCGGACTGCGGGCCGAACTGGATATCCGAAACGAAAAAATCTCGTATAAGGTCCGCGAGCACAGCGTTACCAAGGTGCCGGTGATCCTTGTGGTCGGAAAGCGCGAGGAACAAGAGAAGACGGTGGCTATACGACGACTGGGTGGCAAGGCGCAGGATCTCAAATCCCTTGATGATGCAATCGCCGCGCTTGTCGACGAGGCGCGATCACCGCTGGATCGCCCAGCCGCTTAGCGATCGGTCTGCAACAGCAGGTAAAAAGAAGCGCTGGTGGGTCAGCCCATCAGCGCTTCATCGTCGTGGTTGCGTTCAGTCTGTGCTGGCCAGTTCCCGTGCCTGTTCTGCTTTGAGTGCAGCCACTTCCTCTTCATCCAGGAATCGCATCAGGATAGCGCCGAACAACATTTCCTCCCAGGATTGTTCACCCCAGGTCACTTCGATGCTCGGATCCGGGTTGGCCGGGTTCTGCGCAGAGTTATCCCACCATGTGGTATGAACAATCTTCGATCCGGCAGGGATCAGCTTCGGCTCGGCCAGTTCATAAGTCGTCTGCCAGTTGAAGTCGTAGTTGGGGACTGACAGCAGGACTTCTTCGCTGCCATCCGGATAGACAACACTGAATTCGCTGGCTTTGCCGCGGAAATGCGCGTGCGGCAGCAGATTGTAGACCAGGGCATCTTTCGGAATCACCTGCTCAGCAAACTCTTTATGAGCTTTCGCATACGGTGGAATCTTGATCCGGCCATTGAGCAGAATCATCGAAAACACCTGGTGCTCGGGCGGTTCTTCGTAGATCCAGATACCCAGCTGGGATTCATCAACTGTGGCTTTGCCGTTAGTGGTGTAGTGCACCTGAAATTCGATGGTGGCATCAGCTGGCAGGTAAACGCCGGTACCTTGCGGGAACATCTGGCTGGTCATACCAGGGACATAGCCTCGCAGCCCGGCCTGTCCTTCGCGCTTGAGGCGGCCTTTGCGGCGACCTTCTGTTTCAACGGTGCCGTAAGTCGTGATGACATGGTGCAGAACACCTCTGTCACCCGGCAGAATCTCTGCAGCCTTCACCCAGACATCTTTGCCAACGGTGTTCTTCACGTAGTGGTACTTGTAGTCGACAACGCCCGTCGCTGGAATTTCTGCGGCTGGAATGTCGATCACGTAGTCGGGGTCACCCAGTTCGGGTTCTGCTACCGCCCATTTGCCCCAGTTGTGATCGATGGCGGCAAGTGGATCAGGTCCTTCGCCGCGAGGCGCGCCGGCTTCAATCCAGTGCACCAGCGTCTGTGTCTGCTCAGGTGTCAGAGAGCGATCGTTGCTGAAGTGCCCGTAAGAGGGATCAGCGTGCCAGGGTGGCATGCGTTTGGTTCTGACGACTTCGCGAATCATCAGCGAGAAGCCGCGCACCATGTTGTAGTCGTTCATTGCCCACGGACCGATGCCGCCTTCGCGATGGCAGGCGACACAGTTTTCTTCGAGCATCGGGGCAATGACTTCAGAATAGGAGATGTCGGCATGTTTCGCTCGGGCAGTCTGTTCCGGGAAGTTGATCAGGCAGCCCAGCGGATCGGTGCTGGCAACTGTCACCGGCTTATCAGCCAGCATGTCGTCGATGGCATCTTTGAGGTAGTGCTCTTTGGCCTCACCTTTCTGCTTTTCGTAGGTCAGGCGATCATCCAGAGCGCCCTGGTAGGTAACCGTCCAGGTCTCGGGATCCAGGACAAATATTTCGCCGGTACGAACCAGACCAAGTGATTCACCAATAATCTGAGAATCATCAATCAGAATGGGAATGTCATAGCCAAACTCATCAGCTTCTTTACTGATCGTTGCGGTGTTGTCCTGCAGGTTGGCGTTTAACAGGAAGAACTCAACACCTTGAGCTGCATATTCATCGCGAAGCTCTTTGAAGCGGGGCATCGCGTTGCGCACAATCGGGCAACCGTTGCCCTGTACCATGAAGACCACAGCCTTGGCGTCGCTGTAGTAATAGAGTTCCCGGGAGGCGCCCTGATTGTCCATCAGGCGGAAATTTTCGACGCGCTCGGAGACCTGCAGTGCCGAGAGCTGGACTGAAGCCAGTGTCGCAAGCAGGAAAAGAGTGGAACGAACCATAGGTTGATCTCCGATCATACGAGATAACCGATTAGTCTAGCCTACATCTGGATGGCTTTGAAAGCGCCAAGTTCAGGCCTTCATTGCCAGTAATCGGCCGCGGGATTCAGCGAGCGTCTGGCGAGATATTCGGTTAACACAGCCTCGGTTGCAGGCTGAGGTGCTGCAAATCGGTACCGGGCAACTGCGCTTGCCGGGTCCGGATAGGTCCCTCAGGGATTACGGGCGCTGCCGGATTGCCCCAACTGAAATAGTGGATCCGACAGCCGTCGATTTGAGCCAATACTCCTGGCGTTCCACCGCCAACCAGGCGGGGACAGGTGATTTGAGATCACATCAGATCATCAAGCCCGGATATCAGCTCAGGCCGGTTTCAATTGGCATCTTCCACGTCGAGCGAATCACGCAGCTCGCGCTTGAGGAATTTTCCGCTGGCGTTTCTGGGCAATGCTTCATTCAGAAACCAGATGTAGCGGGGTACCTTGTGCGAAGAAATCCGCTCGTGGCAGTGGTTGCGGATCGTCTCGGCGCTGACGGGAGTGCCTTCTTTGCAGAAGATCGCCACACCGACTTCCTCGCCCAGGCGCGTGTCGGGAACTCCGAACACAGTGCATTCTGCTATGGCAGGGTGTTCGTAGATTGCGCTTTCCACCTCGGCGCAGTAAACGTTTTCGCCACCGCGCAGAACCATGTCTTTGACCCGGTCGACGATGAATATGAAACCATGTTCGTCAATCCGGGCAACATCGCCGGTATGCAGCCAGCCGTCAGTGATGGATTCTGCGGTAGCCTCCTCGCGGTTCAGGTAGCCCTTAATGACCGGAGCACCTTTGACCCACAATTCGCCGACCTGGCCCTGAGCAACCTCGTTGCCATTGGCGTCGACACACTTGGCATCGAAGTTGGGCATTGCCGGTCCACAGATGTCGGGTTTGTCGATGAAGAAGTCAGCCGAGATAGAGGTGATGATGCCGCAGGTTTCGGTCATACCGTAGCCGGTGTTGGGCCGCGCGGTGGCGACCGCTTCGTCAATTTTGTTCACCAGGTCAGGCTGGAGTTGGGCACCGCCGCCGCCTACAGAGACCAAAGACGAAGTGTCGTACTTGTTGTAATCGGGATGACTGATCAGTTCGCGGGACATCACCGGTACCCCAGTGAGGTTGGTTACCTTTTCCGTCTCTATCAGTTTCAACGCTTCTCCTGCATCCCACTTGTACATATGCACCAGCTTGCCGCCATTGAGCGTAGCTCCGTGAGACAGGCAGTTGTTGGCAGTGACATGGAACAGTGGCGTGGTGACCAGCGCAGACATGGCTGGTGCTTCGTCTTGGCCAGTGGTCGCGGGTGCACTGCCTGCGCGCTCGGCGAGTGTCGCCAGACAGGTGCCCCAGAATGCCAGGTTCATGATGTTGTTGACACAGCCGCGATGGGTCAGTTGGGCGCCTTTCGGGTTTCCTGTGGTGCCCGATGTATAGAAAATACAGGCATCAGAATCCGGATCTACCGTGGCTGCCGGCAACCCGCCCCCGGTGCTGATGAGATCTGCCCATGGCACCACGTCCGGCATATCACGAGTCAGACGTACACCCACCATAATCATCGGAGGGATTTCGCTTTTGTGTTCCAGGGTGCGTTCGAGACGTTCCTGGTCGCAGATCATCACTTTGGGTTTGCTGTCGTTGAGGCCATACACCAGTTCGGGACCCACCCACCAGGCGTTGACACCCACGACGGCGGCGCCAATTGATACGGTTGCCCAGTAGCATTGCAGCCATTCGGGATAGTTGCGCATTGCGATCGCCACCCGATCACCACTGCCAACACCCTGTGCGACCAGCCAGTTGGCGATCGAGGCTACTCTGGCGTGGGTCTCGGTATAGGTCAGTCGTTCATCGTGGTAGACCAGATAGTCTTTATCGCCGTGAGCGGCGGACGCCAGCCAGACCTCACGCAGGCTGGGTGGCGCGGCGGCGTAGGTCTTGATCATATTGCCGCGCACCTCTACTTCGGTGATGGCAAATGGCCCATCGCTGATCAGTTCATCCCAGACTTCACGCAGCTGCTCATACATCGGTAACGCCTCTCCCCTTGGTACCCGGTGAATCAAATTTTCGAAGCTAACTCTAAATTAGATTGCGCGCGGCTGCGAGTAGCATCCCGAGCCAGTGGGTTGGATCCGTCCGGATCGCTGGCTTGCGTGCGGTATTCGCGAGAAGATTGGGCTCGCAGAGACGGAAGCAGATGCATGTCACCAATTGAGCCTGAACTGATTCGAGTGCCACAGCCCTGGAAAACATATTCCCTGCTGCTGTGGGCGATGCTGCTGGTGCAAATGCCTTCTTACGCTGCTGTGCCGCCAGCGGCTGGAGAGGAGGGGCCTGCCCGAGCCGCCATGCTGGGCGTGGCGATAGCAGAACCAGCGCCGGATCGAGTTGAAGGCGATGGCCCGTTTGCGGAGTTGGTGATTCACAACGTGATGCTGATCAATGGTGAAGGCGCGCCACCTCGCGGCCCGGTCAACGTTTATATCGAGGGCGATCGGATCCGTTCCATCGGCCCGGCTGCACGGGTCGAGACCGCCCCGGGTAGAAAAGTCATTGATGCCACAGGCCACTTTGCACTGCCCGGATTCATCGACGCTCACGGTCACATCGGCACCATTGGCCAGGGGCTGACCGGCCCGCTCACGCCACCGGAGTATGTCTTCAAACTGTGGCTCGCCCACGGCATCACCACTGTCCGTGAAGTGGGCGCAGGAATGGGGCTCAACTGGACACTGGAGCACAAAGCCCGTAGCGAAAGGGGTGAGATCGCCGCGCCAAGACTGATCGTGCACAGCATGTTCCCGGGTGGTTCGATTACCGACCCCGATGATGCCAGACGCTGGGTACGCAGCGTGCACAAGCGTGGGGCTGATGGAGTGAAGCTGCGTGGTGGCCGGGGCGAAGCGCTGGTGGCGGTGATGGAGGAGACCGACGAACTGGGTATGGGAACGTCCCACCACCACGACCAGACCGCCGTCTACAAGGTCAATGCGCTGGACAGCGCGAGGATGGGCCTCGACAGCATGGAGCACTGGTACGGTCTGCCGGAAGCTCTGTTTGAAGAGCGGACGATTCAGGACTATCCGCCGGCGTATAACTACTCCGATGAACAATGGCGGTTTGCCGAGGCCGGTCGGCTCTGGCGTCAGGCGGCAGCCCCCGGCTCGCCGCGCTGGCAGGCGGTGCGCGATGAACTGATTTCGCTCGATTTTACCCTGGTACCAACCTTCACCATCTACGAGGCCAACCGCGATGTGGCCCGGGCTCGGGACTCGGAGTGGCATCACTCCTACACCTGGCCGCCGCTGCGGCGATTCTATCAGCCCGATCCGCGCCTGCATGGTTCATATCACTTTGACTGGACTACGGCTGACGAAGTTGCCTGGCGAGATAATTTCCGGCTATGGATGCGTTTCGTTAATGATTATAAGAATCATGGCGGACGTGTTGCCGCGGGTTCTGACGCTGGCTTTATTTTCAAACTGTTTGGATTTGCCTATATCCGTGAGCTGGAGCTGCTTCAGGAAGCTGGTTTTCACCCGTTGGAAGTGGTCCAGGCCGCGACCGCAAATGGTGCTGCGCTGGTGGGCATGGAAGATGAGATCGGGTCACTGGTGCCGGGTAAGAAAGCCGACCTTGTGCTGGTGGCGGAAAACCCGCTGCAGAACTTCAAAGTACTTTATGGCACCGGCCATATGAAACTGAACCGTGATACCGGTCAGCTGGAGCGTGTGGGTGGGGTAAGCTATACGATTCGTGACGGCATCGTGTTTGACGCCAAAGCGCTGCTTGCTGACGTTCGCACAATGGTGGCCGAGCAACGTCGCCGGGAGACAGATCAGCCGATTGGGCGTTGATTCATGAATGGTCAGCTGACATTAAAGATTTTGAAGAGAAGTTCTGAAGAGGAGCTTTGCAGAGAAGCTTCGAAGAGAGATTTTGAATTGCTAATTAACCGAGGTAGTTATGGACTTTGATATTCCCGCAGACATTGCCGAGCTGTTGCAGCGACTGGATAAATTCATCGACGAGGTGATCAAGCCGCTCGAGCAACAGGATGACAACATCCGATTTTTTGATCACCGCCGTGAAGATGCGCGAACCGATTGGGAGCGGGGTGGGCTGCCCAACGAAGAATGGGAGCAACTGCTGTTTAAAGCCAAACGCCTGGCTGATGACGCCGGCTTCTACCGCTATCCGCTGGCTAAAGAGTATGGCGGCATGGATGGCACCAATCTGGGTATGGCGATTATTCGGGAACACCTCGCAGTCAAAGGCCTTGGTCTGCATAACGATCTGCAGAACGAACATTCCATTGTTGGCAACAACGTGGGGCTGTTGCTCATGCTCGAGTACGGCACTGAAGAACAAAAAGCCGAGTGGGTAGACGATCTCGCCGAGGGGCGCAAAGGTTTTGCGTTCGGCATCACTGAACCTGACCATGGCTCAGATGCCACCCATATGGAGACCACTGCGCAGAAGGATGGTGATGAGTGGGTAATCAAAGGCGAAAAAACCTGGAACACCGGAATTCATAAAGCCCAGTACGACATGGTCATGGCGCGCACCAGCGGTAAAGCCGGTGATGGCGACGGCATCACCGCCTTCCTTACGCCGATGCAGGCTGAAGGTGTGAAAATTGAAGAGATGTTGTGGACCTTCAACATGCCCACAGACCACGGCCGAGTTTCTTTCACGGACGTCCGTGTGCCCCATGGCTCGATTTTTGGTGGCGAAGGCCGTGGCCTGCAGGTCGTGCAGCACTTCTTCAATGAAAATCGCATTCGTCAGGCTGCTTCCAGCCTGGGTGCGGCGCAATTCTGCATCACCGAATCCATCAAATACGCGCAGGAGCGTAGACCCTTCGGTAAAGCCCTGGCCACAAACCAGGGGATTCAGTTTCCGCTGGTGGAACTTCAGACTCAGTGCGAGATGTTGCGCGCGCTGATTCACAAGACCGCCTGGCAGATGGATAAAGATGGCGCTTTTTCAGTCAGCGACAAGGTGTCCATGTGTAACTACTGGTCGAATCGACTCTGTTGCGAAGCCGCAGACCGGGCGATGCAGGTTCACGGCGGGCTCGGATACTCTCGACACAAACCATTCGAACATATCTATCGTCATCACCGTCGTTATCGCATAACTGAAGGTGCAGAAGAGATTCAGATGCGTCGAGTAGCCGGGTATCTGTTCGGTTTCATGTCACAGCGGGCGCCCAAAGGCGTCAGAGCCAGCTGATCGCGATGGAACATACCGAGTTTGAACAGCGGCTGGGGGCAGTGCTGGTCCGTGAGGTGGCTGGATGTAATGAGCTACTCAGCGCGGAGCGCCTCTCCGGCGGCGCCAGTCAGGAGACCTATCGACTGACAACCAATACCGATATGGGACCTGCCCTGATGTGTCTGCGCCGAGCCCCTGGTGGTGTTCATATCGATGACGAGGTTCGTATTGCTCCGGGGCTTGCCACTGAAGCTCTGCTGATGCGCAGCGCGCGGGAAGTCGGGGTGCCGGAGCCCGATGTCTACTATGTACTGCAACCGGCAGACGGCCTCGGCGATGGTTTTGTGATGCAGTGGCTGGAAGGCGAAGCACTGGGCGCGCGGATTGCCCGTGCTGAAGAATTTGCCGGGCTGCGTCCACGGCTGGCGTTTCAGTGCGGGGAGTATATGGCCCGGATTCACAGCATCGATCTGGATGCTACCGGTCTGCGCGACCGTCTTGAGACATCCAGTCCGCAGCAATTTGTCGAGCAGACCTGGGAGCGATACCGGTTGCTGGATACACCGGCGCCGATGATTGATTTTGCTGCCCGCTGGCTGATGGAGAATCTGCCTGCAAATTTCCAGCTCGCCCTGGTGCACAACGACTTCCGTAACGGCAACTTCATGGTTGACGGGGAGAAGATCAACGCGGTTCTGGACTGGGAGATCGCTCATATCGGCGATCCAATGCGGGACCTTGGCTGGATCTGCACAAACTCCTGGCGGTTCGGTGTGACCGAACTGCCGGTGGGTGGTTTTGGCTCGCGGGAAGATCTGTTTGCCGGCTATGAATCGGTATCCGGTCAGAAAGTTGACCCGGATCACGTCAAGTTCTGGGAAGTCTTCGGTTCTTTCTGGTGGGCAGTGGGCTGTCTGGGAATGGCCGAACACTATCGCAGTGGTCCGGATCAGACGGTGGAACGACCAGCTATTGGTCGACGCTCTTCCGAATGCCAGGTGGACTGCGTCAACCTCCTGATTCCGGGTCCTGTGGCCCTCGTTGAGGCGGCTTCGGCCGGAACCGAACAGGATATGCCGCGCGCGGATGAACTGCTGGTGAGCGTGCGGGACTTCCTGCGTCAGGATGTGATGTCGCAGACAAAGGGGCGAACTCAGTTTCTGTCGCGGGTTGCCGGTAACTCGCTCGATATCGTGCTGCGAGAGCTGTCGCTTGGTCCTCCGCACCGCGCCCAGGAGACGCAGCGACTGCAAACCCTGTTCGATAGTGACGAAAGTCTGTTCGAGCTGCGCTGGCGGCTGGTGAATGGCCTTCGTGATGGTTCGATTGCGCTGGATACACCCGGGCTCGCAGCGCATCTCAGGGCAACTGTCGTCAATCAGATCGCGATCGATCAACCGCGCTATTCAGGATTCACTACCGCCTGCAGTCACTAGACGGCTGGCGGAGCGGTTTTTCGAAATTCAGAACTTCGCGCTTTGTGGGCTCGCTGGCGGTCTGGCTTCAGGGCGCTGGTGGAGCCATTTCGAACAGCCACAGGCTGTTTGAGGCAACCTGCTGTAGACCGTCTTCAGTATCGATGTCACCGCCGCCAAAATATTTTGCAGTGAGCTTAGCCACAACGGGCGCCAGCGCCGGACCGTCTTTGATCCGAATCAGCTGGCGTTCGTAGATTTTGCCATCGATGCGCAGCAGTGCCCGGCCGTCCCGCTCGGCTTCAATCGGCCACTGTTTCCAGATCTTTCCCCAGGCTGTATTCATGTAGCCGCTCGGAATATAGATGCTGCCTTCGTGTTCTATGATCCAGGATGTTCGGGACCGGGCTGGTTCCAGAAGCTGGAATTCTATCGTTGGCCTGTCGCTGACAAAGCCCCAGTCGGGTTCGGGACCCTGATAGCGCTCTGGGCTGGTAAACGGTCCACCAGCAAAAATCTCCAGTGGCCCGTCCGCGAACCGGGCGCCAATCAGTAGAGCTGCCACAACCAGCAGCAAAGCCAGTACCAGCCCAATCAGAATTTTCAACAATCCCATAAGCGATCCAGTAACCAGGTGAGGTTCTGGCCCATGCTATCACCATCACGAGTTCGCTCGGCAACTGCGAGCGTACCAAGCTGTGATCTGGACATTGTGAATCAGCTTGTTGAATCAGCTGTGGCAGTTGATAATTCTCGACAGATCTGCTCAGGAACATGGTGATGGAACAACTCAGCGCACAGGATGCCTCTTTCCTGTATTTCGAAACGCCGAAGACGCCGATGCATATCGGCAGCATCATGATCTACGATCCGTCTACCGTACCGGGAAGTGGCAAGCACGGCTTCAAGGACATCCTACGGACAATCGAAAAGCGCCTGCACCTGGCGCGCAGCTTTCGCCAGAAACTGGTTCATGTCCCGTTCAATCTGGATCATCCTTACTGGATCGAGGATCGGGACTTCGATTTAGAGTTTCACGTTCGGCACATACGCCTGCCGGAGCCTGGCGACTGGCGTCAACTGTGTATCCAGGCAGCCAGGCTTCAGTCACGACCGCTCGACCTCACCAAGCCGCTGTGGGAATTTACGGTTGTTGAAGGTCTGGACGGCATTCCCGGTCTTCCGCAAGGCTGTTACGCCATCATCAGCAAAGTCCACCATGCCTGCATTGACGGGGTTTCCGGTGTGGATCTCATTGAGGCGCTGCACGACCTGGAACCAGACCCTGTTGAAGCTCCGCCATCGCGCCCCTGGGTGGGTGAGACCGAACCCAATTCGGTAGAGCTCATGGTTCGTGCTCAGCTGCACAATTTCACCCAGCCATTCCGCTTTGCTGAGGCAATGGTCAAGTCCGTGCCCGCGTTAGGAAAAGTCGGTCAGAGTTTGATGGAAAGGCGTTTCGACAACCTCAACCTGCAGCCACCGGCGACCCGCTTCAACCGATCTGTCAGCGCGCATCGAGTGGTGGAAGGTCGAGCATTCGATCTTAGCGAAGTCCGGGCAATCAAAAACTGTTGCGATGGTGCAACGGTCAACGACGTTGTCCTGACAATCATCGGTGGCGCGCTGCGCGCATACCTGGAAGCGAAACTGGAGTTGCCGGATACCTCTTTGATCGCGATGGCACCGGTATCGGTACGCAGCGAAAGCGAGCAGGGTGCGCTCGGTAACCGGGTGGCAGCCATGACTGTCACGCTCGGCACAGACATTGATGACCCACTGCAGCGGCTGGAGGCTGTGCATCATGTTGCGGCGCAATCAAAAGCCATGACCAATGCGGTGGGTGCCAAACTGATGACCGATTACAGCCAGTTCATTCCGTCGACTACTGCTGCATTGGCGACACGTCTCTATACAGAATACGGTCTCGCGGATCGTTTTAATCTGCCGTTCAACTGTGTGGTGACGAACGTGCCTGGACCACAGATTCCGCTGTATTTCGGCGGAGCGAGGCTGGTTCAACACTTCGGGCTGGGTGTCGTTTATGACGGTATGGGCCTGATGTTTCCGGTATACAGCTACTGCGGTCGGATAATGATAACCATCACTGCCTGCCGGGAAATGGTGCCGGATCCGGAGTTTTTCATGGATTGTCTGCAGTCTTCATATGAGGCGTTGCGGACGGCCTGTGATCTGCCTGACCCTACCGGCAGTTCTGATGCTGGCGAGGGCTGAATTCAGCTAGACAATCAGTCTTTTGAGCCGAGTAAACCGGACAGTTGCTCGAACACCGGAAAGAAACGCTTCCTGAGGCGTAGCAGCAGACCGGGACTGATCTCTTCATCGAAATCGTCGATCGCGAACCGCAGCCGCAGTTGTCCAGACTTGTGAGTCACTTTACTCAGCCGTGTTTCTTTGGAGAGAGGCGGCAGCGGCAGATAAGACTTGAACAGCGACGGTACATAACTGGGTACTCCGAATATGGACGCGCGCTTTGGTTCGAGTGCGAACCAGCCGCCAACAACTTCGAGGCGGGTTTCGAACTGAGCCAGCGGGAATCCGGCCAGCTCGGTGTGAACGATCAATCCGTCTGCTGCCAGCTCCAGGCGGTAGGGCAAACGGAACTGACCAAGCCAGCGATCCAGCTCAGCCTGGCCAATGACGAGTTCGATGCTCGGTGTCTTCAGTCTGATGCTCGCCGGCAATCCATGGATAAAGCGCACTTCGTCTGCGCGCCAGATAATCTGCTCCAGGTTTACCCAGGCAGTGGCAAGTCCCTTCAGTTCCAGACGGGCGCCGCTGAAGGTATCGGGGAACGGCAGACCTCTTGCGTGACGCCAGCTGAACAGCACCGGCAGGGTCAGATAGGAGCCGACCAGCTGGTCGATCAGATCCGAACGGTTTTCTGATGTCGGACTATTTTCGGACATGAGCGCAGTGTAGCGCGATGGCAGATTCGGTGCTGATGAATTAACGTAACGTTGCCGTTGGGAGTGCCGGTAGCTATGCATGGCAGGCAGTTGGAGCATGGGGAGTAGATTGAGATGACGGGAATCGGCTCCACGGAGATACCGCTGGTGATTGGAGTCACCGGGCATCGAGATCTGGTGCTCGAAGAATTCGGCCTCATCAAGAACCGGGTGCGCGATTTCTTTGTTGAGCTGCAGCGAAACTACCCGCAGCTGCCGTTGCTGATTGTGACACCGTTAGCCGAAGGCGCTGATCGGCTCGCCGCAGAGGTCGCGCACGAGCTTGGTATCCCCACGGTGGTTCTGCTGCCGATGCCACGGCAGATCTATCAGAGTGATTTCAGCGGTGATTCGCTGATCGAATTTCATTCGCTGATGGAACACAGCGAAGTTGTTGAATTGCCTCTGCTGGAAGGTGTGTCCAGAGATTCCGTTGCTAAACCGGGACTGCAGCGCGACCAGCAGTATGCGCAGCTGGGTGCCTATCTGGCTGCGCACAGCCACATACTGCTTGCCATCTGGGATGGCAAACCCTCAACGGCGCCGGGCGGAACCGGACATGTTATCCAGTTTCATCAGCATGACGTCATCGAACTGCTGGCTGAAGGTCAGCGTCGGACGCCGATTGATTTTTCAGAAGATGAAAGTGATCTGGTCTATCACATCGTCTGCTCGCGTCAGGAGGACGGAGCTCCCGTTGCGCCACTACAACCCGGGGAAACATACTGGTGCACGCGTGACGATATTGTGCCCAGAACCCAGTTCATGCCGGAACGTTATCGGGTTGTGTTCGAGCGAATGATTGAATTTTCGCAGGATCTGTCCAAGCCGGCGGATGGCGTTGTTTTCGAACAGTTGCTGAATTCAGAGCAGCTCGCGCGGTGCTCTCCGGGCACCCGGGAAATTGCTGAGCTTTTTGCGAAGGTCGATCACCTGGCCCAGAGATATCAGAAGTTTGCGATGCGCTCGCTGAAAGCTGCATTTGCAAGCATGGTGCTTGCAGGACTCTGTTTTATCATCTATGCCGACATGCCTGAACAGGAGTTGATGATCTATCCTTATCTGCTGTTTGTGGCAGCGACGCTGGTGATTTCTTATGTTGATCGCAACCGTGGTTGGCATAGGAAACACCTCGACTACCGGGTACTTGCCGAGGGTCTGAGAGTGCAGTGCTTCTGGAGCCTCGCCGGTGTTCTGATGGAGAACCCGAGCAGGTTCAGTCACGACAGCTTTCTGAAACGCCAGGATCTGGAACTTGGCTGGATACGTAATATCATGCGTTATGCCGGACGCAGCGCAGATGCCAGTGCCCACAATCAAAGCGAAGCCGATCTCGATTTGGTTGTTGATGCCTGGGTACAGCACCAGCTCAGTTACTACGATCGCAAAACCCGCGAAAGCGGCTATCGCCATCGGCGCACTTCGGTTCTTGGTTATGCCAGCTGGATACTAGTACTCGCTGTGGCGCTGATACTGGCGTTTTTTCAGTGGGATATCGTGCCGCCGCTGTCCAACGTGCTGGTCGCGCTGATGGGTCTGCTACCGCTGATTGCGACGCTGCGTCAGAACTATGCTCACAAGACTGCCGAACATGAGCTGATTCTGCAGTTCTCGTATACCCATAGAATTTTCAGCAATGCGCTGCGACTGCTGGAGACTGCTGATGAAGTATTGGAGAAGAGAGAAATTCTGCGCGCGCTTGGTGAAGCGCAGCTGGATGAGAATGGTCAGTGGTTACTCAGACAGAGAGAGCGTCCACTCACCGGTAATCAGATGATGCATTGACGGCGAGTCGAACACTCGCCGTCAGCGTCAATTGTTAGAACAGGATAGCCGACTGTTCTGTGGCAGATGAAGATCCTTAGAAGCGGTATCCGATTTGCGCGCCAAGCAGCCAGGGGTCGATGGTTACGTCACTGACCTTAGTGCCGTCTACTTCGGCTTCGGTTTCGATTTTGATGTAGCGCACGTTGCCGTTGATGAACCAGTTATCAGTCAGGTTGTAATCAACGCCAACCTGAAATGCTGCTCCCCAGGAGTCGTCCAGATCCAGGTCGGAGTCGGAGAGGGCGCCTCGGGTATTCTCTTCAAAGAAATAGGTATAGTTAATGCCCACGCCAACATAGGGCTTGAACGCGCCGAACTGGGTGAAGTGCCACTGCAGGCTGACCGTTGGTGGCAGGTGTTTGGTGTCACCAATGTTACCGACACCTTCAAGTTGGATGTCATGTTCGAATGGGTAGGATGCGAGCAGTTCGACACCGATATTGTTGGTGATCATGTAGGTGCCTTCGAGGCTTATGCTTGCCGAAGACTTAACCGTTACATCTAAATTGGTGCCGTCGAGACTGCCGCCGTCGTCATCCGGGTCGATGTTGGTAATACCGGCTCGAACCAGCCAATCGCCAGCATCTGCGCTGACCTGTGCAGTAAATGTCGCCAGCGTCATTGCCGCGGCAAGCAGTAGTGCGAATCTCATATCCCATATTCCTTGTATTGACAAATTTTCGCTGGTTTCTTCCCAGCGTGCGCGGCCCTGACCGCAAGTCTTACGCCAGCTGCTCAGGACTGCCCGCCCAGCGACTGTTTTCCTTCGTGGGCAGCACGCGCATTTTATATTCGCTTCGGCGACGGATGAATATACGGACAAACCGAATGTGATTATTCGGATATCCCGAAGTGGTATGCTGCGCCGATGAGTACTGCAGTAACCCCACAGGAAATGATCCGTGCACTGGTGGAGATTCCAACCGTTTCCCGGGATTCGAACCTGGCGCTGATTGAGTATGTGACTGCTTATCTGGCTGCGCATGGCGTTGAAGCCAGACTGGTGACCAACGGGTCCGGTGAAAAAGCCAATCTCTACGCCACTGTTGGCCCAATGGTTAGCGGCGGGGTAGTGCTCAGCGGCCATACCGACGTTGTGCCAATCGACGATCAGGACTGGAGCACAGATCCGTTCACCCTGGTAGAGAAAGACGGCAAGCTGTTCGGGCGCGGCACCTGTGACATGAAGTCATTTTATGCGATTGCGCTGGCGCTCGTTCCTGAGATGAAAAACCTGAAGCGGCCGATCCATTTCGCCCTATCATACGATGAAGAAGTCGGCTGTCTGGGCGCGCCGGAGTTGATCCGCGAACTGGTGTCCGAATTGCCGGAACCGGAAGCGGTGATAGTTGGGGAGCCCACCGGAATGCAGGTGGTCACTGCACATAAAAGCATCTTTCACTTCGATACCCTGATTACCGGTCGCGAAGCGCATTCGAGTCAACCGCATCGCGGGGTATCAGCGGTGATGATCGCGGGACGACTGATCAACTGGCTCTGGGACAAACAGCGACAGTGCGCTGAACGGGCACCGGCAGGGTCGCTGTTCGAGCCAGCCCATACGTCTTTCCACTGTGGTGTTGTGCATGGCGGTACTGCGCATAACATTATGGCCCACCACTGTGAATTTGTGACCGATATCCGTTCGCTGCCTGATGAGTCAGCGCTCGACTACTTCAACGAGTTCAAGAGATTTGCGCTCGAAGAAGTGCTCCCGGAAATGCGCAGCATCTGTCCGGATACCAACATCGATTTCAGGATGAACGCGGAAGTCCCGTCGTTCTGTGTTGAAGAGGGCTCTCCCGGCGTGCAACTGGCGAAAAGGTTGACTGGACAGAACTCTGTGACCTCGGTGGTTTACGGCGCCGAGGCCGGGCAGTTCCAGGAAGCTGGCTACTCAGTAGTGATGTGCGGTCCGGGCAGCATTGACCAGGCCCATCAACCTGACGAGTACATCAGTCTCGAGCAGGTTGATAAAGGCATCGAATTCACACGCAGGCTTGTTGATTACCTGTCTTAGCGCAGCCTAGCCACCAAGTACACACTGTGCCGGATTGCCTGCAGCGGCTGCGTAGGCTTCGTTTTCACGCCACACCCGCATCAGATTGCCACCGTAAATTTTCTCGATATCTGTTTCGCTGTAACCG
>Ga0316191_10000490_pt1 | contig 25741 bp, 27 predicted proteins | sample Eddworburr2cm_MG_FD_204928 | JGI IMG/M metagenome (GOLD analysis project Ga0316191, IMG submission 204928) | Coastal sediment microbial communities from Maine, United States - Eddy worm burrow 2 cm | ecosystem: Environmental > Aquatic > Marine > Coastal > Sediment | place: USA: Maine... | reverse complement strand
CTTTTTCTCAAATGCACCATTGGTAAGTGTTTCAACAGTCTTGCCCAAGGCATTTAAGGCAGGCTCTGCAACTGTTGCACCAAAACCTAGAATCCAGGCAAAAATTAGGGCGATGCCAATGCCGACCACCCAAGAATACAGTGGTGAAGATGTTACACTTTCGATGGCTGTAAACGCTGAAGATAAAAGTGCACCAGATTGTTCGCCTAACATGGATAAACCAAAACGTAAGCCAATGCTGAAAAGTATCATGCCCAATACACACAAAATAATGCCGTAAGTAATAATTCCAGGTGTAGATAGTTTTTCATGAAGTACCAAACGTAAAACCAGCATTAAGAATACAACCAAAGGAACGATAGCTTGAAAGCCTGCAATGATTTCTTGACCAGGACTCAATTGGTACCAAGCCAAGCTTGTTTGTGTTGCGAGATGTTGAGCATGCTGCGCCGAAGCAATAATTTCTTCTGGGGTAGTTGTCGCGGTGACAACTAGGCTAAGTAACATCACACCAATGATGGGAAAGAGGGAAGCTAAGGTAACGATACCAAAGCCAGACAATGCGCCTGAGCCTCGCCCCGCTGTAGAAGCAATGCCAATGCCCAGAGCTAAAACCAAAGGCACTGTGACAGGTCCTGTGGTTACAGCACCGCAATCCCATGCAAGCCCCAATACTTTTGCAAGTTCATCATCTTGCATAAACCAGATGGTGAGACCTAGTGCGGGAGTGAGTGAGCCGTATATAAAAGGTTTTAAACTCCAACCGTATAGAAGTCTTACCGTGCCTAGAATGACCGCTAGCCCCACGCCAAAACCTACAACCAACACCAAAGCACCACTCCAGTTATTGAGAAGAGTGAATAAATAAGGGGCATTTTCAACCTTAAGGATGCTTCCTGCTGCTTGCAGTGCACCAATGGCAGGCTCGGCAAAAGTGACACCAATGCCCAATAAAAAAGCGATAAATAGAACAGTGGGTAAGGAAACTTTTGCAGGAAGGTTTTGCCCAATGGTTTCGCCAAACGGCATGAGCCCCTTGTTCAGGCCTTCCATGAATAACATCAATCCAACGATTACAGCTAGGAGGCCAGACATAATCATCATTGGTTTATTTATGGCTTGGCTGAGCACCAATACTTGAAATAATATCAGGTATACAGCCAAAGGAAGCACGGCTTTGATTTGTTCGATAAGTCTGACACTGATGTAAGGTGCTAATAATCTATAAATATCAATGGAACGTAATGTGATATAGCTGGCTTTGGAATTCTTTTGACGGAACTCAATCTGTTTTTTCTGGAGATCGTTAAAACTAATGGTATTTTGGCGTAGAGAGATATGACGAATCAGCTTTCCATAACGAATTTTTTGTCCAGATTCCTGCATGGAGTCCCCTTATGCGTTTATTAAGTCCAAGAGTAGGTGATGAATGATCATTTTACAACTCGGGAGCACGTTCAGATAGACATTTTAAAGTCTTATTGTTTCTTTGAAATCTTAAGTAAAATTGGTGCAGTAGGGCGATTTGGAACAATGACCTTTTCAAGCAGCAATTCAGAATCTGACGGTGAGCAGACATTCTCCAGCCATTGCATGACCATGGCAGCTTCATGGTCTCCACCCTCATGCCCGGGATAAACCATGACACTGAGTTTGCCGTTTGGTGCCAAGAAAGGAAAACTTTGCTCAAGAGCCGAAACAGTGGTTTTGGCTTGAGTAATCAAGCTTTTATCACTGCCAGGTAACCAGCCCAAGTTAAACATAATCACACGTGCTTTTCCTTTAATGCTTTCAGGTAATGTTGATGCCATATGTTCGTGCCCTTGATGAAAAAAAGTTTTTCTGCAGGGCTCGCTTCCGAGTAATAATTGGGATTGTTGAAGCGCATTTTTCTGCACATCAAAACCAAACACATGTCCCTTTTCACCAATGTTTTGTGCCAAGAACAATGCATCGTGGCCATTGCCAAGCGTGGCATCAATGGTGATGTCTCCAGGTTTCAGGCTTTCTTTCAGCCAGCTATGCGCAATATCAGTTAAACGCATAAGGACTTGAAGCGACTAATATTTGCTTCTTCCGGGATAGGGGCGTTCAATACCAATGTATTTGATAAGGCATGTGCATACCAAGGAATCATCAGACTGCCACGCGAGCCAAAACCATTAAAGACAAGAAGGTTCGGGTATAGTGGGTGGAAACCAATAAAAGGTTGTTTGTCCTTGGTGGCAGGCCGAACACCTGCTTGATGTTCCATGCAATTAAAGTTTTGCTCTGTTTTGAAAAGTTGCTGAGCAAAGCTGAGTAAATCGCGTTTTGAAGATGCTTGCAGCGTGGGCTCTTGGATAGAGGGTTCATAAGTTGCGCCAATTTTGCAGTGATGAGAATCAGTTGGAAGCAACCATTTGCTTTTATTGATGATATCCGATGCAAGAGGATTTGATGTTTTGCAGGTAACAATTTCGCCATGTGCTGGCTGCAAAGGTAACCAGGAGAACAAAGGGTTATCCTTGAGTTTATAACCTTCACAGAAAACAATTTGTTTAGCTGTAAAACTGTGCCACTGCACACCATCACCAGTTTGAATAATATCATTTGGACTGAAGTGTTGATCTTGGATAAACCTTGCGCTGGGGTGTTCGTTGAAATATTCGGTTAACCTGTCGAGAAGAAGATTGGTGTCTAACCACGCAGTTTGATGTTGTTTAATTCCTGAGTGTTCAGTTGCAATATGTTCAGGAATATCTGTAGCCGATAAGAAGGGTTGATAGTTGTCCTGTATCAAACGCTTTTCACCATTGAGTCGTTCTTTTTCACTGTTGTACAAACGTAGCATGCCCTGTTCGTGAAAAACTTGGATATGAAGTTTGGTTTCGATGTCTTGATAAAAGGATTTGCACCAGACAAGCATAGCTGGCGTGAGAGCTGCGAGCACAAATCGTTGGCCGGTAACCGGGTTAATCAAACCAGCAGCTACTCGAGATGCGCAGTCTGTTTGCTCTGAAACAATGCAGACTGATGCGCCAGCCTGAAGTAAGGACCAAGCAAGAAGACTACCCGCCAGGCCTTGTCCGATAATCATATGGTCGTAGCTGATTCCTTTAGAAACTTGTCGTGGCATGGGCAGATGGTAAACAAAAATTGGATGCAGGCATCAAAAAATAGTAATGTGCGCGCAATTTTGTAATAAACACAGGAGTTTAATCATGGCAAGAGCAGCAGCGCGTCATCTTTTGGTGAGCACAGAAGAGAAATGCTTGGAAGTTAAAGCTGAAATTGAAGCAGGTCTGAACTTTGCAGACGCAGCTAAAAAATATTCATCATGCCCATCCAGTGCGCAAGGTGGCGATTTGGGTACATTTGGTCCAGGTCAAATGGTTAAGGAATTTGATGAAGTGGTATTTTCTGCTGACGTTGGAAGTTTGGAAGGCCCAGTTAAAACTCAATTTGGCTATCACTTGTTGGAAGTTACAGCACGCGGCTAAAACATTGACTGATAGCAGATGGCATGCGCATATCAACGCCAAAGATTGGGAATCCCTTTGCGATGGGTGTGGTCTTTGCTGTATGCATAAGTTTGAAGATGAGGATACAGGTGAAATCTTAAATACAAATATTGCCTGTATCCTTTTTGATGCTGAGAAATGTCGATGTAAGCAGTATGAAGTGAGATTTGAACAAGTGCCAGACTGTATGAATATTCGACAAATGACTGACGCAGAAATCAAATGGTTGCCTGAAACATGTGCGTATAGACTCACCTTTGAGGGTAAACCGCTTTTGGATTGGCACCCGTTGAATTCGGGCACAAGTCAATCTGTAATCGATGCGGGAATATCTATGCATGAGCGATGTGTATCTGAGTTAGATGTTTCAGAAAACAAGTGGCCTGAACATATTATTTTGCCAGCGGGTGATATTTCTGGGTAAATATTCTACTATAAGGCATGATTTTTACTTTATATCATGGGAGATTCTAGACTGAACGCTAAAGAATCATTGATGAGCATCCACCTGAGTGGCTGTAAAGAAGGCTTGCAAGCTTTACAAAAACTCGCGAAAGACACATGTGCAGAGGCATGTTTGGATAAGATACAACTCAATCGTATTGCGTTGGCATTGGATGAGTTGTTCGCCAACATTCATGCCCATGGTTATGCAAATAACGGTGGTGAAATTGATTGTTCTGCGCGATGGATTGAATCTGAAGATAAGCAATGCAGGCTGGAAATGATCTTGCGAGATTATGCACCCACGATTAAAGATATTAAATTGTGTAAGGGTGTATGCCCAGACACGCTAAAAGAGCACCCCGTGGCTGGTGGGTTAGGCATGAATTTGATTCATGCAACAACGGAAATATTTGAGCACAGCCCTTTGGTGGATGGGAACCAGTGGCGATTGATTTTTAATGTAAAGCAGAAAAAGGAAGACAAGTGATGAGCCTTAAGATTGATATACAGACAGTTGATGATAGCGCAGAATTGGAAGTGAATGGAGATGTGACGATTCAAACATCCAATCAGCTTCGGAATGATTTAAAACCTCTCTTTGAAAGTACTTTAGAAAGCATTCATGTGAAGCTAGCGGGCGTTGAATTTATGGACTCTTCTGGCATCGCCACACTGGTTGAAGGGCTTCAGTGGAGCAAACGTACAGGTGGTCGTTTTGTCCTTTCAGGTCTAACAGAAACAGTACGCGACGTGTTTGAGTTGGCAAAGCTAGACACGATTTTTGATATTCAAGCGTAACCCTCATGAGCTATAAAGATTTAAGAGCATTTATTTCTGATTTAGAAAAGCGTGGTGAATTAAAACGTATTCAAACAGAAGTCAGCTCTGAGTTAGAAGTGACAGAAATATCGCAGCGTGTGCTGGAAGCCGGTGGCCCTGCATTGTTATTTGAAAATATTAAAGGGCACAAGATGCCTATGTTGACTAACTTGTTTGGCAAGGATACGCGTATTGCGCTTGGTATGGGGCGAGAATCTGCTGCTGAGCTAAGAGATATCGGTGAATTGTTGGCTTACCTAAAAGAACCTGAGCCGCCCAAAGGTTTTAAAGATGCTTGGGAGAAATTACCGGTTTTGAAAAAGGTATTGCATATGGCACCCAAAGTTGTCAAAAGCGCACCTTGGCAGGAAGTTGTCTATAAAGGTGATGATGTTGATTTGGATATGTTGCCGATTCAAACCTGTTGGCCAGAAGATGCTGCACCCTTACTGACTTGGGGTTTGGTGGTGACCAAAGGTCCGCATAAAGATCGCCAAAATATCGGTATTTACCGTCAGCAGAAGATTGGTAAAAACAAGCTGATTATGCGCTGGTTAAAACATCGCGGTGGAGCCCAAGATCATCAAGAGGCTTCTAAAGTTGAGAAACCCGAACCATTTCATTGCGCTGTGGTGATTGGAGCAGATCCAGCAACGATTTTAGCGGCTGTGACCCCTATCCCTGACACACTTTCAGAATACCAATTTGCTGGTTTGTTGCGTAATGAAAAAACGATTCTAACGGAATGTTTGGGTGTGCCTTTGCAAGTGCCAGCCTCGGCTGAAATTGTCTTGGAAGGCACAATTTCATTTGATGAATATGCTGAAGAAGGCCCGTTTGGTGATCATACCGGTTATTACAACGAAACTGAGATGTTCCCTGTATTTACTGTAGAAACGATGAGCATGCGTAAGGATGCCATTTACCATTCTACGCATACGGGCAGGCCACCTGATGAACCGGCAATATTGGGTTTGGCATTTAATGAAGTGTTTGTGCCAATTTTGAAAAAGCAGTTTCCGGAAATTGTCGATTTTTACCTGCCTATGGAAGGCTGCTCTTATCGGGTTGCAGTGGTTTCTATTAAAAAAGGATATGCGGGTCATTCTAAGCGTGTGATGTTTGGGATTTGGTCGTATTTACGCCAATTTATGTACACAAAGTTTATCATTGTTGTAGATGATGATATCAACTGTAGAGACTGGGAAGAAGTGATTTGGGCAATTTCAACGCGCTGTGACCCTGTGCGTGATTTTACTTTAGCGGAACATACCCCCATTGATTATCTCGACTTTGCCTCCCCTATTGCAGGGTTGGGCTCAAAAGTCGGCATTGATGCCACCAATAAGTGGCCAGGTGAAACGAATAGAGAATGGGGTCGCACAATAGAAATGAGTCAAGACGTGAAAGACCGTATTGATAGTATATGGGATGAATTGAATCTATGAGCTTAGGCAAGAATCAAAATACAACTTTATTAATCGTGATGGATGGCTGGGGCATTGGCTCTGGTGGTGAAGATGATGCAGTCGCGTTAGCAAACACGCCGAACTTTGATCGTTTGCGTCAAACCTGCGCCTATACTGAAATTCACACCCATGGTGGACATGTAGGCCTGCCATCCATGAAAGATATGGGTGGTTCAGAAGTAGGCCATTTGACTATGGGTGCGGGTATGGTGCTTGACCAAGGCCCCACGCGCATTAACAAAGCCATTGATGATGGTTCATTTTTTGAATCTGAGGCACTTGCGCAAGTGATTGATTGTGGCAAACAAGGCCATGCAGTGCACTTATTGGGACTATTGTCGGATGGGAATATTCATTCACACCTTGATCACTTTATCGCTGTAATTCGCTATGCAGATCAGCAAGGCGTTGAGAAACTGTATATCCATGCCTCACTTGATGGGCGCGATGTGGGAATTCAGTCGGCACAAATCTATGTCCAGCAATTGGAAGATGTTTTTACTGAAATCAATGCTAAAGGTAAGCGGGATTATGCGTTTGCCAGTGCTGGTGGCCGCGAGCAGGCTGTGATGGACAGAGACAAGGACTGGTTAAAAGTGAAGCGTGGTTGGGATGCCATGGTATTAGGTAAGGCGGTTTTTGAGTTTGCAAACATGATTGAGGCGATTACAACCTTACGGAGTGAAACGCCTGACCTGATTGATCAGGATATGGACACCTTTATTATTCTTGATGATGATGGTGCTCCTAAAGCAACTATTCAAGATGGTGATGCTGTGTTGATGATTAACTTCCGTGGTGACCGTGCTATCGAAATCACTGAAGCATTTGTATTGGATGATTTTAAAGGTTTTGAACGCAGTATTTATCCAAATATCACTTATGCAGGCATGATGGTTTATGATGAAGACAGGAATTTACCTGAACTGCAATTGATGGGGCCAACCAAAGTGGATTATCCATTGGGTCGCTATTTGGTGGATAAGAAAATCAAGCAATTCCGTCTAACCGAAACACAAAAGTATCCACATGTTACTTTCTTCTTTAACGGAGGTTATAGAGCGCCGTTGGATGATAGTCTTGAAGATTATATTTTGATTGATTCTGACAAAGGTATTTCGTTTGCAGATCAACCAGAAATGAAGGCGCCTGAAATTTCCCAAAAAGCCATTGAGCTGATTGCATCTGGGGAATATGGCTTCGGCCTGATTAACTTTGCCAATGCGGACATGGTGGGTCACTGTGGCATCATAGAGCCTGCTATTGCAGCAGTTGAGGCGGTAGATAAAGCTTTAGGACAGATTATTGATGTTCTTGAGCAAGCAGGTGGGAATGCCATTATCACTGCTGACCATGGTAATGCTGAAGAAATGATCACCTATAAAGGTGAACATAAGGAAGCCTGCACCAAACATTCGGTAAATCCTGTACCCTGTATATTGTTTAAAACCGATGGGAAATATATACTCAGTGAAGTGGCGAATAATCAACCAGGATTAGCAAATCTTGCTGCCACAATTTGTGATATGATGGACATAGAGACACCTGAAAATCTGGAGCCTTCATTACTTGCAAAGTAGAGGGGAGTAGAGGGGAGTAGAGGGGTTTTTAGTCAGGTAAACTCGAATAACCAGCGACTACCTACCTTTTAGCACGTCTGTGATGTCTACAAATTTTTGATGGTTGACTCCATTGGCTTGCTCTTCCAGGAAGGCCACGGTCTCTTTGTGTGGATGTGCAAGGACAATACAATGGTCGTTACGCTCAGCGCATGAGAACGCTGATTCCCATGCATGTTGCAATTTTTCAAACTCCACACTGTGATCCAAGAAAATATCGCGTTCATTCCAGCTAATGCCAGCATCTGCTGCCACTTCTGACGCAACTGAAGCTGAGGTCGTTCTAGAATCAATAAAAAACAAATCATGTTTGGCACATAGCTCAGCCACCCATTGCATAGATTTCCTATCTTCAGTTAACAGCGAACCCATATGATTGTTGATGCCAACAACATGAGGCACTTTTGCAAGTGCAGCCTCAAACACCTCAGTAAAGGTTTGTTTATCCATATCCTTATGAAGGTAAAAACGTTCCATCTTCTGCTGGTATTTGGGGTTGGCTGTCTGCATAGGCATATGCAGCATAACCTTTAAACCATGTTGATGAGCCATTCTTGCAGCTTCTGCTGCATAAGGCGAGTCGGGCAAAATGGAAACTGTGAGCGTAAATGGTAATGCCAGCAACCTTTGAAATGCTTTAAAATCGTATCCCACGTCGTCAATAATGAGAGCCAATTGGTGCCTGTCTGGTAACAGTGTATTGTTTCGGGGCTTAGCATTCGTTGGTACAGGATCAGGAAGTTCATATTCAAAAGTAAGCACGAAAGTATCGTCGGCAAGCATAGGCGAAATCACCCTACCAATGACATCATTTGAACTGCTTTTTTTTGCTTGGTATTTCTTTTCAGAAAATAAGGAAGCAGACTCCTGGAAGCTCCCAACCCATATCAATAATACCAATAGGGAAAGTAAAACCAGTAGTAAGGTTTTGAATAAAACCTGATGTTTTTTTTGCTTGTTCAGACCTTTTTTCAAAGTTTTTAAGAAACTTTAGTCAGTACGTGTAATCCTTGTAGCAAGTCCAGTGCACGTTGCAGTTGCACATCTTTGCTTAATCGTTCAAGCATTTGCTTGCTTGGTTGGCCAGGAACACTTTCTTCTTCTTTTTTTGTGGTGGTTTTGCTATTTCCATTGGCAAGGTGACCTTTCATATCGCGTTCGGATACTTGCGCTGGAAAATCTGAACCATCATCTTCAATTTTTAGGCGTACAGCTTTAACATTGATGTCAGGGTCGATACCTGTGGCTTGAATAGAGCGCCCACTTGGTGTGTAGTATAATGATGTCGTCAATTTAAACGCCGAACCATCAGACAACGGGATAACGCGCTGAACTGACCCTTTACCAAAGCTCTTTGTGCCTAAGAGTACTGCGCGTTTGTTGTCTTGCAAAGCACCAGCAACAATTTCAGATGCAGATGCCGAACCACCATTAATCAGAACAATCAGTGGCGCTCCTTTCAGAGCATCGCCATTCTCAGCTTTGAAATTCATATTGTCTCCGACACGGGATTTGGTGCTTACGATTCCACCATCATTCAGAAACAAGTCGCTCACTGCCACGGCTTGATCAAGCAAGCCACCTGGATTATTTCTCAAATCAAGCACGGCACCAAAGACTTTTCCATTCGACTGATTGCGTATATCGGTTAATTTTTTCTCAAGTTGTTCTGCGGTGTGTTCTTGGAACTGTGTGACTCGCAGATAGGCATATCCAGGATCTAAAATATCACTTTTGACAGAAGTCACTTGGATTTTGTCGCGCATGATGCTTACATCGAAAGTGCGCATTTCTTCTTCACGAAAAATCGTTAATGTGATACTGGTGCCAGGTTTGCCACGCATCAGTTTCACAGATTCAGGTAAGCTCATATCTCTGGCTAAGACACTACCAATACGCACAATCAAATCACCTGATTTGATGCCAGCACGATCGGCAGGTGTATCCTCAATAGGAGCAACAATACGAATGCCGCCTTCAGCCGAAGATATTTCAATACCTAAACCACCGAATTCGCCACTGGTGTCTTCCATCATTTTGGAAAACATATCCGAGTTCATATATGTGGAATGTGGGTCTAGGTTGGATAACATCCCTTTTAGAGCACCCTCGAAAAGCTCCTCATCAGTTGTATCTTCAACATAATATTTGCGAACAGCATTCATCACATCGGAGAATTTTTTCATCTGGGCATAATCCGTCGCTGCTTGTGCATTTGTAATCCCATGGTTGGGTTGCCAAGTTACCCAAGCCAAAGCAAGTGCGGATAATGTCGCAAAGGAGATGATTAGACGTGTTGTTTTTAATGTCATGTGATTGCCTCTAATTTAATTGTGTTTCACTTTATTTGTTGCACCAATGTGCAGGGCTAACAGGTTTTCCTTGGTCTCTGATTTCAAAGTATAGGCGAATATCATCAATCCAGCCCGTACTTCCAGCTTCTGCTAAAACCTCATCTTTTTCAACCCAGTCACCAAGTTGTTTATGCAGAGCGTCATTATGTGCATACACTGCCATGATGCCCTGCCCATAATCAACAATCATCATCAATCCATATCCACCGAACCAGTCGGCATACCGTACCTGCCCTTGTCCCAGAGAACGAACTTCTTTCCCTTCTTTAGACCTTTTTTGAGGTGATATGTGCACGCCTGTAAGTTTTGCACCTGCTGCTGTTTTCTGCCCAAAACCTATAATGATTTTTCCTTTGAGTGGCCAAGGGAGTTTCCCTTTTCTTTTGCGAATGGGTTTTGCTTTTGTGGTTTTGTCGCTGGCTAGCAATGTATCACCAAGCCCATCAACCAAGCGTTGTAGTGCCTTTTCTTGTTTGGCCAAACGTTTATCTTGCTCTTTGGCTTTTGAGATGTCATTACGCAGTTGACCGGCAACTTTTTTCTTTTCAGCGATTTTGCTCACTAGGTTTTGCTCGGCTGCTTTTCGCTCAGCTTTTAGAGCTAGTAATTTATCTTTTGTGGCCTGTTCTTCTTTTTCAACTGCGGCCAGCTTCTGCATGGCATTGCGCCAAGCTTGTCTATCCTTTTCTTGAGAAGACATGGCTGCTTTTAATAAAAATTGACGGTGTGGAATTTCAGTGATGGATGTATCAGATAAGACATCCACCCAGACAGAGTGGCTGCCTGAATGCTGATAGGCAGCTATAGCCTCTTTTACCATTTGTTGAAAAAGCTTTTGAATGCTGGCTTGGATATCTTGTTTTTCATGCCCAATTTTAACTAAACGTTTATCCACAGTTTCAATTTCTTTTCGAACCTTGCGGTAGGCTTTTCTTGCTTTTAAAAGCTTGGTGTCCAGTTGTTTGAGATGTTTTCCAACTGCACCCAGTTCCGATGCTAATGCCTGTTTAACCTTGGCTACCATCTGCCGTTGTTTCTGAATGCTTTGCAGTTCAGCTTTGGTATCACGCTCTGCCTGAGCAGTTGTGCTGCTTAGACATAGAAGCATGACTAAAGTAAGAAAATTAAAGTATTTCATACTTTATGATAGGGATGTCCCTGGATAATTGAAAATGCCCGATAGAGTTGTTCTACCACTAACACGCGAGCAAGTTGGTGAGGTAATGTCAGGTTGGATAAACTCCAAGTGGATTGCGCTTGCTTACGCACCTCTTCAGCAACACCTGCAGCGCCACCAATGACAAAATCAATCTGCGCGTTGCCCACTTGCTGCTTAAAAAAATCGGCCCATTGCATGCTGCTCAAGGTTTTTCCTCGTTCATCAAACAAAATAAAGTCTGATTTTGCGGCTTGAAGGATGGTTTTTGCCTCATCGGATTTGATTTGATTGGGTTGTTTGGCTCGGCTTTCTGGAAGTTCGATAATATCAAACTGATGTGCCCCTTGCAGACGTTTACGCAAAGAAGCTTCGTAATCACGAAAGTCCTTTCCAGCTTTGCCTATCACCAACAGCCTTAAATTCATGCGTCTCTTGGTGTGCTCCATAGACGTTCTAACTGGAATGATTCGCGCACTTCAGGTAAGAATAAATGAACAACCACATCACCCAAATCAACGACTAGCCATTCCAACGCTTCCAAACCATCAATGCGAGCGGTCAAATCATTGCTGTGGCCCACTGCTCTCACGGCATTTGCCATGGCTTTAAGTTGGCGATCTGTGCGACCAGTTGCCAAAATGAATTGGTCAGCAAAGTTGCAGCGACCTTGTACGTTCAGGGTAACGATATCTTGCCCTTTTTTATCTTCGATGGCCTCAATGACTTCTGCACTGAGTTCTTCCATTGTTTTTTGTTCGCTCATGTATCTCTCTCTTTATGGTTTCCGTAAAACCGAATCATAACACGCTAAAATTGCATTGCAGTTGCTTTGCGCTAATAGGTTCTTATTGGCTTTTGCATTCTGTCGGATATGGGTGGATGAGACATCGGGTAACTCGACATCCAGACAGACCATATGCCCTGCATGATGTGGGCGCTCACTTTGCCACTCATGTAATGTCATATTTTTCCAAGTATTTGTTATCAAAGTACCTTTGACCCCCTTTCTTTGAAATACAGCGAGGTTGCACAGTTTTTGATGCTCTGGAAAACCTATCCAATTGGGTAAATCCAGAAATGAATCCATCCCCATTAACCATGTGGGTATGATGTTTGGATTTTCCTTTTGGAAGTGGCGCAATGTGTCGATTGCAGGGGTTGGGTTGGGGTTATTTATCTCCCAATCTACAATTTTCACGCGTTTTTCGCCCTCAAATATGTCTGACAACCAACCAAGACGTTGTGCACCTGTAGCCTTTCCAGAAAGCTTGCGGTGAACGGGTAGGCCCACAGGTATCATCCATAATTCATCGACTTGTAAATGTTCCAAGGCTGCTTTGACAAGCGAGACATGGCCAAGATGTGGGGGATCAAAGCTGCCGCCAAAAAGTGAGATGTGTTTTTGCTGTGTCATCAGCATCTCACCTGCCTAAGTTGATGATGGATAATGATTTATTTTCTACCTGAACTGCCAAAACCACCTTCACCGCGTACAGTTTCAGATAGTTCGCTTACTTCGCTAAAGCTTGCTTGCACAAACTGGGCTATCACCATTTGTGCGATGCGCTCACCACGAGTGATGGCAAAGGGTTCTTTGCCATGGTTAATCAGAATCACACCCACTTCACCGCGATAATCAGCATCAACGGTGCCGGGAGAATTGAGCACAGTAACGCCATGTTTGTACGCAAGCCCTGAGCGAGGGCGAATTTGTGCCTCATAACCATCGGCTAGCGCCATGGAAAAACCAGTTTTAATCAATTGGTGTTCGCCAGGTTGCAGGATGACATCATCATCTACGGCAGCTCTTAAATCTGCACCTGCGGCTTGATCGGATGCATAAAAGGGAAGCTCCAGTCCTTCGCCATGGGGTAACTTTTGAATTTCTACAATGGTATGGTGCATGTGATGTCCTTTGGTTAAATGTAATCTAAACTTATGTTGAACTCGTGATATTTAAACCTACCACCTCATCAAATGCAAATGGCTACAGTTTGATGGATTCATGGGCTCCTATCCAACGTATCATCAGCAGTGATAAAGCACTAAAAAAAGCAAAACCTAAGATTAGAGGAAGGATAGACTGGTTGTAGCTTTGGCCAATGACTGTCCCAAAAGGTACAGCTACAAAGGTGGAAATTGCTCCCACCAATGAAGCGCCAAGCCCTGCCATTTTGCCCAGAGGTTCCATGGCTAAACCGTTGAGATTGCCCATTAAAATACCAAAACAAAACAGCACGATGGAAAGGTAAACCATCAATTGCCAAAGTGGCGGTTGTCCATTTACAGGATAGGCCACCATAAAAAATACTAGGGAGACAAGACAAATGGTGAGAAGTGCATATGTGGACATGGTGCGCATGCCAAAGCGCATCACCCATTTGGCGTTGACCAAAGATGCACAACCTACAGAAATGGCAAGGGCACCAAAATATAGCGGAAAAAGTTTTCCTAGATGGTATTGGTTTTGGAATATTTGCTGTGAGGTGCTGAGGTAACCCAGAAATGCACTGAAAACAAAGCCTGATGCCAGTGTGTAGCCCATCACTTCACGGTTTTTAAAGATAAGCAATAAGTTCCAGCCGATTGTCGCCAGAGAAAATGGTTTACGCTTGTCTGCCGGGATGGTTTCGGGTTGTCTAAACGCAAACCAAAGAAGTGCCGTGACATTCAAGACTAAAATAAACCAAAAAATCATGTGCCAATTGCCCACCATTAAAATGGCTTGTCCAAGTGAAGGTGCTAAAATGGGTACTAGAATAAAAAGGGTCATAATCAACGACATCACTTTGCCCATTTCATTGCCATGATACAGGTCTCGCACCAACGCGACTGTAATGATGCGAGCAGAAGCAAATCCCAGCCCTTGAAGGAATCTACCAAGGAGCATGTAAAAGTATGTCTCCGAAAAAAGGGAAATGACAACACCTATGAGTGCAATAAAAAAGCCCAAATAAATAGCGGGTTTGCGCCCATAACTATCTGATAACGGGCCATAAATCACCATACCCAGAGCAAAGCCTAAAAACAAAACAGAAATAATCAGTTGTGTATCGTTGGCTACGACCACGTTAAGGTCTTGACCAATTTCCGATAAAGCAGGAAGCATGATATCAATAGACAATGCCATCAGCGACATCATCAATGCCATTAAGGCAATAAATTCCTTAAACCCCACGGTGTTTGGTTTGATTGGCATCTAAGCCTGGCGACTTGTTTGCAGTTGTGTGAGTAAACGCTGGTGAATATTATCAAATCCACCATTTGATAAAATAAGGATGATATCATGGTTTTGTGCGTTGGTGCCGATGGTATCGATAATAGCTTGAGTACCTTCAATCACTTTGGCTTCAGTGCCCATGGTTTTGAGCTTTGAACATACCATGTCCACATCAAGTAAGTCCTCTTTTTGCATATTGCGATCAGAAGGTGGTGTAAAAATCACCAAATCAGCTTGTTGTAATGACGCAGGTAATCGATCTTGATGGATATTACTGCGCATGGTGTTGGAGCGAGGTTCCACCACAACCCATAACTTGCCTTGGTGCATACCTGCTTTGACTGAATCCACAATGCCTTGGATTGCCGTCGGGTGGTGGGCAAAATCATCATAAATACTGATGCCATTCGCTTCCCCGACTTTGGTCATGCGGCGGCGCACACCTTGGAATGTCTCAAAAGCTTGTTTGATGTCGGTAAGTTTTATGCCCATAGAAGTTGCGGCAGCTGCTACTGCACAGGCATTGATAATATGGTGTTTGCCAATACTGTCCCATTGGACTTCCATGGCCTCTTGATCGTTTTGGAAAAGTTTAAAATGCGAGCCGTCTTCACTAAGCACTTGCCACTGCCAATCGCTGTGGTTGAGATTCGAACGCTGTGCATAGGTGATAGTAGGTGTCCAACACCCCTTACTCAAAACGTCTAATATATTTTTATCATCGGCATTGGCGATAATGGCTCCTGATTCGGGAATGGTGCGAATCAAATGGGTAAATTGTGTCTTGATGGCATCCAGATCTTTAAAGATATCTGCATGATCAAATTCCAGGTTGTTCAGAATCAGTGTTTTGGCATGATAATGGATGAATTTGGAGCGCTTATCGAAGAAAGCGGTGTCATACTCATCGCCCTCAAGCACAAAGGGCGTCAAAGGGTAAGAATTACCAAAAATGGCGCCTTCACCGAAGTTCTCAGGGATGCCTCCAATCATAAATCCGGGCTCTTTTCCTGCAACTTGTAATACCCATGCTAAAAGGGATGAAGAAGACGTTTTTCCGTGCGTACCTGTGACCACTACAGCATGCCTTTTTGGCAAGATATTACGTCCAACAAACTCAGGGCCAGACATAAAGGGTAGGTCGTGATTTAAAATGTACTCAACTTCCACATTACCACGACTCATGGCATTACCAATCAGGCAAAGGTCGGGGGCTGGTTTCAAGTTGTCTTCTGAGAATGTAGAGATTTGGACCCCCATATTTTGCAAATAATCAGACATCGGTGGATAGACATTGGCGTCAGATCCAGTCACTTTCCAACCCTTAGCTTTTGCCAGTGAGGTGATGGCCGCCATAGCTGTGCCGCAAACACCCAGCACATGCAAATGTTGTCCTGATTTCATGCTTGTATCCTCACTTGATGATGGAGTTTCCATACAGCAAGTAAACCCAATAATGCAATGAAAGTACATGCATAAAATGCACTGCTATAGCCTTGGGTTTCTACAATGTAGCCACAAAGCATAATGCCTATGGTGCTACCAAGACCAAAGCCCAGTGAACTGTACCAGCCTTGAGATGATGTTTGACGTTTGGCATCAGCAAACTTTCGTACCCATGCTACAGCAGATAAATGGAATGCTGCGAAACTGGCAGCGTGTAATAGTTGTAAAAGTATAATGGCGTACATGTTTGTTGTGTATGCAAGACCAACCCAGCGAAGTGAAGCAAGGATCAAACAAATGCCAAGCACCCAAACAGGGGATGCCTTTTGGATGCCTTTGCTCCAGTACCACATCAAAATAATTTCAGCAAGTACACCTAAGACCCAAAATAAGCCGATTTCTCCTCCTGAATAACCTACATCAAGCATATATAAGCTGAAAAAACCGTAATAGGCCCCGTGGGATGCCTGCATACAAAAACCAATAAAAAATAACCACATCAAAGCCATACGATTGGGTTGCGACTCAAAAGCTTTTGGCAGATGCTCATTCATGGATTGAAGATCTGGAAAACCAATGCCTGCAATGGTGGTGAGCACTAGCAGTGCAGTGAGAATCAAAGGGAATTGACCAATACTTTCACCAACAAGCCAATAACCACCGAATAAGGTTGCAATCACGAATCCAACCGAGCCCCAAACGCGTAATCTACCGTAACTCATCATGGATATTTCAGAGACCACAAGTGATAGGCCATCGGTTAAGGGTAAAATGGCAGCCCAAAAAAAACCAAATAACAGGACAATTACCAGCATTAAACTGGTGTTGAGATGGAGAATGAGGGCTGCAGAAGCTGCGGCGGCAAGACAAGATGCAAGCAATAAGAAAGTGCGTGTATTGGTTTGGCGATACTCTAATAACACCCCTGCCAATGGTGGCGCAATCACTTTAGTGGCTGTAAGGGCGCCGACAAAAATCCCGACCCAAAGCGTGTTAAAGCCTAAATCAGCTAAATAAACAGGGAAATAAGGTAAAATAAGACCCATTGCTGCAAAATAGGCGGCATAAAATAAACGAATTGAAATAAGGGAGCTGTTGGAAATCACCTCGCAATACTCAGGGTCTTAAGGGTTGTTTGTAAAGCATCGTTTCAATGCAAAGTAAAATCACTTGCAACATCAGTTTGCTAAATAGTTTAATTGTTTTGGGGTGGGCTAAAAAAGATATCGGAGTAAATCTGTTCTGGATCTGCATCAGCTTGAATAAGTGTTTTGGTTATGGTTTCGATAGTCTGTCCATCTCCACATAAATAGGCAGCGATATCTGTTAATTTTCCAATGTGTTCTGCAATAACCTCGTGAATCAATCCTTGTTGGCCATTCTCTGGTGCTTCCCCGTGAAGCACACAAGGGATGTATTGAACATTATTGGTCTCTTGTACAAGGGCATTAAGCTCATCCTGGTAGTAAAGCTGTGTAGCTTCTGTGGTGGCATGAAAAATAAAGATTTCACCTTGGTGGTCTGACTCAATAGCATCTCTAGCTATACCATACAGGGGCGCTAAACCAGTACCGATGCCAACTAAAAGCAAGGGCTGGTGCGGGTTTCCTTGTTGGTAATAGCAAGATCCCGATGGCCCTGAGATTTCAATATCGCTACCCAGTGAAACATCATCGCAAATCCAGTTGCTTACGATACCGTTGGGTATTCTTTTGATGTGCAGCTCTATGAAATTTTCACAGGGAAGGGAGGCCAATGAATAACTTCGGGTTACATTGATATCAGTTTGTGTGATATTGAGGAACTGCCCTGCTTTGTAGCGAAAGCCCTCAGGTTTCATTAGGCAAAATCTTAAGACATCATGGTTTAGCCATTTTTTCTCAAGAGCCATGGCAGCGTAGGTATTAAAGGCAGAAATGCCAGGGTCTTCTTTGATGACATTGTTTTTGGTCGCATCTTCAATTTCCATGTCTTCTGTAGGTATACAAATGCAAGGAAGAAAACAGTTTTGAGCTTTGAGTGATTCACTTAATCCCACTTGGGATGCTTCAGGGGGTATACCCTTTACAGCTTTTGCCATGCAATTTTGGCAAAAACCATCTTTGCAGCTACTGGACATGAAAGTGCCCGACGCCAAGATTGAATCCAGGAGTGTAGTTTTATCATCGGTTTGAAATGTTTTGTTTTTATAAGTGACCGTTACCATAGGCTGCAACCCTACAAAAAATTAATGAAGGTGCGACTAATGATTGGGTCTATCAAACGGGGTAAGTAAGGAGTATTTGTGAAAGTTGAAATATGCCTTGGACAAAACTGCTCTGGTTATGGCGGAGATGCATTAGCTAAAGAAATGAAAGAGAAAGGTATTACTTTTACCATAAGTGAATGCAGAAGTTTATGTCCACATGCCCCAGTCGTGTTTGTTGATGGCAAGGCTGTGCTCAAAGCGAAGCTGGATGATGTGATGGGTTGTAAGTGAGGTGGTATTAATGAGAAGGAGTTGCAGCGTTGAATAGGAATTTTGTAGCAGGACTTCTTTTGATTAGTCTTGGCGTTATTGCGTTTGTTTCGGGTTCGTTGATTGGTATTCCTTTAATATTGTTTGGTGTACTGTTTCAACTCAAAGGGCGCGGCACCATTGCGCATATATTTTATCAGGTTCCCTCGAGCATATGCTTTGAGTGCAAGTTGCTGCGATTATCTGTTGTTGTTTATGTAGTGCTTTTAGCGTTAGCTTTAATGGTGAGTTCGTTTGAAGAGGCAAATCTTCCCCACGAAATCAAGCAATTTATTGAGAGTCAATCTGCAGTAGTGACGGGATGGGTGCTAAGTGGAATTTTGGGGTTCCTGACGGTTTATATTATTGGTCATATGGGAGTTTTCTTTCTTCAATCGTGGGGTAGAAGGACTTATACTGTCGGTTTATTAGGAATGCTCATCCTTGTTCCTTTTATCGGCACACAGGTGGTAACGCCGATATACAGTCTCTTTGAGACCACCTTAAGTATGCTCAATGGCGTCATACTGAGTCTTCTTTACCTTTCACCAGCCAAGGAATATTTTGAGAAACAGTTTTTATCTAGTGAATGATAGGTTGTCTATTTCTGCGGTATAAAAGCATCAGTATAGATGTTGTCTTTAGCTACACCAATCATAAATAAGGATTTTTTGAGGGCGTTGACAGTATCGGGGTTGCCACATACATACGCCTTTTTGCCATGACCATCACCTACAGCTTGGCTTACTATTTCGGTGATGTCGCCACTTTTACCACCAACTGGAATATTGCCTTGTTGTACACACGGAATATATGTGACGTTCTCATGTTTTGCAGCTAAAGCTTGAAGCTTTTCATGATAGTACAGGTGCGCTTCACTATAGGCCTGATGAAACAGTTGAATCTTACCTTGATGACCAGCATGGATAGCAGCTTTGAGGATTCCATAAAGGGGTGCCAGGCCTGTGCCAGACCCCACTAAAATCAACGGTTCATTGATATGCTTAGAAGCATAATAACAGTCGCCAAAAGCCCCTTCAAAATTGACTTCATCACCCAGTTTTGCTTGCTCACAAAGCCAGCCACTGACTTGCCCATGAGGTATGTGACGAATATGAAACTCCAAATACCCCTCACTAGGAGTACTAGAGATAGAATAACTTCTGAACTTTTTGGTTTCAGGGTGAATGATATTCACAAATTGACCTGCATTAAAATCAAAACCAATAGGGCATTGGAAAGACAAAAAGAATACGTGCTTATCCAGTTGTATTTTTTCGACAAGTTGAGCAGTGAACGTCTTTTGAAGCGTTTCCGGAGGTTGAGTGATGGTCATGTCTTCATTGCCTTTACACTGACAGGTAAGAAAACAGTTTTGGTTGATTCGCGCTTTGTGAAGGCCTTGCTGAGATTCAGGCGGTGGCGTGCCCTCGGTGGCACACATCATACAAGCATGACAAATACCTTCCATGCAGCTGTAGGGGAGAAACCCACCTTGAGATAAGATGTTGTTGAGTAAAGACTTCTCAGGGTCACATGGGTAGATTTTATTTTTATAAGTTACGTTCGCCATCATCCATTATTGCTCTTCTTCAATAGGAATTTCATCGGATTCTTCATAGGTAACTTTGGGGGGGTGCACATTAATCAGGCGGCAGTCCAATGTTTCCTGTAGAGCGATGATATTGGGGTCGGCCTCAGCTTGCTGCCAGATTTTTCGTGTATACTCATCGGCTTCACGTTGTTTTTGCTCTAATAGGCTTTCACCTGATTCATTGGTTTTTAGGGCCCACTCCACATTGCGATTCAACCACTTTGAGAAACTTGAACGTTCTTTTTCATCTAAAACTTCAAGCTGGTGTGAGGTTAATAATAAACGAACTTTGTAATCAAATGTTTCACAGATGACATGTTCAAGAATGGCTGCCACCCCTGGTTTAATGCCATGATATTGATCCATAGCTTCTTCCCAGGTAGTAGGTGGTTGAGGTTCTTCTTCTATGATTTTCTCGGTTTTTTCAGTGGTTTGCACTAATGGCATTTCAAGAGGTGTGGTTTCAGAAGGTTGGTTTGTTGGTTCGTGCTCAATGGGGGGGGCTACTGTTTCAGCTGGGGTTGGTTCATCAATCTGAGGTGTATCAGCTTGTGCTATCTCAATATGCGTTTCACTAGGTTTTTTTTCAGTTGTTACGTTTTTAAGTGTTTTTTTTTCTGCGGTAAAAGCAGCGATGTCTAAGACTTTTTCTGGAGGGGAAATGGAATAAAGGTGGCATAAACGCATCACAATCATTTCAGCGCCGCGCTGCTCATCAATGAGTGAAATATCCCGTAAACCATGCAGCAAAGCTTGATACCGAATATCTAAAGCCTGTGTAGGCCAGCACTCAGCTTGTGCAACAAGCCATTGCTGGGCGTCAGCGCTTAAACCTTGAGGGACAAGTGAGGTATCAAGTTTGCAGCAAGCCATTTCGTGTAGACGTTCGGACAGCGATTTGAGCAAATGCACGGGCGACAACCCCACTTCTCTGGCTTGTCGAAGTATGGTTACCCCAAGTTGGCTATCACCAGTCAAAATAGCATCTGCCAAATGCTGAGTTTGTTCGGAACCAATCAGGCCTAAAGATTGTTCCACATCACTTAAGGAAATGTCTTTGTTTGAGAAAGCTAAAACCCTTTCAGTGAGGGAAAGGGCATCTCGCACACTGCCATCAGAAGCACGGGCAATGATTTGCAAAGCATCTGCCTGGGCGCTAATGCCTTCTTCTTTCAGTACATAGGCTAGGTAGTCTGAGATCTCATCCACGTTAAGTCTGCGCAAATCAAAACGTTGGCACCTTGAGCGTACGGTAATGGGAAGTTTATCTGATTCAGTTGTGGCAAGAATAAACAGCACCTGTTCAGGTGGCTCTTCCAATGTTTTAAGTAAGGCATTGAAGGCACTTTTGGAAAGCATGTGCGCTTCATCGATGATGTAAACTTTGATGTTAAGATGCACCGGAGGATAACGGACACCATCAAGAATCTCACGAATATCATCCACGCCAGTATGACTGGCTGCATCCATTTCTTGCACATCAAGATTGCTTCCTTGAGCAATAGAAATGCAAGATTCACATTGCCCACACGGTTCACCATCTTGAACTTGGGTACAATTGACCGCCATCGCCATAAGTCGGGAAATAGTTGTTTTACCAACACCACGAATCCCAGTCATCAAATAAGCATGTGCCAAATGATTGCTTGTTAGTGCATTTTTTAGCGTACGCACAATCACATCTTGCCCGGTTAAATCGGCAAAGCGTTGCGGGCGCCATTTGCGGGCTAATACCAGATAGGACATCAGCGTATAAAATCCGTTCTAGGTTTTGAAAGTGTGCCAGATAATCTGACTTTGACTTGATTGCTACCCGCCATGGTTCTTAGCATCATGGCAAGTGATGGATTGGTTTGACTAACATTCACATCTACACTCCCATTGATGCCCCATAAATTCGGATCGGGGTTTTGGGGGAATATAGAGCCTTCGCCTTGAAGGGCAACTCCGCTGCCACCAGAGATGTTCCATGCCCAAGGTTTTGTAGGGTCTTCAACACTTTCAATATTGGCCGTGTAGTCACCAAGCGCGAATTCAGGTGCTGCCAGCCCAGCCATTGCCTGGTTCCATAAAATATTAAGGTGAATGCTTTGAGGCAATTGAGATGTTTGATTGATGCTGATTTCACCTCTGGCCTCAACCAGACCAGCCAGTTGGGCGGGAATGCTCTCTTTGAGCATTTCAACACGACTTAGATCAATGACAGCCTCAACATCTGAGATGATGATATGTTCCCCACTTTTTGCAGTGCTGAATGAGACAGGGTTGCCTTGCCAGATAGCATCAATATCAGCCGCCAGATTGGCTGCAAGCAATTGTGACAGTGATAATGAAGCATCAATTTTATCAAAGTGTATCGTTGGTGAGTTTGTTTTGCTGATGGACAAGTCTTGAAATGAGACACCCAAACCCGATGTGGAAATATGGCTGTATGAGAGGTTGTACCCTGAGTCTTTTGCTGCTGCATCCACCCTCACTTTTAACCATGTGGAGCTATCCCAGCGCATAAACAAGAATATTGGTAAGGAAAGAATAAAAATTAAGAATAACTGCCGATTAGATGCTCTAGCCACGCTTTTTTTCATGTTAGCCGCCAATCACGGCTTGCATATGTACTTGTCCTTCACTGGAAGACTCGATTTTAAGCTGGTCAATGGGAAGCCCGTTTTTTTCAAGTAAAGCCAAAAAGTCAGCCACTTTACTGTATGGTGCATCTTTGATTTGTGCTTGCAAACTTTGCCCTCCCCCTAAAAGCTGTTGCGGGCGAAGTCGCGTCATAAACGTCCGTACCCCTGTTTGTCTGGCTAAGGTGTCAACCTGGCTCAGAATGTTGGCGTTACTTTTGTTAGTGAGTTGTGGGCTACTTGCCAGCAAATCCGCAAGTTGATTGGCTTCTTGAACCTGAATAGCCAGCGCAGTGATCTCAGCTTGTAATGCTTTGTTTTTATCAAAAACAGGCAAAAAGATGCCAAACACAAACAAAATAATGGGTAAGACAATAGCTGCTAATCGCACAATTTTTTGCTCGCGTTCTTCTAGCGCTTCATAACGAGGCGCTAATTTGGTATCCCAGGTTTGGAATGCTTTGTTCTGAAGCGCAGACCATTGTTGTTGGAGTAATGCTTTCATTGCCAGCGCACCCTAAATGCAACTTCATTTCCTTTGAGGTCTGTGTCCGCAACTTTTACAGTGGAGCCGGTTTCTTTTGTTAAAGCATCACGAATAATATTGAGCGTATTTAAATCATTGACCTTACCAGCAATCAAAGTGCCGCCTTTATTGATACTTAATTCCTGCATTTCCCAAGATTGTTTGGTAAACGCCTTGCTGATGGCCCCTAGTTGCCTGCTCACACTCAATGTCCCATTCTTAGCAATATCATCACCGCCTGCAGCCTGTTTGAGTTGCGCTAATGCATCAATGATGACTGGCTGGTTAGGTAATCCCCTATGAAATGCATTAACAATTTCGTCATTCATGGTTGCCAATTGTACCTCAAGTTGCTGATTATGGATGCTGGTTAGAGACAACCATAAGAAGCAAACTCCAGCAGCCAATAGAGAAGCGCGGTACCAAACGCGCGAAATGCTTGATTTGCGGCGCACACTCCATTTGCTATGTCTCAGGTTGAGGAGGTTGGATGCATTTTTACTTGGTGTTGGTAACATCAGATTAAGGGAGTGGCGCGGTGAAAGGTTATCTTCTTTCGTTATCTGAAGCGTATGTTCACTTTGGTTGAATACTTCTGATAAGGCGGCATTCATGCGACCGATGACTTGCACCTGTTCTGAAGGCATGCCCATAGATTGCAAAGACCAATACATTTGTTGCCCAATCATTTTACTTGTTTCTGAGTCTTGCATATCACCATTGAGCCTGCGCATACCTTGCCAGATGCCATGTTGGTAAACACCAAAGAACACACCTTCTGAATCAGCATCAATCACCGCGGTAACATCACTTAGTTCTTCCGTAGTTAACCAGTAATTTAAACGTTCCCAGCCGTCCACGAGTAGTGCTGGTGCAGTGTGCCACCGAATGTCACCCTGAATGGCTTGTTTCAGTGTGTTGGGTAAACCAAATACAACCCCTGCAATACCGTTGGTAGTTTTTTCTGCGCGCCAGGTGAACCACCAGTCCTCTGGTTCGATGCCAGCAGTATCCGCTAACTCCTGAGCAAGCATTGAGGCATCAAGGTGGCGAACTTGTTTTAATGGGAAATGGAAGTGACGTGTAAGCAGGTTTTCCATTGGCAAGTAGATGAGGTCAACATCAGAAGTAAGCTCAGGGATCAAGCGTTCATTATCTGTATCATCGGCTTGAGCAGGGAGAAAACTTAAGTCTCCCTGACCACCCATTATGCCAATGCCTTGAGGGCACCAGCAGGCGCGAATTGTCACCTTTTCAGTCATTTAAAATTGCCAGCCAAGACGCTCGCGCCTGATAAGCTGAATAATTGACCCTGATCGCGACAATAGAAACTCCTCTCTCACATTGGCTTGGCCAAATGATGCATGAGCCCGCATCATAAATATATCACTCTTTACACTCAAGCGATTCTGGTCACCACCCTTGGCCCAAGGCTGGGCTGCTAAATTGATATTGTTTTTGCTGTCATAGGGTCGATCTGCGTCTAGGCTTTCAAAATCAAGATTGGTCATATTTGGGAATATTGACATCAATGTTTCAGCAGGGGCGGTATTGATATTGATGGTCGAAGAGCCATTGTTTTTGGTAGGAAAAACGCTGGCTACTGTGATTAGCCGGGACAAAACCTCTGCATCAAATCCATGGATGAGTTTGAGTTCGCTCCAGTTGTCGAGGCGAGCATTTTTTACCTTATAGTCTTTGTCATAATAGCTGGAGTCTTCAGCACCTGATGCCCCGTAGGGGGTACTATTTTTATCCATCCAATCTGCTAGAGCATTGACCAAGCCGGGATTGATATCTAAGCGGGAAAACATTTCCTGAAGTTGTGTAAAGTGCGCTTGAATGATTATACCCTTATCATCAACCAAATCATTGAGATTATAATAACGATTAGCATCCTCAATGGTTACAGCAATCATACCTTCATCAAGCGGCCAAGGGGGAATTTGTGTCCATATGTCTTCAAGTGAATCGTAATCGGGAGTGCCCAGCAAGGGATTGTTTTGATCTTCTTTAAAAGCAATTGTGCTTGCAGCCAATGCAGACTCATTTGCCATGGTGGCGTGCAGCTCATCTTGTATATTGGTTGCTCGGCGCAGTGATACCATATCCTCGTAAGCAGCGGTACTCGCCCATGCAGCAATGATGGCCACCATGCCTAATACCATGATGAGTGCCACTCCTCGTTGAGATACTGGTTGAGATAAGATTCTATTCCCCATGTGGCAAGTGTAGATGCTTTATAGTGTTTGTGTATCACTAAATTAATGATGCAGTGTTTATACAATCTATTATATGAGTGATTTTAGTTTCAAAACGCATGTATAAATAAAGTGTTGCACTCTTTAGAAACGCCGTTAAGTTTCGCCTCCCTTCGCAAGGGGGGCTGTTTAAAAAGGCAGATTATTTTGGTGGTTTTTCTTGGTAATGATGAGTAGTCAGGAGTTATCGAGAAGGCGTCATA
>Ga0316191_10000489_pt1 | contig 25788 bp, 26 predicted proteins | sample Eddworburr2cm_MG_FD_204928 | JGI IMG/M metagenome (GOLD analysis project Ga0316191, IMG submission 204928) | Coastal sediment microbial communities from Maine, United States - Eddy worm burrow 2 cm | ecosystem: Environmental > Aquatic > Marine > Coastal > Sediment | place: USA: Maine... | reverse complement strand
GCTCCACAATGCGTCCGTTTTGTAAATGCTCTTCAATAATCTCGTCGATATCGTCCTTGTCTATATAGGTATACCAGACCGATTCCGGGTAAATCACCATCACAGGACCCTCCGTACAGCGATCCAGGCAGCCGGCGGTATTCATGCGTACGCCACCCTCACCCGCGAGCCCCAGCTGTTTACTACGCTGCTTGGCATAATCGCGCAAACCCTGCGCATCAAAGCGCTGACAGCAATCGCTGCCATCGGCACGCAAATTTGTACAAAAAAACACATGGTATTTGTAATAAGACATATTTTTGTCAATCCCCGCAGATCAGGAAAATGAAAGCCCTGGCATGATGCCATCACTGGATCATGCTATCTTAATCGTATGTTCGAACGTAACCAGACATTTATCGACCGTTGCATTGCACAGGCAGACCATGCCATGCGCACGGTATTCGCGGAGCCGGTTGGTTCCGGCCGGGAAAACCCGGGCCAGTCTGCCGACAGCAGCGAACTCTCAGCCGCCGGGAAAACAGAAAGTATTCGCCTGATGCGTATCAACCATGCCGGTGAAGTCTCTGCTCAGGCGCTCTACCAGGGTCAGGCATTGACCGCTCGCGATGAGAAAACCCGCAATGAAATGACCGAAGCTGCGATTGAGGAAAACGATCACCTCGCCTGGTGCCGGCAACGTATCCATGAACTGGGAGGACATACCAGCCTGCTTAACCCGGTCTGGTACACCGGTTCACTGGCACTGGGTGCAGCAACCGGCCTGCTCGGTGACAAGTGGAGCCTTGGCTTTCTGGCAGAAACCGAAGCCCAGGTGGTTAGACATCTGGATAGGCATCTGCAACGCTTGCCAGAAAATGACAGAAAATCGCATGCCATCCTTGAGCAAATGAAGACCGATGAAGCCAAACACCAGGCGACCGCGGTGAAGTCCGGCGGCGTGGAACTGCCCGCACCGGCTAAAAAACTCATGACCCTTATGTCAAAAATAATGACGACAACGGCGTACCGCCTTTAACAGGCTTTCCACCCTGGATCACGGCTCAGTCAGCCAGCAATCGGTGGATGAAATATCAGCTGCACGATGGTGCCTTCCGGATCAGCGCAGTAGAAACTGCGGGCGCCGTCACGATGCGTGCGCGGTGATGCCTTCATCTCAACCGCATTCTCACCGAGAAATTCATACCAGTCATCAACCTGCTCCGGGCTGGCAATAAAAAATCCCACATGGTCGAGCCGCTGGCCGGCGGCTGCGGTTTGTTCATCAACGCGGTGCAGCGCAAGGTTATCATTGCCCGAGGTCAGGTAGAGATTATCCGCATCCGGCCGCCATTCCACCTGCATACCGAGCAGATCAACATAGAAATGTTCGCAGACAGCAATATCCCTGACATTCAGTGCAACATGCCGCATTCCGAGTGTTGAGGCCGGCCTGTCCATCAAGCGCCCCCACCCGTTTCGGTCCTGATTTCATAATCGTGACTGATGTCTGCGGCCTTGCCAAGCATGATGGAGGCCGAGCAATATTTCTCAGCTGACAACTGCACGGCCCGTGCGACCTGCTTGTCCGACAAACCGTCGCCACTCACGACGAAATGCACATGAATACGCGTGAACACTTTTGGATCGACATCAGCACGTTCAGCCTGCATCTCGACAACGCAATCTGTCACCGGCTGACGTGCCTTTTTCAGGATCATCACCACATCAAAAGCGGTACAGCCCCCCATGCCGAGTAACAACATCTCCATCGGGCGTATACCCAGGTTCCGACCACCACTCTCCGGCGGACCATCCATCACCACCGCATGGCCACTTTCGGACTCACCCAAAAATGTAACCGCCTCAACCCACTTAACACGCGCTTTCATAACATTCCCTGCATTTCAAAGAGCATCAAGATTATCACAGCCGGAACCACGGTAACGCGGCACCCGGAACCTGCTAAAGCTACGGCAAACGCCGCCGTTAACATGGCATGAAAACGCATTCACTGACATTCGAAGCCGATAGCGAAGCCGATAAAATATCTTCAAATCAATGTGTTGAAAGATTTCTCGAGCAGTGCCATCGGCGTAAATATCCGAACAAAAGCGTCATCATCTATGCCGGTGACCAGCCTGACGTGCTCTACTATGTCATCAATGGCTCGGTCAGTGTGCTGATTGAGGATGAGGACGGCCATGAAATCGTACTGGCCTACATAAACAGCGGCGGCTTCTTTGGTGAGATGGGCCTGTTTGGTGAACACCCCAACCGCAGCGCCTGGATTCGCAGTCGCACCGAATGCGAAGTTGCCGAGATCAGTTACTCGCGCTTTCGCGCGCTGGCGCGCGAAGACCCGGATATTTTACTGGAGCTGACCGCACAGCTGGCTACGCGCCTGCGCAAGACCAGTCGCAAGGTCAGCAACCTTGCTTTTCTTGACGTCACCGGTCGCATTGCCCACACCCTGCTGGAATTATGCAAGGAACCGGATGCCATGACGCACCCGGATGGCATGCAGATAAAGATTACCCGCCAGGAACTTGGACGCATTGTCGGCTGTTCGCGCGAAATGGCCGGCAGAGTACTGAAAGCGCTGGGCGAACAGGGCCATATCTCGGTAAAAGGAAAAACCATCGTGGTATTTGGCGCGCGTTAGCCCGCCCGATTCTGCCGCCAGGGCAGCACTTCAAAAGCCCGGTTTCGCATTGCGAATCCGGGCTTTTTGTTGCTTCAGGCAAACAGCTCTGAAAGTTTTTCACCGGGCTCCGGCGCCTTCATGAAGGCCTCTCCCACCAGAAAACAATCGACCCCGTGAGCGCGCATTAGCGCAACATCTTCAACACTATGAATACCGCTTTCAGTGACAATCAGCCGGTCATTCGGAATCTGCGGCAGAAAAGCCAGCGTTGTCTGCAGGCTCGTCTCAAAGGTATGCAAGTCGCGGTTATTAATACCCAGTAAGGGCGCAGGTATGGCAAGCGCACGTTGCAACTCTGTCTCATCATGTACTTCAACCAGCGCATCCATGCCCAGCTCTCCGGCCAGCTGCAGTAATTCCTGCAGCATGACATCATCCAGAGCCGCAACAATCAGCAGAATACAATCCGCGCCCAGAGCCCGCGCCTCGTACACCTGGTAGGGATCGATCACAAAATCCTTGCGCAACACTGGCAAACCACAGGCAGCACGCGCCTGCTGCAGGTAGACATCAGCACCCTTGAAAAAATCGATATCGGTGAGCACTGATAAACAGGCAGCGCCACCCTTTTCATAACTGACAGCAATCTGCTCCGGGTCGAAGTCCTCCCGCAACACCCCGCGACTGGGAGAGGCCTGCTTGATCTCTGCAATAACCGCAGCCAGACCGGCACGGTTGTTTTCCTGCAAGGCACGCATAAATCCGCGCACGGGTCCGGCATCAGCCGCTTGCTGCATGACAGCATCCAGCGCGACACGACGCCTGCACGCAGCAACTTCTTCAGCCTTGCGATCGAGAATCTTTCTCAGAATATCCGGCGTGTCATTCATGACAGTCAGGCTGCATTGGATGCATCGATTAAAGCCTGATATGTGTGTGCTGCCTTGCCACTGGCAATCACTTCCGCGGCCAATGCCACGCCGTCTGCCAGTGAAGCAGTCAAACCGGCGGCATAGATGGCCGCACCGGCATTCAGTCGCACGATATCGCGCGCCGGGCCCGGCTGATCCTCGAATACCGATCTGATCATTGCCAGACTCTGCTCCGCGTTATCGACAGCAATCACAGACAGATCCGCACGCTGCAAGCCAAATTCTTCCGGCGTAATGGTATACACCGAGATCTCTCCGTCACGCAGTTCGGCTACGCGGGTTGCCGCAGCAATACTGATTTCATCCAGTCCGTCTTCCGCATGCACCACCAGCACGTGTTCACTGCCCAGCTGCCTGAGCACTTCTGCCAGCGGCTCAAGCCAGTCGGGACTGAATACACCAAGCACCTGGTTCGGTGCACCGGCCGGGTTGGTTAGCGGCCCGAGCAGGTTAAACAGTGTGCGTACGCGCATTTCCTTGCGTGGCCCGATCGCATGTCTCATGGCGCTGTGATGCTGCGGTGCAAACATGAAACCAACACCGACCTGGTCGATACAGGCCGCCACCTGTGCAGGTGCAAGATCAAGCTTCACACCAGCCGCCTCCAGCACATCCGCACTGCCGGAACTGCTGGATACCGAACGGTTACCATGTTTTGCCACGCGCGCACCGGCAGCGGCCGCCACAATCGCGCTGGCGGTTGATATATTGAAGGTGCTGGCACCATCACCACCGGTACCACAGGTATCCACCAGGTGGGCGCCACCAATGTCTACACGGGTCGCCAGCTCGCGCATGACCCTGGCCGCAGCCGCTATTTCATCCACGCTCTCGCCTTTCATGCGCAGACCTACAAGAAACCCGCCAATTTGCGCCGGCGTTGCCTGACCGGTCATAATAGTGCGCATCACTGATTCCATATCGGCCGCACTTAAATCACGCTTCTCAACAACATTCGCGATAGCCGTTGCTATATCCATTTCATCTCCACTTCAGCATTGCAATAAATCCTGCTGCAGGGACGGCTTACAGCCGTGATTCGCGCCTGCATGGCGCTGCTACTGCTGCAGAAAGTTTCTTAATAGATCATGCCCGCTGCCGGTCAATATTGATTCCGGATGAAACTGCACACCTTCCACCGCCATGGTCCTGTGGCGCACACCCATAATTTCATCCACCTTACCGGCAGCATCAACTGTCCACGCGGTCACTTCCAGGCAGTCCGGCAGTGAATCCGGTTCAATCACCAGCGAATGGTAGCGCGTCGCCTCAAACGGATTTGGCAGCCCTCTGAACACACCCGCATTGGCATGATGCATCATGGATGTCTTGCCGTGCATGATGGCGCGCGCATGTCCAATGCGCCCACCAAAAGCCTGACCGATACTCTGATGCCCGAGACACACACCCAGTATCGGAACACGGCCGGCAAACTGCCTGATGGTTTCAATCGAAACACCGGCTTCATTCGGCGTACAGGGTCCCGGCGATATAACAATCTTTTCCGGCTGCAGCTGCTCGATTTCAGGCAGACTGATGCGGTCATTGCGGTAGACCCGCACATCCGCTCCCAACTCACCCAGATACTGCACCAGGTTATAGGTAAACGAATCATAGTTATCGATCATCAGTAGCATACTCAGCTACCCCCCTTCAAACCACGGCACGCCATTGCCACAGCGCGAAAAATTGCGCGCCCCTTGTTCATGGTCTCATCCCATTCGTTGGCAGGTACCGAATCGGCAACAATTCCGGCACCGGCCTGAATGTGCAGCATGCCGTCCTTGATAACCGCCGTGCGGATCGCAATTGCCGTGTCCATATTTCCCGACCAGGACAGGTAACCGACCGCACCGGCATAGACGCCGCGCTTCACCGGCTCCAGTTCGTCGATAATCTCCATGGCGCGAATCTTCGGTGCACCACTGACCGTGCCGGCCGGAAACGTTGCCCGCAGTACATCAATGGCACTCATACCCGGCTGTATACGCCCGGTAACATTCGACACAATATGCATGACATGCGAATAACGCTCGATCACCATTTTCTCGGTCAGTTCCACACTGCCTGTTTCACTGACACGCCCGGCATCGTTTCGACCAAGATCAATCAGCATCAGGTGTTCGGCCAACTCCTTCGGATCAGCCAGCAAGTCGGCTTCCAGCGCCCGGTCTTCTGCCTCGTTTCTGCCACGTGGCCGGGTACCGGCAATCGGCCGCACCGTCACCGTGCCATCCTCGACATGCACCAGGATTTCGGGCGAAGAACCGACCACATGGAAATCACCCAGGTCAAGATAATACATGTAGGGCGAAGGATTCAGATTACGCAACGCTCGGTACAGATCCAGCGGCGGCGGCGTAAACGCAATCGACATACGCTGTGACAACACCACCTGCATGGCATCGCCTTCAACGATATAGTCCTTGATGCGAGCCACTGCCGTCTGAAATCCTTCACGGGTGAAACCGGAAACGAAATCGGCCTCTTCCACGACACCGTCGCTGCCGGCACCGGCCTTGTACACCGAAGCAGCCTGCCGCAGCCGGTCCTCCAGCTGATCCAGTCGCGCCTCAGCCCGGCTCAAGGCATCAGTCCCGGCCGGGTCAACATGCACAATCAGTTGCAAGGTCCCTGACAGGTTGTCGAATACCACCAGTTCATCAGACACCATCAGCAGAATATCCGGACAGCCAATCAGGTCAGGCTTGTCGAATGCCGCCAGGCGTGGCTCGATATAACGCACCGTGTCATAGCCGAAATAACCAACCAGCCCGCCATTAAACCGTGGCAAGTCCGGCAGCTCCGGCGCACGGTAACGTGCCTGAAAGTCTTCTATCCAGGCCAGCGGGTCCCCGGCATGGTCACTTTCAATAACTTCATTGTCCTGCAGCAGACAGATATCGTGTCCGGTAACGCGCAGCACCGTCGAACACGGCAGCCCGATAATGGAATACCGGCCCCACTTCTCACCACCATGAACAGATTCAAACAAATAGGAATAGGGGCCGTCGGCCAGTTTGATAAAGGTACTGAGGGGCGTATCGAGGTCGGCAAACACCTCGCGGGTAAGCGGGATACGATTGAATCCCTGGCTTGCCAGGTGTTGAAATTTTTCAGGTGTCATGACATTCACTTTTGAGAAAACCGGATTGCACAAAACAGTAGTCAGGGCAGCAGCGCGCCTGCCGCCATCGACTGCTGACAAAGTGCTGTGTCAGGGTTGTCTCTCCAGTGAATTCGATGAATTGCATGTTCTCTTCAGGCAGCCTGTAACAATAACGGGGGCACTTCGACAAAGGAATCAACAACCGCGTCAGGTGCCGCCTCACGAATATCCACGCCGTGATTGTAACCATAACTCATGCAGATAATCTTGAACCCTGCTGCACGTGCTGCGGCTACATCACTGACCGAATCACCGATCATCAGCGCATTGGCCGGATCACAATCGAAAAACTCCGCTGCGTGCAGCAAGGGAGCAGGATCCGGCTTCTTCCTGGTTAATGTATCACCACTGATGACAATTGAAAAATCATCATACAGACCCAGATCCTTCAACAGGGGTTCGGTAAACTGCGCCGCCTTGTTGGTGACACAGCCAAGGCGGAAATTCATTGACTTGAGCTGGTCCAGCCCTTCCCGGACACCGGGATACAGGCAGGAACGTTTCGAGGTATTGTCCGCATACAGCTCCAGGAACAACGGATAGGCACGCTCGAAATCAGCATCCTCCGGCTCACCGTTGAGTTTTCCGATCAGCGCCCGGCGCACCAGCCGCTCCACGCCATTACCCACCCAGTCACGCACCAGCGTCTCACCGTGCGGCGCACGGCCCAGCTCGGTCATCATGGTATCAACGCACCAGGCAAGATCCGGGACGCTGTCGACCAGCGTGCCGTCTACATCAATCAAAATCATTTCCGGTGTATGCATGAGCACTCCTTCAGGAGACAGCCCTGGCGATCTCGGCGCGCATGGCATCAATGGTCGCCTTGTAATCATCTGCGCCAAAAATAGCTGAACCTGCAACAAAGGTATCCGCACCGGCAGCGGCGATTTCACCGATATTATCGACTTTCACACCACCATCAATTTCGAGGCGAATATCGCGACCACTGTCGTCAATAATCTTGCGTGCCTCTCGCAACTTGACCAGCGCTTCGGGAATAAAACTCTGTCCGCCAAAACCCGGGTTAACCGACATCAGCAAAATCATATCGACCTTGTCGATAACATGTTTCAGATAATCCAGTGGTGTTGCCGGGTTAAATACCAGCCCGGACTTGCAGCCGTTTTCCCGCACCAGCGACAGGGACCGGTCGATGTGTTCGCTGGCCTCGGGATGAAACGTAATATAGGTAGCGCCTGCCTTGGCGAAATCAGGAATAATCCGGTCTACCGGCTTGACCATCAGGTGAACATCAATGTCAGCGGTAACGCCATGATTGCGTAATGCCTCACACACCAGCGGGCCAATGGTCAGGTTGGGAACGTAATGATTATCCATTACATCGAAATGCACGATATCGGCACCCGACTCCAGCACATGTGTAACCTCGTCTCCCAGACGGGCAAAATCCGCTGACAGAATGGAAGGTGCTATCTTGTAATCGGCCATGTTGTTGTCCTCACTCAAAAATTCAAAGGGATACCTTAAAAAAACAGAACGCGCACTTTACCCCAACAGGGCTGAACTTTCAGCACCCGGCACGGCAAAAAGCCCGCGCTTGAGGAGCCTGTCTGTGAGGTCAGGCGACCATAACCAAAAAGCAATTATCTGAATTTATTATCTATTTGCCAGGCCCGCACAGAAACGTGACAGACTCGTTGTGCACATCGATAGCAGCGGGCATCAGCTGATTTCATACCATAACCTGACCCGCTTCTATCTCTTACGGTATATGTTCTGGTTATTGCTCAAAAAAATCAGACCGGAATTCATGCAGCCTTGCTGTAATTATGGAGTCTTTATAAACAATAAGAACAACACCGCAACACCTCATTCAGACAAAAACAAATCAGCGACTGCAAACTTGACAAACAGCAATTTCTGAACTCCTTGCCAAGTACCACCACAAGTTTTATAAATGCCTTACGGATACTCAAAACTGCCGGGGCGATTACAGGCAGCAAACGGTCCGCACGGTTATGGAATCAACGGGATCAATGGGGACACTATGGCTAACGAATATCAACCACGCATTGGGGACTGGTACAAATCCATCAACGGTGACAAGTTCGAGATTGTTGCACTGGACACTGATGTTGCCACCATGGAGATACAGCATTTCGACGGCTCTATTGAAGAGCTGGATTTTGACTCATGGGAAGAAATGGAAATCATCACGATTGAACCGCCGGAAGACTGGTCGGGCTCGCTCGACATTCAGCGTGACGACTATGGCGTTGACCTTGAACTCACCTCGCCGAATGACCATATAAACCCGCTTGATGAATTTGAATAACAGCACCCTGAAAACTGCAGCAACATATTAAAATCACATTCAACCGCACTCTGCTGCTGCCGATAACCCCTGTATGGCACATGCAGGAGGTTTATCATGGCGGTTATTTACGACATCTCTACGGGCGATATCCTGCCTGAAAATCCGGGCATAACCTGCCTCGACAGGTACGCTGGAATACCCGAAAGCAACACGGCATTACAAACCATTCAGACAGACACAGCGGACTCGGAAGCAGGTCCCTGTGACGCCTACATGACATTAATACAGCAACTCTTCAAGGAACTCTGAACCAGGTTCCGCGCCACTGCCACACTTATTGCCTCGGCTGGCGCCGGCCCCACAACGCTGCAAGCATTGCCCCGGACAGGTTATGCCAGATACTGAACAAGGCGCCTGGCAAGGCAGCGGTGGCCGTGTAATATTTTACAGCCAGCGCGACCGCCAGACCTGAATTTTGCATACCCACTTCGATCGCCAGTGTACGGCACTCACGTACATCCCTCCCCAGCCAGCGCGGCACCCAGTAACCCCCTGCCATACCCGCGAGATTGTGTAATATCACCAGCAGTGTGATTCCCGGCACCATAGTCTCAAACTGTGCATGATTAAGCGCAACGATAATGCCGATAATCAAAACGATAGCCAGCATTGAAACCACCGGAAAGAAATCGCGCACGGCCGCCAGCTGGCGATGAAAATAGTGATTAACCAGTACACCCAGCAGCACCGGCACAAGAATCACCTTCAGGATCGTGAGTAACATCCCGCTTGCCGGCACCGGCACTGTGGCACCGGCGTACAACAAGGTCAGCAACGGCGTTGCCACGATTGCCAGCAAGGTTGATACCGTCGTCAATGTAATCGACAAGGCAACATCACCCTTTGCCAGATAGCAAATCACATTCGAGGCCGTACCTCCCGGGCTGCAGCCCACCAGGATCAGGCCAATTGCCAGCTGCGGCGACAGGCCTGCCAGTTTTGTCAGGCCCCAGGCAAGCAACGGCATCAACAGAAACTGCAGCGCGACACCCAGCGCCACCGGAAAAGGCCGCCGCAACACCGCCAGGAAATCGTCAGCCGTCAGGGTAACGCCCATTGCGAACATAACCAGTCCCAGCAGCGGCACAATCGCTGCTTTCATGGGGATCAGCGCCCCCGGCACCAGCCAGGCCAGCAACACGGCCAGCAATGCCCACAACGGAAACAGTGCAGTAATACGGCTACTGCTCATGGACTAACTGTCGGCCGGATCAGCTGCCGTTTGCAGCAGTACAACCGCACCCGCCTCAACACCAACAGGCACGGCAGTAAGGTAATCCCCCTTGCACGGACCAGCAACACATTCTCCATCATTGCAACGAAACAGGGCATCGTGAGTCGCGCACTGAATATAGTCTCTGTCAAGATTCAGAAACTGGTCAGGCACCCAGTCGAGCGGACCGCCGGTATGCGGACAGCTGTTCAGGTAAGCAAACACCCGGGCACCCTGCCGCACAATAAAAATATCCTGCAACTGCCCGTCAAGCATGACTGAACTGCCGCGACTGTCAGGGTCCTGCAATTCGTCCAGCCTGCAAATAACAGCGCCTGTTGTTGTATTCTCGGTCATGCTTCCAATGTGTAGGTTGTCAGCCGGTTAAACCATCCAGGCCATCCTGTGCGCATTTTATACCCGCCAGCCGGCAGGCACAGGCCAGCAACTCGTCAATGTCCTGCGCTTCAAGGTAACCATTGATAATGCCGGCATTGAAAGTATCACCGGCACCGAGTGTGTCCACCACCCGCGAAGGGACCACAGCGGCCTGCTGGTATTCATTACCAGCATGGTCCAGTGCCGCTGCGCCCTGCTCGCCCCAGGCACAGAAAAGATCCACCCCGGGACACACCGCATGTACCGAGCGTAACAGCGACAGCGGATCCGTAAAGCCTTGCGAAACTGCATAGTGTCGGGAAAACAACAATACATCGACCAGCGGGAACAGGTTCTCGACACCCTCACGCGGCTTTTCCACTTCCAGCGAACAGCGCAACGGCATTGTATGCTGCCGGGCACTCGCAAGCATCTGCCTGACGTTAGCGATATTTCTGCCCTCGAAATGCAGCCAGTCATACGCTCGCAGATCAATCGCCTCAAACGCCGCTAGCGGGTATTCCGGCAAATCACGAAAATGTGTAATCGTTCGAGAACCACTTTGTTTACTGAGAACCACCGATGACACCGGCATACTGCCGCTGCCAAACCATTGTGCAGCACCGAGATCAATGCCATGGCAACTCAAGCCATCAGCGACCAGCTGACCGTCCACATCGTCCACCAGCGTCCCCGCCCAGTAGCAATCCGGACCGAGCTGACTAAGCACTATGAGGGTATTGGCGGTATTTCCACCACATCGCAGCAGTCGACTGCTGCAGCGAATCTCGTCATTCTCGCGTGGATAGCTCTCAACCTGATGAATAATGTCGAGCGTTGCGTTGCCAATGCCCAGGACCGCTGTCATGCGGGCAGCCTATAGGCTGTTACAGAATTGTCAACTGTAACCGTGCAACCCGGAGTCACACTTCACAACACCGGAACAGCTTCCTCAATTACTGCGAACAACCCGGAACCCGAGGTTATCAAGGCGCGCGTCCTGGTTGTACTGGCTGCGCTTGGCATTCCGCAGGGCATTCAGCGGACTGGTATAACTGCCACCGCGAACCACGCGCTGGGTGCATTCTGCAGTCAGCCAGGCGCTGCCATTATCCGGTGCGCCTTTATAGCTGGCGTGGTAGCAATCTTCTGTCCATTCCTGCGCATTACCCGCCATGTCATGAAGACCGAAGGCATTGCTGCTGAAGCTGGCGACCGGGGCCGTTTTCAAACCATCCCACCCACTGCCACAGTTAAAACAGTTCGCCGGCTTCGCGGCCGACCTGCTATCCCACCATACTTTTTCAGTGCTGCCAGCCCTGGCGGCATATTCCCATTCCGCCTCGGTCGGCAAGCGATAACGCTGGCCGGTTTTCTTTGACAACCACGCTGCATAGGCACGTGCATCATGCCAGGAAACATTGATCACAGGACGATCTCCGCGTCCCCATGATTCGTCATAAGGCATACGCCGACCCGTGGCGCGGGCAAATTTATCGTACTCCGCAAAAGTCACTTCATGCTTGCCAATTGAGAAGCTCTTCAGCGTAACCAGGTGACGCGGGCTCTCATCAAAATTCAGCGAATTACCCGGACTGCCCATTTCGAACTCGTCCGCCGCAAGCTTCACCATTACCGGTCCTTTTCCGCCACCCTTCAGTTTATCCTGAAATGTTTTCGGTGCTGCCGGAACAACCGGCTCGGTTACCGCATCTATTTCCTCTGGCTGTGGAATTTCAACGGGCTCTGGAATTTCAACAGGCTGCGCCACAGCAACGGCCACCTCTGCTTTCTTGACCGGCGGTGCTACAACGGTTACCGCTGGCGCAACCGGTTTTTCCGACTCGCCCGTCGACGCTTCCTCAACGATAACAGCTACCGGCTTGTTTATTCCAAACAAGGGGCTTTCGACACCGACCAGCAGCCAGACCGTCAATGCCACGGCAGCCACCACAGCAAGACCAATCACCGCACCCACCCAGCGCCGCTGTCGGCCAGCCGCAGCTGCCACCACCGGCGCAGCCATGGATGATGGCTGTTTCTGTTTCTGTTTCTGTTTCTTTGGCGCTTGTGTTTTCCTGGCCGGCTTTTCCGCTGCAGTGTTTACAGCAACCTTGCTGTTGGCCTCCGGCCCGGGCAACGGCGCCGCTATATCGGCATCCTCGCCGAGCCTGTCGCGCAAGCCATTTCTCTCTTCGATCAACTTGTCCCGGGCCGCTTCCGCCTCGGCGCGCAGACGCAGGGCGATGGCAATATTTTTCTTGCTCTCTGTCAGCTCCTTGCGCAGTTTTTCCGGGTCTTCAACCTGCCCTTCACTGCTGACATTCATCAGGCCGCGAGCAACCTCTACCTCACCACGCAAGGCATTCATCTTTTCATGCAGACTTTGCTGCTCGGACAATGCCGTGTCACGATCCTGCGTGAGTTGCCTGAGCTGCGATTCAAGCTGGGTTATGGTGGAGACAGCCTGCTGGTTCTGCTCCTGCATCATCTCCATATCAACCTGCCGACGATCCTTCTCAGTACGTGTCAACTCGGCAATCTCGGTATGCGCTTTCTGCAATTCCTGCTGCAACGTGAGCAACTGCTCTTCAGACTGGCTCTGCGATTCCAGTAATTTATGCAATCGTTCCTGTTCTTCTTCACGACCGGCATGCCTCGCTTGCTCGATCGCCCCTGACTGGTTGGTCATATTGGATTCATGCTCAACCGCAATCGAAGCCAGTTGCTCTTTCAACTCACGCTGACGAGCCGCCATCTCCGCACGTTCCTCATGCCGTGCCCTGCGCTCTGCATGCAGTTCTTCCCTGATATTGTCTACATCTTCCTGTGAACTGTCATGCGCTTGCTTCAAATCAATAGAGGACTGCTCCAGTTTCTTGCGCAAACGGTCAATCTGCCCCTGCAGTTCCTTCTCGTTGTCATTCTTGCGTGTCAGTTCCTCATGCGACTTCTGAATAGACGCATTGTGCTCCTGCTCCAGTTCGCGGATACGTTCCGCCTGCTGCTCCAGCTGTAACTGGCTGTTTTCATACTGCTGACTAGACGATTCAAGCGCCTGCTCCAGGCCACTGCGAGCTTCTCCCGCTTGCAGGAGTTCCTGCTGCAGATCCCTGATCTGCACCTCTTTATCACTATCGACCTGCTCCAGCCCGGCAAGCTGCCGTTGCTGTTCTTCAATCTGATCCTGCAGCAACTGCAGCTGCTGATCCGAATTCTCCACCAGCCCGGCAGACTGTTCCTTGAGAGACTCCAGCTCGCTTTCCAGTGCCGACTTTTCACTGGCCATATCATTTAGCGACTGCTGTAACTCCGTTTTTTCGGTCGCAGCAAGCTCCAGCTCCTCGGAATGCGTAGCCTGCTTGTTTCTCAACTGCACATTCTGTGATTCAAGATCCTCGTTCTGCGCCCTGAGCTTGTCGAACTTCTCTTGCTGCTCCTTTTCAATGGCCGTCCTGTCTTGCTGGCTCTGCACCTCGAACTGCTCCAGCTGCAGACGCAATTTTTCGACGGCAGCTTGCTCATCCGCGGTCGCCTGTTTCAGCATGTCCCGTTCAGACGTCCACTCGGCCTGCAGTTTTTCCAACGCTTGTTCCGCTGCCTGCCTGGCGGTCAGCTGGTTGGCGGCAGTTTCAGCCTGTTCATCCAGCAACAGGGCGGTTTCACGCAACTCCGTGCGCAACTTCTCGTTATCCTGTCGCATGGATTGCAGTTCTCCGGCGGCATTTTCATGCTCTCCGGATACCTCGGATAATGCCTGTTGCTGCCGGTCGATTTCAGCCTGCAGCGCTTCCAGCTGCTGTTCCTGCTGCTGATTCTGTTCCCGCGCTGCAGCAAGCATTGCTTCACGTTCACCCGCACCGGCTTCTGTATCCTGCTGCAACTCTTCCAGCTGCTGCTGCAGCTGCAGGTTTTGCTGGCTGGCTGCAGCAAGCGCAGTTTCATGTTCCTGACCAGCGGCATCCACGGCAACACGCAGCTCTTCAAGCTGTTGTTCTTGCTGATCAATTTTTTCCATCGCGGCAGCAACAACCGTCTCATGCTGCTGCACATCCGCTGCAGCAGATGCCTGCAGCTCTTCTATTCGGCTGGATAATTCCGCATTCTGCTGCGCCAGCTCCACTGCCTGACCGGATTCCTGCTCAAGCTTGCCGGTGGCAGCCTCTGCCTGCTGCTGCAGCTGCTCAATTTCTGCCTGCCATTGTTCAGCAAGCCCGGTTTGCTGTTGCAAATCATGCTGCAGTTTCTCTACAACTTCGGCTTGCTGATGCAATTTTTCCTGCAATTCAGCCGTCGACGACTCCTGAAATGCAACCGCTTCCGCTGCAGCCTCGCGGGATTCCGCCAGAGACCTGTCCGCGTCTTTCAGCTGCTGCTGCAGCTGCTCTGTCTGTTCCTGCTGCTGCCGTAGCTCAGCCTGCATTTCAGTGAGCAGCGCATTGCTCGCTTCATCAGAATTGACAACATCGGATTCAAGTGCTGCAACACGCTCCCTGGCCTGCGTGAGCGTATCCCGGAGTTGCTGAATTTCCTGTTGATCTGCTTCCGAGCCATCCGCAACCTGCTTCAGCGCCTCGCATTCCTCGCGTAAAACGTCTACCTGTAACTGTGTTTCACCCAGCTTGTCTTCGAATTCTACCGACTGCTGCTGATGCGCAGTGTTTACCTCGGCGTACTGCTCCTGCAAGGCAGCATACTGGTCCTGCAACAACTGCCTGTCTTCTGCATCACTTTTTACCTGCGCATACAGAACAGCAAGCTTCTCTCCTGATTCGCCCAGCTCGGCTCGCAACTGCTCAAACTGTTCTGCATCGCTCTTGGTCTGCGAGTACAGACCCCCAAGCTTCTCCCCTGCCTCGCCGAGTTCGCCACGCAACTGCTCAATCTGTTCAGCCATGCGTGCTTCGGACAGCCGGTATTCCTCAATCTCGACTTGTAACGCCTGCTTGTCTTCAAGCAATTTATCGAGCTCGGCACTGTGTTCTGTTGAAGCGGCAATATTCTCGCCCTCATCTGCAGCAATTCCATCTGTTGCAGCAAGCGCCACCTGTGCTGCCACAGGCTCAACGGCTTCCGGCCCGGAAGGTATCTCACCCAGATGGGCTACATTCGGAATACCGCCCTCCAGCACATAGACATCAAAACCCTTGTGGCTCAACAAAAAACCGGCTGACTCACTGCGCCGTCCGGTGTCACAGCAGATTACGTACTTTGTATTAAATACCAGCTCGGATAATTCATCGCGCATCGATGACAACGGCATATTGACACTGTCTTCAATACAACTATTTTCATATTCATCCGCTGTCCTGACATCTATCCAGACAGCACCTTCATCAACCAGCACTGTTGCCTGATCATAATTCACATGCTTTACCAGCTGCTTCTTCAATAACTCGATAAAATCCTCTTTTGCCAACCGCATCAGTTGACCATCAGTCAACATGGTCACGGTCGCATTGCGCTTTGCATCTGATACCAGCGCATCCTCGCCGAATGATGCCCCTTCACTAAGCTCGGCCAGAAACTGGTCCTCCGCATCAGGCGAATCCTTGCGGGTCACCAGGCAGCGTCCCTGATGGATGGTATAGAAATAGTCCCCGGTATCACCCTGACGGATAACAACATCACCCGCCTTTACCGGATACGACTGCATCTTGATCAACAGAGTCTGGATCATGGACGGCGGAATCTTTATAAAAGCCTCCGTCTGCAGAATACGGGTCATCCAGTCCTGATTATCATCAGCTCCGATTTCGACCACCTCGGCACTGCTCGACTGATCCCAGGTCAGGAACACATCCAGCAAACCGGAATCAATGCGGGCAATGATGCATTTCTTGACAGCACGTGCAGACAGTGGACGCGGCTGCTGGTTGGATATGGCGTAGCGGCTCATATCCGTGCCAGCCTCGACTTCGCCGGTAACCTTGCGAAACCCGTCAATCAGATTGACCTTGCCTTCCAGCAGGTAGATGGACTGGTTGTCCCGATCACCCTTGCGAAACAGATAACGACCGGCCAGCACTTCTTCGATAATTATTTTTTCCGACACTTCCCTGAAACGCTCGGTTGAAAGCGCATTGAGGGGAACAAACTCCTGCAGGAGCTTCTTATCAACTGTTGTTTTATTTACAGCACGCATAGACACTTGATCCGCTGGTTACAACCCGTTTGTAAAGATCCCGACAAGGGGCCTGATACGGCACATAGCCACCTACTGCTTATCGGCTCAAGCGTGTTGATATTTAGCGTTTTAACAGGGATGCTGCAGTTTCCGTACTACCGACAGAAGATGACCGTCAGAAACCGTTCATGCGACAAGCAGCTGGCAGGAAAGCCAGCGTGATACCCGTGTTATCGGCCACGCAGAGTCAAAACTGGATCGGGCTGCTGCCAGCCAGGCAGCCCGCCTGTGAATTTATATATATTGTCTATAATTCAACAGGTTGAAAACAATCTGATGATGGGGTTTCCATGGGATCTGCGCTCCAGGACAGCCCGAAGACGGTAGCGCAGCCTTCTGCAGCAGCTTCGAAACAACAGACCTTGAAGGCAGATTGCAGGCCGGCTACCGGCAAGCTGAAATCGAGTGCATGCACCCGTTCGATGAGCGACTGCAGGACACCTCTGCCGTCAGGGACAGATAGCAACAGCTGCATTTCCAGCCCGGCAAATTTCCAGTACTGCTGATACATGGCCGGCAGTTCACAGGCTGTATAAAAATATCACTGTTGCCAGGGACAACGGGCACAGAACCATAGCCACCAACAGCTGACATTACAACGCCTCCGGATGGCGCATGATCCTGCACACGCCACGCCAGTTCCAACGAAAAACAGCCCGGAGGAAAACACGGTGAGCGAACCGTTGCCGCATTGAAATACGCTTATAATACCTGTAATTACAGTGTTTTCTGCATAGTATGCACCACAATGAAAGACCCGTAATCTGAAGCGGCCAGCATTACCCCGGAGGTACCGGCAAGCCCGACAGCACTCGCGAACAACCCTTCCGGATCCGGATACAAGCTTGAACAAGTGAATTAACAATACGAGAAAAGTCTACAAAAGAAGGCATTTCCGGCTGTTAAAAATACTTTAACATTTCATTTATTGTGCTATCTTACGCGTGCTATTTTACTCATCACTCACTAGAGGAGCTATACCAGATGGCCGTGAAGAAAAAGGCGACTACCAAGAAAAAGACAACTGCAAAAGTTGCAAAGAGACCTACCACTAAATCTGAAACACTTAACTTTATTGCTGAAAAGACTGACCTCACCAGAAAAGATGTTGGCGCTGTTTTCGATGCGCTCGCAGCACTCATGAAGCGTGATCTCAAGGGCAGAGGCGGGCCCGGTGTTTACACCGTTCCTGGCCTTATGAAAGTAAAGGTTGTGCGCAAGCCTGCAACCAAGGCACGCAAGGGTACCAATCCGTTCACCGGTGAAGAAATGATGTTCAAGGCAAAACCGGCACGTAACGTTGTCAAGGTACTGCCGCTCAAGGGCCTGAAAGAAATGGTCTGATGCTATACAACGGGGTCGCCATGCGACCCCGTTTTTTTACCTGTCATATGCTGGTCTGTGTCTGCAGCCTGGTTTGAATAAAACGGCTGTGCGGCACGTAGAGAAGATCAGCCACCTTCCTCACCAGATATTCCTCGTGCGGGTCGACGTGGCCATCGGCATGAGTTACCTCCCACAACATCCTGACAATCTCAGTCCTGTCCTGCAGGCTGCACTCACTGGTAATCAGGCGTGTAAACGGATATAACGAGGTCACGTCAGCGGCCTGGCGTTCTGCCGTTTCAACAAGCTCGCGGGCCTGTTCGGGAGACACTGAATAGCCGTTCTGGATAACACGCCGTGCTGCTGCACGTTCTGCTTCTGTTATCTGATCATCTGCGCGCGCAACCTCTATCAGCAAGGCTGCTGTAGCAAGACGCAGCGCCTGCTCACCGTCTTGCTGCAGCGTCACTGCAGAGCTGGAATATTTCTTCAGCAGTAGCTGAATCGTGCTAATCATGCCCGGGCTCCTGATGTTTCCAGGTTGGAAAATGCATTGTACTAGTTGGGCTGTCGACCGGTGGTATAAACACCCTGTTCAAAATCAACAAAAAACTCTCCCAACATGGGATGCATTACCGGTTCATCGCTCTGATCTGACGACAGATTGCGTTCGGCCACATAGGTTTCATTATTGGCATCATGCACCAGCACGTGATACCAGGGCTCATCTTTGGGCGGCTGGCTTTTTGCGACACTCTCGTACCATTCTTCGCTCCCGGAAAACTCCGGATCGACATCAACTATCACACCGCGGTAATCAAACATTCGGTGGTGAATACGCTGGCCGATGGAAAATTTTGCCTGTTTCATAGCCGTAGCTCCCTAATTTGTATATGGATTTCCGTCATTAATGTTTCGACCACAGCCGGCAGTGCAAGTTCGCCTGCCACATCGGCATGCATCTAATACACAACACCTTCAATCATCAACGCAACAATCCTGAAGCATCAGTAAACCCGACACTGTTGGCCCGCGCAAGGTTATTACCCTGCAGTACTCACTCACCAATACTGACGGCGTAGTGGTCCGCGAGGCAAGCGGCACACCGATCAACTATCTGCACGGTGCAGGTTTACTGGTTCCGAAGCTGGAAGGCGCACTTGTATCACCTACTAGCGGCGATATCGTAACCGTCCGGCTGTTACCTGATGATGCCTTCGGGAAACGTAACCTTGAACTGCTTCACCAGCTGCCACTGGATGAATTACCAGCCGGGGATATTGCCGAGGTCGGTGGCAGCATCACCGGTCAGGATGAGCACAGAAAGCAAGTGACTTTCACGGTAACTGCCATAGAAAACGGTATCGTCAGCCTCGACGGCAATCACCCACTCGCAGCCCAATCACTGGTTTTCGAAGTCGAAATACAGGGGATTCGTGACGCCACGGATGTGGAAATACAACAGGGCAAGGTGACTGGATAAGAGGTTTATTTGGCGACGCGGAAACGCGTTCCCTGGAAATACAGCTGGATGCTGTCAGGCAAAATTTCCTCCAGCACCGCACCGCTATCGAGCGTCTCCCCTTCTCTGTATTTCTGCAGATCCACGAGAATAAAACGCCGGCCCGGATCGTCCGAATAAACATGCACATCAATGCGCGGCCGGGACAGACCACTACGAAACTCCAGCGACAAATCATTCCATTCTGGCACGCCTGATGTAACCGCCGGCCGCGACGCGGCAGGCGCAGGTGGTGTAAAAACGGCGGTTGATTCATCCTCCGCTGCTGACGGCACTGACGGCATCTGCTGCACCCGAGCCGGGGGGCGTCGAGCCGGTGCAACAGGCGGTACATAAACCGGTTCCCGCGGGCGCACCACGCTGCGTGACGGCGGCTCCACTGTCTTCTCCACTCGCGGCAGCGGTGTTACCGGTAAGGCATCCTTTGATTCCTGCAGCATGCCAGCGTCCCGGTTCACGCTGTCATCACGCCCCAGCAATATATACAACAGCACGCCATTGACCAGCAACAGCGCCGCTACGACCCACACCCAGCGGTATGAGCGTTTCCGACGCCGCTCACCCCAGTGCGCCGCTTCCAGGTCAGGCACTTCGCCCAGGGAACGTTCCTGGTCAGCCTTTTTTAATGCATCAAGAATATATGACATGAGTAACTCAGGACGGCCCGGGCAACAAGCGCGGCACACCCTCGCGACCTGACGCTGTATTCAGGTGAATGATGGTGTTTTCACCGACGATGCCATCGGCCACCAGGCCATGATTGCGCTGAAATTCCAGCACCTGTTTTTGCAGGGCAAAATCAAAAACCAGCGGATCTGCCGCCGGCAGGCTCACGCCCTGAGCCCGTTCGAGTTGCAGGCGCAACCAGGACACAACCGGCCCCTGATCACCCATCTTCAGAAACAGGCGGCCACCGGGCGGCAACTGTAGCAACAGGGTGTAGTCTCCGTACCAACTCCGCTCTACCTGTTCAATGGCCAGCCGGTAAAGCTCATTATCGACAATCACTTCTGCTATGGAATCATCCAGGTACTGCAAAACAACCGGTACGCGCCGGCCATCCGCAGCCACCAGCTGCAATATCACCGGGCGGTTGTACTGGCGCAGCGTGTTCCAGTTACCCTCCTCCTGCATGCACAACAAGCCGTACTGTATTGCAAAGTCACAGAAATCCGGCTCAACGCTGGCGGGCAGTTCCACTGACCACAGGGAAAACAGCTCAGTCCAGGCTGCACGGTAGCTGCTACTGTCAGTTTCGAGCAGCAGCGATGCCAGGGTTCTTGGCTGGGGCTCTGCCAGTGGTTGTGCTGGCAACGCCTCCGGCTGCTCGTCGATATCAGATGCCGAAGCCACCGGCGGCACTGTCACCACCGGTGCGGCCAGCCTTTCCTCCGGCAGCCCTGTCGGTTTTTCCAGCGCAGCAACCGGCGGCGCAGTCGTATCAGGCCACTGCCAGGGCTTGTAAACAACCGCCAGGCCCATAAGCACCAGCAGCACCATCGCAAACATGACCCATGAATAACCAGCGCCCGCGTCATCGCTGCTGTCGTCTTCGGCCAGCACCTCGCGAGCAGCTTTTTTAACCACTTTCGGATCAACCTGTGTCTTGCCTTCAACGTAAGCGCCCAGCATGGCCCGGTCACACAACACATTGATCAAACGCGGTATACCACCGGAGAGCTGCTGAATTTTGTCAACCGAACGTTTGCTGAAGACTGGCTGTGTAATTCCGCAGATCTGTAAGCGGTGCCGAATATAGGCATCAGCCTCCTCGCGACTGATCGGGTCAAGGTGATAGCGCGCCGTCACCCGCTGGGAGAGCTGCCGCATATCCTCACGCGCCAGCAAACTGCGCAGTTCCGGCTGACCAATGAGGACTATTTGCAGCAGTTTCTGCGTGGACGTTTCGAGGTTGGTTAGCAGGCGCACCTGCTCGAGTACGTCTGCACTCAGGTTCTGCGCTTCATCCAGGATCAATACCGTGCGACGGCCACGCGCATGGGCATCCAGCAAGTAACGGTTCAGCACATCGGTCAATGCCTTGATGCTGATGTCGCCCTCGGGATATTCAATACCCAGCTCGTCACAGACGGTTGCAATCAGCTCGGTCGAGGTCACCTTGGGGTTAAGCACCAGCGCGATATCGACATTCTCCGGCACCTGTTCCAGCAGGCAGCGACAGATTGTGGTCTTGCCGGTACCAACTTCGCCGGTCAGCTGCACGAAACCGCCCCCCTCACCCAGCCCGTACAACAGGTGAGCAAGCGCCTCGCGATGACGCGCGCTCATGTACAGAAAACGCGGATCAGGCGTAATCGAAAACGGTCGCTCCGTCAGATTAAAATGATCAAGATACATAGCGTGTCAAAGTGCCGTCCGTAGAAGCCGTGTGCGCGACGATACCCGGCGGCAAGCGTCCCCTTGTATACTATTGACCTGTGCTCGTAACCACGAACCGGCCAACAGCCATACGATACCTGTGAAACCGAATAATATCCTTTCTTTAATACCTGCTGCGACAGGAATCCTGATTATTTCAGCCATAATACTGGCAACAACCATCAGTCGGGCTTCCGACCTGCAGCGTGAAAAGCGCCTGGCAGATGAAATCGTCGAAGCCATACTGGATGGCGAACCGATCACCCTGAGCGCCAGCAACCATGACTTTCTCGGCATCTATACCGAATCAGGGACTCAACCGGCACAGGGTGCGGCCATCATTCTGCATGGCCGTGGCATGCATCCTGACTGGGCGCAGGTCGCCGGCCCGCTGCGCATAGCACTGCCCGAACAGGGCTGGTCAACCCTGTCGCTGCAAATGCCGGTGCTGGCCAAGGACGCAAGCTTTTACGATTATGAAGCGGTTTTCCCGGAAGCCGCGCCGCGCATCAGCGCAGCTATTGCGTATTTACGGGCACAGGGTCCAGAGCGCATCGTTTTGATTGCGCACAGCTGTGGCGTGCATATGAGCATGGCCTGGCTGGAGCAACAGGGCAGTGGCGACATTGACGCTTACATTGGTATTGGCATGGGCGCCACTGACTACCAGCAACCCATGCGCAAGCCGCTCCCCTTTAACCGGATTGAGGTACCCCTGCTGAATGTCTACGGCAGCGAGGATTACCCGGCCGTACAGCGACTGGCCGGGACGCTGACACCGTTGCTTGCGGAGATTCACCCGTACTCAAGGCAAATCCGCATAAACGGCGCTGATCATTATTTTGATGGCTACAACGAGGAACTGGCAGCCAGTATCGCCGCATGGCTGGCGACACTGCCAGCTGCAGAGTAACAACTGAACCGCACAGGCCGGCTCAGGTATCGCTGGCTACTTCATCTCCCGACGGTTCCAGCACCGGCGAGTGCAACACGAGGTCCATGCCATGCCAGCTTTCAATATCGACAAACTCGCGTTTGCCACTGATATCTTCCAGCACGATGCGCTTGCGCTCGCCACCCAGGTAGACGATCGCCCGCACCTGGATCAACTGTCCGGAAAAATTACTGTACCAGTAACCGGGAATCGGTTTCTGTTGCAGAAACATTCTGCCTCCTGCGCCAAGCACTGTTCACATCGGCGAGCTGTTTGTTGTTATGACACCTGACCGCAGAATGTTTTTGCAGTCCATGGGTATCTTTATAGTCAAACAACGCGCATCGTTCAATGGGCCAAAAGTACTAGCCGCACTTCGATTCGCCGCAATTCAGGCAGGTCAGGCAGCCATCCATCTTGATTACCGCCCTGGTATGGCACTTGACGCACAACTGGGAGCCTTCCGGAAAATCACTTTCCGCGTCAGCCAGCGGCGTACTCGCGGTGCCGGATGCCGCTTCAAACTGTACACGTTTCTCCGCGACCAGCTTCTTCTGGTGTTCATCCAGCCCGTCGTCCTTGAGCAGGCCAATCATGCGCATGTGGCATTCAATCGCATCACCGATCTCGGCAACCAGTGACGGCATGTACTTGCCACCCTTCTTGAAATAACCGCCGCGCGGATCAAACACCGAACGCAGCTCTTCCACCAGGAAGGTCACATCCCCGCCCTTGCGGAACACTGCCGAGATAATCCGCGTCAGCGCAACAATCCACTGGAAGTGATCCATATTCTTGGAGTTGATGAAAATCTCGAACGGGCGGCGTAATTCATTCTGGGTGCCGTGATTGAGAATAATGTCATTAATGGTGACGTACAGCGCATGCTCGGATAGCGGTGTCTTGACCTTGTAGGTAGAACCAATGAGCATCTCCGGGCGTTCCAGCTTTTCATGCAGCTGCACCACGTTGTCCTCGGGTTCTTCACTGACAACAACCCCGGCCGGCGCAGCAACCGTTACCTCAGCCGCTGCTTCATCGGCGCCTACCTTGTAACCAACAATCTTCTTTTCAATACGTACTGTCATGTTCCACTCCTGCGTATTCGTATGCGTCCGCTTGTTCAGAATTTACCGTAGTAGCCTTCTTTCAGGGCATCGTAGAGATTGGCAGCGGTATGCATCTCACCGTCGTACTCGACGTCCTCGTTGCCCTTCAGGCTGACCTTGCTACCGTCATCCAGGGTAAATTCATAGATCGTGTTCTCCAGGTCCTCGCCCTTGACCAGCACACCCTGAAAGGCCTCCGGGTTGAAACGGAAGGTCGTACAACCTTTCAGGCCCTGCTCATAGGCATAACGATAGATGTCCTTGAATTCCTCGTAGGGGTATTCAGTAGGCACATTGGCAGTCTTGGAAATAGAGGAATCCACCCACTTCTGCGCAGCCGCCTGGATATCGACATGCTGGCGCGGCACCACGTTATCTGCCGATATGAAGTAATCCGGCAACACATTGTCGTCACCGTCCATGCTGGCGGTGGCATGCGCATTTACCAGTTCCCGGTATGCCAGCAGCTCAAACGAAAACACATCCACTTTTTCCTTGGACTTGCGTCCCTCACGGATCACGTTACGGAAATAGTGGTGCGCAAAACTCGGCTCAATGCCGTTACTGGCATTATTCGCCAGCGACAGCGAAATGGTGCCGGTCGGCGCAATCGAGCTGTGATGCGTAAAACGCGCGCCGGTTTCAGCAAGTTCGTTCACCAGCTCGGGTGCCACTTCTGCAACGCGCTGCATGTAACGACTGTATTTGGCATGCAGCACCCTGCCCTTCACCGAATCTCCAGGCAAGTAACCGTCACGGCGCATCTCCGGACGCTTGCGCAGCATTTCCTCGGTGACTTCAAAGTCTTCTTCCATGATCGGTGCCGGGGCTTTCTCTTTCGCCAGGTCCAGCGCAACTTCCCAGCCGGTGACCGCCAGTTCGCGGCTGACGCGCTCGGTAAAGTCAAGCGATGACTGCTCGCCGTATTTCATGCGTAACATGGTGACAGTTGAACCCAGGCCCAGAAAACCCATGCCGTGGCGACGCTTGTGCATAATCGCCTCGCGCTGGCCTTCCAGTGGCAAGCCATTGATCTCAACGACGTTATCGAGCATACGGGTAAAGATCGCAACGACCTTGCGGAATTCCTCCCAGTCGAAACTGGCATGTTCGGTAAACGGGTTACGCACAAACTTGGTCAGGTTGACCGAGCCCAGCAGGCAGGAGCCATACGGTGGCAGCGGCTGCTCGCCACAGGGATTGGTTGCACGAATATTTTCGCAGAACCAGTTGTTATTCATCTCGTTAACGTTGTCGATCAGGATAAATCCCGGCTCGGCAAAATCATAGGTGGACGCCATGATCATGTCCCACAAACGCTGTGCCGGCACCGTCTTGTAGACCTTGCAGGCAACCAGCCCGGCATTATTGGCGATGTACTCACCCTTGTAGGGCCATTCACGCCAGATCACCTGCGCCGTGTCATGCAGGTCAATACCGCCATCCAGTTCACTGCGTTCCAGCGGGAAAGCCAGCTTCCAGTCGGTGTCGTTCTTGACCGCATCCATGAACTCGCTGGTAATCAGCAGCGACAGGTTGAACTGACGCAGCCGGCCGTCTTCGCGCTTGGCGCGGATAAAATCCATCACATCCGGATGACCGACATCAAAGGTCGCCATCTGCGCACCGCGCCGGCCACCGGCCGAGGACACGGTAAAACACATCTTGTCGT
>Ga0316191_10000488_pt1 | contig 25815 bp, 26 predicted proteins | sample Eddworburr2cm_MG_FD_204928 | JGI IMG/M metagenome (GOLD analysis project Ga0316191, IMG submission 204928) | Coastal sediment microbial communities from Maine, United States - Eddy worm burrow 2 cm | ecosystem: Environmental > Aquatic > Marine > Coastal > Sediment | place: USA: Maine... | reverse complement strand
GACCCCGGTGATCACCGGAATCGCCGCATACTCTTCCGCGAAGGTCCGGTAGACCTCGAGCATCCGGCGAGCCTCTTCCTCGGCCTCGGCCTCCGTCGCGTGGGCCGTGTGACCCTCCTGCCACAGGAACTCGGTGGTCCGCAGGAACAGGCGGGTCCGCATCTCCCACCGAACGATGTTGGCCCACTGGTTGATCAGCAGCGGCAGATCCCGATAGCTCTGCACCCACTTCGCGAACATCGCATAGATGACCGTCTCCGAGGTGGGCCGGACGATCAGCTCTTCTTCGAGCTTGCTCGCCGGATCCGGCACCAGGGTCCGTTTCCCGTCGACCTCGACGACTTTGAGTCGCGAGTGCGTGACGATCGCGCACTCCTTGGCGAAGCCCTCGACGTGCTCGGCCTCCTTGGCCAGAAACGATTTCGGGATGAACAACGGAAAGTACGCGTTCTTGTGGCCCGTCTCCTTGAACATCTTGTCGAGTACGGCCTGCATGTTCTCCCACAGCGCATAGCCGTGGGGCCGGATCACCATGCACCCCTTCACCGGTGAGTAATCCGCAAGCTTCGACTGTGTCACCACATCGGTGTACCACCGCGCGTAGTCTTCTTTCCTGGGCGTAATCAGCTTCGCCATCGCATCCTCGATTCTTGATTCGTTGAAGCGCGCATTATAGGTCGCTGTCCGTCGCAATGCATCCAGGTATGCGGGGGCCGAGGTCGCGTGGCTGCCGGAGCATCCCCCCCCTCCCAGCGAGCGCTCCTCCCGCGACGTCGTGTCGCGCTCGTCGCTCCGACAGAATCTCGGAGGGCCGTCGTAGGGCCCTCCGAGATTCTGAAGGCCGCTGGGAGGGGGGGGATGCTCCGGCAGCCACGCGACCTCGGAGCTCGTAGTCAGAGCTGTTCCGGAACGGCCCGCACTTCAACGCGCAGCGGCGGGTGCGGACGGCAGGGTCCCCTCCCGAAACGATTGGCCGCGGAGACCGGGTCCCCACACGGTCTGGCGGCGGTCGGCCGCCGTGGGGATGGGGGCCCCCACGTTCTTCGCGGCCGGCCGTCGCCAGGCCGATGTGGGTGGTTGAGCGGCCTGTTTTGGGAGGGGACCCTGCCGTCCGCACCCGCCGCTGCCTCCGGCAACGAGCAGAGCCCATTCGAAGTCGGGATCAGTCCTGGGCCTTGCCGGTCATGGGGACGAAGCGGACCGGGGTGACGGATTCGCGGTGGTAACCGTCCTGGGTGCGGGTGACGAGGACGAGGTCCTGGCTGCCGCGGCCGACGGGGATGACGAGGCGGCCGCCGACGGCGAGCTGGTCGAGCAGGGGCTGGGGGATCTTGTCGGGAGCGGCGGTGACGACGACGCCGTCGAAGGGCGCATGCTCGGGCCAGCCGTCGAAGCCGTCTCCGATCCGGGTGTGGATGTTGTCGTAGCCGAGGTCGTCGAGGAGCCTGGCGGCGCCCTTGCCGAGCTCGGGGACGATCTCGATGGTGTAGACCTCGCCGACGCATTCCGCGAGGATCGCGGCCTGGTAGCCGGAGCCGGTGCCGATCTCGAGGACCTTCATGGAGGGTTTCGGCTCGATCAGGGAGGTCATCAGGGCGACGATGTACGGCTGGGAGATGGTCTGGCCGTATCCGATGCGCAACGGTCCGTCGGTGTAGGCGTAGGCGTGCATCGAGTCGGGCACGAAGCGGTGGCGTGGCACGGTTCGCATCGCGTCGAGGACGGCGTTGTCGTGGATGCCCCGCGCGCGGATCTGGGATTCCACCATGCGCTTGCGGCGGGCGGCGTCGACGTCGGACGCTTCGTCGTCGGGTCGTTGCGCTCCGTTCCCGCCGCCTGCCGCCGCACACGCGAGTCCGAGCGCTCCGAGGGCCACGAGGATCAGCGCCATCAGCCCGACCACGGCACGCTCCCCAACGTTTCCGGCTGTTGTCGAGATCCGCATGATCGTCGCCCTCCTTTCATGACCCGGATGCCCCTCGTGGTCCAGGAGTCCCGAGCGCCACGCGCGCCCGGCGGGTCGGACCCGGGATCCGGCGGCCCGCGGCTCGTCGATGGCGGTGGACGTCTCGACCGGCTCGAGGGTGTGGCTCCGCCGACGCCTCGCCGACGTCGCGGCGAGCGCGCGGGTCCCGCCGTGGCACGGGAATGAGCCGGAGTGTCATGGCGAAATCAAGCTATCCGTAAGGGTTGAGGGATGTCAAGGCCGGCCCCGGCAAGTAGAATCGCCTGTATGGGACGCTCGATCTTCTCCCGAATCATCGTCGTGCTGGCGATCGTCGTGCTGCCTTGCTGTGATTCCGGGCGCGGGCCGGCCGAGCGGACTATCTTCTCATTCGTGAATTCCGTCCAGAGCGAAAACGTCGACGCGCTCCGGTGCCTGCTGGCAGGCGCATCCCGTGAGGTGGAGGACCCGACCGCGGCCGAGGCGGAGCGCCGGGCCTTCGACGCGTGGGTGCGAAGCCGTTACACGGAATACCTCGTCGGGCGTGACCAGGGTGCGGTGGAGTTCGGCGACGACGGCATCGTGCTCACCAAGGCATTCGCCCTGGGCAAGGGGACGTTCTACGAGCTCTCCCGCGTCCGGCGCGTGGACGAGACGCTGGTCGTCGATGCCGATGTGCGATTGGCGTACGGCGAGATCGATATCTCGGGCCTGCCTCCGGGAACGGTGTTTTATGCATGCGGTCTCCCGATGGGCGTCATCGAGGCCGTGACGATCCCCCGCGGCACGGCCGAGGTCGAGGCCGAGGTCCTCGACACGGTGACCGTGCGCTGGACGCTGGTGCCCGGCGAGGCGACCCCGGAGTGCGGTGAGCGCTGGACCGTCGCGTCTGTCGTGGCGCTGCCCGAGTCGGCGACGGCCCGCGAGATCGTCTGGGCGTTCTGATGCGAACCCCGTGGAGAGTGAAGCTGGGGGTGGCCCTGGGGGGCGGCGCAGCGCGCGGCCTGGCCCACATCGGCGTGCTCCGCGCGCTGGCCCGCGAGGAGATCCCCGTCGACGTCATTGTGGGAACGAGCATGGGAAGCGTGATCGGCGGCGCGTTTGCCGCGACCGGCGACATCGCGACCATCGAGAAGGACGTCCGCGAGTTCGTCGGCAGCGAGGAGTTTCGCAAGAACCGCTTGTCCTTTTTGAAAGAGACCAAGCGCCAGCGGGGGGGGCTGTTGTACTCGGTGGGGAACCTGGTCCGGCGGGGCGTGGTCTACGGCGTCTCAACCATGCGGGGATCGTTCATGTCCGCCGAGCGGTTCGCGTCACACATCCAGGCGGTTCTTCCCGACATCCGGATCGAGGAGAGCAAGACCAAGTTCGGCGCCGTGAGCCTGGATCTCGAGAAGGGCGAGGAGATCGTGCTGTGCCACGGCGGGCTACGCAAGGCGGTGGCGGCAAGCTCGGCCATTCCGGGGATCCTCCCGCCGGTGCGGATGAACGGCCGCGTCCTCGTCGACGGCGGCTGGGTCGACAAGGTGCCGGTCCTTCCGGCCTTTCGGCTCGGCGCGGAGTTCGTGATCGCCGTGGACATCTCGGCCGAGATCGACGACACGGAAAACTACAGCCGTGGAGTCGATGTCATGATCCGCGCCAACGCCATTCGGGACGCGACCTTGGTGCGCTACCTCACACGTCTGGCCGACATGGTGGTCGAGCCCGCCGTCAAGAAGATCCACTGGGCGGACTTCGGCGCCATCGACGAGGTCATCGCGGCCGGAGACCGGGCGATGACGGATGCCATCCCGCACCTGCGCGAGATGCTGCGCCACGAGCGCTGGCGCTCGGTCTTCCGGCCACGTCCCTCGCGGCGCATGGCCGAGTACCATCTTTCCTCGGATGCCGTGAAGTTCTGCGTCGAGTGATCGGCGAACGGAAAGGGGATCGGGCTTGGCGAAAGAACACGTTCATCTGATCGGCATCGGCGGAACCGGCATGACGGCCCTGGCCGGCCTGCTCAGCGAGAGCGGCTGTCGTGTGACCGGATCCGACCACGCTCTCTATCCTCCGACCTCGACCGTGCTCGAAGATTTGGGTCTCGAGGTCTTCATCGGATTCGATGCCGATCACCTGCGGCCGGTTCCCGACCTGGTCGTCGTCGGCAACGCGGTGCGACGCGGAAACCCCGAGGCCGAGGAGGTGCTCGACCGGCGTCTGCCCCACACCTCCATGGCCCGCCTGCTGGCGGAGCGGTTTCTGGCGGGGAAGCACTCCATCGTCGTGGCCGGGACCCACGGCAAGACGACCAAGACGTCGATGCTGGCCTGGGTGCTCTACCACGCCGGGCGCGATCCGAGCTTCATGGTCGGGGGCGTACCCCTCGACTTCGGGCGGCTCTACCGCCTCGGCTCGGGTCCCGCGTTCGTCATCGAGGGCGACGAGTACGACACCGCCTTCTTCGACAAGGGGCCAAAGTTCATGCACTACCGGCCCGACACGGCGATCATCGGGACCGTCGAGTTCGATCACGCCGACATCTACCGCGATCTCGATCAGGTCAAGACGACCTTCAAGAGGTTCACGAACATCATCCCGCGACGTGGTCTCCTGATCCGTCACGACGACTGCGAGACCAGCCGGGAGGTCACGGCCCACGCTCTCTCACGGGTCGAGAGCTACGGCATCGACGCGGGGGACTGGCGAGCGGTCGGTATCCACGAGGGCGCGGGCGGGCTGAGCTTCCGGATCGAGCGCGACGGGCGGCCATTCGCAGTCCTGACCCTTACCCAGCCCGGAGTGCACAACGTCAGGAATGCCCTCGCCGTCACGGCCGCTGCCGTGGAGCAGGGGTTGTCGGCCGACGAGATCGTTGCCGGGCTCGAGTCCTTCAGCGGTGTGAAACGAAGGCTCGAGCTGCGCGGTGATGTGGATGGCATCACCGTGCTGGAAGATTTCGCGCATCACCCGACGGCCATCGTGGAGACCCTCGGCGCCGTCCGGCGTCGCCACGGCGACCGCAGGATCTGCGCGGTCTTCGAGCCGAGGTCGTGGTCGCTACGACGCAATGTGTTCCAGGACCGACTGGCCGGCGCGTTCGGGCCGGCCGACGTGGTCATCCTCGCCGACGTCTTCGGCATGGCCGACGTCCCCGTGGAACAGCGTCTCGACCCGCAGCGCGTGGTGAGAGAGCTCGTCGCACAGGGCAAGGATGCGAGCTTCGTTCCGGAAGTCGAGGCCATCGTAGACCGTCTTGCCGACGAGCTGCGCCCGGGCGACGTGGTGATCGTCATGTCGAACGGAGGCTTCGGAGGCCTGATCGACAAGCTACTGCGGGCGCTCGAGGCCCGCGCTCCCGGTGCCGTCGCCGGCAATTCGGACACCGACCGTTGATCGAAGTGAAGCGGCCCGGGAGTCTGTGGGTCATCGATCCCTCGATCCACCACGCCGAGGACCAGGGCGTCGCACAGGTCCTGCGGGGCTTCGAGGGCGGGAGCCGGGTCTTCCGCCCGTCTCTCGCCCCGAAGGATGGTCCACGAGTCGGTGACGGATACGACGCCGCCGGCATCGTCTTGCTCGGTTCGGGGGCGTCGGTTCACGAAGATCTTCCGTGGCTTCGAGAGCTGTCCGGGTGGTTGCGCCCCGTTCTGAACGGCACTCGTGAGCTGCCGGTCCTCGGCATCTGCTTCGGCCATCAGCTCATCGCCCACCTGGGCGGTGCCGAGGTCGGCGATTTGCGCGAGGACGGCTCGAAGGATCTCGGCGCGCGGGAGACGCGGGTTGACGGCTGGACACTGCTGCCCGGTTGCCACGATCTCAAGGTCATCGTCAGCCACCGTGAGGAGGTCAAGACCGTTCCGGACGACTACCGGGTCGTGGCCCGGCGTCCCGGGGTGCGGATCGACGGTCTCGAGCACCGCCGGCTCCCGATCACCACCTTCCAGTTCCATCCGGAGGCCCGCGACGAGTTCGCGAGCCGCCAGGGGCTCACCGCGAGCGCCGTCGACGCTCGCCTGATCAGGGATTCCGACCGAGTCCTCGACGCTTTTCGAAGTCGGGCCACAGGATAAAAAACGGGCCGGCAGCCTATCCGCCGGCCCGTCTCCGCTGACGGCTGAGGGGGAAGGGCCGGCAGCGGTCACTTGCAAACTCTGTCCACGGGGCGGCTACCGTCGCTTGTCTCCTCCGCTTTTCGAGCCTTGCGACTTGTCCTCGCCCGACGACGACTTCGCCTTCGAGCTCGACTTCGAGCCCGAGGACTTCGACTGCCCCCGCGGTGCGGCCTTCGATCCGGAGGAAGAGCTTTCGCCGCGCGGAGCCGCCTTTTGACGTTGAGACGAGGAGCTTCCGCTGGGCGGGGTTGCCTTCTGGCTCTGCGATGACGATCCGGACGACGGGGAGCCACGCCTCGGCTCGGCGCGGCTCGATCCGGAATCCCGTCCGGAGGGCCGCGCCTCGGTGCGCCGCTGGCTCGAGCCGCTCGGCGGCGAGGACGCCTTCGTCGAGGATGAGCCTCCGGTCTGCTCCGTCTTCCTCGGCTCCGCCATCCGACGGTAGAGCTCTCTCAGGTGGTCGTCGGTCTGCCCCGAGCCCGTACGACGGGTCTCGGGCGGCTCGGTCCTGCGCCCGCGCATCGGGGTCCCTCGCCGCTCAGCCGTCGCCGAGCTGGGTCGGGCGGACGACGGACTCTCGGAGGTCACCCTGGGCGACCGCTCGGTCGTTCCTCGGGTCGCGCGCTCGCGAGGGCCATTGCCGGTCGACTCGGAGGTGGGCCTCACCTCGGCCCGTGGGCGAGCCGGTAGGACCGATCTCCGTTTCGCGGCAGCGGCGGCCGTGCCGCCCGCGGCGGGGCGTGGAGTCTCGGGTCTCGGCCGATCGACTCGTGGGTTGCCCGAGGGTGTTTCGGCCCGGACGGCGACCCCGCCTTGCCCGACGTCGCGGGTCCGGGCGATACCCCCGCGTCCTCGTCGGATCAGATCCGACTCGGTGTCGGCGAATGGAGTCTCGGGACGAGCATCCTTGCGCACGCCGGGCACGCGACCGTTCAATTCTCTGCCCACGCGATCGCCTGGCGCGGGGTCGTCGGCGAGCTCGCGCGGCGGGATTCTGGGCGGGCGCGTCACGACCGCGGTGTCACGGATGTCGTCGGCCACGTCGAGTACGCCGTAGCGATCGCGGTATCCGTGGTGTCCTCCCCCGTGTCCACCGTGCCCTCCGCCGAAGTGCTTGTAGGTAACGAAGGTCCAACTGTGCGGACCGTAGTAGTCGTAGTAGACCGTCCGGATGTAGGCCGGGCGGTTCCAGTAGTCGAGCGGCGCCCAGCCGACGTAGGCCGAACCCCAGGACCACGAAACCCAGGCCCCGGCGAAGACCCGCCCCGGGATCCAGCACCAGCCGTAGCCGGAGACCCAGTTCCAGCGGCCGTAGTGGTAGGGGGCCCATCCCCACGGTTCGTGAGAGACCCAGAAGTACCCACCGGGGCCGTAATCCCAGTAGCCGTTGTAGTACGGTCTCCAATCCTTGGGGGTGTCGAAGGGATACCAGCAGTAGCCGTAGGTCGGGACGTAGACCCATCGCCCGTGGGCGCTCAGCTCGCGATAGTACGGCCGGACCTCGGTCGGGATCTCGTCGTAGGCCTCGACGGCCTCGGCGGTGTAGGCGTAGGTTTCTTCCGTGCGGTAGCTCTCCGCGCGCGCCTCCACCCAGCCGTCGAACGGGTCGGTGACGAAGCTGTTGAAAGGCTGGGGATCGTCGGGAATCGCGCCCGCCCACACGGTCGTTCGCATCCCGCCGCGCAGGAGCACCGACCCGCCGTCGCCCACGACCTCGGCGACGCCGCGTCGCGAGAAGACGCGGGTTTCGCCACGGTCATCGACCTCGATCCGGAAGTCACCGTCGCCGAGGAGATAGATGGAGGTGTCCGGAGTGTCGATCCGGAACTCTTCCTTTCCGTCAAGGGTCGCGGAAACCTGGATCACGCCGGAGGCCAGCTTCAGCACCGCGTTGTCGACGTAATCGGCGTAGGGGTCGGGAAGGGACTGAAAGGTCAGCTGGGTCCCATGGTCGACCCGGACCAACGTCCCACCGGCGAGTTGAATCTCGGTGCGTTGATCGAGATCCGTCCGAATCGAGTCTCCTGGGAAGACGGGGGCGTTGACGCTCGCCTCGGCGGTCGGTCCCGGGCTGCTCTCGGTGCCTCGGACCACGCTGACGCCGTGCTCTTCATAGCGGATACGGCCGAAGTCTCCCGCCTGGTAGTCGTCGTAGGGATCCTCGGGGATGGCCCATGCCGCGCCCGAGAGAGCCGGAAGGGTCAGGGCGATTGCGATGGTCAGGAACCGGGCCATGATTGCCTCCCCCGGCGACGGTTCGCCGAGACGCCCAATCAAAGGAGCAGCATCCGTGCCACCCGGATGAGGGCCGTTGCAGGCGAAAAAACCCACGAACGGCGTCCTCGCCTGTCCTCCGGGCTCCGTCGTCGTCCTCGGCGGTGGACACCCCGGCACCTTGACCGGACGCCGGGCGGGGTGCTAAGGTCAAGCCGTCGCAACCGAGTGTAAGCAAAAGAGATCGAGCACCGTGCCCCTCCTACCCATCGTTCTTTACCCCGATCCCGTGCTGCTCGAGGCCACCGAGGCCGTCGACGAGGTCGACTCCGAGGTCCGGCGGCTCGTGCGAGACATGGTCGACACCATGTACGCCGCACCGGGTATCGGCCTGGCGGCCAACCAGATCGGGGTGCCCGCACGGGTCTGCATCGTCGACCTCACGGCCGGGGAAAAGCCCGGAGAGCTGAAGGTCCTGATCAACCCCGAGATCAAGGCGATCGACGGGTCCCAGATCGGCGAGGAGGGGTGCCTGTCGTTTCCCGACATCACCCTGGAGATCGAGCGGCCCCTCAGGACAACGGTCGAGGCTCTCGACCTGAACGGTGAGAGGTACGTCATCGAGGCCGATGGATTGCTGGCTCGCGCCATGCTGCACGAGATCGAGCACCTCGAGGGTCACACCTTCCTGCGAAACATCTCGCCGGTTCGCCGCGAGATGGTCAAGCGGCGCATCCGGAAACGGATCAAGGCAGGGGACTGGATCGCCGCGGTGGCCCTGTGAGAGGGGTCTTTCTCGGTACGCCTTCCATCGCCGTTCCGACCCTCGAAGCTCTCGTGAGCGCGGGCCATGATGTGGCCCTCGTGGTCACCCGGCCCGATCGTCCGGCACACCGCTCGGCGACACCGCAGGCGCCCGCCGTCAAGAAAGCCGCATTGCGTCTGGGGCTTCAGGTCTCTCAGCCCGAGAAGGTCCGCGACCGGAAATTCCGGGAGTCCCTCGAGCAGGTGGCCCCCGACGTTTTGGTCGTCGTGGCGTACGGCAAGATCCTCCCGCGTGCGGTTCTGGGGATCCCTCGGCTGGCACCGATCAACGTGCACTTCTCGTTGCTCCCGGGCTATCGCGGTGCCGCACCGGTCCAGTGGGCGCTCGCCCGCGGAGAAACGACGACCGGCGTGACGACGATGGTGATGAGCGAGGGCCTGGACGAGGGCGACGTGCTCCTCCAGCAGGAGGTCGCCATCGAGCCCGCCGAGCACGCGCCTCGACTTCTCGACCGCCTCGCCGAGATCGGAGGGCCGCTGCTGTGCCGCACCCTCGACGGTCTCCGGGACGGAACCGTCAAACCGCGCCCCCAGGATGCCGCCGCCGCGACCCTAGCGCCCATGCTCCGTATCGAGGACGGTGTCGCGGACTTCGCCCTGACGGCCAGGGAGATCGAGGGGCGCGTCCGGGGCTTCGATCCGTGGCCGGGCGTGTGGACGCGGTGCCGGGGCAAGAGGGTCCGGATCGTCGAGGCCGCGGCGACCGAGGGCGAGACGACCCCGGAGTCGTGCGGTCACGTGATCGAGCTGAAAGACGACGCTTTGACCGTCGCCTGCGGGAAGGGGACGATCCTGGCGATCCGAGCGGTCCAGCCCGAGGGACGCAGGGCTCAGAGCGCCCGCGACGCCGTCAACGGTCGGCAGATCCTCCCCGGAGATGACCTTGGCCACGAAAAGGGCTAGCCGGCGCGCCGGAACGCCGGGGACCCGCACCGCAAGAGACCGGGCGTACGAGATCCTCCGCCGCGTCGAGGAGTCCGGTGCCTACGCGGCCCCGCTACTCGACTCCCACGAGGCCGAGATCGACGACCCCCGCGAGGCGGCGCTGCTGCACGAGATGGTCCTCGGCGTCCTGCGATGGCAGGCGGCGCTCGACCACGCGGCCGGCAAGGTCGCCAGTCGCTCCCCGGAAGCGATGGACCCCGCGGTCCGCAGGGTCCTGCGGATCGGCGCCTACGCTCTCTTGTTCCTCGACCGCGTCCCCGACTTCGCCGCCGTCGACAGCGCCGTCGACCTGATCCGGCGCGTCGCGCCGCCGTCACGGGCGGCGTTCGTCAACGGGGTTCTCAGAAGCCTGGCCCGTTCCGGTCGCGATCTCATGCCGCCCGAGCCCACGCCGGGCGATGTCGAGTCTCTCGCACTGGCGCATTCGCATCCCTCGTGGTGGGTTCGGCGTCGGGTCGAGGTCGCGGGATGGGATGCGACCGTGGAGCTCCTGCGGGCGAACAACCGCGCCGCGCCCACCGTCCTCCGCACGAATCTCGAGCGCACTACACCGGCCGAGCTCCAGGCGCGCTTCCGTGCCGAGGGCGTGAGCACCGAGCGATGCGCCCTCGTGCGTGAGGCGCTCCGCGTCGTCTCGGGACCGTTCCGCCACACGCGGACCTTTCGCGAGGGGTATGCCTGGGCCCAGGACGAAGCATCCCAGCTCGTTCCGACCCTGCTCGGCCCCGTCCTCCGGCCTCGGGTCGCCGACCTGTGCGCCGCGCCCGGGATCAAGACGTTGCAGCTTCGTGAGGCGCTACCGATGGGCGGCACGATCGTCGCGGCCGATCGGCATTCCGGGCGTCTCCGACGCCTTCTCGCCAACCTCGAGCGCGTCGGCGCGACCGAGGTCCTCCCGCTGGTGGCGGACATGGCCGGCGGTCGAACGCCGATCCGCGGAACGTTCGACCACGTGCTCGTCGACGCTCCGTGCAGTGGAACGGGTACGTTCCGTCGCCACCCGGAGATCCGCTGGCGACTCGGACCGAACGACCTGGAGAGCCTGTCCGCCCGTCAGCTCCGAATCCTCGAGACCGCCGAGACGCTTCTGGGCCCTGGCGGAAGTCTGCTGTACGCGGTTTGCTCCATGGAGCCCGAGGAGGGGGAGGGCACGGTCACCCGGTTCCTGGAGCGGCACGCCGGTTTCGACGTCGTCGACGCGGCCGACCGGGTCCCCCGGGCGGCGCGGTCGCGGGTCGGCGGCGACGGGGCTCTCAGAACCGATCCGGCGGATCGGATGGACGGCTTTTTCGCCATACTCCTGAGGCGACGGATACGGGAATGAAGCGCTGGATCGGATGCAGCGTCGTCACCCTCTCGGTCGCCACCGGCGCGGTCGTGGTCGGCGCCTGGAGCGTGCTGTCCTACCACGTTCTGGTGCGCGAGCAGATCGAGGTCGAGGCACGGTGGTCGCGCATCGAGAACGTCTACTATCGTCGGTGGAGCCTGGCGAAGCATCTGGCCGACTCGGCCCGCGGCGTCGCGCGGGACCCGGCGCCGGTCGATTCCCTGGCCGAGACTTGCGACCGCGCCGCCGGGATCATCCTGTCGCCCGAGATCCTCAACGACCCGCAGCGGCTCGATGAGCTCGTGCGGCTCGAGGCCTCGCAGCGCGCCTTCATCGCCGGGACATTCGACAGCATCCGGTCGCCCGGTAGCGGATCGTTCCGGGCCCTCGAGGAGGACCTGAAGGCGACCGAGGAGGATCTGGAGGTCGCGTGCGATCGCTTCAACGAGTCGGTCACGGAGTACAATCGGCTCGTCGGCCGCTTTCCCATGTCGCTGTTCGCCCGACTCTACGGGTTCCGCACCAAGCCCTCGATCGACAGCTCTCCCGGACCCCCGGCGCCCGACGACGACCCGGAGGGAGTCGATGAAAACTGACGTGTCGAGGGCCGCGGACCGGGTCGTATCTCGTTGGGATGGAAGCGATTGGGGCCGTCGGCCCGCGTTGCGCTCCGGCGCTCGCGGTGCGGAGACCCTATAATGCGGCCGCTTTGGAAGAAAACGGAGATCGAAAGCGGCTGAGGCATGCGGCACGCGTCGCAGCCTGGATCGTCGGGGCGGGCGCCCTGTTCGTCGCGGTATTCACCTTCTCGTTCTATCTCGCCATGAAGATGGAGATGCGATCCACGCAGGTCGTCGTTCCCGACGTGACCGGCATGACTCGCGAGGGGGCGGAGGAAGCGGCCGTCCCCCTCGGGATGGTCGTCGAGGTTGCCGATCAGCGCAACGACGCGGCGGTTCCGAGCGGCCGGGTACTCGCCCAGCAGCCGCGAGCGGGGTTCGAGGTCCGACGTGGAAGGCGTCTCAAGGTCGTCTTGAGCCTGGGAGGCAGGGTGCTGGAGGTGCCCGATCTCGTTGGACAACCCTCGCGGACGGTGGAGATCACGCTCCGGCGAGAGGGCTTCCTCCCGGGCAACGAGGTCAAGGTGTACGACGATCGGGCGCCGCGGGGAACGGTGATCGCCCAGGTCCCACCCCCCGGCACCCCTTCGATCCCGGGGGAGCGTGTCCATCGCCTGGTCTCCCTCGGCCCGTCCGAGACGGCGTGGGTCATGCCGAACCTCGAGAACCGCCCCCGCCGTGATGTGCAACGCTTTCTCGAGGACTCGGGGTTCCGCCTCGGCCCGGTCCGGCAGGTCTCCCACTCGGGGCGCCCGCCGGGCACCATCGTCGGTCAGCTTCCGCGTCCGGGGCATCCGGTACGCTCCGGGGACGTGATCCATCTCAGCATCGCAAGGTAGCGGCAAGGAGACCTAACGTGGCTGCAGTCCTGGCACCGTCGATCCTGTCCGCCGACTTTTCCCGTCTCGGAGAGCAAATCAAGGAAGTCGAGGCCGGCGGCGCCGCGATGATTCACATCGACGTGATGGACGGCCACTTCGTGCCGAACATCACCATCGGTCCCGCCGTCACGGCGGCGGTCCGGAAGGTGACCGGGCTCCCCTTGGACTGCCACCTGATGATCGAGGAGCCGGATCGCTATATCGACGATTTCGCCAAGGCCGGGGCCGAGATGATCTCGGTACACGTCGAGGTCCTTCGCCACCTTCACGGCACGGTCCAGGCCATCAAGAGCCTCGGGGTCAAGGCCGGAGTTGTGCTCAACCCCTCGACGCCACTTTCCGCCCTCGACGAGATCCTCGGCGATGTCGACTTCGTCCTCATGATGACGGTCAACCCGGGATTTGGCGGTCAGGTGCTGATCCCGTCGGTCCTGCCGAAGGTTCGGCATCTTCGCGAGCGGATCGACGAGCGAGGCCTGGACACGAGGATCGAGATCGACGGCGGCGTGACCCTCGAGAATCTGGACGAGGTCGTGGCAACGGGGGTGGACATGATCGTGGCAGGGTCGGCCGTCTTCGGTGACGACCCGCAGGCGTCGACCGCCGCCTTCGTTCGTCGGCTCGCGGAATTGGCGGAAGATGGCCACGGGCGTTGATCCGGCCGGCGTCGAGGGACGCACCGTCACTCGCGTCCGGTACCCCGAAACCGATCGCATGGGGGTGGCTCACCACACCCACTATCTGGTCTGGTTCGAGCTCGGCCGGACGGAGCTCATGCGGGAACTCGGATGCACCTACGCGGAGCTCGAGGACCGCGACGGGGTTTTCTTTCCGGTGGTGGGGCTGGACGCGGCGTTTCGCGCCTCGGCCCGATATGATGAGGTCGTGGTGATCACGACCCGTCTCGCCTCGGTAGGCGGGGTGCGGGTGAGATTCGAGTACACGATCTCCCGCGAGGGAGAGGGGAAGGTCCTGGCCGTCGGCTCGACCGAGCACGCGGCGGTGGACCGTCGGGGGCGCCCGCGCCGGCTGCCGCCGGAGTTGAGGCGACGGCTTCAGGGGATGACGGAACGCGAGACATGACCGCGCCGCGCCTTCGACGGGCCCTGATCCTCTTCGTACTGACCGCGCTGGTCGGAGGTATGTCCGGCTGCGCCAAACGCAAAGAGAAGCAGGCCGAGGACCACTCGTTCCTTTCGGCGGAAGTGCTCTACCGCCGGGGTATCGAGCAGCTTGCGCGGGACAATCTCGTCAAGGCGCGAGAAGATCTCGAGCGCATCACGTTCTCGATCGACACCATGGAGCTGCTGGAGCCGCTGGTCAAGCTCCGGCTCGCCGACGCGACGTTCTACAAGGGTGACGACATCTCCTACATCGACGCCCGCGCGAAGTACCTCGACTTCGTCGTGCTCGACGGGGGCCATCCGTTGGCACCCTACGCGCAGTTCCAGGCAGGCATCTGCTCGCTCCAGCAGGTGTCGGCGCCGACGCAGGATCAGACCCAGACCCACGCCGCTCTGGAGGAATTCCGCGAGGTCATGCGTCGCTGGCCCGGCACGAGCTACGCCCAGGCGGCCGAGGGTGTCATCTCCGAGGCCGAAACCTATCTCGCCCGGCACGAGTATTCGGTCGGCCGGTTCTACTACAAGAAGAAGAAGTTCAAGGCAGCGGCCGGCCGTTTCCGCGGGATTCTCGACCACTATCCCAGCTACCCCGACAAGGACCGGGTCTACCTCCAACTCGGCGAAGCCCTGGTGCGCAGCGGCAGCGACGTCGAGGGCAAGTCGTACCTCACTCGCGTGATCGAGGACTACCCCGGGAGCTCCTCCGCATCGGAGGCCAAAAAGGTCCTCGCCAAAAGCGAGCACTACCGGAAGAAGAGGGAACGCAAGAGCAAGCGACCGGTGGAGCCCCCCACGCAGCCCGAGGCCGACACCGAGCCCCCTGCCTCGACCCGTCTCTAGGCACCTCAGAACAGACGGGACTGATCCTGAACGACGTCGTCGACCAGGCCCGGGTAGCTTCGAACGAGCTCCGCGGGAGCCGCGGGTGCCACTTCCTCGAGCACGTGCTTCATCTGAAGGGCATTGACCAGGGCCTTGCCGCGGAAGTGGTTGTTCTGAACGACGAAAAGCTCTTCCGCACTTTCGGCCAGGCTCCGGGCGAGTCCCGCCAGGTCGCGTACCTCCTCGGGCGAGTACAGATAGTCGTAGCGTGCGTCGCGTCCCGCTCCCTCGCGAAACCAGTCGGCGACGTTGCGCCCATGGAGCCGCAGGTAGCTCCGGGACGACGTCACGCGCGGCCGCGCCGCGGCAGCGCGGCCGACCCTCGGCTGGTCCACGACGCACCAGCCGACGTCGCGACGCCGAAGCCACGGATCGACCTCGTCCGCGAGCCAAGAGTCGTGGCGGACCTCGATCACCACCGGCCAGCCCGCGGTGAGATCCAGCATTCGCTCGAGGTGCTCCACCGACTCCCGATCGCGGTGGAAACGGTGAGGGAACTGGACCAGCACGGCACCGAGGACCCCTGCCTCGCGCAAGGGGCTCAATCCTGAAAGCGTCTCCGGCACCGCAACGGCGAGATCTGCGGCGGGATCGTGGGTCCACGACCGGTGGGCCTTGGCGCTAAAGACAAAGCCGGGCCGGCTCGCGGTCCTGCGGGCCCAGGACGATGCGACCTCCGGATTCGCGGGCCGGTAGAACGTGCTGTTGATCTCGATGAGGTCGACGAATCGGGCAAGATAGGCCAGCTTGTCCAGGCGTCCGACCTCGGAGGGGTAGACGATTCCCTTCCAGTCCGGATAATCCCAACCGGCCACCCCGACCCGGATCATCTCGTCAGCCTCCTCATCGTGGACGAGGATAGCGATCCGCGGCGGGAATTCAATGACACGGGGTCTTGTTACGGGCGTTGCCGGAACGACGCGGCGAGGACGAACTCGCTCCAGGGGGAGGGAAGCGGAGATGGCTACAAGCAGACGACCCGGGAGCTCTATCGGGAGGCGGCGCTGACGCCCGACCCCGGTTTGTGCTGCACGAGCACACCGGTCTGGAGACCGCCCGACCTGGTGGTGCCCGAGCGGATGCTCGAGATGAACTACGGCTGCGGCACGACCGTGCACCCGCGCGATCTGGTCGGGCAGCCGACCGTGCTGTACGTCGGCGTCGGAGGCGGCATGGAGCTTCTCCAGTTCGCCTACTTCTCCAGGAAGCCGGGCGGCGTGGTCGGGATCGACCCCGTGGCGGAGATGCGGGAGGCGAGCAGGACCAACCTCGCCGAGGCGGCGGCTCGGAATCCCTGGCTCCGTGAGGAGTTCGTCACGCTCCTCGATGCCGATGCGCCCGACCTCTCCCTGGCCGACGGCTCGGTGGACGTCGCCGCCCAGAACTGCCTGTTCAACATCTTCGAAGAAGACGATCTCCGTCAGGCCCTGGCCGAGGTCTACCGTGTGCTTCGGCCCCGCGGGCGATGTGTCTGTCGGGAGCCGTGACCTACGAACGCTACGTGGCCATGCTGGTCGAAGCCGGATTCGGAACGATCGAGGTTCGCGCGAGACGCCCTTACCGCGTTCTCGACCCCGCGCGCTACGCCATCGCCGAGCCGATTCTGTTGCACAGCGTCGAGGTGGCGTCCATCAAGGACCCGATTCCCGACGACGGCCCTTGCGTCTTCACCGGTCGCACGTGCGTCTTCTAAGGTTCGGAAGGGTCCTTCGACGACGGAGCCGGCCACGTCCTGCGGCGCGACCTGCCGCTGCCCGCTTGCGACAAGACCGCGCGGCGGCTCGAGTCTCTCGGACGCGACAATCTTCTGGTCACCGGGCCGACCTGGTTCTACGACGGTGGCGGCTGCTGCTAGGGTCCGCGACGAAACGACTCCCCGGTTCTGGACGCCGATGCATCCCGTCTGGCTACGTTGCTCCTCCTCGAAGTAGCGCTGCTACGATTTCGTCATCGCGCCTCGCCAGTCGGGCGCCTCGACGTCCAGAATCCGGGGAGTCGTTTCGTCGCGAACCCTTGGCGCCGCATCCGAGTGCTATCCTGCTCCTCGCTCCTCGCTCGCCCACCGGTGTCGCGCATGACGCGCCCGAGCCGATGGGCGGCCTGTCCGGCACCATGACGAGGACTCGACCCATGGCCAAGCGCTCGACCCCGAAAGAACCTCGTACTGCCCGCATCGGTAACCGTAAGGGAGGAAGCCGGCTGGACGGGATCTTCCGTCCACGCTCGGTGGCCGTGATCGGTGCTTCCAGGAAGAAGCAGACCATCGGTCACGAGATTCTGAGCAACCTGATGGACTCCGAGTTCAACGGCGCCGTCTATCCGGTCAATCCGAGCGCGTCGTCGGTGCACTCGATCAAGAGTTACGCGCGCCTCGCGGACATCCCGGGACCGGTGGACCTTGCCGTCGTCGTCGTTCCGAAGGGGCTGGTCCTGGGTGTCGTGCGAGAGTGCGGCAAGAAGGGGGTCAAGGGGCTGGTCGTGATCACCGCGGGGTTCAAGGAGGTCGGCGCCGAGGGCGCGGCTGCCGAGGAGCAGCTCGCGGAGCTCGTCCACAAGCACGGGATGCGGATGGTGGGACCCAACTGCATGGGGGTGATCAACACCGAACCCGACGTTCGCCTCAACGCCACTTTTGCCGCCGCCGTTCCGATCCGGGGCAACGTCGGGTTCGTCTCGCAGTCGGGGGCGCTGGGCGAGGCAATCATCGCCGACGCGGCTCAAGCCGGGCTCGGCATCGCGATGTTCGTCTCCGTGGGCAACAAGGGCGACGTCTCCGGCAACGACCTCCTCGAGTACTGGGAGAACAACCCCGACATCGGCGCGATCCTGATGTACCTCGAGTCGTTCGGAAATCCGAGAAGGTTCACCAGCCTGGCGCGACGTGTGACCCGCAAGAAGCCCGTCATCACCGTCAAGGCGGGAAGGACGGCCGCGGGGGCGAGGGCCGCCAGCTCGCACACCGGCTCGATCGTCGGCCTGGACATCGCAACCGATTCTCTCCTCGAGCAATGCGGCATCCTTAGGGTCGGCTCGATGGCCGACATGTTCGTTCAGGCCGAGGCCCTTGCCAACCAACCCGTCCCCAAGGGCAAGCGCATCGCGATCGTGACCAACGCCGGCGGTCCCGGCATCCTGTGCACCGACTCGTGTATCGGACGCGGCCTGGAGATCGCGGAGCTCCGCCCGGCGACCCATCGTGCCCTGAGGGAGGTCATGCCCGCCGAGGCCACCAGCGCCAACCCGATCGACATGATCGCGTCGGCCGACGCCCAGCGTTACCGCGATGTCTTGAAGATCGTCAAGAAAGATCCGGGTGTCGATGCCATCATCGCGATCTTCGTCTCGCCGATCATGATCGACGCTCTCGAGGTCGCCCGCGCCATCGCCGATTCCGCCTCGGGGGCCAAGCCGATCCTCTCGGTCTTCATGGGGAAGCGGCGCTCGCAAGAGGGGCTCGCCGAGCTACGCAAACGGCGAGTTCCGGTCTACCGCTTTCCCGAAGAAGCGGCCTCCGCGATGGGGGCGATGGCGCGGTATCGCGTCCTGCGTGACGCTCCCCTGGGCAAGCCCGTGCGCTTCAGGGTCGACAAGGCCCGCGCCGGAAAAGCGTTCGCCGCGGCTCGCTCCGAGGGTCGCACCGAGCTGTTGCCGTCGGAGGTTTTCGAGGTCCTCAGGGCCTATGGCTTGCCGGTGGCGCCATCCCGCCGCTCGCGCACTGCCGCCGAGGCCATCGCGGCCGCCATCGAGCTGGACTACCCGATCGTGCTCAAGGTCGCCTCGTCGAAGATGTCCCACAAGACGGACGTCCAGGGAGTGAAGGTCGACCTCCGGAATGCCGATGAGGTCGGCAAGGCATTCCGTGACCTGACCTCGCGACTCCGCAAGCGCGATCCGAATCTCGAGGTCCTGGTCCAGAAGATGGTGACCGGGGGTCGGGAGGTCATCCTGGGCATGACGCGCGATCCCAACTTCGGCCCGCTGATGATGTTCGGGCTCGGGGGTGTCTACGTCGAGGTCATGCAGGATGTCTCGGTGAAGATCCACCCCCTGACGGATGTCGATGCGGAATCGATGGTGCGACGCATCAAGGGGTTTCCGCTTCTGGCCGGGGCGCGCGGCGAGAAAGCCGTCGACGTCAAGCGGATCGAGGAGTGCCTCTTGCGTCTGTCCCGGCTCGTTTCTGATTTCGAGTCCGACATCGCCGAGATGGACGTCAACCCGTTCATCGTCACCGACCGTCCCGAAACTTCGATGGTCGTCGACGCACGCATCTACCTCGCACCCTGAGCCCTTCGATCGTGTCCCTGGGTTGGCCTGTGTTTTTCACAGGCATTCGGCTAGTGCTTGAACTGCCGCGACTCTAGAATGCGGCGCGCCCGCTCGATGGTCCGGTGCTCGATCTGCCGCACCCACTCGCGCGTGCACCCCATCTCGTCGGCGATCGCCTGCAGGCTCCTCGGCGGCGAGCCGTCGAGGCCGAAGTGCAGTACGAGGATCCGCCTCTCCCGCTCTCCCAGCAGCGAGAGCGCGTCGTGGAGCGCCGCCACGGCCTGGCGGCGGTTGACCTTGATGTCGGGCAACGAGTCGGTCGACGGGATTCGCACCTCCAGCGGCGTGGGGTCGTCGTTTCGAGAGATCTCCCCGAATGACAGGACTCGCTGCGCGACCCGAGCCAGAGGGCGGGCATACCCGTCTCGCGCCTGTTCGTCGGGGCGCGCTCCCGGGACCGGCGCCGAGGCCTGGTTCCTCTGGCGGTTGACCGCCGCGATGACGTACTTGCGAATCCACCACGACGCGTAGGTGACGAACCGTGCCCCGCGGTCCGGCTCGAAGCGCTTGGCAGCCTCGATCAGACCGAGGTTGCCCTCGCTGATCAGGTCCTCGATGGACGCGCCTCGATGAGCGTATTCCCGGGCGATCCTCACCACCAGTCGCAGGTTGCACTTGATCAGACGCTGATGAGCGCGGTTCTCGCCACGCTGGCCTCGCGCGGCCAGTCGCTGCTCTCCGCTGGTGGTCAGCAAGGGATAGCGGCGGATCGAGCGCAGATAGCTCTGGAGCCCCCCGCGATACACCCCTTCCCGCCGCTGCTGTCGGTCACCCATGAGCGGCCTTCCCCATCGGATCGATTCCGCCCTTCAGCCACCCCGATTACTGGGTAGCATACCCTGGAATTCCTAAAAATGCACCAAAAATTCGAATTAATATCCGAAAGTCATGATTCTCCCTCACGGTCCCGAACCCGCGTTCCGTGACGGCCCGGGTCGTATCGCCGCCCGGCTCGAGCCGGACGTTTCCGAGCGTGACGAGCTGTTCCCACGGGGCGTTGCGCCGAAGCAGCTCCGCCATGCGCGGCATGCAGTAGACCGGCAGGTCGCGAGTGTGCACGGCCTCGAATCCGAAGAACGCCAGACCCAGGTAATGCCCGATGTGGGCGTGGGTCAGGAACACCCCCTCCAGAGGAGTGCGATCGAACCCGCCGGATTCGCCTCGAAGCTCTCCCACCGCGTGGAGCTGCTCGCGAATGTCCGGAGTGGCGTCGACGAGATAGATCTGGTCGGAGTCGGGAAGGCGGATCGCGAGACTCGCAATCCATCGTTTCCGGGCGGGATCGTGCCGGGCGGCGTTGCAGCGCGCGCAATCGTAGGCGGCGTGCGGGAGGCCACCGTCCTGGACCGAGCCGAGAACGCGGACGAACGGTCCTGAGGCGGGGGCGACGCCTGGAGACTCAGGCGGCGCAATCGCGCTGTCGCCGGAATCGCAGCGCACCATCGCGACGATCGCAACGATTGCCGAGAGCCACGCGCGCGCCGGGACGGGAATCCCGGCGCGCGGTGGCGAAGCTGACGATCGATCCCACGATGGCGGAGCAACCCTCGATGGGTCCCGCTAGAACCCGATGGTGATGCCGAAGCGGTCCCCACGATAGGGGACGTAGCCATCACGGAACAGCCGCCCGTCGCAATAGTCGTGGGGTCGATACACGACGCCGTGACGGGTGCGGACGGGGAAGTAGTAAACCGCGTGCGCATGCCGGTGACCCGGGTAGTAGACACGCCCGCTGAAGTACGGACGGTAGGTCCGGACCTCTCGCGCCCGGATCCGCCTCGGGGCAACGACGTGTCTGAAGTGCTTGGCGTGTCCGCCATGCCGCGTGGAGCGCTCGACGCGACGCCCGCGGTCATGGCGTGAATGCTCACCGCGGCGTCCGGCCTCGTGCGCGAGAACGGGGAGCGCGGTCGTGGCGATCAGCATCACTGCCAAACCCACGGCCCCCCTCGCCCATCGCTTCCATCGTTCGGTGGTCGTGGTTCTCATCGGGCACCTCCTTTCGGGAAACCTCGCCATTGCGAGATCCGCGCCAAGGGCATCCATCGCTGTCAACGCATTGTCACGATTGGACTTTTCTGGTCCGGCGCACCCTCGGCCTTTCGCGCCGACCGGGGCGAGCGAGGGACTCGGGTGTCCTCTGGACCGGACGGTTGCGGTCGCGGCCCGGTCTCCGACGAACGGGTATGATAGATTCGGTCGGCGCCGACATCACGGCGCAAACGATCATCCATGAAGAGAGAATCCATGGCTCCGCGGCGCGGATTCACCAGCACGACGATCCTCACGGTACGAAGGGGCGGCAAGGTCGCGATGGCCGGCGACGGCCAGGTCACGCTCGAGCACGCCATCGTCAAGCAAGGCGCTCGAAAGGTCCGCCGGGTCGGTGAGGGTCATACCCTGGCCGGCTTTGCCGGGGCGGCCGCCGACGCCTTCGCGCTGCTGAACCGTTTCGAGGAAAAGCTGAGCGCTCACCCGGGGCAGCTGGAACGGGCCTCGGTCGAGCTGGTTCGCGACTGGCGAACCGACCGCGCGCTGCGGCGGCTCGAGGCGATGCTGGTCGTGGCCGATTCCGAACGGACCTTCCTGCTCTCGGGCTCGGGGGATCTCATCGAGCCCGACGACGGCGTTCTGAGTGTGGGGAGCGGATCGGTGGCCGCGGTCGCCGCGGCGCGGGCCCTGATCGCCCACACCGATCTGGACGCCCGCACGGTGGCGACCGAGGCCCTGCGGATCGCGGCGGGGATCGATCTGTACACCAACGACAACCTCACCGTCGAGGAGCTCTGAAGTGGTCTTCTACATGCCGGGTCGCGTCAGCGACACGGTCTCGGCCGATGCCGATCTCACCCCGCGACAGATCGTCGCCGAGCTCGATCGTTTCATCATTGGTCAGGATCGCGCCAAGCGCGCGGTGGCCATCGCGCTCCGCAACCGCCTGCGGCGCCAGAAGCTCGCTCCCGAGGTGGCTGAAGAGGTCATCCCCAAGAACATCCTCATGATGGGCCCGACAGGGGTCGGCAAGACCGAGATCGCGCGACGACTCGCCCGCCTGGCGGGCTCACCGTTTCTCAAGGTCGAGGCCTCGAAATTCACCGAGGTGGGCTACGTGGGCCGCGACGTCGAGGCGATGGTTCGGGATATGGTCGAGATCGCCATCGAGATGGTGCGCCAGGAGCGACGCGAGCACGTTCGCTCGCAGGCGGTTCGCAATGCCCAGAGCCGACTACTCGACCTGCTGCTGCCGCCGCGCCCCAAGCCACGCCGGGTCTCGGCCGACCCGACTGCCCGGGACCGCGAGGACGAGGAACAGGCATCCTGGGAACGCAGCCGGGAGACCCTGCGGCGACGCCTCGAGGCGGGAGAGCTCGAGGACCGCATCGTCGAGATGGAGGTCAGCGCGTCGTCGAGCGCCGCCTTCCGGCTGTTCACGCCGGGGGGCATGGAAGAGATGGACATGAACCTCCGGGACATGATGCCCGGTCTCTTCCAGGGCAAGACCCGGTCCCGACGGCTGAGCGTCGCGGAGGCCCGCGAGCTTCTCTTGAGAGAAGAGGAAGACAAGCTCATCGATCCCGACCAGCTCTCCCAGGAGGCGATCCACCGGGTCGAGCAGTCCGGCATTCTGTTCATCGACGAGATCGACAAGATCTCCGGTCGCACCGGCGGCCACGGGCCGGACGTCTCCCGAGAGGGAGTGCAGCGGGACCTCCTGCCGATCGTCGAGGGGACACTGGTCAACACGAAGTACGGCATGGTTCGCACCGATCACGTCCTGTTCATCGCAGCGGGCGCGTTCCATGTCTCGAAGCCCTCCGACCTCATCCCTGAGCTTCAGGGCCGGTTCCCCATCCGCGTCGAGCTCGACGCCCTCGGGCGGGACGAGCTCGTCAGGATCCTGACCGAGCCCGAGGGCTCGCTGGTCCGGCAGTACCAGGCGTTGCTGAGCACGGAAGGTATCGAGCTGGTCTTTACCGAGGACGGTGTCCTGGCCGTCGCGGAAGTCGCCGAACAGGTCAATCGCAGGACCGAGAACATCGGCGCTCGTCGACTCCACACGATCATGGAGCGCCTTCTCGAGGAGGTCTCGTTCGACGGATCCGAGCATCCCGAGAAGAAGGTGATGATCGACCGGCACTATGTCACCGAACGGCTGGCCGACGTGGTGGACGACGCGGATCTCTCGCGCTACATCCTTTAGTCGGGGCAATCCATGGGCATCTCAGGTCCGGCGACGGACGGGCGATGAATCGCGGTCGGGCGGCCGCGAACCGATCGTGGTGGCTCTCGTGGCTGGCGATCGGATTGCTCGCGACCGCATCTTGCGGCAAGAAGGGCCCGCCTCGGCCGCCGGAGCCCCGGGGACCGCTTCCGCCGAGAGAGATCGAGGTTCGCCAGCTGGGCGACGCCATGGTGGTGGCCTTCCAGATTCCCGAGCCCCGCGGGGAGCATCCCGCGCAGGCTCCGACCCGGGCCGAGCTGGTTCGGGTCGAGTACGGTCCGGGCCTCGAGGCACCGTCCGATCCCGACACGTTCCGTCGCCGCGGCACCGTCGTGCGGGTGTTCGGTGCGAACCCGCTAGAGTCGGGTGCTCGCGCAACCTTCGACGATTCGAGCTGGACTCAGCTCTCCGACGGTGGGGTGGGCTGGACGCTCCGGTACGCGATCCGCGTCCGGGATCGTCGGGGCCGGCCGTCGCCACTGGTGGTCGCCCGCGACATCGTCGTGGTGGAGATCCCGGACCCGCCTCGCGGTCTCACGGCCGAGCCCACCGCCGACGGCATCCGTGCGGTCTGGAGTCCGCCGGCCGATGAAGGCGGCTTTCGCTACAACCTCTACCGTGCCGAGGACGAAGGCGATTACCCGGGGCGTCCGTTGAACGGCCAGCCTCTGGACACGTCGGAGTTCCTCGATACCTCGGTGGAGATCGGGAAGACCTACCGATACGGGGTCCGTACCTCCGTCGGCGAGCCTCCGCCGTTCACCGAGAGCGCGACGAGCGCCGAGATCACCGTCGTCGCCGTGGACCGTTTCGCCCCCGCCGCTCCAGACAATCTGGTCGCCGTGCAGGAGGGCGAGGCGATCCGGTTGTTCTGGGACCCCGGCCAGGAGAGGGATCTCGAGGGCTATCGCGTCTATCGGCGCGTCGGCTCGTCGTCTTGGGAGCGCGTCGGACCGGGGGTCATCCCCGAGCCGCTCTACCTCGACATCGAGGTCGAGCCCGGTCAGCGCGTGACCTATCGCGTCACCGCCGTCGACCGCGCCAGCCCGCCCAACGAAAGTCCGGCCTCGTCCACGGTCGAGGTCATCGTCGCCGAAGACCGTGTCGGTACAGACGGGGAGAGGCCTTGAAGATCGCAAAAATCTCCGGCGCCGGCAACGACTTCGTCGTGATCGGTCCGGACGAGGCGGCGATCCTCGGGGACGGGCTCGTCGGTTGGACACGGCGAGTCTGCCGCCGCGGCCTGTCGGTGGGCGCCGACGGCGTCCTGGTGGTCGAGCCGTCCCGGAAAGGTCACGTTCGGGTCCGGTTTCTCAATCCGGACGGCGCGGAGGCGTTCTGCGGCAACGGCAGTCGTTGCGCGGCCCGCTATGCAGGCCTCCGCGGCTGGACCGACGGCCCGTCGGTCGTTCTCGACACCGCGGCCGGCGAGGTCGAGGCTCGTGTCGAGCCGTCCTCGATCCGACTCGAGCTGCGCGCCCCGAGGGATCTCGGTCCGATGGTGCTCGATCTCGACGGAATCCATCTCGAGGGGCGCCAGGTCGATGCGGGTGTCCCTCACTTCGTCACGGTCGTGGCGGATGTCGCCAAAGCGCCTCTGGAGCTGTGGGGCCCCGCGGTCCGTCGGCATCCACGATTCGGCGAAGCGGGAACGAATCTGGACGTCGTGACCCTCGGCACGAGCGAGATCTCGCTGCGGACCTGGGAACGGGGCGTCGAGGGAGAGACGCTGGCGTGCGGGAGCGGTGCGGTTGCAGCCGCACTCGTGGCCAGGCAGCACGGTGCGGCGGAAACCGTGCGCGTCGTTCCCGCGAGCGGGATCGCACTGACCGTCGGGCTTCCCGGGCCTGCCGATTCGCCGCGCGCTGCCATTCTCGAAGGAGATGCGCGAATCGTCTTCGAGGGCGAATTGCGGGCCGAGGGTGTCGAGGGGTTTCCAGCTTGAGCGCCCCCGGGCCGCGCCCGGTTCGACGCATCGTCGACTGGGTCCTCGGTCTCACCCTGATCGGCGTGGGAATCGTGGGCGGGTTCGTCCCGATCCTCCAGGGTTGGGTCTTCATCCTTGCGGGTCTGGCCGTGCTCAGCAGTCACAGCCGCTGGGCCCGAGCCATCCTCGACCGCCTCAAGGGCTACGGCCGCAAGCTACGCACCAAAGTAAGCGAGCGCCGCAACCGAGATTGAAGGTCAAGTTTTTTCTCTTGGCAATCCTTCCGGATAGCACCTCCCAGACAAAGGCCTGGGAGTTTGTGGCCGGGGGCAGCGGCGGGCGCGGAGGGGAACACCCCTCCACGCCCGCCGCCGCGCGATCGAGTGGGGGTTGTTCCGGAGTGCTGACTACAAGCTCCGAGGTCGCGTGGCTGCCGGAGCATCCCCCCCTCCCAGCGGCCTTCAGAATCTCGGAGGG
>Ga0316191_10000487_pt1 | contig 25816 bp, 24 predicted proteins | sample Eddworburr2cm_MG_FD_204928 | JGI IMG/M metagenome (GOLD analysis project Ga0316191, IMG submission 204928) | Coastal sediment microbial communities from Maine, United States - Eddy worm burrow 2 cm | ecosystem: Environmental > Aquatic > Marine > Coastal > Sediment | place: USA: Maine... | reverse complement strand
CGATCACCAGAGCCGGCCGGTCGTAACGATGTGGATCTGTGTCGGCACCACAAAAAAACGTATTGAGGTCAACCTTGTTGATCGTAGCGCCTTCAACTACCCGTTTCTGCTCGGGCGCAGCGCAATGGAGGGACACGTCGTCATCGATCCCTCGCGGAGTTTCACGACGATGGCGCGTTGTGACCTGCAGGATATGGATCAGTGAATCGCCGCCATCTTTACGCGCTGAGTATTGCGCTGATCGTGATTGGCCTTTCCGTGGCCAGCTACAAGCATAGAGTGCTGGGCTACCCGCTGTTGCCGGATAAGTCGGCATCGCTGTGGTCGATCGAGGCCCACCTGACCTTCGAACGGCATACGGTCGGTCCGGTCAAGGCGCGATTGAAACTGCCGCATGAACCGCCAGGGTACCGCATCCTGCGAGAAGACTTCGTTTCCCGAGGCTATGGCCTCACCACCGAGATCGAGGAAGGTGAAAGAATCGCAATGTGGGCGGTGCGCCGCGCCAATGGCGAGCAGAGCCTTTACTACCGCGCAACAGTCTATCGTGACAGCGCGGCCGGCGAAGTTCCGGAGCAACCGCCGTTTCCGGAGACCGAGGAACTGGAACCGCCGTTTAACGAAGCGCTGGCCGCGCTGCTCGACTCGGTGCGCGCCGAGTCGGCCGACGTCGCGACCTTCGTCAGCGCACTGTTGAGACGCCTGTCCAACTCCGCCAGCGATACCAACGCGCAGTTGTTGAACACCCTCGCGAGCAACGATTTCGAGCGCGCGCAAGTCGCCGTGACGCTGCTGACCGGGGCAAGGATTCCGGCCCGCGTCGTCCAGGTCGTACAGCTCACCAACTCCCCTCACACCGTCGCTCCACGGCCGTGGCTGGCAATTCACAATGGTAGTCGATGGCTGTTTTTCGATCCCGTCAGCGGGGCTTCCGGGCTGGAATCGAATTTGTTGCTGTGGAGCTGGGACAGTCAGCCGTTATTTGAGGTCGACGGCGGTATCGGCGAAAAACTCGAAATCGCGGTTTCCGCGCGCACCGAGGACGCGTTATCAGTGGCGGAAAAACGGGCTACCGCGCGCGACTCCGCCGCGGTCCAGTATTCGCTTTTCCAGTTGCCGATCCCGACCCAGGCCGTTTATGAAGTCCTGCTGATGATCCCGATAGGCGCTATCGTGATTGTTTTCATGCGTAACTTTGTCGGCGTAATGACTTTCGGTACCTTCCTGCCGGTGCTGGTTGCGCTGGCATTTCGCGAGACGCGCCTGATATCCGGCGTGTTGCTGTTTGCCCTGCTCGTCTCAGCCGGTCTCGCGGTACGTTTCTATCTCGAGAGGTTGCGTCTGTTGCTGGTGCCGCGGCTGGCGGCGATCCTGACGGTCGTCGTGTTGCTGATGCTGTTTTTCAGCCTGATTTTTCACCGCCTCGGCATCGATACCGGTTTGTCCGTCGCGCTGTTCCCGATGGTGATCCTGACGATGGTGATCGAGAGGATGTCGATCGTTTGGGATGAGCGTGGCCCGATCGAAGCAATCAAGGGCGGGCTGGGCACTCTGATGGTGGCAATGCTGGCGTACGTTGTCATGGGCATCGATCTGCTCGAGCATCTGGTATTCGTATTTCCTGAGCTGCTGCTGCCACTGCTCGCGGGGTTCTTGCTGGCGGGGCGTTATACCGGATACCGGTTGACCGAACTTGCACGCTTTAGTGCATTGGGCGGCACCAGGAAATGATGCTCACCGCGATAGGCAGGGCGGGTGTACTCGGTATCAACCGGCGCAATGGCGACTTCATTGCTCGCTACAACAAACGCAGCCTGTACCCCCTGGTCGACGACAAGCTGATTACCAAGAAACTGGCGCAGGATAACGGCATTCCGGTTCCGCAACTTTATGGGTCGCTGGAAACGCCGCGCGACATACCGGCGCTCAATGACCTGGTCGCGCAACACCAGTCTTTTGTCGTCAAACCCTCGCATGGCAGCGGCGGGGACGGCATCATCGTGATCGACTCGCACCGCGACCGGCGATTCTGGACCTGCGGCGGAAGCGTCCTGCTTTGGGCGGAGCTTGCCCACCATCTGGAGAATACGCTCGGCGGACAATACAGCCTCGGTGGCCACCCTGATCGGGTCATGGTCGAGCATCGTGTCAATTTCGACCCGATGTTCAACGCTGTGAGCTACCTCGGTGTTCCCGATATCCGGATCATTGTTTTCCTCGGTTTTCCGGTGATGGCGATGCTGCGCCTGCCGACTCGCCGCTCGGGCGGCAAGGCGAATCTGCACCAGGGGGCGGTCGGTGCCGGAATCGATATCGCAAGCGGCGAGACGGTGCACGGCGTGATCGGCAACAACAGCATCGACGAACACCCTGACACCGGCGCGGCGATCGGCGGATTAAGCGTGCCGTACTGGCAACAGATGTTGTTGATAGCAGCGCGCTGCTACGAGATGACCGGTCTGGGTTATCTTGGCGTCGACCTGGTTCTCGATGAACATCTTGGCCCGTTGATGCTCGAACTGAACGCGCGGCCGGGGCTCAACATCCAGATTGCCAATGCCGCCGGTTTACTGCCTCGGCTCGAATACGTGCAGCACCACGCCGAACCGGCATTACTGCCCGAGGACCGGGTATCCTGGGTCCAGGCTCTCGTAAGCGACAACACCCCTGGATGGCGTTCGGACTGATCCGGCGCGGAGCAGAACAGACCTAACATGGCACGCAAGAGTCCCGACCTGATCACGATGATGAGGCAACTGATCGAGACTGCGTCGATCAGCAGCGTTCAGCCGGCGCTTGACATGTCGAACCTGCCGGTCATCGAGCTGCTGGCGGGCTGGCTCGAGGATCTCGGGTTCGCGGTCGACGTGTTGGCGGTACCCGATGCACCGGACAAGGCCAATCTTCTTGCACGGATCGGCGCGGGCAGCGGCGGGCTGGTGCTCGCCGGACACACGGACACGGTCCCCTGCGACGAGCATCTCTGGCGCCATGATCCTTTTCGCCTGACCGAGGCTGACGGCCGACTCTACGGACTCGGCACCGCCGACATGAAGGCGTTCCTGGCTCTCGCTATCGAGGCCGCCAGAGACGAGAACGCAAAAACGCTGACAGCCCCCCTGACCATTCTGGCGACAGCCGACGAAGAAAGTTCGATGAACGGAGCGAAGGCGCTGGTCACGCGCGGCCAGTCCTTTGGCGACCATGCCATCATTGGCGAGCCCACCGGGCTCAAGCCCGTGCGCATGCACAAGGGCATCATGATGGACGCGATCGCGATCCACGGTCATTCCGGTCACTCCAGCGACCCGGCTCTCGGCGCCAACGCGATCGAGGCCGCGCATACGGTTATCGGCGAACTGATGGCGTGGCGCAGCGAAATTCGCGCACGCGCCAGCAACGCAGCGTTCGCCGTGCCCTATGCAACTCTCAATCTCGGGTATATCCATGGCGGCGACAATCCGAATCGCATTTGCGGCGACTGCGAGCTTCATATCGACCTCAGGCCGCTGCCCGGCATGGATATCGTGGAGTTGCGCGAGGAACTTCAGGCGCGGGTGCGGCGTACATTGGAAAACACCCCGTTCGAACTGGACTTCCGGGTTCTCTTCGACGGCATACCGGCGCTCGAGACTGCCGCCGATACCGCAATCGTAAGCGCGGCTGAAGCTCTGACCGGGCAGAGCAGCACCGCGGTAGCTTTCGGCACCGAGGGACCCTACTTCCAGGAGCTGGGCACGGACACCATCATTCTCGGCCCGGGTGACATCGAACAGGCACATCAGCCCGATGAGTTTCTGGCAATCGATCGCATCCCGCCGACGCTGCAGATACTCAAGGCCATGATCGGCCGCTTCTGCCACAACGACAACGGACGGCATTAGCCGAAACGGGCCGAATCTCGATGCGAGGACAGGAATTCGTGTGGACAGGCGAGCAGACAACCGCACACGCCGATAAGGACAGGGCGCTGGCGCGGCTTGCCGATTTGCTGGCCGGTTCCGACCGCGCGGTGGTTCTGAGCGGCGCCGGTTGCAGCACGGCCAGCGGTATTCCCGACTATCGCGATGGCGACGGTCAATGGAAGCGGCCACAGCCGGTTCAGTACCAGGATTTTGTCAGCGACCCGGCAACGCGTCAGCGTTACTGGGCACGCAGTTTCGTCGGCTGGCAACGAATTCGTGGCGCGAAACCGAACCGGGCTCACCATGTGCTTGCCGATCTTGAAGCCCGCGGCAAGATCGCGCACCTGGTTACCCAGAACGTCGATGGCCTGCACCAGCGCGCAGGGAGCAAACAGGTCATCGACCTGCACGGACGGCTCGAAAAGGTGGAATGTCTCGGCTGCGGCGACAGTCGCGACCGGACCCTGTTCCAGGCGCGACTGCACGCCGACAATCCCGGTTGGCGGCCTGCGGCGGCCGCGGCAGCCCCCGACGGCGATGCCGACCTCGATCCGGATAGCTATGCCGGATTCAGTGTCCCGGCCTGTGAGGTCTGCGCCGGCATTCTCAAGCCGTCGGTCGTGTTCTTTGGCGAATCCGTGCCGCGCGAGCGCGTCGAGCAGGCGTGGGACCAGGTGAATCAGGCTGATCTTCTGCTGGTCGCGGGCTCCTCCCTGATGGTTTTCTCGGGGTTTCGCTTTGTCCGCGGCGCTGCCCAGAGAGGTGTGCCGGTCGCCGCGATCAATCTCGGTCGAACCCGGGCCGACGAGATGCTGACCGTCAAAGTCGAGGCCGACTGTGGACTCGCCCTCGCGCGCTTACAGCGCCGTCTCGACGAATGAACACCCAGCCGTTCATGGCCGGCCGTTCGGCCCCGGCGAAACCTGCTGAAACGGAAGTTGCCGCGCTGCAAATGCCGGCACAGGCGATCGCGCGCACTGTTGCGGCGCTAGCGGCCACACTGCCCTTTGCGGTCGCAACGGCTTGTGCGACCGGGCCACTGGATGCGGAGTCACTTTCCCCGGCCGAACTGGCGTATTTGCGCAGCCTCGGCCGCGGACCGCGGCGCAACGAGTGGCTGCTTGGCCGTGCCGCGCTGGCCGGCCTTTTTGCCTTCAACCGCCCTCCACCTGGCAGTGCCGGGACGGTGCAGCAGGCCTGCTGGTCGCTAAGTCACTCGGGTGATGTGGCAATTGCCGTGGCGACGACGAACCCGAACGTCGCAATCGGCGTCGATATCGAAGCGCCGCCCGGGCCGAGCGGCCGCTGTCTGCGGCTTTTCCTGACCGATCGGGAAAGCCGCTGGCTGCACACGCTGAAAAGCTCCTCCCGTCAGTCTGCCGCCAACCGCTTATGGGCGCTTAAAGAAGCCGCATTCAAGTCGGTAGCACGGCCGCGGTCTCTGGTTCTAAGGGATTTTCAAATCCGCGAGACTTGTCTCGACAGCGGTATCACCGACTACCCGGCCTCCGCGCGCTCCCGCTGTTTCTATCGCTCCTGCGATGTCGCCGGGACCGCGGTGGCTCTGGCCTTCCGCCCGTTGCGAACGGTGCGGCCGTCCCGCCCGGCGGAAGAAAAAGCTTGACTTCATTCGCTTACTTACCTATAAGTAAGCGAATGAACGCAGCCGCTACAACCAACGACACCCGAATCCGGATACTCGATATTGCCGAGCAACTGGCGCGACAGCGTGGATTCAGCGGGTTCAGCTACCGCGATATTTCCCAGCCACTCGGCATCAAGAATGCCGCCATTCATTATCATTTCCCGACCAAGGCCGATCTGGGTGTCGCCTTGCTCACACGTTACGAGGAACTGCTGAGCCGCCACACCAGCGAGTTCATGGAGCACGGCGGCTGCGCGCTGGATCAGCTGGAGGGATTTATCGCGTTTTATACCGGCAAGATCTGCAGCAACCAGGGTACTTGCCTGATCGCGATGCTCGCCAGCGAGTTCGTCACGGTGCCAGCCGCGATGCAGGAGGCAGGCAGAAGCCTGTCGCTGAGCATCCAGACCTGGATGACAAAGGTGCTGGATATAGGTCGCGAACAGGGCGAGCTGAGCTTCGAGGGCGATCCCCGCGACAAGGCGCTGCTGATCCTGACGTCACTTCAGGGAGCGTCGCAGATGGCGCGCATGACTGGTCCGGCGACGATGGACGCAGCGGTCCGGCAGATTCGTGCCGATCTTGGGATTGGCCATGAGTCGGCGCGGACATGGCCCCAGACCGAAGCTGTTGGCTAGGCGGTTTTTTTTACTTGTTTAACTTACTTATCAGTAAGTAATGATGTATCGGAGGACGAACACATGAACCACGCAACGACTTCAGTAGATGGCAAACCGATCGCCAACCCGGTCGCGGCAGACCGCGACTTGAGACCTGCCCCCGGCAGCGGACCGCTCACCGCGTTCTTGCTGGGTCTCGCGACACGGCCGGATTTCGCGGCGCTGCGATTGCTGTTCATCGCGATTGGCGGGCTGGGATTCGGTGCGCTCACGTTCGGACTGGCGGGGATGCTGCCCGGAGAGGGGATTCTCTATGCCGGGGCGCTGGCCGTGACGTCGTCTCTTGCCGTTATGGGCCTCGCCTTCGATGCCCGATCTGCTGCCGTGGCGGTTTCGCACGCGGCTATCGCGGCAACGGTGTTTGCACTGGCGCTGGTGTCCAGCCCGGGCAGCATCACCGGCGCATTGATCCTGACCGGCGCCTGGACCCTCGCCTTCGGTATCCGCCAGCCCGGCGAACCGGCCGATCATGGCCTTACGCCGTTACTGGTCGGATCGGGTGCCTATTTACTGACGACGGGGACGATTGGCCTGGTTGCAATAGTCTAGGAACCCCTGCGGTCGTGGCGGCGCGGCCTGGCGGCGACCCGCAGATGGGCCGCACCCAGCGCCACACTGACAGGATGCCGGGCTAGTGCTGCCGCGAGCCGTTGCTGCGATCCTGGTCCTCGACATAGCTGACCAGGGATCGGCCCATCGTCGTCATTGCAAGGGCAACATGATCGAGCGTCGCATCGGTTATCTCGACCTGCGCATAATGGTCTCTTAGCAGCCTGAGCCGGCCCGATTCCAGGCGTTCCACCGCACCCACTCGCACGAGTTCCTTGACCATCGCGCCCGGCGGCAGGTCGCCCGCATAGCGCCGGGTCAGCGCGTAGAAACTGCCGTCTTCGCCCTCGATATCGAGGATCGCCGGCAGACCGTTCCCACCCTGGAACTCGGGATCGGAATGCCAGCCCAGCAGCACGGCATCCGCCGCACCGCTTCGTACCTCGTCGAGACAGTTGCCAGCGGCAAGCACATCGCGAATGCGTTTGACCTCTTTGCGGGTGAGACCGGTCATGATCGCCAGTCGCGAAGTATTGACCGGGCGCCGCTTCTCCGCGTAATCGGCGGCGGCGGCTTCGACATAGGCGCGCTTGGTCAGTTCCGACAACTCGCGCCAGCTGATACCGAGACGCAGCAACAGCCGGGTGAGCGGCAAAAGCAGCTGATAACAATTGCTGATTAGACTGTGTTTCAAATCATCGCCTTCTGGGTTGTTGTTGTTTCGCGATGGTCCATGATTCTAAGTCGAGCACCGAACCGCGCGCAAGTCCTTGTTTTTACTTTGGTATTTTATTCCCAGAAGACCTTGCCGACGGCTACTGCCAAGGCGCTGCGGTCACGATCACAAGCGCTGCCCGGTAGCCGGCGGATGGTGGCTGCACTGCAACGAGGTCGCGCGTCGGACGCCGGTATCCTTGGGTTTTTTTGCCCGGCTCGCGGCCGCCCAGCCACGCAAACCGCAACGGTACGATTACGCTGGCAGCCTGTTCAGGGGCCGGCAATTCTGACCATCAAGAGGCGCCAGCCTCGCAGCCGGACCGTCACGGTCCGGGCAGAGTCCGGCACGCCCCTGCACCGCCAGCCGCAGGGTTCCGAGCCGGGATCCAGCAGAACGCCACACAATTCATTTTTTTACTTATTTTCATAGAGTTAACTTATTCCCCAATGGCATAAAAGGCACCGTTTTACGCGCACGGCAGAACCAGATATGCTGCAGTGTGTCAATTTGGTGGTGATTGCCGCCGAAGCCAATTTCGCGAATGGAGACCAGGCAACAATGACCGAGCTGCAAACACAGACCTCCGCGCCCGCCGCACACGGTGACGACACCCCCAGCATCGAGACGAGCGCGGCTAAAGCGCTTTTCTCCGGCAACATCCTCGCCAGTCAGCTGTTTCCGTTTCCTTCGATTGCTGAAGAGGAGCGCGAGATCCTCGCGATGGTGCTGGAATCCGTCGATCGCTTCATGACCGATCACGAGGAACGCTTCGCCCAGTGGGATCAAAGCGGTGAGCAGCCAGCGGAGTTCATCGAGGGCCTGCGCGAACTCGGGCTTTTCGGCCTGATTATTCCCGAGGTGTATGGCGGTATCGGACTGTCCAATGCTGCTTACGCGCGGGCTATAGAAGAAATTGCGGGTCATGACACCTCTACCGCACTCACCGTCGGCGCACACAGCTCGATCGGTATGAAGGGCCTGTTGCTGTTCGGCGACGAGCATCAGAAAAAGACTTATTTGCCGCGGCTCGCTAGCGGCGAGATGATCGCGGCGTTTTGCCTGACCGAAACGGGTTCCGGATCGGATGCGGCCTCGATCCGCACCCGGGCCGACAAGAACCCGGATGGAAGCTGGACGCTGAACGGCGAGAAAATCTGGATCACCAATGGTGGCATCGCCGATTTCTTCACCGTCTTCGCGCGCACCGAAGGCGGGAGCGGCAAGATTTCCGCCTTTATCGTCGAACGTGACTGGCCCGGCGTGGCAACCGGCGCCAAAGAGGACAAGATGGGCATCCGCGCGTCTTCGACAACGACCGTCAGTTTCACCGATGTGCGCGTCCCGCCCGGCAGCCTGCTTGGCGACGAAGGCAAGGGCTTCAAGGTCGCGATGGCGATCCTCAACAATGGCCGTACCGGCCTTGGCGGCGGCGCCGTCGGCGGCATGAGACGCTGCATCGAACTCGCAACGGAGCAATCGCAGGAGCGCAGGCAGTTTGGGCGGCCGATTTCCGAATACGGTCTGATCAAGGAAAAAATCGCGCAAATGACGATCGACTGTTTCGCCGCTGAAAGCGTGGTCTGGATGGTCGCCAGCTACATCGATGCCGGATCCGAGGATTGTTCAACCGAAGCGGCGATCAGCAAGGTATTCTCGAGCGAGGCGATGGGGCGCGCCGCCTACGAGGCGCAACAGATCGCCGCGGGTACCGGCTATATGCGCGAGCTACCCTATGAACGCATTGTCCGTGACTCGCGAATCCTGACCATCTTCGAGGGCACGAGCGAGATACTGCGCCTGTACATCGCGCTCGCCGGGCTCAAGGAAGCCGGTCAGCACCTCGAGAGTATCCGCAGTGCCGTTGACGACATCTTCAACAGCCCGATCAAGGGCTTTGGCATTCTCGGCGGCTATGCCGGGCGCAAACTGACCCAGCTGACCACACTTGGCCGTGACCGGATCGTCGATGCCGTGTGCGAGGAACTCGCGCCCGAGGCGCTGATCTACGAAAACTACGCGCTGCGGTTCGCGCGCGCCTCGGAGTATCTGCTGCGCCGCCACGGCCGCAATATCATCGAGAAGCAATTTGCGCTGAAACGCACCGCGGACATCATCATCGACATGTTCGTCGGCTTATGCGTGTTGTCACGCGCCAGCGAATTGCGGGCCGGGGCGGACCCATCGGCACCCCACGCCATCGAAATCGCGCGTGTTTTCAGCCAGCAGGCCAAACGGCGGATGAAACACAATCTGCGCCGCATTCAGCGCAATGAAGACGAGGAAGCCAAGTCGCTGGCAGGCTACATCGGAGAGCTCAGGAAGTATCCCTGGGATGTCGTCTAGCGGTCGCCGCTCCGGGCTCAGGCGGTGCCTACGTTTGCATCGTGCGGCGTATGGTAATAGTCACTGTCGATCGCATACTCGCGGATCTCCTCCATGAGTTTTGCCAGGCGACGCTCGGCGGTATTGATGTCGGCGCAGTCCTCGCAGTCCGGATCGTTGCATGGTTGCCGCGAGAACAGCCAGAACTGCACCGCGCCTGCGACCACCCCCGATGCCACCGTCCATTCGTCGGCATCGGGGTATTTGTCCAACAACGCATTGCCCTGATCCACGGTGCATTGCGCCGCCTCGTCGAATACGGCTTCGCCGTCGTCTTCGCTACTCAGCATATCGATTTACCACTCTTTGAAAGTTGACGATCGGGGACGACTGCGCTTGTCACAGCCTCAGCACCGGTACACCGAACAGGCTCTGGTGAAATCCGAGGAATACCAGGTAAATGCCCACTCCGGCAGCAACGACGATCAGATCGCGGCGATACGGCACAACCGCGGTGGCCGGGCGTGCGCCACGGCGATTGGCCGACACGATACCGACCACAGCGAATACGAGGAAACCGCCGAACAGCAGCGTGGACGCGACATCGCCGTTGGCCAGTAAATGACCGATCGCCCATGCGACCGTGGCCCACAGCATCGGGTGCGGCGTGAGGCGTTTCAGATTGCTCGGCATATGCGCCGCAGACAGCAAAATCATCGCGATCAGAACCAGCAGCATCGTCGCATGGCGGCCCCACACCGGTGGCACATACAGCGAAACAAACGGCGCGCGCGCCTTGCCGATCACAATCAACACAAAACCGATCAGAGCAACCATTGCAAACAGCAGCCGATACCGCCCGGGCCCGAGCCCGCTCACCGCGCGCTCGCGCAGATCCGGTAGCGACGGAACCAGGTGGATAGTAAAGAAAACCACCAGCCCGAGGATCAGCAAACCCATATCCGGCTCCTTTTCAGGCCAGGTTGGTCAGAAATACCAGCGCCACTGCCAATGGGGCGATCAGCCGAACCGACCAGCGCCACAACCGGAACATCGCACCGTCCCGCCAGCCCAGTTCCTGCCTCACTGATTCACCGGACATCAGCCAGCCGGCGAACAGTGCCAGCAGCATTGCCGACAAAGGCAACAGCATATTCGAAACCAGGTAGTCGAGAAGATCAAAGATGGTTTTGCCGGAGAACGTCCTGAACCGGTCGAGCGGATAAACATCGCTCCAGATGTTGAAAGACAGCACGGTGAACAGACCGATTGCCCAGGCGAGACCGCCGGCGATCAGCGCCGACATCTTGCGTTGCATTCCGAGGCGCTCACGCGCCCAGGCAACGATAGGCTCGAGCATCGAAATCGATGATGTAATCGCGGCAAAGAACAAAAGGACGAAGAAAAAAGCGGCAAAGAAACTTCCGGCAGGCATGTGCCCGAATGCCAGCGGCAGGCTGACAAACACAAGGCCGGGACCCTCGGCCGGATCGAGGCCGTTGGCAAACACGAGCGGGAATACGATCAGCCCGGCCATCAGGGCAACGAACGTATCGGCAAGCACCACGATCAACGAGACTCGCGGGATCGACACGGATTGTGGCAAATAGGCACCGTAAGCCATCATCGCACCGGCACCGACCGCGGTAGAGAACAACGCCTGGCCCACCGCGGCAAGCACTACCTCCGGGGTGATTGCGGAAAAATCCGCCGAAAACAGGAATTTGATTGCACCAGCCGCATCACCGGCATACAGCGCATAGCCCACCAGCACGAACAACATCAGCACCAGCGCCGGCATCAGCAAGTCCACGACACGCTCCAGGCCCTTGCGCACGCCGGCACTGACAATCATCACGGTCAACGCCATGAAGAAGGTATGCCACAACAGCATGGTCAGCGGCTGGCTGAGCATGGCGCCAAATACCGCGCCCACAGCGTCGGCGTCGGCGGCGGCAAACGCGCCGCTCATCGCTTTCGGCACGTAGGCCATGACCCAGCCACCGATGACACTGTAAAACGACAGCACGAGAAAGGCCGCAAGCGGACCGAGCCATCCGACCCAGCCCCAGCGGCGGCTGCGGCCGTTTTGCTCGGCCACCGCCGCGACCGACTCGGGCGGACTGCGCCGCCCCTTGCGCCCGATCGTCAGCTCGACAATCAGGATCGGCAGCGCCACCAGCATTACCGCTATCAGGTAAACAAGTACAAATGCGCTGCCGCCGCTATTGCCAGCGGTGTAGGGGAATTTCCACACATTCCCGAGACCGACGGCAGCGCCCACCGCGGCGAGGATAAAGGCAAACCTCGAGGACCACTGCTCGCCCGACGGCGTCACCATTGTCATTCGAACTCCCCGGACAAGTCGTGTATCGGCAAGCGCCTAAAAACCGGTCGGCCAGGCTCTGTCAATCAGATAATCCACCGGCGCATCAGCTGGCAGGGTGCCATAGGCCAGACCCCAGTCGCCACCGAGCCGGGTTGCGCAAAAGGCATCAGCTACCGCCTCGGGCGCAAATTGCACCAGCAGCGAGCCCTGCAGCGTGACCGCCATCAGCTCTACCACCCGGCGCGCGTTCGGCTCCAGCCCGGCGCGGTCGTCCAGCACCTTCTCCAGACCAGCAATCGCCATATCGAGCCGATCGTCACCGCCACGGGCCAGAGACAATTCGCTCATGAATCGCTCCAGCGAGTCGGGCTCGCGCGCTATGGTCCGCAACACGTCCAGACAGATCACGTTACCCGAACCTTCCCAGATCCCGTTGAGCGGCGCCTGTCTGTACAACCGCGGCATTACTGACTCCTCGACGTAGCCCGCGCCGCCGAGGCACTCCATGGCTTCAACCACATGGGCGGTAACCCGCTTGTTCAACCAGTACTTGCTGACCGCAACCGCAAGCCGCGAGAAGGACTCGCCGGACTCGCCGTGATGGGCTGCATCGAATGCACGCGCTACTCGCAGCGCCAACGCCGTTGCCGCCTCCGATTCCACCGCGAGGTCTGCCAGCACATTTCGCATCAGCTGATGCTCGACCAGTTTGCGGCCGAACGTGCTGCGGTTGTGTGCATGATGCAAAGCCTGCACGGTCGCCTGGCGCATCAGCGCGGCCGGCGCGGTGGTGCATTCGAGCCGGGTATGGTGAACCATGTCCATGATCGCGCGTATCCCGCGCCCCTCTTCGCCGACCCGCTGGGCCCAGGTGCCGCGGTATTCGATCTCGCTCGACGCGTTGGAGCGGTCGCCCAGCTTGTCCTTAAGCCGCTGGATGTGGAACGGGTTGCGGCTGCCGTCCGGACGCCAGCGTGGCACGAGGAAACAGGTTGGCCCGGCCTCGGTCTGAGCCAGGGTCAGAAATGCATCGCACATCGGCGCCGAACAAAACCACTTATGGCCTGTAAGCAGGTAGGCATCACCCTCGCCGCTGTGAATCGCGCGGGTCGTGTTGGCGCGCACATCCGAGCCGCCCTGTTTCTCGGTCATTGCCATGCCGATCTGGGCGCCGCGTTTTTCCGCCGCCGGTACACAACGGGGATCGTAGTCGGTGGACAACAGGCGAGGTTCCCATTCGGCGGCCAGTTCCGGCTGGCGGCGTAACGACGGAATGGCAGCATAGGTCATCGCCAACGGACAGTTGACGCCCTGCTCAACCTGATAGAAGAGATAGGTCAGCGCCACATGAGCAATGTGCGAGCCGCTGCGATTCGCGGTCCAGGCGATCGACGGCAGTTCGCTGCCCACCGCGATTTCCATCAGCCGGTGATAGGCCGGGTGAAACACGACCTCGTCGATGCGCTGGCCAAAGCGGTCAAACGGCCTGAACTCGGGCACATGACGATTCGCCGCAGCGGCCAGTTCCTGCATCTCGGCAGCGCCGGTCTGGGCACCGAAATCGCGCAGCCGCTGATCCGCCCAGCCGCCTCCCTCGCGCTCAACGGCCTCGCGCAGGACGCTATCGGCGAGATAAGCGTTGTACTGGTCCAGCGGCGGTGGCTGATTGGTAACCGTATGGGTGTCGAATTCGGTGATCGGTTCTCTGACTGCCATGGATTGTTCCCGCGTCGAGGCCCGGTAGCGCTACCGGCCATTCCGCGCCACGAACCTGCAAGTCGCAGCGACATCAAGTAATTCGGTCAAGAGTATCGCTGCGGCTCTCATCGCGTCCATACCCGATGCGCCAATTGCGGACCTCTCCATCGCGGGCAGAGTTCTCGAAGCAGTCAGCCGTCCACAGATTCGGGTGGTGCGACATATCCCGCAACCTGCGAGTCAAGCAACTCTCCGATAGCCAGCAAACGCTCGTCCGCCCAGCGCTGGGCCACAACCTGAACACCTATCGGCAGCCCCTCGCTCGATTTGGCTAACGGCATCACCAGAACCGGGTTCCCGGTCAGATTGAACGGGGTGGTGTGCGCGGCGGCGGCATCGAAATAATCGACCGGCTGACCATCTATTTCGATTTTCGAACCACTCTTGCGGTGGGTAAAGGCCGGTCCCGAGCTGACCGGGCAAAGCCAGCAATCCCAATCGCCGAGAAACCGTTCGAGCGCGGCGATGAGCCGGTCACGCCGCGCGAGCGCCTCCATGTAGCGGTGCAAATTCAGGCGCAGGCCGCGCAACAGTCCGTGCCGCATCGAGGAGCGGTCCTGCGAGCGCCACAAATCGAACCGCAGAAATCCGCGTACCAACGCGGGGCAGGCAACCCCGATTTCGGCTCCCGCTATCTCACCCCAGGTCTCCCACACTTCGCCGAGATCCCAATCCTGCGGCGCGGCCTTGTGAACCTCGAAACCGGCCGAACCCAGGCGCCTGGCAAACGCGGCAACGGCATCAGATGTTTCCTTGCCGACCGGCACGCCGCCCAGTTTGTCGGTCCAGGCAATCCGCAGGTGACCTGGCCGCGGCCCGCTGCCGTCAACTGCGTTGACCGGCGGAACCGCCGGTGCAAGCGGATCGGGTCCTTCGATGACCTGCAAAGCAAGACGCAGATCCTGAATCGATCTCGCGATCGGGCCATACACCCCCTGGTGGCGCAGGCTCGCCCTGACCCCGGTCATGCCGGGCAAATCGGCATCCGGCAGGTGGCCGACCGAAGAAACCCTATGCTCTGTGGGTTTGAAGCCATAGACCCCGCAGAAATGCGCGGGCACACGGATCGACCCGCCGAGATCGCTGCCGATATCGAGCGCGGAAAGTCCGGCAGCCACCGCCGCGGCGCTGCCACCGCTGCTGCCACCCGGCGTGCACGCCGGGTTCCATGGATTGTTGCTGCGGCCGAATACCGGATTGTCGGTCTGGTAATCGGCCGCGAGCGGCGGGACATTGGTCTTCCCGAGCACGATCGCGCCGGCGTGGCAAAGACGATTGACTACCGTCGCGTCCGCCGCCGGTACATGCGCGGAAAATCGGGGGAATCCGCAGGTCGTGCGCAAGCCGGCAGTCTCGAAACAGTCCTTGATCGTTATCGGCACACCGTGGAACAGACCCCAAACGACGCCGCGGGACAACGCGCGCTCGGCCTGCTCGGCGCGCTCCAGCGCGGCCTCGGCCTGAACGGTGACGACCGCGTTCAGTGAAGGGTTGAGCCGGTCGATGCGATCGAGGTAAAGCTGTACCGTTTCCACGACACCCAGCTCGCGTTCGCGTATCAGCCGGCCGAGTTCATGGGCAGGGAGAAATGCCTGATCGCTCGAACCCGTTGCCATGCTCCACCCGAAACCGTGGTCGTGAATTTAGTATAAACCCCGGCCAATCACCCCGCCGCGATTTGCCCGTTGAGCCCTTCAGCCGTGCAATCGCCTGTTTCACAATGGCTTGCGGGGCGCGCCGCAACCCGGCAGACTCCAAGAATCTGGGACTTCCCGATCGATTTGCGCCACGTGCTTGTGGCCGACTTTTGCTGATGGGACCAGATTCATACCGCCGGCGGTATCGCCCCGGCTTCCGCATACCGGAGGAAAACATGTCGCGTTATTTAGTGCGATCAGGATTTGTTGCAACCGCGCTGCTGGTGAGCGCCTCGCTCTCGGCGCAGGATCTGATGGTCTACCCGGCCAAGGGACAATCGCAGGACCAGCAGGAACAGGACCAGTTCCAATGCTACACCTGGGCCCGTGACCGCACCGGATTCGATCCGATGGAGGTTCCACGCGCAAGTTCCGCGGAGCCGGAGCAGAAAGGCGGTGCGGGCCGCGGCGCCATCGGCGGTGCCGCCGCGGGTGCCCTGGTTGGCGTAATCGCCGGTGACACCAAGCAGGGCGCTCTGATCGGCGGCGCACTGGGCGGGCTCACAGGCGGTGCCAGGCGGGCGAGTTCTAACAAAGACCGGCAGCAATGGGAACAGCAGCAGGCGCAGCAATATGCGCAACGACGCAACGAATACAACCGCGCCTACGCCGCATGCCTCGAAGGCCGCGGCTACACGGTCAAGTAACCCCGAGGAGTCCGCACAATGATTGTCAGACGTTTGTTTTTGGTGCTCGGCACAGCCGCCCTCAGTCTGCCGTTGCTGGCTGCGGCGGAGAAATTCGACGGCTCCCAGCCTTTTCTGTGCGCGGTGACGGAAGTGCTCGAGTGTTATGAGAAGGACGGTTGCTCGCACGAGACGACCCGGGCGACGCGCGCCCCCGAGTTTCTGCGAATCGACCTGAAGAAAAAGTCGCTGATCGCTCAGACCGACCATGAACCAAGGGATTCGCAGATTCTTTACAGCGAGCAAAAGGAAAACGTGCTGGTGATGCATGGATTCGAGGACTTGCGCGGCTGGGTTGTCACGGTAGTGACCGACACCGGAGAGATGAGCGCGACCGTTGCCGGTGAAGAGATCGCTTTCGTACTGTTTGGCAACTGCACCCTGCCGTAACCGCTCGACCTGTATCGTCAACCGGACGGGCCCCGCCGGGCCCGTTTGCCTCTCCGCATCCGTCGCAGCGGCTGGAACACGTCGAGGGATGCAGCGCAACCCGGCCGGACTCAGCGCTTCTCCGCGCAAAATTCCAGAGTGCGGCCCACATGCACCGCCATGCCGGCGACGAATGTTCCAGCGTACAACAGCGCTTCCGCCACGATTGATTTCGCCACGCTTTCTTGACCCGCAAGTCTTTCAGGTTATGCTAGACGAATCGACAAGCCGGCGGCGGGCGCAAATCGGCCTGACCCCTCCCGCTACCAAGTAAAAAGGGACGACACCATGCGACGTTTTCTGACGCTGACCCTGGCTCTCAGCCTGATGACCGGAGTACCGACTGCTGCTTTTGCCGCGGGCACGCTGGACACTATTCGCTCCACCGGCAAGATAAAGCTCGGTTATCGCGAGAATACGCCGCCGTTTGCATTCGTCGAGGACGGCGAGGCGGCCGGCTACTCGGTAGACCTGTGCAAAGCCGTCGCGCAATCGATTCAAAAACAACTCGAAATGGATGAGTTGCAGGTTGAGTGGATACCGGTTTCCGCGGAAACGCGGATGGAAGACGTCGCCAACGGCAAGGTCGATGTCGAATGCGGCGCAACGACCAATACGCTGTCGCGCCAGGAAACAGTCGATTTCAGCCTGATCACGTTCGTCACCGGCGGCAGTTTCGTGACGCTCAAAGCCTCCGATGTAAGGTCTGCATCCGACCTGAATGGCAAACGCATCGCCGTCACCAAGGGCACGACCACCGAGGCCGCGCTGGAGAAATACCTGTGGCTGAAACTCGTCCAGGCGGACGTCCGCGCGGTCGAATCTCACGCAGATGGCATTAGGATGCTGGATGACGGCGAAATCGACGCCTATGCAGCCGACCAGATAGTATTGCGCGGCCAGGTCCTCAAGGTGGCCGATCGGGCCAAATACGATCTTGCAGAGGACCTGTTTTCTTACGAGCCCTACGGTCTCGTGATTCGTCGTGGCGATCCGGATTTCCGCCTGGCGGTTAACCGTGCACTGGCCAAGACTTTTGGCACGAACCAGATCCTGGCGCTTTACCGCAAGTGGTTTGGTGAGTTCGAGATGGAACCGAACCCGCTTCTGCTCGCGGTCTATCGCATCCAGGCCCTGCCCGAATAACGCGCAGGCTGCCTGCTTCAGGCGCTGCGGCCCTTGTCGTGGCCCGCACCCGACTGCCGGCCACGCCAGCGCCCATTTCTTTGAGGGAACCCACGGATGAGTCCCGAACGAGCCAAACCCACCGCGTTGATTACAGGCGCCTCGGCCGGTATCGGCCATGAACTTGCAAAGGTTTTCGCCGCCAACGGCCATGACCTGATTCTGGTTGCCCGGCGCAAGCAGAAACTGGTTTCTCTGGCGCGCAGCCTGAGCGGGAAACACGGGATTGCGGCGACACCGATCGCAATGGATCTCGCGGCAGACGGCGCCGCCCAGGCATTGTTCGACGAGGCTGCGGAACGAGACCTGAGCGTGGGAGCGCTGGTCAATAATGCCGGCGTGGCCTTTTCCGGCCGCTACCGCAACATGAAGCCGGCGCAGATATCTACCTTGCTGCACCTGAATGTCGTCAACCTCGCGGAAATGACCCGTCTTTTCCTCCCGCCAATGGTCGCCGCCGGCGGCGGCCGGATAATGAATCTCGCGTCGATCGCCGCTTTTCAGCCAATGCCATTAATGTCGCTTTATGCGGCCAGCAAGGCATTCGTACTGAGTTTCTCCGAGGGCCTGAGCGCGGAACTCGCCGGCACCGGGGTCACCGTCACGGCGCTTTGTCCTGGATTCACCGACACCGAGATGCTGGAAAAAGGCGAGCAAAAGACCGGCCGCAACGAAGCGTTTCGCGCGTTGATGGTGATGCCGCCGGAGCGCGTCGCCGCCGAGGGTTATGCGGCGATGATGCGCGGCGACCCGGTTCATGTCACCGGCCTGACCAACAGGGGTTTTACCACGCTGACCCAACTCGCGCCGCGCTGGGCGATCCGCGGCCTTGGTGCCCTCGCTGCGCGCGAGCGCGGCTGATTTCGCCATCGCCGTGGACTTTCTGCGCACACCAGAAGAACGTTTCGACAACCTGCCAGACTTTGACTACTCACCGCAATACGTCGATGTAGCAGCCGGCGACGGCGACACGCTGCGCATGGCCTGCATCGATGAGGGTCCACGCAACCGCGAACTGGTATTGCTGCTCCATGGTGAGCCGACCTGGAGCTTTCTTTATCGCAACATGATCGCGCCGCTGCTGAGCGCCGGACTGCGCGTCGTGGCGCCGGACCTGATCGGTTTCGGACGCTCGGACAAACCGACCCGGATTGAAGACTACAGCTATGCCGCCCATGTCGGCTGGCTGGCACAACTGGTGCAATCCCTGCAGGCCGAGAGAATTACGCTGTTCGCCCAGGACTGGGGCGGCCTGCTGGGATTGCGAGTGCTTGCCGATAACCCGGAGTTGTTCTCGGGTGTCGTGGTCGCCAATACCGGTTTGCCGACCGGCGATCACCCCGTTTCCGACGCGTTTCTGCAATGGCAGACCTTTGCCCGGGAAACACCGCAGTTCCCGGTCGGCGCGATCGTTGCCAGGATGTGTGCGAAAAAACTCGACCGCGCGGTTGCGGCAGCATACGACGCCCCGTTCCCGGATGAGACCTACAAGGCCGGCGCGCGCGCATTTCCCCAGCTGGTTCCCACCCGTCGCGACGACCCCGCCGCAGATGCCAATCGCAGGGCCTGGCGGGTACTTGCGGGCTTCGAGCGCCCGCTGATTACTGCGTTTAGCGACGGCGACCCGATCACGCGCGGCGGCGATAAACTGTTCCAGGAGATCGTCCCGGGCGCGGCAGGCCAGCCGCATACCACCATCCGTGATGCGGGACACTTCCTTCAGGAGGATGCTTCCGAGCAGCTTGCGCAGATACTCATCCGGCTTGCCGCCGGCCCGAGCTAGAATGCGCCCGGTGAGCGACCCGCCGGCCGCTCAGTCCATCAGCCCCTCCGGCAACATTACCGCTACCACACGTCCGCGCGCGCAAGTCTCGTCATCGACGGCAAGGGTAATGCCCACCACGACCTTGCGCTCCCCGATTTCCTCGACCGTGCCGCGCAATTCGAGTTCGGGGCCAAGCGGCGTCGGCCGCAGATAATCCACATGCAGCGCCGCCGTCACGAACCGTAACGCGGGCTCGCTGGCCATCGGTATGTTCTTGCGCCGGTAGGCTGCAGCCGCCGCGGTGCCGGTTCCATGACAGTCGATCAACGACGCGATCAGACCGCCATAGACATAGCCCGGCACCGCAATGTGCTCGGGACGTGGAGTAAAGCGGGCGACGCTATGCTCGCCGCTCCAGAAACTACGCAGCCGCAATCCGTGCCGGTTGAGCCTGCCGCAGCCATAGCAATGCGCCAGGTGGTCGGGATAAAAATCCTGGAAGGCCTTGGTGTTGCCCGCCATCACCGCTACCGCACCGGCCCAAGAAACAGATAGAAGCTTTCGCGCCCACCCTCTGCCACGCCAAACGCAATATGCGCCGGACCCAGAGGCGTATCGGCGCCAATCCACAGACTACCTGCAGACAGCGTGTCATCCAATCCGATATCGTCCTCGTTCTGCCAGACATTGCCAATTTCGAGCGAGGCGCCTACATAGACGGGCAACAGCCGGAAGTCGGCGATCTTGTAGGACGGAATCAGCGCGACCTGGGCGTAGTGTTGTCCGGACAACTCGTTTAGTTCGTAACCCGACAACCGGAACAAGCCTCCGGCACGGAACAGGTTCTGCGGCGGCGCCTTGCCACTGGGCGTAGACATGTAGTCGGCGGTCAGCCGGACACTCGCGGGACCGCGCGATGCCGCAACCCGGCCATGAAACAATACCTGTTCGAATGCGTCGTCCGCACCATAATCAGACCGCGAGCGGCGATACTCGAGGAAACCGTCGACCCCGCGTGACGGAAAATAGAAATCGTCAATCTCGTCAACGGACGCGCGGACAAACAAGGATCCATCATCGAAATTTCCCGCCGGAATAGCCGGATCGCCGAAGCGGGTATCATTTTCGCCAAACACGCGCCGCCAGCCGGCCCGCAACTCGCCCCAGTCGCCAACCTCGAGGCCGCCGGAGAGCACAATGCCGCCCTCCTTCACCCGGGTGGCCCCGAGCACTTTACCCTGTTCATCAAAGATATTTACGTTGCGCCTGCTGTAAAACACCAATGGTTCGACAAATACTGCGGATCGCACCCCGAGCGGCTGGTAAAAATCGAAGAACAGCCCCGGCTCGTCACCGACCGAACCGCCGGCACGCCATTCGCCATTCCAGGCATTGACCGAGGTGCGCAGATAGCTGGCGCCAAGATCGAAGACATCGTCACCGTCAAAACTCCCCGACATTCGCGTCCCGAGCTGTAGGTATCCAGGGCCCCATGACCTGGGTTTGACCGCCAGGGTCAGGTCCGATCCTGTCTCATCCGTACGGTCATCGACCCGGTAGGAGACCTCGTCGAAAAGTTCAAGGCCGTAGATCCGGTCTACGCTTCGTTGCAGGTCCAGCACATCGAGAGGAGCACCGGTCTCGACTTCGGCGCGTGTGACCAGCAGTTGGTCGGAGAGGCCCGACCGATTGTCGATTTGCACGCTGCGGATGACCGGACGCTGCGCAGACGGCTGGCTGCGCGCCGCGACAAACGCTTCCCACTCGGTCTCTGCCAGTACAAGGCTCTGCAACTCATTCGCGGCAGCGCGCGCCGCGTCCGCCCCGGGCGGCACCGCCGCGCCAATGCGGTCGAAGCTTGCGCTCGTCACATCGCCCATGTCCGGGAGCAGCAGTATGTCCTGCTCACGCAACTGCTCGAGTTGGCGTTCCGTATTGCGGCGGGTCAGGAAATTGCTGAGCTGGTCGGTAATCGCCAGCAGCGAATCGAGTTGTTCACGCTGATATAGCTGGGTGCTGATGTCGACCGCGATAATGACCTCTGCACCCATCGCGCGCGCAACGCTGACAGGCAGATTGTTGGAAACGCCGCCGTCAACCAGTAGCCGGCCATCGATTTCGACGGGGGCAAAAATGGCGGGAATCGCCATGCTCGCATGGATCGCATCGGCGAGAACGCCGCCACTCAGCACCGCCTCGTCGCCGTTGACAATATCCGTGGCCACCGCACGATACGGGATAGGCAGCAGGTCGAAATCGCGCACGCCGGCAACCGGCATCGTATGGCGCGACAATATCCCGCGGATCTTCTGTCCCTGGATCAAGCCAGTCGGAAATCGCAGTTCACCGTCGCGTACACCGACCCGGCCCTTGACCAGCCACAGGTCATCGTCGCGCTTGCGCCGGTACGGCCGGTTATCACGATCCAGCCGGTCGTTGAAAACCGCGCTCCACTCGATTTCGGTCAGCGTCTTTTCGATCTTCGCGACCGGCATCCCCGACGCATACAGACCGCCGACGATTGCGCCAAAGCTGGTCGCCGCAATACAGTCGACCGGCACACGCATTTCTTCGAGGACTTTGAGGACGCCGACGTGAGCGGCGCCGCGCGCACCGCCGCCACTCAGAACAAGGCCGATCGAGGGGCGCCCGGGATCAGAACTGGCGCAACTGGCGGAACCGGCGTCCGCGCCGACCGGCGCCACAAGCGCAGCGACCCACAACCAGCGCATGAGGATCTTTCGCCCGAGGCTGCTGATCCGGTTCACGGTGTGCGGCACACGGGGCTGCGCCTAGCGGGCGATCTCCAGTTCGCGGTAGGTCAGGTACAGGAAGCGCACGAACTCATACTCGAACGGCGAGCCGGTCTGATAGTAGCGGAACGGAACGTTTTTGCGGGTATCGACAACGCGTAGCGCGGTGACCGCCGGATTCCCCCAGAAATCGCGGAAGACTTTCGGCGCGAAAAGACCGTACCAGAAGAACTCGATAATCGTGCCCGGGGCATCGCGTACTGTCGAAGGTCCGAGAAACGGCATGACGAAATACGGCCCGGCCGGCACACCCCAGTAGCCAAAGGTCTGGCCGAGATCCTCGGGCATCGGCGTAAAGCCCATCGCGCCAGCGGGATCGGTGAAGCCCAGCAGACCGATGGTCGAGTTCATGCCGAAACGAAGCGCTGCATTGCCGGCCTTGCGCGGCGAGAGCTGAAACACCGAGTTAATAAAATAATTGACCTCACGAATGTTCGCGAAGAAATTCGTGATGCCGCGCTCGAGCGGATCGGGCGTGATTGCGCGATAACCGCGTACGGCGGGCAGCAGAACCCAGCGGTCAACGCGGTAGTTGAAATTGTAAAAACTGCGGTTCATGCCGTTCCACGGATCGTTGGCCTTCATCATCGACCAGCCTTCGTCCGGGACCGGCGCGACGCGCGCCGGAATCGTGTATTCGATTTCCTTGTTCGAGGCACATCCCGTTACCGCAACCGCACACGCCAGCAGAAGCGCAATTTTGCTAATCAGATCAGGAATCCGCAGCCTCATCGCACCGGACCCTGGAAGTATTCAACGACGTTGGTCATGAAAATCCGCTCCGGCATATTGCCGAGATGACCGCCGCGGGGAAAGAATGTCGACCTTTCCGGACCAAACAAACCCTGCAGATACTGGACCTCGCCGGGCGCCAAAATAATGTCGTCGAGATTGCCGATCACCGCGATGTGCTTGGCGTCTGCAAGGTATTCCTGAATACTCTGCAGGCTGGCCCGAAACAACAACTGTTCCTCGGTGACGCCCGGGTTTCTTTCGCTGTAGTAAGGCAACAGGTAATCGCGGAAGTACTGGGTGAAACTGCTTTTATTGTTACCGGTGCGCTGGAAGATGCCAATTCGGGTGCGCCGGTCAATATCCGCGTCGGGTGGCACCAGGTATCCCCAACGGGTGACCATATCCGAGGAGAAAATCATGTTGGTCGCGGAGAAGCGGAACGCGAGCCCGATAAGCCCTTTCATCTCGAGCTGCCCGGGCGGGTAAGTGGCGGCCAGAGCATAGAGGAATTCGTCGTTGAACTTGAGCCGCGGGTTATTGGTGTAAACGTCCGTGATCTCGCTCATCAGGTCCTGGTAAAACACCTTGAAATCTTCGCGAGTCGGGAATACCTCGGTGACCAGCCAGTCGAGAATCTGTACTGAATTGAACAGATTCACGGGCGGGTTAATCATCAGGATTTTCTTGAAATTGAAATACGACTGCTTGCTGTCCTGATAGCCAACGAACGCGGCATGCATGCCGCCGAGGCTGTATCCGGTGACGTAGAAGTCCGACACCTTGATGCGCTTTTTCTCGCGCTCATAGGCAGCCTTCATCGCCCGGTACAAATCAACGGAATCATCGTCGGGCAGACCCGGCACTCCGTTGGACGATGCGCTGACGATAAAGTTGGAGTAGGTCGGCGACGACATCGTAATGACATGCATCCCGGCTTTGTGGAAAGCCCGCGCCAGCGTCAGCGTACTGGATCCGTCATGGCCGGCACCGGTGCCGGCGATGACAAAAATCAACGGCGCGGCGCGGCGACCCGCCGAAATAAACGTGTAGCTCAGACCGCGCATATGCCAGAAGTTATCGGGCGGTTTGCGATCGAGCACCTTGACTACCCGGAGTTTCGCCGGGACATCATCCAGGGCCGGCAACGGGTAGCGCAAAGGCTCCGGCGTGGTAATGACGGTCGCGGTGAATGGATCTTTGATCGGATACGGATAGGTGTCTTTAGGCGCATTGTCCGCGCTCTGCGCAAAGACACCGACGCTGGTGAGTCCCGCCAGAAGCAAAAGGACGCTCTTCAGCAACGCCGCCGTATCGATTCGCCCTCGGAACATGCTTGCCGCGATCCTCTCTGTTATTGTCGCCCGCGACGATGAGCTTTATTTGATCACTTACGCCGGCCAGTCTTGAGCGCAATATAGCATAACCTCTCGAAAATTCAGGGGCTCGAATGACTTTTTGCATTGACGGGAACAGCTCTCGCGGGCGGTATGGCGGGGAGTTGCCATGAGCTTTTCTGATCGCTGTCTGAATTCGCTCCGACCGGCCCTGTTGCAGGCCATCAGGCAGGTCGGGGTTGGCGCATCTTTGCTGGTCATCGTATCTGCCTCCGCGAATGCTGCGGAAAGCGCACTGACTCCTGACGAATTCCGCCTTGCTTACGCCGTACAAAAATTCGATTCGACATTTGCGAGTGTACTGGCATACGATCTGCCGCCGATCCGCTTTCTCGGCAGCATGAGAAGCGAGCTCGCCGTCGGCACGATCTATGCGAACGGGGACTGGGCGGCGCTGGTCTCCGGCGGGCCGATCTGGGGCTTCAACGACATCGGTGGTTCGCGAATGTTCATCGAATTCTCGATCAACCCGACGCTACTCAGCCGCACCCACTATGACGGCGAGGACATGGGTTCGCATTTTCAGTTCACCTCGGCGCTGGTACTGGGGCGGCGGTTTAACAACTGGAATGTCGCGCTGAGAATTCAGCACACCTCCAACGCCGGCCTGTCGGACGCAAACCCGGGCATGGACATGGTCGCCGTTGCAATTAGCCGGCGCTGACCCGCAGCGCCCGGGAATACGGTGTTTCCGGTCAGGGTTTCCAGTTCCGATAATGCAAAAAAGCCGGCTCCGATCCACGTTTTTCCTCCAACTCGGTGAGCCGGGCGGCGAGCCACTGCAGCCATTCGCAAAACTTGTCGCGTTTATGGTCTCTGCGGATGGCTTCCGCGAGAAGGCCGATTCGGGACCATACCGCGAGCACCAGGCCACCCATCAGTTCCCAGACCATGTCGATATCGACGATGCGACGATGCACCATGATCGCGACCCCTTCGAGGGTCAGGCTGACCTGCATCGCGGCGTCTTCCACCTCCCCGCCGGCGCCACGCAACTGTTCCGCCGTCGCATTTTCCGGAAGCGTCAGCAGGAGGCGAATCGCACGGGCAAATTCAGGGCTGGCGAATGACTTCAGCAGTTCGATCGCCGCGATCTCTTTGCGTTGGCGCCGGATCGCCGCCAATTGCACGATCGCAAAACCGAAACCGCCGATGACTAGAATTACGCCGGTAATCTCGGCGATGTTAGCGAGGCGGTCCAGATCC
>Ga0316191_10000484_pt1 | contig 25988 bp, 25 predicted proteins | sample Eddworburr2cm_MG_FD_204928 | JGI IMG/M metagenome (GOLD analysis project Ga0316191, IMG submission 204928) | Coastal sediment microbial communities from Maine, United States - Eddy worm burrow 2 cm | ecosystem: Environmental > Aquatic > Marine > Coastal > Sediment | place: USA: Maine... | reverse complement strand
GACATCATGTTCAGAACGGCAAACGGGCGATTGACCGCAGCGGAGGCGCTCGGGCATCGGGAGTTCGTGCTGACCAGACTATACGAAAGCGCATAGCGCGATCAGGCTCGGGCCATATTGGCACTTGACCTGAACCAAAACGCGATTGGCAACGTACCAAATCCACTGGAGGAGCACATGAGAACAGGGGCCGATATCTGGTATCTATCCGCCGCGGGCGTGTTCTTTGGATTGTTCGTTCTCGACGTGCTCCTGGGCAAAGCGGCCCTGGCGTACGGGTTCGAGCCCATTCTAAAGCTGGGCGATGTCGGGGAGTTCCTGATGCTCCTGGCAGCGGTCATCTGCTTCATGATCGAAGCCCTGCGTTGTGAATCAAAGCAAGCCGGTTCCAAAACAAAGCCTGCCAATACGGCAGAGGAGGAGAACGCATGAAAGACCATCCTGAAACACTCGCGTCGCACGAGCGCCGTCAATTCCTGTCACTGACCTCCAAGTACGGTTTCACCGCCGCGGTGGTCGCAGGCGCGGCGGGCAGCCTGTTGCTCAGCGAAGAGGCGGCCGCCGCCTCCGCCAAGGAGGAAAAGGCCCGCGAAGACGCCGCCGAACACAAAATGACCATCGCTACGGCCTATGTATTGGGTGCAACCCGCAGCTATCCCATCATGCAGCTGGATTTCAAGGAGAACATCCAGAACGTCACCAACGGCCAGGTTTACGTGAAGCTTGCGCCCGGGGGCCAGCTGGGCGCCGGTGGCGCGCTGGCGCAAAAGGTCCAGCAGGGCACCATTCAAGCTGCCCAGCACTCACTCGCCAACTTCGCACCATTCGCACCCGCAGTGGACCTGATCAACCTCCCGTATTTCTGTGGCGAAAACCAGAAGTTCATCAATCTGACCGCCTCGGACGCCTGGCGCAACTCGGTCAATCCGCTGGTTGAGGCCAAGGGATTCAAACCGCTCTGGTACGTGGTGATCGACCCGCGTGTGGTGGCGCTGCGTAAGGGTGGAGACGGCCCGATCAAGACACCGGACGATCTTGCCGGCATCAAGTTTCGGGTTCCCGGCTCCAAGATGCTGCAGCAGTATTACCGCGCCATTGGTGCGAACCCCACACCGGTTGCCTGGGGCGAAACGCCATCGGCCATCAAACAGGGCGTGGCGGATGCGCTCGATCCAGCGGTCGGCGCGCTGTACGTATTTGGCTTCAAGGACATTCTCTCCTGGGTGACATTCACCCGGGCAGTGCCCGATTCACAGGTGTACTCATGCAATCTCGAATGGTTCAACGGGCTGCCGGTTTCCGTCCGTGAAGGAATCGAGTTTGCCAGCGAGGTGACTTCGCACCAGAACCTGGCGAAAGTGCCGGCGGCCCGTGCCTACGCCATGTCCGAGATGAGCCAGTCCGGCGTCCAGTTCTACACGCCGACGGCCGATGAATTGGCACAGTGGGTGGAGAAAGGCGGACATCAAAACGCTGAATGGGACAGCTACAAGAAGGAACTTGCGGGGTCCATAGAGACCTTCGAGACGTTGCTCGAGGCGGCTAACACGCAGGGCCGCTACTACGTCAATGATGCATAAGAGATAACTGTGCGCGCCATCTCCGTACGGAGGTGGCGCGCAGTTCCTCTTTCCTGCTCTTTCCTGAACGGGAGGCGTCGTCGTGCGAAATATTCTTAAAGCGATCGACCAGAACCTCGAACGATGGTTGCTGCTGGTCTTCTACTCCTTGATCGTAATGACCATCGGCAGCGAGGTGGTGCGCCGCTTTGGCCTGTCCTACTCGTCGATCTGGGGGGAGGAGATCGCACGCTACGCCTTTATCTATCTCGTCTGGATCGGTGTTGCCGCAGCGGTACGTGATCGTGCGCATATTCGCATCGATGTGCTGATGCAGTTCCTCACGCCACGGGGCAAAGCCCTGATCTACCTGCTTGGCGATTTCGTGATGCTGGCCGTGGCATTGCTTGCCCTTTTCTATTCTTACGAAACGCTGATGACGTCGATCAAGTTCGGTTCGGTCACCCACGGCCTCCGCATTCCCCAGGCCTGGTTTCTTGCGGCGGTCCCTTTCGGCTTCACCCTCACCTGCTTTCGCCTGATTCAGTCCATCTTGCGTGACTGGGGCGATTTTCGTGGTGGGCGCCCCGTGTTCGAAGGTGAGAGGTTGTTCGACTGATGGAATACCTATATCAACAAGACACGTTCGAGCTGGTATTAGGGTGGGAGTTCTATCTGCCCCTGCTGTTCGCAGTCATCATGATCATATTGGCGGTGCCGGTGTGGGCAGTACTGGGCGTGACCTCCATATCCATGCTCTACTTCTCCGACGTATTGCCGCTTTCATTACTCGGTGAGTCATTGTTCGACGGCATTGACGCCTTCGCATTGATCGCCGTCCCCCTGTTCATCCTGACCGGCGATGTACTGGTTCGCACCGGGCTGTCACACAAACTCCTGGACGTGGCCGAGGCACTGGTCGGTGGCTTCCGTTCCGGGTTCGGAACCGCCACGGTGCTGGTATGCGGTTTCTTTGCGTGTATTTCCGGTTCCGACGCGGCAGGCGCTGCGGGAGTCGGTCGCATGACCATCGACCGCCTGGTTGAGCAGGGCTATCCGAAACCGTACGCCTGTGCATTGGTTGCCTCCGGCGCCTGCACCGGTATTTTGATCCCCCCATCCATTGCCTACATCATCATCGGCCTGATTCTGGGCATCTCTGCCTCGACACTGTTTCTTGCCGCCATCATCCCGGGCCTGCTCGTGATGGTTACGATCATGATCACGAATGTGGTGATGAACCGGATCATGGGATACGAGAACGCGAGCCAGGGTTTCTCGTTTAAACGCGTCTGGAAAGCGATCTACGATGGCCGCTACGCGCTGATCGTGCCGTTTATCATACTGGGCGGAATCTACACCGGCATCTTCACCCCCACCGAGGCCGCCGCGGTGGCGGTGGTGACCACGATCATTATCGGGCTGCTGCAGCGAACCATTACGCTGGCGGATTTTCCAAAGATGCTGGCGAGCTCGGCCAAGGTCAACGGGGTGATTGTGCCCATCATTGCGTTCTCTTTGCCGTTGGCGCAGACCCTGGCGGCACTGGAAGTGCCTCAGGGGTTCGTGTTTGCAATGACCTCAATGACCGACAGCGAGACCATCATCATCCTGATGATGATATTGATCCTGATCGTGGCCGGCTGCGTCATGGAAACCACGCCGAACATCGTGATTCTTGCCCCGATCATGCTGCCCCTGGCGCAGGAAATTGGAATGAATGAGATCCACTTCTGCATCATGATGGTCACGTCGCTCGGGGTTGGGTTCATAACGCCGCCGCTCGGCCTCAACCTGTTCGTTGTATCCGGCCTGACCGGGACCCCAATCCTGAAAGTTGCGGCCAAAGCGGTGCCCTACGTTCTTTCAATGTTTTTCGTCGTGCTGCTGCTTGCATTCGTACCCGAACTTTCGCTTTGGGCGCTGTAACCGCGTCGCACCGATTATTTTTTAATCCACAGGAATTGGAGAGCGATTCATGACGATTGAATACTTGAAAAAGGCGGAGAAAACCGCTGCCAGTGGAGAAGACGATACCCGCAAAATCGTCTCGCAGATGCTTTCCGAGATTGAAGCAGGCGGCGAGGAGAAAGCACGCGAGTACGCCGAAAAACTGGATAACTACACCGGCAACATCGTGGTGACCGCGGAAGAGATCGCTGCCGCGACCGCAAAAGTCCCGCAGCAGGTCAAGGACGATATTCAGTTCGCATACGAGCGGGTACGCGGCTTTGCCGAGAAGCAGCGACGATCGCTGATCGACTTCGAAGTTGAGCTCTCTCCGGGTTTGTTCGCCGGCCAGAAACAGATACCCGTGCAAACGGCAGGCTGTTACGTGCCGGGTGGGCGGTACTCGCACGTGGCCTCCGCCGTGATGTCGGTGGCGACGGCCAAGGCCGCCGGTGTGGATCATGTTGTGGCCTGTTCGCCACCGAAGCCGGAGGCCGGGGTGAATCCCGCGATCATTTACACCGCCAATCTGTGCGGCGCTGACACCATTCTCGCTCTGGGTGGCGTGCAGGGCATTGCGGCCATGGCCTTCGGTCTGTTTACCGGACATGCCGCGGACATACTGGTTGGCCCGGGGAACCGTTTCGTCGCCGAAGCCAAACGCATGCTGTTCGGTCGAGTGGGTATCGACTTGTTTGCCGGCCCGACGGAGATTGCCGTTATCGCCGATCAGTCAGCCGATCCTGCGATTGTTGCCAGCGATCTGGTGGGTCAGGCCGAGCATGGGCTCGACAGTCCGTGTTGGCTGATCACCACCGACCGGGCCCTCGGTGAACAGGTCATGCAGATGGTACCGGAACTCATCGCCAAACTGCCGGATACCGCTCGCACCGCAGCGGAAGGATCGTGGCGCGACTACGGTGAGGTGGTCCTGTGCAGCGACCGTGAAGAGGCCGCGCAGGTGAGCGATGCCTACGCCGCTGAACATCTCGAGGTTCAGACAACAGACCTGGACTGGTGGGTAGAACGGCTGCGGAACTATGGTTCATTGTTCGTGGGCGAAGAGACCACCGTGGCCTTCGGGGACAAGTGTTCGGGTACCAATCACATCTTGCCCACCAAGGGCGCCGGTCGTTACACCGGTGGCCTGTCGGCCGGCAAGTTCATCAAGACCGTGACCACTCAGCGCATGAGCCGGGAGGCAAACCGCGAAGTGGCTTCGGCTGCGGCCAGAATTTCGCGTCTGGAGGGCATGGAGGCGCATGCGCGAACCGGTGACGACCGCTTGTCAAAGTATTTCCCGGACGAGTCGTTCAACCTGAAGCCCGAAGCCGTTGAGTGATGGCGGACTTCAAGCTCACGGGCAAGGTTGCTTTGGTGACCGGCGGGACCTCCGGTATCGGCCGCCGCCAGGCCCTGGCGTTGGCGCAGGCGGGTGCGGCCGTGGTGTTGCTGGGGCGCCGGGAGGAACAACTTCAGAACGCCGCCTCCGAGATCGAGCAGGTGGCGGGACAAGCGGCAGCCCTACCCGGCGATCTCGGTGACCGCAGCCTGCTGTCCAGTCTGGCAGAACGCGCCGCACAGCCCTTCGGGCCGATCGACATTCTTATCAATGCAGCGGGGGTCAACTTCCGCCAACCGGTCGAAGAGATCACCTTGGAGAGCTGGGACAGGACACTCAATCTAAACCTGGCGGTCCCGTTCTTTCTTGCCCGGGAATTGGTGCCGGCCATGAAGGAAAGAGGCTGGGGCCGGATCATCAACATTGCATCCCTGCAATCGAGTCGCGCGTTCGAGAACGGCCTGGCATACGGCGCCTCAAAGGGCGGCGTCACCCAGATGACCCGCGCCATGGCCGAAGCCTGGTCGCGCCATGGCATAGCCTGTAATGCGATAGCGCCCGGCTTTTTCCCGACCGAGCTGACGGCACCTGTCTACGAAAATCCCGGATTGCTGGACAAGCTGGCGGCCCAAACCGCGATCGGCCGCAATGGTGTGCTGTCGGACCTGGACGGACTGACGGTGTTTCTGGCCGCACCGGCCTCGGACTACGTGACGGGTCAGGTTATCCATCTCGACGGCGGCTTCACGGCGAAATAGGCGCAAAACATATGAAAGCACTGGTCTACACAGACACGCTCGAGGTGCAGTATCGCGACGAGCCGGATCCGGATCCGGCCCCCGGCGAGGCGCTGGTCCATATCGAGGCGGTCGGCATCTGCGGCTCCGACATGCATGCATATCATGGCCATGACGCGCGCCGGGTCCCTCCCCTGATTCTCGGTCACGAGGCCGTCGGCGTGGTGCAGAATGGCGCACTGAAAGGTCAGCGTGTGGTACTTAACCCGCTCATGACCTGTGGCACCTGCAATCACTGCCAGGGCGGCCGATCCAACCTGTGTGCGCAACGGGAACTGATCGGCATGCGACGCGCCGGCGCTTTCGCCCAATACGTCACCCTGCCCGAACGCAACCTGCTGCATATGCCGCAGGACATGGATCCTGTAATCGCCAGTCTTGCCGAACCCGCGGCCACTTCACTGCACGCGATTTACCTGGCGGACAGAGTTCTGAACCGCCCGCTCTCAGAGTGCCGCGCCCTGGTGCTGGGCGGCGGTTCAATCGGCGCCTTTGCCGCCCTGATGCTGAAACAGAAAGGGTGTATCGATATCTGCCTCGGCGATACCAATCCTCTGCGCAGACACACCGCAGACAAACTGGGAGTCTGCACCGTCTATGACCCGTTAGGGGACGCACTCCCCGAAGAAAACAGTTTCGACCTGGTGATCGACGCCGTCGGCAGCGGGCGAACACGGGCGGCAGCCTGTACCTTCGTGTCGTCCGGTGGCGTGATCTCCCACGTCGGTCTGCAGGACAACGAGCCGGGTCTGGATACGCGCAGAATGACTCTGGAAGAAATCACTTTCCTAGGTAATTATACCTACAGCGCGGTTGATCTGCGGGCGGCCATCGATGCGCTTTACCGAGGCGCACTGGGCCCGCTCGACTGGGTCGAAACCCGCCCGCTCAGTGACGGCGCGGCCGCGTTTCGCGACATACATGAAGGCAATGCGGCTGCGCCAAAGATTGTGCTGCAACCGTAGCGCCGGGCGCATTGCATCTAGGCCCTTGTGGAATGAAACGCGATCCGCCCTATCGGATCAGGGCTTCCTTAATTGAGTAAAATTCCCGGAAAGGCAAACAGCATGGCAATCAAGAACCTTCTGGTCGCATACAGCGGCTCCGACTCATCCGATGCCGCCCTGGACGCCGCGCTGTTCATGCGTGAAAAGTACGACGCGCACCTCACCGGCCTGTTGGCCCATACCTATGCACCGATCAACCAAAACGTGGGCAGTTGGATTCCGGACGACGTTCGCGACAGCATAAAAAAAGCGCAGTCCCAGGCTGCCAAAGACATCGAAGCCCGCTTCAGACAGCGCATTGCATCGAATTCGGCCCCGGACAAAGTGCACTGGTTAGCCACACGGGATGATGACGGCACAACGGTAGCAAGGTGTGCGCGCTTGTATGATTTGACCATAATTGGCCGCTACGACGCGGTGCAGGGCGAAGGTCACGAGTTGCACCCGGACGTTATCGCGATGGTCAGCGGTCGGCCGGTTCTGTTGGTGCCCCGGGAATTCGACATGTCAACATTCAATGAACATGCTGTGCTCGCCTGGGATGGAAAGCGCGCCGCGGCGCGTGCGCTCGGCGACGCAATGCAGATTCTTGAAACCAAAGGCCTGGTGACGATCGTCACAGTCGGAACCGACTCGTCGGAAATGTCACTGCCGGAAATGGACGTGGAAACCGCATTGCAACGGCACGGCGTGAATGCCGAACGGGTGCATCTGCAGCGCAACGGCAAAACCGTCAGCCACCGCATACTGGAATTCCTCGATAAGGCACAACCCAGGTTGCTGGTGATGGGTGCCTACGAGCACAGCAAATTTCGTCAGTCGATTGTCGGTGGCGTCACCAGCACCGTGCTCAAAAAAGCGAAGGTTCCCATTCTCATATCCCACTGACCACCCAGTGCCATATGTGTCGGCCTGCGTGGTCGGCACGCGCCCAGCACCGCAGATTGGTTCTTATCGCCCCGCTGAAATGGAACGAACTAAGGAGCCTCTGATCTATTCGTGAACGTGCATCTTGGGACTGAAATGCACAGCTTAATCGTTGCAGATCTTGGCAATAGAACAACTATTACCCGCAATCTGCCCCGCGATCCGCCCCTTGAACCTGCACATTTCACCCACCAATCTGCTTCATCCAGAATAAATCAGAGGCTCCCTAAGGGACGGGACACCAGCAGCGTGTTGAGTGAGACTTTTTCAGGATACTTGCCTACAGTTGGGATTCCGGAACAAACACCGACATGAAACGGGTGTTGAATCGCTTCCAAAACGTGGTGTCGGGTTCGTGATCCACCCTTATCTCCTCACCCTCGTCCATCGTGACCCATTCCAGGTCCCCATTCTCGTCCAACTGCACCCGGTAGGCGAACTCCATGATCTCATCGTCGAATATCCCCGACAGAGCCCGTGCGGACTCCGGGCTCTTAAAATAGGCACCGAACTCGGTGTTCAGCGCCACGGAGCGTGCGTCGAGATTGAACGAGCCTACAAACAGATACTGTTTGTCAAAACCAAAGAACTTGGCATGGAGGCTTGCACGGGACGCTCCGATTCGGTTTCTCCCCTCCTCCTTCTCACGCGCGAAGTTTCTAACGGCCTTGAACTCGTATAGATCAACCCCACCCTCGATCAAATCTTCGCGGTATCGCATGTATCCGGCATGCACCATGGCAACATCGTTTGCCTGCAAAGAGTTGGTCAAGACACGCACGCGCACCCCCCTGTCGACCAACTCGATCAGATACTGGGTAAACTCCGGGCCGGGCACAAAATAGGGCGATACGATGATCAACTCTTCCTGTGTCTGATCCATTCCCTCCCGTAACTTGGGCGCCAGGTGCGTATCCGCCGATACCTGAGTGGCCTCCACTTTGCTGGGTTGGTCATAAGCCAGCACCCAGTCCGACCAGGCGTAATCAAACTCACTGAGCCTGGACGGTTCGGAGGATTCCAGTTGCCTGATTATGTCGCCATACTCCGAGTCCCTTGCGACCAGCGCTTGCGCATCGGACTCGCTCCGAAATGCCTCGACCGCCGCTGAATCGGTCGCCATATCCACATTGAGGACGGCGATCGGATACGCCCATTCGCTGTTCCAATAGAGATCAAATTGGGCGGAGATTTCGAGCACAACGGGGCCAATCGCCAACGCGTCCATGTCTCCAAAGCCCACATCTTCGGCCGCGCTGAAATACTCATCGCCGACGTTACGACCGCCAAAAATCGCCGCCTGGTTGTCGGCGGTCAGGGTCTTATTGTGCATTCGACGATTGATGCGCCGGGTATCGGTTACGAAGTCGCCGACGCGCCGGGTTCGGTTGGCGAATGGATTGTAGACGCGAACTTCTATGTTGGGATGCGCATCGATAACGCTCAGCATCGGATCTTTGCCCGCAGTATCGAGATCATCGAGCAGCAGGCGAACACGCACGCCGCGATCGGCCGCTACGAGGATGCGGTTATACAGGGCGTTGCCGGTGAGGTCGTCGTGCCAGATGTAGTACTGAGCATCGATGGATTCCTCGGCGGCCTCTATCAGGCGCATTCGCATAGCGAAGGCATCCGCGCCATCCTGCAAGAGATGAAAACCCGACTGCCCCGGGTGGGCCTCAAGCAGAGGTTGAATATCCCGTGCAATCGGAGTGCTGACGGTATCCTGAATCGCAAACGAGGGTGCGCGCTGTACATCGGTCGGCAATGTGCTGCACGCGGTGAGTCCTATGACGCCGGTGATGAATACCAGTCTGGCCAGGCACAACTTCATGGTCATCGCGAATCCTCGAAAAGCAACTGCGGCTGGGTGAGCGCCCTTCCGGGCCAGAATAGCACCTTGTTGAGACAGTCTCGGTCGGCAGAATACGGGGCGCTGAGAACGCCCTCAAGCGCTCAATGACTGGGGTTGCATTGCGATCCCTAAAACTCGTGCTCCTTAACAATGAATGCGGAAGACTTTGAGTGATCGATGAAATTTCCCTCATCTTCCAGCAGCATGGCACCCAATTTCTGGCCCTCCGGAGAGCTCATCCCTTCCATCAACTCCGCCTCCGATTCAAACCACACCTCCGCGACGCCATCATATTCCGGCAGCATGCCCCTAGAATTCCTTAACCCTTGGTTCAAAGGCGTGCTGACCGTGTGAGACTGCACATATTTCTTGGCCCGCATAGCATCGGCATGTTCCATAAAGAATGGGCCATGCTTATTCATCCAGTAGTCTTGGAACTCTTCGCGTGACATCTCTGGATGCCGTGTCATACACATCACGAACTTGATCATTTTTGTGTGCTCCTGTGCTCACTCAGTTCTTCTGCAAAACGGTTCGGGTTGTTCAAGTTCAGAACTTGCCGTTGTCATTCTTCCATTCGCTGCGCGGGGGGACCGCCTCGGTGGTATCCCAGTGTTCTACCACTTTGCCATGGGCAACTCGGAACAGATCAAAGAACGAGGTGTGAACTTCATCCACCGAACCTTCACTGACGGTGAGCACAAAGTTCCCCTCCGCCAGGATACGATGCACTCTGTCGTACTTTATGGCGATGCCTTTGTTTGACGCTGGATCGGATAGAACCGAGCGTAGCGTGGACAGGTCATCACCGATACGTGGGTTGTGTTCGGTGTAGCATTCATCGTCAATGTAATGCACCAGTTTGTCGAAGTAGCCATTCACCAGGACGTCGTCAACGAGGGATCGCACAATCTCCCGGTTGTATTCAGTCCTGTCGAGATCGGTTGCTTCAGTTGGCCCATCAACCATTGAGTGACCGGACGGGTTGGGTCCTTCCCTCGGCTGGATGTTGTCCCAATGCTCAACGGTCAGGTCGTCCTCGAAACGGAAGATTTCGAAACCGATCCTCGAAGTGTCAAAGTAGTATTCTGTGTGCGCAAATACATAATCGCCATCCGAGAAGATGCGCACGATGTTGACGCGCGGAGAACTCTTTGCCAGTCGCTTGAACAGCGCTGCCAGGCCCTCACCGCCTTCGTGAGTCTGGGGATTGTGCTGGATGTATTTTTCAGGATTGACAACGGCCACTGAGGCCTCTTCACCCGTTTCGATGCCTTTGAGTAATTTGCAAATCTGGTCTTTTCTCTTTGAGGTCATGAATAATTCCGCTTCTATTCGAGCAGCTAACAAGCAAGCTCAGCTACGGACGAGCCCCGAAGCCGGCCGATCGCCCGCTACAGCACCGTGTTGGGTGGCAAAAGCACCGCCTTTCAGGGGCATCCCTGCGACTTAGCACATCTACTGCGACTCGCAAACACTGCCTTATCTAAGGTGTAACCCAGCCTCCCGATACATCGAGAATTGCCCCGGTAACGTAATTGGCTTCGTCCGATAGCAACCACAGTGCGGCGCTGGCAATGTCCCGGACCTCACCTGGCCGACCCAGTGGCGTGCGGGCGACTACTGAGCCGAGCCATTCGGGGTGGTCTGTCATCCAGCGCTTGCTGATCTCCGTCAGAATCGCGCCCGGCCGAATGCAGTTTACGCGGATACCCTCGCCCGCCTGCTCTCTGGCCAGTCCGTTCGTGAATGTGTCGACTGCCGCCTTCGAAGCGGCATAGTCTACGTACGATCCAGGTCCTCCGTGCTTTGCCGCGGCCGAGGAAATATTCACGATAGCCCCGCCCTGTCCGCCGTGACGCTTTGCCATGCGCCTCACCGCGGCCTTGGCACACAGAAAGGGACCAAGCGTATTGACCTCGAACATATGACGCGTAAGTTCCGCATCCAACTCATCGACGGTCCCGCCGCTTCCCATTATCCCAGCGTTGTTTACGAGACCCGTGACCGGGCCAAGATCCACATCCACCCGCTCAAATAAAGTATCCACATCCCCCGGCACCGACACATCAGCCTGCACTGCGATAGCGTGGCCACCCCCGCCTAGGATCTCATCGACAACGCATTCCGCCTCTTCTGCTGAGTTCGCATAATTTACGCAGACGGAAAACCCTCGACTTGCACCGAGCCGGCAAATGTCGGCGCCGATGCCCCGGCTGCCACCGGTCACTACCAACACACTCATTCCTGGTCTCCCGCAGTTTCATGTCTCGCGTTGTTCCGTTAGGGAGGCACTGATCTATTCTGGACGAAGCAGATTGGAGGGTGAAATGTGCAGATTCAAGGGGCGGATCGCGGTGCAGATCGCGGGTAATAGTTGTTCTATTGCCAAGATCTGCAACGATGAAGCTGTGCATTCCAGTCCCAAGATGCACGTTCACGATATAGATCAGAGGCTCCCTAGACCTCTATCTGCACCGAGCAGCGTGTTGAACGAGTCTCGGTCGAGTGCGAGGCAAGGCGAAAACAACGGAGAAAACGCAGTTTACACCCAGTAAATGAGCATTTTGAGGGCGTTTTCAACGCCCTATGGTGCCGAGTCAGGCTTGTACAACACGCTGCCAATCTTCGTCGCCTTACAACCATAGTGTATAGCTGGATCTAAACCACGCGGCATCTGATTAAGCATTGCGGCCTAAGATCTCTTCACACCTTCGCTGCCAGTTTGTGTTGACCAGTATCTCCGCAAAATCCCCGACAAACGTCCGTGTGAGGCCGGTATCGCGGAAAAAGAGATCGACCTGGCGTTTTTCCGACAGGCCTCGGATGTTACGAAACATCACCTGATCGGGGTCGATATGCACGACCGAGCTTGGCAGAACCGTGACCCAGTGCTGCGATCTGACCATCGCAATGAGCGACAAGGTGTTGTGCGCGGATATCCGGGTGTTGGACAACAGTGCCTGAAAACTCGGTTCCTTGATCCTAGCGCATAACTCGTTGCGGACAAGCTGATAACCCTTCAGCTCGGCGAAACTGGGTGCGATGGGCTGTTGAGCCAAGGGGTGGGTCTTTGCGCACACCAATCCGAAGGCGTCGGAGAACAGATTTTGCTGATGAAAATTGCGCAGTGTTCCGGTCGAGGTTGCGATGCCGATTTCCACCTGACCTCGGGACAGGGCGTTAAGCACACTGGCCGAATCCATGTCACGCAGCTCCACCGACACACCCGGATGCGCTGCGGTGAACTGCTCAATGACGGTCGGAAAGATCAGCCCGGCAACGGAGGGCACCGTGGCGATACGGATCAGGCCCTTGGACGTGCTGGCAAACGTCTCGATCGCGCGAATTGTGCTGTCAAACTGCCGCAGCTCGTTTTGCGCCTGCTCCAGCACGTAATCCCCCAGCGAGGTAAGCCGGTTCTTGCGATCGCTTTCGAACAAGCGCTGACCCAAATGTTCTTCGAGTTGCTTCAGGGTCATGGATATGGCCGACGGCGTTCGCCCCAATCGCGCCGCGGCCTCGGCCAGGCTGCCGGTCTGCGCCACGACACTGAAACTGCGAAGCATCTCTATTTTGATCGCCATCTTCAGTTTTCCTGAAATCTACTTAAGTTATTTGAATTTGACTGATAGATGTGCGGAGGTCCATTCTTTTTCACTCTTCCAAACGGAGCACTTCATGTCTGCCACCCATCTGAATTTAATCGCAGGAGAGTGGGTTGCTGGGGAGAGCGAAATCGAAAATCGCAACCCTTCGGATCTGAGCGACGTGATCGGCCTGTATGCCCAAGCGTCCTCGGACCAGCTGGACGCAACGCTCGACCAGGCAAAATCTGCACAGCTCGAATGGGCGGCCTACGGGATCGAACGTAAACAAGCCGCCCTGATGAACATCGGCAACGAGTTGATGGCACGGGCCGAGGAACTGGGCACGCTGCTCAGCCGCGAAGAGGGCAAGCCGCTGGCCGAAGGCAAGGGCGAGGTGTATCGCGCTGGCCAGTTCTTTACCTACTACGCCGCCGAAACGCTGCGACAGATCGGTGAGAACGCCGATTCCGTGCGTGCGGGTGTCGAGGTGGAAGTGCGCCGCGAACCCGTGGGCGTCGTCGCCGTCATCTCGCCCTGGAACTTCCCCACCGCCACCGCATCCTGGAAGATTGCCCCGGCACTGTGTTACGGCAATGCCGTGGTCTGGAAACCGGCCAACGTCACACCCGCATCCGCCGTGGCCCTGGCCGAGATCATCAGCCGTCAGGACATGCCCAAGGGTCTATTCTCGCTGCTCATGGGGGCGGGTCGCTCGGTCGGGCAACGGCTGGTGGAAAGCCCGAAGGTCAACGCGATTTCCTTTACCGGTTCGGTGCCCGTGGGCAAAGGCATTGCCAGCGCCGCCATTCAGAACTTCACCAAAGTGCAGATGGAGATGGGCTCCAAGAACGCACTCGCCGTGATGGAGGATGCCGACCTGGATCTGGCGGTGACGCTCGCCTTGGGTGGTGCGTTCGGCGGCTCCGGCCAGAAGTGCACAGCGTCTTCGCGCCTGGTGGTGCATGAGGCAGTACACGACGGCTTTGTGGAAAAGCTGGTGGCGGGCGCACAGGCCATGCAGGTGGGTCATGCATTGCAGGAAGGCACCCAGATGGGTCCGGTCGTCAGCCAGCAGCAACTGGACGAAAATGTGGCTTATGTTGCGCTGGGCCAATCCGAAGGCGCCGAACTGGCCTGTGGCGGCCAGAGGTTGGACATGCCCACCGAGGGGTATTACATGTCCCCCGGCGTGTTCGTGAACACCCGCAACGACATGAGGATCAACCGTGAAGAGATGTTCGCGCCGCTGACCTCGGTTATCCGGGTCGGCAGCTATGATGAGGCGCTGGCCACCGTCAACGACACCCGGTTCGGTCTGACTTCAGGCATCGTGACCCGCAGCCTTGCCCGCGCCACCCATTTCCGCCGCAACGCCCGCACCGGGGTTGTCACAGTGAATCTCCCCACTGCCGGCACGGACTACCACGTCCCATTCGGTGGGCGCGGCGACAGCTCCTACGGGCCCCGGGAACAGGGCAAGGCTGCGGCCGAGTTCTACACCACGGTCAAGACGGCCTACATCTCGGCAGGTTCCCCCGGCTGATGCGGATCGACAACCTGCAGTATTCCAACTGGTCGGAAAAGATTTTCCGACAGATGCGCGAGGGCGGCGTGGACGCGGTTCATGTCACCATCGCCTATCATGAGAACTTCCGCGAAACGGTTCTGAATTTCGAGCAATGGAACCGCTGGTTCGAACGGTTCCCTGAGCTGATTTTCAAGGGGCAATGGGCCAGTGACGTGGACACGGCGCGGAAAACGGGGCGCACCGCGATATTCTTTGGATTCCAGAACCCCAGCCCGATCGAGGACGACATCGGTCTGGTGGAGATCGTGCACACCCTGGGCGCACGGTTTATGCAGTTGACCTATAACAATCAGTCGCTTCTGGCGACCGGATGCTACGAGTCCGAGGACGCGGGCATCACCCGCATGGGCAGGCAGGTGATCAAGGAGATGAATCGGGTCGGCCTGGTGGTGGACATGAGCCATTCCGCCGACCGCTCCACCATCGAAGCCGCCGACCTTTCCCAGCGGCCCATCGCCATCACCCACGCAAACCCCCATGACTGGGCGCCCGCGCTGCGGAACAAAAAAGACGACGTCATCCGCGCCGTGACTGAAAACGGCGGGATGCTGGGCTTCTCGCTCTACCCGCATCACCTCAAAGACAAATCAGACTGCAGCGCGCAAAGCTTCTGCGAGATGATCGCACGCTGTGCCGATCGGTACGGGATGGCGCACCTGGGGATCGGCAGCGACCTGTGCCAGGATCAGCCCGACAGCGTGGTCGAATGGATGCGTGTTGGGCGGTGGTCGAAGGAAATCGATTACGGCGAAGGCTCGGCCGATCTGCCGGGCTTCCCGCCGATGCCGAGCTGGTTCCGCGACAACCGTGATTTCGGGAATATCGAAACCGGGCTCACCGCCGTCGGGATGGCCCCGGAAGAGATCGCCGCTGTCATGGGCGACAACTGGCACCGCTTCTATGCCGAGAACTTCACGCCCCAGGAATGAAGCCTATGCAAGAACCACAAAGCACCACCATACCCCGCCGGGATCCGGATCGGGTCATGCGACTGGCGCGCCTGGGTTCGTTCCATCAGAGCCGACTCAGTTTCATGCGCATCCTGACCCGCCGCATGGCCCATGAGGGGTGGCGGTTTACCCGTCCGGTTTTCGAGATCAACTCAGATGGTGTTGGCCATGCCGTGTACTCGGCCCAGGGACCCTTTCGAACCTACTCGCTGGTGGCCTTCGCCCATGACCTGCCACCAGAGCAGCGTTCCGACCGGGTGATTGCCGAAGCCTGGGACGCCACCTTTGCCCTGTTCGATGGTGTGCCCACCGCGGCCGACATCCTGCGATTATCGAAGAATGTCCCTCAGCAGGAGGCGGGCCGGGTCAGCGAGAGCGAATTGTCGCTGTCCCGCGCAAATCGGTCTGTCCGCCTCTGGGCGCACGTGGTGGATGCGCTGGCGGCGGGCCGGCAACCGGATACGGACCAGATTGGCAAGGTCGGCTATCTCATGCGCACCACTGCGGTCTATGGCTCCGGCAAGTTCGGCGCCGCCGACCGGGAGGTGATCGCCGACCGCCCCGAGATGCAGGTTCCGTTTCAGGCCGAAATGCTGTCGGTGTATCTGACGCGCACGTTTGTGCGCGATCTTGTTCAGCATATGGCACGGGCACAGGGAGGCGATGCGACGGCCACGCTGGACCCAGCCATTGCCCGCCAGTTGGGGATCGGCAACTCCACCGGGCTGGGTATGGCACCGTACATCGTCAACCACCCGGTGCTGTTCAATAACTGGATCATTGCCCGAGAAGAGGCGATTGCGCGAGTGCGCAGCGTCGCCGCCGCGACGGCCGCGGAGGTTGCAAGCTTCCGCGACCTTCTGCAACGCAGCGGGCGTTCGGTGGCCGCCTGGCGCTCGGAACACCCCATCCAGATGGAGAAACTTGCCCGATTGCGCACGGATCTGGATACCCTCAATACTTTTGTCGCCGGGGACGACCTGATAAACGATCACCCCTGGGACCGACTGTTCCGCTGGGCGGAGTCCAGGCTTGGCGAAGACGGCCAGGAATTCATCGCCTCGCTGATGCTCGAACCCTATCCTGATCTCGTGGACGGCTTGGCCAACTGTATGGCCGACAGCAACGTCAACGCGTTCCGCATCAATGGCGCCATGCCGGTGGAGCGGGTTCGGGACTTGATCGAGGCATGCTTCGGCTGGGCTCTGAGCGTGGACTGGACCGCGCCGGAAAACAGCGCCCGGGCATGGTATGTCTCCGAGGAAAAGCTTGAGCCTCGTCTGGGTGAGCGCTTCAAGGAACCCATCGCTGAGTATGAACAGCCCCTGGCGCCGGCCCGGGATGCCGCTCTGCTGCACGGCGCCCTCGCCGATTGGCCCGCCAAGACGCCGGTCGCCGAGTTTCTGCTCAAGCACCCGGAACACCGCCACGCACTGCGCCGCGTCCAGATCGCGGCCATCGCCCCCTATGGGGAGATTCGGGACAATACCATCAGCGCCAAACTGCTGCCCATCGACATGCTGCGGTGCAAGCTGTCATTCTTTGGGGCAACCCATTTCGATCCCCGTTCTGACCGCTGGGTACGGATTTGTATGTATGCCGGCGCGCCCTACCCGGAGGAACTGTCTGAGTCGAATGCCGACCGGTGGATCTATCCGGAACCGGTGGCGAATGGATGAGCCACTCCCTCAACGAAGTCGAAGCCACGGCCAAACGCGCCGCACGCGGCGCCGGCTTCTGCTGGGGGCTGGCAGAGGAAGCTGGCAAAGCGGCACGCTGGCTCTGCGCCAACGGCCAGGACGGCTGCGGTGTTCTGGCCCGTCTTCTCGATGACCTGGATGGCGAGCCCCTCAGCGCGCTTTCCCCCATGTCCCTGGATGGAGAATGGACAAGCCCCTCCGGCCGCTTGTGCCCACTGATGGCCGGGGTCACGCTGTCCGATTGCGCATCACGCCTGGACGAGGGCGATATCATCATGTCCGGCGTCATGCACCCCGCCCTGATTCTCCCGTTTTCGGCCAGCGCCGCGCAGCAGAGAAAAGGGGATGTCACGGTAAGTTGGGACGGGCTGAGCGCGGTGACCAACAGCTCAGGCATGCGCCTGGTGGAAGCGGCATCGGCTTTCACCGCAGTTGCTGCCGCCCGAGTGCGTGTCCGGTCCGGTGGCACGGTCGATCCTTTGACACCGCATGCCACCCGCGCGACCCCGGATGCCGAACATTGGGCTACGCTCAACCGCTTCGCCCACCGCACCTATGCACCCGCCTCCGAAGCGTCCCGACTGCTGGGCGCCGGCGCCGGGCTGTCCGACAATGATTGAATCGGGGATGTCATGACCGAATCCAAGACCTTGACCCTGGCGGCGATAGAAGACCTGGCGTTTAGGGCCCTGATCGCGGCGGGTACCTCGGAGCAAAACGCCCGCCCCCTTGCCGTCGCCACGGCGGCGACAGAGGCCGACGGCGTTGCCAGCCACGGTCTGGCCTACATCCCGATCTACGCCGAGCATGTGCGGTGCGGAAAGGTCGATGGCCAGGCAAAGCCGGTTTTGAATCACCCGACCCCCGGCGTTGTGACAGTGGATGCGGCAACCGGTTTTGCCCATCCGGCAATCGATCTGGGCTTTGAGCAATTGGTGCCGCTGGCCAGGGCACAGGGGGTGGCGGCGCTTTCCATTCGCAATTCATACAATTGTGGCATTCTGGGCTATCACACTCAGCGTCTTGCACGGGCCGGGCTGGTGGGCCTGGGCTTTACCAATTCCCCGGCGTCGATTGCCCCCTCGGGCGGGTCAAAGCCCGTTGTCGGTACCAACCCGATTTCCATCGCGGTGCCGGGCACCGATGGTGAGCCTTCGATACTGATCGACCAGAGTGCGAGCACCATCGCCAAGAGCGAGGTCATGAAACGCGCCCGGGAGGGTAAGTCGATCCCGGTCGGCTGGGCGCTGGACAAGGATGGTGAGCCCACCACCGACCCAGACCTGGGCCTGCAGGGGTCAATGGCACCCTCAGGTGGCTACAAAGGCGTCGGAATCGGGCTCTTGGTCGAGATCATGGCAGCGGCTTTGAGCGGGGCAACTTTAGGCATCCACGCCGCACCGTTCTCCGGCACTGCGGGTGGGCCGCCAAGAACCGGGCAGTTTTTCCTGGCGATCGATCCCAGCGCAACATCGGGCGACGTCGCAGCATCGGACCCTGGCGCAGCATCGGGCAATGAGTTCGCCTCTCGCATCGCCGATCTGGTTCGCGCCGTTCATCAGCAGGACGGTGCGCATCTGCCTGGGGACGGGCGCAAAGAAAAACGGGCCATGGCCCAACAAGGGGGTGTCGAGGTCAGCATGATCACACTCGACAAGATCTACGCCTTGGTCTCCGAACACGACTGAAAACGTAGCCAGCACAATAAGCTGCAAGCCAGCAAATCAACGCCTCACACCACCACCAACAGGGAGTGACTCAATGTCAATGAAACCACCGTTTACCGATCTACAGATAAGCAAGGCCGCCTCCGGCTTCTATGAGGGCCACAGCGTCGAAATCGCCCTGCTGAGCAAGGGCATCATGCTGGCGCTGGTCATCTGGGCGCTGGTGTGGCCCGCAAATGCAAACGGCGTTCTGGGCAGCCTCAACTGGCGACTGCTGGAGGATTTCAACAGCTTCTATATCGTGATCGTCGGATTTTTTGCGTTCTTCCTGTTCGTGGTGGCCGCCTTGCCCCAGACCGGAAAACGCCTTATGGGACGCCCTGGGGAAGCACCGGAATTTTCCAATTTTTCATGGTTTTCCATGATGTTCGGCGCGGGTCTTGGCGTCGGTCTGATGGTCTTTGCCACAGCGGAACCGCTGGGCCTTTGGGGATCAAACCCCCTGACTGTCGCCGGCGACGTCGCGGGCAACACCGCGGCCTCTCTGCAATCGGGATATCGCTACACCTTTTTGCATTACGGCTTTCACGCCTGGTCGATCTACGTGGTGACCGGGCTGTCGCTGGCGTACTACGCCTACACCCGTGACATGCCGCTGACCATTCGTTCGGCCCTGACCCCGCTGTTCGGACGATATGTGAACGGCTTTCTGGGTCACGTGGTGGACGTTCTGGGTGTTGTCGCAACCATCCTCGGCGTCTCTGTAACCATTGGATTCGGCGTGAGCCAATTCATCGACGGCATGTATGCCATCACCGGTATGGATTGGATGATGGATATGAGCGGTGATGCTCCAAAACCCGGCACGGTCGGACTGATCGCGGGGTTGCTGGTCATCATGGGCCTGTCGATCATCTCGGCGGTGTCCGGTGTCGGGCGGGGTGTGAAGTACCTGTCGAACCTCAACCTGGTGCTGTCGATCATCCTCCTGCTGACCTTCGTGATCTTCGGCTCGTTCCTGTTCGCGATGACCACCTACGCGACCGCGTTTGTGGACTATATCCTGCACTTTGCCTCGCTCAGCTTTGGCGCCTATGGTCCACAATCGCCGGAAGTCTTTGCCGCCGCCCTGCCGGACGCCGCCAAGCCACTTGCCGGCGACCTCATGGCCGGCGCCACCAATGCCTGGGGATCATTCGACGGCTTCAAATCGGGCCTGGAGGGGGCTGCGGCCGCGTTGCCCGACGAAACCCTGGCCTCCGTCTACGAGGCCGGCAACGCCGGGCGTCAGTTTGGCTGGCAAGCCGGTTGGACCACCTTCTACTGGGCCTGGTGGATCGCGTTCTCGCCCTTCGTGGGTCTGTTTCTGGCGCGGATATCCAGGGGCCGCTCGGTGCGCGAATTCATCATCGGATGTGTTTTCGCACCGGCGCTGGTGTGCTTTGCCTGGATGACCATTCTGGGCGGCACCGCCATCGATCTTGAGCTGACCGGCGCTGCGGAAGGCGCGATAGTCGGCGCCTCCAACACCGCCAAGCTGTTCGTAACCTTGGCTGAGATGATCTCGGGTGGGTTGCTTACCGGACTCACCATCATGTGCGTGGTGCTGATCATGACCTTTCTCGTCACCTCGGCCGATTCCGGCATTCTGGTGATGAACACCATCATGTCCGGCGGTGCACAGGAAACCGGTATCAAGCACCGTATCGTCTGGGGTGTGATCCTGACACTGGTCATAGGCACGCTTCTGATCGCCGGCACAAGCGCCGACGGCGCCGATCCAATGGAGGCGTTGAAAAGCGCCATGATCATCGGTGCACTGCCCTTTACCATGGTGATGGGGCTGATGTGCATCGCCTTGGCCAAGGCGCTTTATCGGGATGGAAGACGCGAGGCATTCAAACTGGCGGCGCAACCGGCCGAGTAGGCGCGACTCCGAAGCGGGCGGTTCCGTGCTGCGGGACCGCCCGCATACTTTTGATATATTGCCGTCTGGCGCCCCACTTCGCCGGACTGGCGGCCTTACGGATAGGGCCCTGGTCGAGCAACGCGCTTTCTGCGGTGGGGCTTACAGTCGGCCGCCGGCGGTGACCTCACTATGCATTACATCGAACCCCTGTTCCGTCCACCGTCCGAAGCCCGCTCGCTGATTCTGCAGATCACCAACGGCTGCTCCTGGAACAAATGCACGTTCTGCGAGATGTATACGCAGCCGCAAAAGCGCTTTCGGCCCAAACCGTTTGCGGACATCGAGGCAGAGATCAAACAGGTCGCCGCCGCAGGCTACGCCGTCCGCCGGATATTTCTCGCCGACGGCGATGCGATGACGCTGTCTGTTCGACGCCTCCGGGAAATTCTCCAGTGCATTCGGGAGAATCTGCCCGGTGTGCAACGTGTATCCAGCTACTGCCTGCCGCGAAACCTGCGCAACAAGACCGTTGAGCAATTGGCTGAACTCAACGCGATGGGACTCTCTTTGTTCTATGTCGGGTGCGAGAGCGGTGACGACCTGGTGCTCGAGCGCGTCAGCAAGGGCGAGACCTATCAGTCGTCGTTGGAGGCGTTACAGAAAATCAAAGCGGCCGGCGCAAAAAGCTCGGTGATGATCCTGAACGGCATGGGTGGCACGCGCTACTCCGAACAGCATGCGGTCAATTCCGGGCGCTTGATGAACGACGCGCAGCCGGAGTATCTGTCGACCCTGGTGGTCAGTTTTCCGACCGGAATCGAACGCTACCAGGCCGGGTTTCAAGGCGAGTTCGAGGCCTTGGACCCACCCGCGCTGTTCCGCGAAATGCAGCTTCTGCTTGAGACACTCGAACTCGACAGTACCATCTTCCGCAGCGATCACGCATCGAACTATCTCGTTCTGAAAGGCACCCTCGGGCGCGATAAGAACCGCCTGCTGGCCCAGGTGCATGGCGCGATCGAACGGCCCGGATCGGTACCGCTCCGACAGGAGTGGCAGCGCGGGCTTTAGACCCCCTAATCCATTGACAGAACACGAAAAGAGACGACCACGAACAAGCCGCGGTTTCATTCGCTCAAACACCGCGTATTCTAGGGTGATATCCGGCGCGGCTGGCGCCCGCTGCATCCCCGCCCACCGAACCTGGATTAACACGCAATGGAAATCCCTGTAAACAAATTCAAACACGCCATCACCGAAAACCGGCTTCAGATTGGTCTTTGGTCCCAGCTTGTCAGCACCATCGCGGTGGAAGTCCTGGCAGATGCGGGCTACGACTTCGTGGTGGTGGATGCCGAACATGCGCCCAACGATCTCGGCACGGTTATGCCGATGCTGCAGATGCTGGACCGCAGCCCCGCCTCGGCCATCGTCCGGGTACCCTGGCGCGACATGGTCCTGTTCAAACGCTATCTGGACATCGGCGCACAAACCCTTCTGATTCCCTTTGTCGAAACGCCGGAACAGGCGGCCGAGGCGGTGGCGTTCAGTCGCTATCCACCGGCAGGGGTCCGGGGTGTCGCGGGATGTCATCGCGCCAACCGCTTCGGACGCGTAGGCGACTATCTGGACACGGCGGCGAGCGAGATCTGCCTGGTGGTGCAGCTCGAAACCCGTCTGGGCCTGGAAAACCTGGAGGCCATCGCCGCCATAGACGGGGTTGACGCGGTGTTTATTGGTCCTGCGGATTTGTCTGCCTCCTTCGGTCACCTGGGCAACCCCGGACACCCGGAAGTGCAGGAGGCCATTGCTGCCGTGCCCGGGCGACTCAAGGCCAGCGGCAAACCGGGCGGCATTCTGGCACCGGTGGAAGCCACCGCAAGGCTTCACCTGGAGCAGGGGTTTGCCTTTGTGGCGGTAGGCAACGACTTATCCCTGCTGGCGACACACAGCGCCGCCGTCGCCAAGCTTTACGAAGACCTGCGATGACCGGCAGCACCCGGCCGCCCGGTCCTGCTTTTCGCGCACCGCCCGGAACCTGCGACTGTCACATGCACGTGTACGGGCCCAAGGATGAATACCCGGTCGCCCCCACCACACCCTTTCCCGTACCCGACAAAGGCGTGTCGGCCTATCGGCGGGTCATGGCCAGGCTCGGTATCGAGCGCGTCGTTGTGGTGCAGCCCACGGCCTATGGCGACGACAATCGCTGTCTGTTGGATGCCATGGACGAGCTCGGACCGATCGCCCGGGGTGTTGCGGTGGTCAATTCCGACGTGTCGGATGCAGAACTGCAGCGTATGAGCGACCTCGGTGTGCGCGGTTTGCGCTTCCACCTGCTGCCCGGCGGCGTGCTGCCGTTTGAGATTCTGGCCACCATGGCAGACCGGGTGCACGGCTTTGGCTGGCACATACAACTGCAGATGGACGGACGCAATCTGCAACAGCACTCGGAAGTCCTGAAACGGTTGCCGTGTGCCCTGGTGGTGGACCACACCGGAAAGTTTCTCGAGCCGGTCAACATGGACCATCCCGGATACCGGGCGCTGTTAGACCTGTTGGACAGCGGCCGGGTCTGGGTCAAGCTCTCGGCGCCATATGAGACCTCAAGGCTGGGGCCACCCCATTACATGGACGTTGGCCGGCTGGCGCGGGGCCTGATCCAAGCCGCGCCCGAACGCATGCTGTGGGCGAGCAACTGGCCGCACCCCTCGGCCCTGGACGATCCGCCGGACGAGGCCATGCTCATGGACCTGTTGAGATACTGGACTGAAGACGATGCCCTCACCGCCCGCATTTTGTCCACCAACCCGGGCGCCCTGTATGGCTTCTGAGACGCCACCATCCACTGTGCCGGCAGAGGAGCAGCCGCTTTGAAAAAGATTCTGATGACCGGCGCCGCAGGCGGTGTGGGCGCGTTTCTGCGACCCGAACTCAGAGACCGATACGAATTGGTCCTGTCCGACCTCCGGGATATACCGGAGCTGCATTCAAACGAGCGTTTCGTGGCCGCGGATCTTGCCGACCCGGACGCCGTGCTCAGCGCCGCCGAGGGTGTGGACGGCATCATCCATCTGGGTGGATATGCGGTCGAAGGCCCCTGGCCGACGATTCGCGACGCCAATATCGAAGGCACCTACAACATTTACGAGGCGGCACGGCAACACGGTATCAAACGGGTGGTGTTCGCCAGCAGCAATCATACGATCGGCTTTTACCCGCGCACCGAAACCATCGACCACCTCAGTGTGCCCAGACCCGATACCCGGTACGGCGTCAGCAAGGTGTTCGGCGAAGCCGTGGCCAGCCTCTATGCCGACAAGTACGGGGTTGAGTCCATGTGCGTTCGCATCGGCAACGTAGCCGTAAAACCCCTGGACACGCGCCGGCTGGCCATCTGGATCAGCCCAAGAGACCTGGCGCAATTGATTGGAATCGGGCTGGATCACCCCGAGATCCGCCATGAGATTGTCTATGGCGTATCCCAGAACCAGCGGGCCTGGTGGGACAATCGCAACGCAATGCGCCTGGGTTATCGGCCCATGGACAGCAGCGAGCCATACGCCGAGGATGTGCTGGCGAACGCGCCCCCGGAAGATCCGGACTCTATCGCCACCCGCTGCCAGGGTGGCAACTTCGCCATTTCCGAGAGCGGCGGCGATCCATCAAAGCCCGACCAATCGCTATAGCGTTCCGATCCATGCCTGCTTCAACCGAGAAGACAGCCGCCAGAACGGGGGTCGCCATCGTCGGCCTGGGCATGGCGGTTGCGCCCCATGCGGCCAGCTATCTTCAGCTTGAGGATCGAGCGCGGGTTGTCTATGCCTACAGCCCCTCGGAGGCGCGACGCAAGGCGTTTGCAGCTCAGTATCCGTTCCCGCTGGCCAACAGCCTGGAGCAGATACTGAGCGACCATCGGGTCGATGTGGTCAGTCTGCTGACACCGCCGAACACGCATCTCGATCTCGCCCTGCGCTGCGCGGCCGCCGGAAAGCATGTGCTGCTGGAAAAGCCGTTGGAAGTGTCAGCAGCCCGCCGCCAGGCACTGGTCGACGGCTGTGATCGTCACGGCGTGGCCCTGGCCCTGGTCCTCCAGAATCGTTTCCGGCCAGCCGCCGAGCATCTTAAAACGCTGCTGCAGGAGAACAGGCTGGGTGCGCTGATCGGCGCGTCGGTCTCGGTCCGAAACTGGCGGACGCAAAGCTACTATGATCAGCCCGGACGGGGTGACAAGGACCGGGACGGCGGTGGCGTACTGCTGACCCAGGGGATTCACACCCTGGACCTGTTTCTGTTCCTGGTGGGCATGCCTGAAGAAGTCTTTTGCTACGCAACCACCACCCCTGTTCACCGCATGGAGACGGAAGACATGGTGAGCGGCAGTTTTAGATTCAGCAACGGCATGCTGGGCACGATCGAGGCCACCACCACGGCCTATCCGGGGTTTCCAGACGTTATCAATCTCATCGGTGAACACGGCACCGCCGTGCTAAGAGGCAATTCACTCACCGTTGCCCTGCATAACGGTGAGGGTATAGAGATGGGACACGATGACGGCGCGGGCGGGGCCGGAGCCGACCCCATGGCCTTCAGCAACGATCTTCACCGTGCCGTGATCACTGATTTTCTAGACGCGGTAAGAGACCGGCGGCCACCACGAGCCTCCGGTGTCGAAGCATTGAAAGTACACCGCTTTATCGACGCCCTGCTTTCATCAGCACAAACCGGCCGCACAGAGCGCGTGGCCGCAAATCCTCACACCACGGCTGAAGGCAGATGACGCAGTGACACGTCTTTCCGACCGAGACCCATCGCCAGGCCAGCCGCCTTCGCATCCGGCTATGGATTGTTCGCATCGCGCACCGCCCCAATCGTGCCGCTAAGCTGTTCAATCAAGACCTGTTTGGCGCGTCAGCCAGCGAGGGTGCCCCGCTCGATCACCGCAGCTCCGGCCTGGCGCCGACCGTGGACGCTCAGCTCGCGGTAGCTGTTGTGGGTGTGCATCGTTTGCGCAGGCCGTCCGAAGCCACCGGCTTTGCCTGGACCACCCTGTGGCATGGGCAAGCGGAGTACAATTGGCCTGACTCGAGCACCTAGGCGGACCGTCCGCCACAGCGACTATAGTCATGATCATGGCAGCCAAAGCC